>Ga0222427_100160_pt1 | contig 172976 bp, 156 predicted proteins | sample 2B20Ametagenome_FD_182890 | JGI IMG/M metagenome (GOLD analysis project Ga0222427, IMG submission 182890) | Enriched microbial communities from leaf-cutter ant dump, University of Wisconsin, Madison, United States - 2B20A (version 2) | ecosystem: Environmental > Terrestrial > Nest > Insects... | reverse complement strand
CTGATATATTTAGGGCCTGCTGCAAGCTTTTTAACAGACCTGCCGGATTTACCTTGCATCTGATTAATTACATTTTAATCGAAGTTATTGATTATAAAGCATTCTTCAGTTGTTTAGCAAGCCCTATTTACTTTCTCTTTGCAATCCGGATAGCTTTTTCCCCGGAAAATTTTTAGGCGGCAAGCCCCAAAGCTTGCCAGCCGTATAGAAAATTTTATGTGGAAAAAGCGGTTGCCTTTCCCAGCCTTCGGCCATTTCCAGCACCCACATAATACACCTGCTCCGGTGTACGATGCCTATAAAAAGATTGTACAGAAAATAATAGACGACAAACTGTATAAGGAGTATGCTGAGGCTGAGATTGACGATCTTATACAAAGTATTACCGGCACGTTTAAGGAGATAAAAGAGATTATGCTTGTTCAAAAAGATTGGAAGAATATATAGGATCTTGACAAGCAATTTCAATTCTTAAATTGCTCAAGTCTAATACGTTTGAAGCACTCAGAAAGTCAGCGCGTCAGAGTTTGAATATACCGCTTTTTAAAAGTCTGGAGTAGCTGTATTCAACAACTGTTCTCCTAAATCAGTAAGGGTTTTGCCTTGTTGGTTTCTCCAGTGATGTTGAGCTTACAGGATGTATTGAGTTGTTTGGTTACATTTAAAATAAATCTACTATCGCTGTCAATGTGCAATGATGCTTTAATCTGGGTAGGATTTTTTACTGAAAAAGCATCTGGCGGATTTACTTAGCCGGAGCGGTACCATCAGATGCGACTTTCTTTCTGCCTCAAAATCAGAATCCTTACACTATACACTATAGTGTTCTTGAGTCATACTTTATCATTGCTATATAAAGTTTTTAATGTTGGAACAACGTATGTGTAAAGGATAACGCAAAAGACGTCCAATTGATGCTTGATAACGCCACTGACATGAATTAGGCTTCAGCGGGCCCCACTTTTACAGTATCCGCCCGACCAACCCCGTATTGTTAGCGTCGCGCTAGTTTATTAAAGTTGTGCGGGTATAGGTCTGTGAGGTTTTTGTATTGGATGGTGTTGATATGCTGTAAGGTGTGTTTCAACCAGGCGTATGCACATCGTGCTTTTTGCAAATTGCGAAGAAGGAATAGATCATGGCTGCGCGCTGGGCAGCATCAAGTGTTCCGGCAAGAGACGCTCAACAACTTCAATGGTCAATCGTTTCTCAAACGATACATTGCTCAGCTTCACTAATGGTAAGGTTCATAAAAGAAAGCCTGATTTAAACTACCAGATGGCATGTGGTTGCTTCGCGCCCCGGATAGCAGCGTATAGCCCACAGCCGCGGTAAGCATAAGTAAATGATATACATAATTAAATTGTGGGTACGGAAGGGCTTTGGCTATTAGTTAAACACGCGGCGAGGACTAGCAGCGGATAGCCGGATAAGGCGCCCAAATAATGTAAATATTTTATCGAGCTGTTTTAATTTGTAAGTATCAATTCCGATCCGTGGAAGTTCCGTTGCCGCGTAAAAAAATTCTGCAGGAACTTATGTACTATAAGAACTATTTCTTCGAAATTAATGGTAAATAAACTGAACGATTTTCTTGCAGATAAAGGGAGAGCACTGATAAGCAAAACTGAACCCATAGCGATTTCGCGCAGCAAGAGTATTGAGAAAATATGCGAACGGGACGAGCAAAGGAAGAAAGTACTTCCGTCTAATATACAACTGCAACCAAGCTGATTTTTTGCCGGCGTTTGTATGCTGAGTACGTATAAAAACACCACAGCCTTATAGAACAAATCCATAAGGCTGTGGTGGGTGACGGGGAAGGTTGGCAGCGGGTAACAGCTCTTATTTTTTGATAAATTTCTGACCGTACAACCTACCATTGACGCTATAGCGCAGAAAATAGCTGCCGGGACTTAAGTCGCGAAGTGAAATGTGCAACGCTTCTTTCCTGCTTCCGGCAATGGTCTGCAATAAAGTTCCATTGACCGAGTACAGGCTACATTGCTCTATACTCAAACCTTCAGATATGGCTATATGCACAAAATCGGTTGCCGGGTTGGGATAAAAGTTAATGCCGGGATGCCGGGTCATGGTAGTAATGGAAGAAGTCTGATAGTTGTACACCACGTCGTACAGGGCCTTCGCAACCGTTTCTGTAAAATCATTGTCGAGGCTGTCCTGGTTACTGAGTACTGCTACATAAATGTCGTTCAGCGTATCGTTTAAGTTGGAGTTGATTTGGCCAATCCAGGTTCCGCCATGGTGGAACATGGGCCTGCCCCGGTATCGCTCAAAGAATACGCCCAGACCATATTCGTCGTTGTTATTGCCGAATCCCGACCATTCAAACATTTTACTGTTCAATGTCTGCTTGCTGATGATATTGCCCTTTAATAAATTTTTCCAGAACAGCACTACGTCCGCTGCAGTGGCTACAATAGCGCCCGCATCTCTGGCAATGGTATTGATGTTGACGGGTAATAAAGAACCTGTGGTGTTCCAATTCGCTACGAGGTCAAGATTGCCTATACCATCCCAATTGGTCCAGAAGCCGGCATAGGTATCGGCGACCGGTTCAAAGGGTGGATAGAAAGTATGCTCCAGTCCCAGCGGGATAAAAATGCTATCGCGGAATAAGTGCTGTAATTCCCTGCCCGTAACCGCTTCTATTATTTCTCCCGCGATAATATAATTGCTGTTACTGTAGGCAATGCTGCTGCCTGGAGCAAAATAAGGCGCTTCAATCATGTCGAACAATTGGGCCCTGGTCCAGTTCTTTTCAGGATGCATAACCAGCGAATCATACACCGGATCATCGATATACTCGGCTATACCGCTGGTATGTGTCAGCAACTGACGAATGGTAACAGCGCCGTTGATATTTGGATACCCTGTTATCCAGTTGCCAATCGTATCGTTCAGGTTGATAAGTCCGTTCTCATACAGTTTTAGCATCAGTGCGCTTAAGAACGTTTTGGTATTACTGCCAATACCAATGAGCATGTCGGAGCTCAGGGCCTGCCCGGGTACGGACTCGCCCAGCGCCGATGTCCATGTATCAAATTCTTTGTACGATACAGCTGCCGAAATACCTTTAACCCGGTATTGATCTTTGAAATAGGTTAAAGTGTCTTGCAGTTTAGCTGATAATTCAGTTGGCAGTTGCGCCTGTACGGCGAAAGATAAAGCGAGCAGTACAGTAAGTAGAACTATTTTTTTCATGTCTGTTTTTTTTTGACAAAAGTATTTTCCGGAATACGGCAGTGGCAGTCTTTTTACACGAAATGCATACTAATCAGGACAGAAAATTTGCCGGCCTTAATCGTGGTGCAAAAGCCGGCTTCTATCCATAATAGACACAGGTTCGTCAAAATTTTATTTATCCGATAAAAAAACATTGAATTTCGCAGATCATATCATAATTGGTTTTATGCGCATCAAGATTCAACCCTTTATCCGACCGGTTCTGAATGTATGCCTGCTGCTCTTCTTAGCGCAGCTTACGCTTTCTAATACAAAGAACCTGGTGATGGCCTATCCTCAGGATGCATCCCTGCTGTATCTGCATGCTATTGCCTTCAACGCCATCACGGTTTTGGCTATTGCCTTCAATAATCTGTACCTCATTCCTCAGTTTTTGTTTAAAAGGAAAAATGTAGCATTGTATTTGCTTTGTTTGCTGGTCTTGCTTTTGCTGGCTATCATAGCCGGAAGTGCCTACCTGCAGTATTTGTTCGCAGCTTATCCGCCTGCTGTGTTGAGCGATTTCACTATCCTGGCTATGGAATTTTATGCAGCCGGCGATGTGTTTTTAGAGCGTCATCTCGTAGCGTTGTTTCCCACGCTCAGCTATGTTTTACTTTTTGGTCTGGCGTTTATACTGCGTCATTTGTATACCAGTAATAAAAAATTGCGTCTGTCGAAAGAAGCACATTTGAAGGCAGAACTCAGTTTGCTGAAAGCCCAGGTGAACCCTCATTTTTTGTTTAATATGATGAATAGTATTTATTCGCAGGCTTTGACGAAGTCGGACGATGCGCCTGCTACTATTCTCAAGCTTTCTGAAATATTGCGCTACAATCTGTACGAATCTTCGGGAGCATCGGTGCCCCTGTCCAAAGAACTGCAAATGATACAAACTTATCTTGAGCTCGAGCACATCCGGCTCGAAAATCCAGAGAAGGTCAGTTTCGAACAGCAGGTGGAGGACGCTGAGCGAAGTATTGCGCCCATGTTATTATTGCCGATAGTAGAAAATGCCTTCAAACACGGCATGGGTAGCAATATTGCTCAGGGCTTCATTCATATTTACGCATCAGATGAACCGGATTGCTTTACCTTTGAATGCATCAATAACTATAAACAGAAGCTTACAAAGTCAGAACATTCGGGACTGGGTCTTGAAAACCTGCGAAGGCGTTTGCAACTGATTTATCCTAACAGGCATAGTCTGGATCTGGAAGTGACCGATACCTTATTTACTGTCAGGTTGAACATAAAATTTAATTCATGAATTGCGTAATTGTCGATGATGAAAAGCTGGCCCGCGATGTCTTAGAGCATTATGTTCTCAAAACACCGCAGCTGCAACTGACGGGCCAGATGAGCAATGCCCTGGATTTGTTCCGCCATCTTCATAGTGATGCGCAAACCGATCTGGTATTCTTGGATATTAAAATGCCCGAGATGACGGGGCTCGAACTGGTAGCCGCCTTAAAGCAGGTGCCCCATATAATTTTTACTACCGCATATCATGAATATGCGTTGGATGCTTTTAACCTGAATGCCATCGATTATTTGTTAAAGCCTTTTTCCTACGAACGCTTCCTGCAGGCTGTATCGAAAGCAATGCGGCATACACAGCCTTTAGCAGCACCAGCTGCAGTAGAGAAGGCCGAAAGTTTTTTTGTAAAAAGCGATAAAAAGCTCGTGCAGATCGATCCCACGGATCTGTTATATATCGAAGGATTAAAAAACTATTTTATTATTGTATCGCAGTCGGCCAAGTCAACTATCGTGCACAATACCCTCAGCTATCTAGACCATGCTCTGGCTAAGTACCCCAACATTGTAAGAGTACATCGTTCTTTCTTTGTGAATATACACGCCATCAAGGAGATATTTGGCAATGATGTACGGCTCATCAACAATAAGGAAATACCGATAAGTCAGATGTACCGGGCCAATCTTATGTCTAAACTGAACCTCTTATAAATCGGGAGCTATCAGCGTCTTCCGGGCTTCGAATGCGGTGTTTGAATGCGCTGCCATTGCATAGGATTGCAGCTGCGACAGACCACCGACCCATCCGTGAGCTGCAATGCAGCCCGATATTCAAGAATATTTTTTGATACAGAAATATAGATTAGGTATATTTCTATATTATCCCGCTCTGTTGAGAAAAAGGGCTGACGCCATACCATTCGTATTGATTACCTTTGCCCATCCTAAAATCATATACAATGAGTCATCAGCAATACGGAGCAGGCACACGCCTTATACATGCAGGGGTAGAACCCGATCCGACAACGGGCGCTATCATGACGCCTATATATCAAACTTCTACCTATGTGCAGGCTGCGCCCGGCGACCACAAAGGTTACGAGTATGCGCGCACGCAAAATCCAACCCGAACCGCCTTGCAAACTGCCCTTGCAGCCATAGAAAACGGCAGGCATGCGCTCAGTTTTGGTAGCGGTATGGCGGCAACGGATGCTATTATCCGGTTATTACAACCTGGAGATGAGGTGGTTGTTTCCAACGATCTGTATGGTGGAACCTACCGCATTTTTACTAAGGTGTATGCTCAGTATGGCATTAAATTTCATTTTGTAGCTATGAATAATGCTGCCGATATCGAACAGTATATTAATAGCAATACCAAGATGATTTGGGTAGAAACACCCACCAATCCCCTGTTGAATGTAATTGACATTGAAGCGGTCGCCCATATCGCACGTAAGCATGGGATTCAAACAGTGGTAGATAATACCTTCGCTTCACCTTATCTGCAGAATCCACTCGACTGGGGTGCTGATATTGTAGTGCATTCAGCTACCAAATATCTTGGAGGACATAGCGACGTGGTGCATGGTTGTGTTATTGTAAATGATGATGCAACGGAAGAAAAACTGCGCTTTATTCAAAACAGTTGTGGCGCCGTACCTGGTCCTCACGATTGCTGGCTGGTATTACGGGGTATAAAAACATTGCACGTACGTATGGATCGCCACTGTGAGAATGGTGAGAAAGTCGCCCGTTTCCTCCGCAACCACCCTAAAGTGGCAAAAGTACTTTGGGTAGGTTTCGAAGATCATCCCAATCACGATATTGCCAGGAAGCAAATGCGTGGTTTCGGTGGTATGATTTCTTTTGTTTTGAAAGAAGATAGTATAGAAGCTGCTACCGAAGTGTTGAAGAAAACCAAACTCTTTGCTCTGGCCGAATCCCTGGGCGGTGTTGAATCGCTGATAGGTCATCCGGCTTCCATGACCCATGGTTCAATTCCCCGCGAAGAGCGTATCAAAAACGGCTTGTCCGACTCGCTTATTCGCCTGAGTGTTGGTATTGAAGATGCCGACGATTTGATTGCCGATCTGAACCAGGCCATAGGTTAATAACCGCAGTCCTGGCTAAGTTGATAAAGCACATGTTACAACTGTCCTACAAACAAACAGGTAAATTAATATGGATGAGCATACTCTTTACAGGTATGCTCGTCCCTTTTTTCCGGCTGCAGGCACAACAACAGCGGCAGGATAAAAAAACAAGTCGCATCGATATTCTTGACAACGAATCGGGCGAGTTTATCCAGTCGGACAGTATTACCGTACACAAGTTGCTGCATCATGTAAAGCTGTTGCACGGCTCGGATACATTGTATTGCGACAGCGCTTTTTTCTATACTGATCTGAATAGTGTAGAAGCTTTTGGAGATGTGGTGATACGTCAGGCCGACGGTACCGAAGCCTATGCAGATTACATGCGTTATACGGGCAATAACCGGGTGGTGTACATGCGCTCTAACAATCCTATGGCCGACGTTAAACTTTTCGACGGCAAGACCAATAGCCTGTATTCCCGCGAAATAGATTATAACCTGCTTACCAAAATAGGCCGCTTCCGTAATCGTGGTTATCTCGAAACGCAAAGTACCATACTTCAAAGCAATAACGGTACCTATAACATGCGCAGTAAGGACGCGCGGTTTACAGGCGATGTAGACGTGGCCGATCCCGACTACCATGTGGTGTCTACCGATCTTGGGTATAATACCGACACAGAGCTGGTTACATTTTTTGGCCCATCTACGGTGACCAATGACCAGTCGGTTTTGATTACGATCAGTGGTACATATGATAGTCGCAAAAAACAGGCGCATTTTGTACAGCGCGCGGCTATACTCAGTCAGGCCCAGTATATCGAAGGCGATACACTGGATTATGATCGTATAAGCGGTGTGGGTATAGCCCGCGGTAATGTAATTGCCATTGATACCGGAATGCATACCACCCTGTACTGCGGCTATGCCGAATACAATGAAATAAGCGGTGTACTGTGGGCCTATATAGAGCCTGTAATTAAAAGAAAAGAAGGTAGTGACAGCTCCTATATACGTGTTGATACTTTTTACAGCGCTCCCGATACCTTTACTACAACATTGACTGCGCAGGATAGTTTGCAGAAAACTGCCGAAGAACTGCAGGCTGCCGTTGCACCTGCAACTGTAGATAGTCAGGGCCTTGCCGATAGTACAATGCCGCCGGTTGACACAGTGCAAATGCCCTCTTCCGGCGCTGTTGAAGCAAATGATACCTTTCAGCTTATACCAGACTTTGGACTGGACGAAAGTATGGACATAGACAGCAGCGGTAGTACGCCTACGGTCGATACTTCTTTGTCGCGGATAAAAGGCAGAATGGATAGTTTGGTGTATAAAGATAAACCTTCCGTAGCACTGCCGGGAGCGGATAGAGCCCAATACCAGGTAAACCCACAAAGACTCAGTCGCTTAAACGCCGATAGTATTTCGGCCTATCCGGACGAGGACCGGAAAAAGGACCATGGGCCGCGGTATTTTATAGGTTATAACAACGTGTTGATTTATGCAGATTCGTTACAGGGCAAATGTGACAGTATTACTTATTCACAGGTAGACTCGGTACTGCGTATGTTTAAAAATCCACTACTGTGGCCGCGTAATAGTCAGCTTAAGGGCGATGAAATTCACATGTACATGGACAGCGGAAGGCTACGTGAATTGCACGTTCCCAGGAATGCTATAATGGTAACCCGCTCGGGTCCTGAACAAGCAAATATGTTTGATCAGATCCAGGGCAATTCTATCAGGGCATATTTGCGCAACAATAAAATGGACTCCCTCATAGCCGAGCCCAATGCCTCCAGTATTTACTTCATTCAGGATGACGACAAAGCCTATGTGGGTAGTAGTGAGGCAAAAAGCGAACGCATCGAAGTAATTTTTGAAAATGAAGAAATTGACCGCATCTATTACCGGAGAGATGTGGAGCAAACCACTATTCCCATGAAGGATGTGACGCCTGCTACCCTTCGCCTGAGTAGATTCAACTGGGAAGAAGAACTCCGGCCCAAAAGTCTGGAAGCGTTCCTTAATGGACGTGTACTGCCCAACCGTCCGCTGCTTTTCGAATTTCCCGAACCTGATCCGCTGTTGGAACCTGAGACCGATGTTCCTGTTCAACAGGAAGTAAGGAAGCCTGAATAAGTTATCGTTGGTTCAGATAGTATTTGCTAATGGCGCAAGCTTGTAGCCTGTACCGCTTTTCTCGATAATGAACTCCCCGTACGCTTCTAAAGTTTTGTGCTTCATCTTAGCTTATCTATGTTTGGCGTCTCTTGTTTCTCTTTTTCAATATTGATAAGTCGCTTGGGATTCAATAGTACATCCTATACAAGCCTTAATCTGGGCGTCCATACAACTACAACGTGTTGCGAATTTGCGCAGGTAGGATCATTTCGAGCCATATTATAATCTCGGAAAAGCAAGTTCCGTCACCATTTGGCAGTACAAGTTGAAGCCCGCATATAATCATGTTATAACCCCCGTCCCGGCACTTTCAGGTAATGCTTCGATTGTGAAGCAAACCTAAATGACGCAGGTTCCCAATCGAATGTGTGGTTGGTGGAGCGCAAAGGCCCGCTAGCTGCGGGCCTTTGCGCTTCCTTTTTGCGAGGGGGTCAGTTGTATCGCCTTTATTGCTTAACCAGTTTTTGAATTATAATGCCGTCGCTCCCAACGATTCGTATATAATATAAGCCGGCAGGAAGATCCGGTATATTCAATGTATATTGTCGTCCATGCAGCGGGTACTTGCTGCATGGCATATTTCTCCCAATTATTTAGGTAGTTTGCTGAAATCGCTAACGGGTCTGAACACCCAGCAGCATATACACGAACGGGTGATTAGTAAAGCCAAGCAATTACTTTCAACAACCCGGCTTTCGGTTAGTGAAATAGCCTACGAGCTTGGCTTTGAGCACGTACAGTCATTTAGTAAGCTTTTCAAAAGCAAAACCAATATTACTCCGCTTGCCTTCCGGCAATCGTTTAATTAGCCCTTGTAGCTAAAGCGGAATCTTGCGGTGCTTATTCAGCTACCAGGCCATCGCTCAGCATCTGCCACTGCATTTTCGAAAAGGCAACCATACCTGCGCCACCAAACAAGGCATTGCGAACGTCGTCGCCCAGGCTTTCGTTGTCCTTGTTGACGCTGACATTGCGATCAATAACCAATGCACTTAGCTCCGGGTATTTGCCCACCACCATAAAAGTACTGCTCGATGCCGCGTCATAGAAGTGCGCTGTATGATTGTCCGAGGCCGTTGGGTTATCGCTGGGTTGTACCGTAATATAACTTCCCTCATAATCGCCCTCTTTAAAATCTTCAGCCTGTACAATTTTTACCCAGTCATAACCTTCGCCCGAGGAAGTAGCAGGACCGCTTATATTTACCCGGAAGTGCATGCCCACCTGTGGTTCAACATGCATTATATGCTCGCCTGAGGCATCCATCAGGTTAAACCTGGCAAATTTCATCCCCGTTATTTTATGCCAGTTATTCACATCTTTCAACCGGTCAATGGCTGCCCGCAGGGCCTGCTCATATTGTTCCCGGCCGTGGCATGCCCGGTGCTGTTCCGCAATGATTTCTCTGCCCTTGTATTGCTCCGGAACCGGGAGCTGCTCTAAAATTATTCTTTGTTCCATGTTGCTTAGGTTATTCGTGTTAATGCATAACAGAACGCGTCTTTATTCCGAATAAGCAGGATACTTATAGGCGCTCTACGCAGCTGCAAACAAAATTTAAAGGCGAATAGTTTAATTTCGGTTATTCTGTCAAACATTAAAAGCACAGCACTATGATCGTTTCTGCATGGATCAATGAATTTGAATACGAAGCGGAAAGCACCCGCAAACTATTGCATGCCGTTCCCCAAAAAGATATTAATTATAAGCCGGCCCCAACCTGTTGGACGATGGGTGAACTGGCACAACATATCGCCACTATCTATTATTGGTACACCGGCACACTTACCATGGATGTGTATGATATGGCCGCCGATCATCTGGAACGTGGCGATGCTGCCGACATTCGGGCCACTATCGAATTATTTGAACGGAATGTAGCACTGGCGCGTAAAGCTTTGTCCACCCTTACCGAAGATAGTCTGCAGTCGACCTGGACCATGATGTATGGCGAGCGCACCATTATCGAGCCCATGCAGAGGGCCATGGTTGCCCGATCGTTCCTGTTCAATCATATTTACCACCATCGCGGTGAAATGATTGTGTACCTGCGTGCCACCGGCAATAAAGTGCCAGGATTGTATGGACCTACGGCCGAAGAAAGTAAGCAATCTTCGTAGCAATGTTTAAGTATTGCTTCGCTCAATAGAAAATGTTCTGTTGCTTATAAATACAATAAGCCCGGGTGTCAACATACCCGGGCTTGTAACCTTATTTTATTTTTGCAGAACAGGGAGGGTTAATATCCTTCGCCGTTGCGATTCGCAGGTCGGGGTTCAGGCCATTTCATACGTTCGCCCTTATCCAGCGGAAGTTCAGCTTTTCTTCTGCTAAACATTTCCGGTTCCTCACATGCCAGATACACCAGGGTTGCCAGCGTTACTGCATTTCGCTTCATGTCTTCCCACACTATTTTATCGTAGGTATCAAGTGTTGTATGCCAGGTGTACATACCATAGTCCCAGTTATTACTCAACAGGAAAAATGCGGGCACATCATAGGGTATAAAGGCGGCGTAGTCCGACCCGCCTCTCCCTCCTGGATTTCCGGGAAAAGTGGTTTCTATTGCTTTTTTGTTTTCTTCAGGCAGGTAAGTAAACCAGCGTCCGAAGTAATCGTAAGCGTCTAAAAATCCCAGGCCGCTTAATGTACTGAATCGTCCTGTACCGTTATCCTGGTTGAACAGCACCGAAACTTTCTTCAGCATATCTTTATGGTCGGCTGCAAAGGCCTTTGAACCATTCAGTCCCTGTTCTTCGCTGCACCAATGTCCTACCATAATGCTACGCTTTGGGTTAGGGTAGTGCTTTTTTAATATCCGCATCACTTCCATCATCAACACAGTACCGGTACCATTATCTGTTGCACCCGTACCTCCATCCCAGCTGTCGAAATGTGCCGACAACATCACATACTCATCGGGGTGTGTACTTCCTTTTATCTCCGCCAGCGTATTTTGTGCAGGTTGGGGTCCCAGGTGTTTGGATGTAGTGGTAATTTGTAATTTCGGACGAATGCCTCTTTGCGTAAATCGATATAACATCTGGTAGTCTTCCATCCGTATATCTATATGGGGTATCTTTTTAGTCTTCGTACCAAATATGCGGTTCGCCGACCAGCCCCCTGTCCAATAGGATGATGCTATGGCTGCCGCGCCTGCTTCTTCCAGTTGCATTTGTATCCGGTTAAGGTTGGTGCCCATAGCTTTCAAACCATCGTTCCATGCTTTATTTGCCTGTTCTTTTTGCTTAAGATATTCCTGGTAGTCTGCTTCCAGTGCATACTCTTTCCAGCTGGCATCGGGACGACCCGACAACTGTGGCTGCGATATCAACACTATTTTTCCTTTGGCTTTAGGCAGCCAGTCTTTTAGCGCCATGGAGTCCTTTAGTAAGGGAAGTGCAATTACTTCTGCTTCAACAGGCTTACCGGCCGGAGTGGCCGGCGACCAGGCCAGTTGTATGCCATCTAACTGGTCGAACCGGGGCGCCGTCATTACAATGGAGGTGATACCCCGCTCCCAGCCGGGCCAGGTACCATAAGCCTCGTTGCGCGCAGCTATGCCCCAGCTTTTATAGGTTTCTACCAGCCAGTCATTACCTTTCAGGATTTGCGGGCTGCCTACCAGGCGCGGACCTATATCGTCCATCAGTTGCTGCGCCAGCGTGGTCATTTGCGAATGCTCCGCAACTTCAGCTCTGATCTTATTAATGATATTGGTGTCAATCTGCGCCTGTACAGTCCAGGCTGGTATCAGCAGACAGTTCATCAAGATGTACTTTTTAATCATGTTTATTTATTTTGGGAAATGCCCCCGCTTGTTTACAGCTAAAATAGGTATTCTGGGGCAGGTATCCCAGCTTTATATCCTGGCGTCGCACTAATTTTTTTTAGGTAGAATGCTCTTTGCCGGATATAGCTAAAACATAAATGTCCGATTCCTCTGGCATGAATTCATTTTAGCATACAAGCAATGTCTGCTATTTTCGGGCGGCCCTATTCCAGTTCACGATTGTCGTGTTTTTCACCGGAAGCAATACATATTGATTATCGTTTTAGAAGGTGTTTTTGCTATAGCATCAACAAAAAAACGCGCTATTTGCCTGAGGCCAATAGCGCGTTGCACTGTATATATAAACGAACCCTCGTATTCTGATATAAAAATGTGTATTGGTATTAGTCAAAAGCCTGCCTGAAGTGGAATACCAGGCCCAGGCTAATATACACCGGCATATTTCCCGCAATATTCGTATAAGCCAGCTGCTTGCTCATGCCAAACTGAATATTCCCCTTCAGGTATTTATAACCGCCTTCCATATTTACAAAAGGCTCCACAAAAGGAAAGAAGCCCCGCGTCACATCCTGCGCTTCCCTGCCAACGTATTCGTGCAGCATAGGATCATCTGATCTGAAATCATAAAAGCTCAAATAGGTGATACGCAGTCCCGCAGTCATCGAAAAAATGCCTGACCGTCCAAAGCCCAGTGCAGGTTGTAAAAATATCCGGTGGTAACGGGTGTTATAATCATAGCGGGGGGCTGCGTCGCCGCGTCGCTGCAGGTCTCCGTTTCCATAACCCGTGTACACCTCAAATTTCCCGTATCGTCCGAAAGTATCATAATAACCTACACCCAATTCAAACCTTTTCCCGTTAAATACGCCTCCCATGGTTTTTTGGTTTTCCAGGATACCGTACTGCTGATTCTCTTCAATAGTTTTGTTGAGAATGTGGCGGTAAGAGCCTATGATGCCGAGATGGTTTATCGGAGAAAAAGCAATATCGGCACCCAGTCCGAAGTTAAGTGCGTCCGGATCAGTTATATCGTCCTTGTCCTGCGGCTTTACCGACAGGGTCACCTTGCCTTCCATAGCCTGCGTAAGCCCCGGACTGTTGGCACGGTCAGGGAAGTAGAGCCGCTGCTGGCACGAAGCCAGAAATAGTAAGCCTGACAACAGGCAATAAGTAGCAATTTTGTTCATGACGCTATGGTTGACTAATACAAATGACGAGCTTTTATTTTATTTAATTGGGGGATAGCTTGTATCAGCTCTTTCCTCCGGATAAGCCAATCCTCTTCGGCCCAATATTATTTTACGATATGCAGTTTTTCTAATAAGGCTTTCCTATAGCTCTCGCCCAATACATATTGCTCGTCGCCCACCTGTAAATAATCTTTACATACCTGGGTTATGTACTTGATATTAATACAACAGCCCCGGTTTATTTGCACAAACGAACCCGCCATAGGGTAGGGAATCAGTTGTAATACCTGCTGCACTGAACCTCTGATAGGGATTTGCGGGAGGCTGCTATCCTCCGTTCGCAGCAGCGCATAGTTCTTCGACGATTCAATGCTTACAATTTCCTTCCAGTCTACTTTGTAGAGTTTACTGTTCAGCTTTATAAAAAATTCTGTCTTTGCTTCCGAACGATCTGCATCTTTCGCTACCACTTTATTGTCGAAGTTGTGCAGGGCAGTTTGAATGGCTGCAAACAAAGCAGGCGGCGACGCGGGCTTTACCAGGTAGGCACTGGGCCCTGCAACAGCAGCCCTGGCCACAGTTTCCGGATCACTAAAGGCTGTAAGAATATGAAGGGGATATGATATAACTCCGAGATGGTTTTGCCCAGCCCGATGCCTTCTTCATTGCCGAAGAACTGTATGTCCAGCAGCGCCAGGTCATAATTCGTCTCCTGCAGGCATTGCAATGCTTCGGCCGGATGCACGCAATAGTTGTTGATTTCATATCCCAGCCCCTGCAATGTAAGCATAAGGCTTTCGGCTATAAACACGTCATCCTCTGCTACCAGTATTCTTATTTTTTCATGTTTGTCCATATGTGAATGCCGGTGCTCCCTCAGGCCGGGAAGGTTATATAGTAATGGTAAGGTTTGTTATCGTAATATACATCCGGACGGGCTTTTATCTGCCTGCAAAGCAGTTCGATAATTCTGCGGCCCAGCCCGCTTTCCAACGCCTCCGCCTCCGGATGGGGTCGGTCCGTATCGCTGCTTCCGCTGTCGCTATATTGAAGGTGTACTTCATCGTCTAAGGCCGGTTGTGCATTGATAAAGATTTCAAGATATTGGTCGCCGGAGTCTGTAGCATGTTTAATACTATTGGTAATCCATTCATTTATCAACATAGCCAGGGGAATACAGGTGGCAGTATGCAGCATTATTCCCGGGTCTATCTGTATTCTGGCCTTTACAGTTTCGCTGCGACCATATTGCTGCAAAGTACGGTCTACAAACTGTTCCATATATTCCTTCATGGCAATGCGCCCCGGAGTATTGCGGTATAGCTGTTCGTGCGTGGTAGCGATACTTTGAATTCTTTGCCTTGCAGCCAGCAATTCATGCTGCGTTTCCTGGTTTTCCGTGTTGTGCCCTTGTATATCCAGCAAACTGTAAACCATGTACAGGTTGTTTTTGATCCTGTGGTGCATTTCACGCACCAGTAATTGATTTTGTTCGGCCTTGCTGTCCAGTTCCTGGTTGAGCTGCGACAGCTTCAGGTTATTGCGCTGCTGTATTCTGTTCTGGTAAAATAGCAAGCCACCAATCACGCCCAGTAAACCCAGCCCGCCGGCCATAAACCAGCGCTGTTTTTTATGTTCGGCCAGCGTGGCTTCTCGTACTGCTATTGCCTTCTGACCTGCTATCAGTATCGAGTCTTCTTTCTCTGCAAATTCATAACTAAGTTGTAACCGGGTGGCTTCTTTGGTATTTTCTTCATTAAACACACTGTCCTTATAAGCCGAATGTAGTTTGTAGTACGAAAAGGCCGATTTGTAATTTCCCATAGCACTGTCTGTTTCCGATAGTTTCAGGTACAGTATTTGTATCAGGTTATAATCGCGTCCGTCAGCAGCCAGGGCCAGTGCCTCCTGCAATAGTACCTTACGACCGCTCAAAGTGGGATCAGGATATTTAAGTTTGGCAAGGCCTAACAGGGTGGAAGCCTTACCATTTTTAGCTCCCAGTTCATCATGCAGTACATTTGCTTTTTTATAACACAGGTAGGCCTCCTGTTCGTTTCCAAGATTGGCATAGGCATCTCCCATGTTTTTGTAATAGAACGAAAGGCTGAACTTATTATAACGGTCCGATTGCTCTATCATTTTCACCGCTTTGGTGTACCATATCAGGGACTCGTTATGCTCCCCTTTATGTGCAAATGCTGAGCCGATGTTGTTATAGGTTATCGAGAGGTTGACGCTGTCCTTCGTGGCTTCCTGTATACGCAGGGCATATTTATGGTATTCCAGTTCTTTATCAAAATCGCCCAGCGAACCGTACACTATGCCCAGGTTGCGGTAGTCCTGCGATAGCGCGCTCGAGTCTATATCACGTAGGTCCAGCGACAAGGCCTGATAAAAATATTTAAGTGCCTGTGTAAACATGCCCTGTTGATAATACACAATGCCGATATTCGAGCAGAAGCCGGCCTGTCCTTTCAGGTTAAAGGTTTCTTCACGCACTTTCAAACCTGCGAAGTAGTGGTTCAGGGCATCAGGATAATCGCCTCTGACCAGCGATACACCCGCAATTATATTATGTGCCTTGGCTATACCATTGCTGTACCGGCTTTTTTCTGCCAGCATCAGGGCTTTCTTACCGCAGGCCAGCGCGCTGTCGTAATTTTCTGTTTCATACAGGTACCAGCCTAAATGGTTCAGGCCATCGGCTTTTGCCGAATCGGTACGAGCTTTCAGCAATCGCTTATGCAGGCTGTCGGCTTCACGGTCTATAGCCCGGGCCGGCACCTGTACGCATAGCAGCAGAATGATAAGGCTGCAGCATGCCCTTAGGCCTGCGCTTATATGTACTGGGATCCGCAGGTACATTTGCTTCATATACCACCATTTTTATGGTTCCCTACAAAGTTAACATTGCTGTTCATTTATCATTTCAGCTTCGGTCTCAAAAACCGGCAGGTTCATGCTCAATTATTTTTCTGCTTTGCATTGCCGCTTTACTTTAGCGCTACCAATCAAAACCGTAATACATGCCTGACCAGCATGTGTTCCTCTCAACCAACCAATTCTGCGTACATGTGATTTAGCAGAACTAAACTCCGATCAATGGAGAACCATTGACCAAAACGACGGCGATCGACGGACGCACACTTATGTCTATGTCGGTCGCTGTCTTTTTAATGTCGCTGGCCGGAGCCAATATCAATATCGGGCGGGTATAATTTTTTTTATTAGGGCGCGCCCCTGCGGGTCGGGCCATACGCTGCAAGCCTGCGCCTATGGTAAATTCCTGTACGTTCGCTTCCTGCCTCTGGCCGATGTATGCTGCGTTCCTATGGCTGGGCAGGGTGCAGGGCTTTTCGCTGCTGTCCCTCGCGCTGCAGGGCTCTGTCTGGGCTGCATTGCTTTTCTCGCCGCAGGGGTATTAGTGCAGGCTTATTGCCATTGGGCTATAAATGCATCCATAGCATGACGCCAGAAAAATTCGGTTCTTATCCGATCTTCCCCTTGGTTGCAGTATCGGATGTTGAAGGCAGACATATTACCATTGCCAACTTTTTCAATGCTGATTACTTTCTTGCCCAGTTTCCGGGCATGCTCCTTTAGTATTTGCAATTCGTCATTTACCGAAAGAGGTAATTCCATATCATCAAATTTAATGGTTAGCCGGCGCCAGGCCGGATTTATTTTTTGCGTCTTTTCGGGCTTTGAGTTCAACTTTTGGTAACATGTTTCCCAGAGTGTTTAAAAATGTTTCCCAGGGTGCATTTTCTGGGAAACATTTGGGGTATTTTATGTGATTTTACAGGAATTTGTGTGATAAATATAACTGCGGGAGTGCGTCAAAATACGGCGTAGATGCAGTCTGGGCGCTAAAAAAGCCGCTGGGAGCGGCTTTGAAGAAAAAAACGTTGTAGTTCTACCTGGATTCGAACCAAGACTAACTGAACCAAAATCAGTTGTGCTACCTTTACACCATAGAACTGTTCCGCTTGCGGGATGCAAAAGTAAGGAATGATTTTAAAGTGCAAAAAAAATCTGGAAAATTTTTTTACATTTTTTTTATTGCAAAACGTACTTGTACATCACGATCATCAGCAGGAATAGCACCATGGTCAGCAGCAAACCCCGCACCGTATTGTATTGCTTCCGGTTCAGGAAGTAATAGAAAGGCAACAGGTTGGTTATCACCGCCAGCGACAATGCCTTCGATGAGGTAGTCATCTGACGCGGACTGTCGAAATTGATAAACATACTAAAGAAGTTGCTCAACGAACCTCCGTTTCCCCAGGCAAAATACAGAATCAGCAAACCTGCCGCCGGAAACAAAAAGCCGGCGAGTATACCCAACGGAATCGATCCGGGACCTTTTCGCTTCTTGCCAGGCTGCAGCGTATACTTTCCTTGTGGCATCGATGTATTCATAGCTTATATTTTTTCGGCTTTTATTGTTTCTTAAGACGCCTGCATGGCTTGTTCTATCTCTTCCACGGTAATAGGAATTCCCTTAAACAAATCTTCGTTGCCATCGGCGGTCAGCCAGTAGTTATTCTCGATCCTGATACCTATTTGTTCTTCTTCAATATAGATACCGGGCTCTATAGTAAATACCATGCCTTCCTTCACGGGCTCGTTCCGGGTACCCAGGTCATGCACGTCCAGTCCCAGGTGGTGTCCAATACCATGATAGAAGTATTTACGATAGGCCGGATTGGCCGGATCCTGCTGGTCAATGTCGGCTTGCGTTAACAAGCCTATTTCCAGCAACTGTCTCTCCATCTCTTTATTCACCTGATCTATATAGTCGGCATAATTGATACCGGGCTTCAGTATGCTCCTGCAAAAATTATGCACATTCAGGCAGGCATTATAGACTTGTTTCTGTCGTTCCGTAAATTTTCCATTCACCGGAATAGTGCGTGTCAAATCGGCACAATAGTTACCATATTCAGCTCCGAAGTCCATCAGCAACAATTCGCCGTCCTTGCATACCCCGTTGTTTTCTACATAGTGCAGGGTGCGCGCATGATCGCCACTGGCAATTATACAACCATATGCATGGCGGGTAGCACGATTGCGCAAAAATTCATGCGTAATCTCAGCTTCAATTTCATATTCAGTTACGCCTGGCTTTACAAACTTACATACACGGCCAAAAGCTTTCGCAGTAATTTTAATGGCTTCACGCAGCACATCCACTTCTTCCGCCGTTTTTACCGCCCGCAACTCCTTCATAATCCTGGCAGCACGTTCATAACGGTGCAAGGGATATGCTTTCATGAAGCGGTGCACAAACTGTAAGTCTGTACGCAACACCTCATCGCCTTTCCTGTCATTTTCGTTGGTATTCAGGTACACATTATCGGCATGGTGCATCCACAGCTGAATCTGGCTGTCGATGCTGTCTACAAACTGTACATTTTCAATACCACTGATGGCTCTGGCCTCCTCCTTGCGCAATAAATGTCCGTTCCATTTTTCAAGTAGTTCATTGGGGCGCTGTATCACCAATACTTCGCGTGCGCTACTGTCAGCGTTATCCGGGTATAATATTACCATCGTCTTTTCCTGAACGACCCCCGACAACCATACCACATCTGAATTTGCTTTATAGGCGTACACCGCATCACCATTTTCGGCTACTACCGGATTAGCTGTAAATATGGCTATGGAGCCGGGTTTCATACATGCGGCGAAACGCTCCCTGTTCTTTTTATACAATGACGGATTAATTGCTGAATATTTCATCGGGTATCGTTTTTCAACCTAAAGTCACAAGCCTGCTGCGTTATGGCCCTTATGCCCATTCTGCTTTGTAACCGGTCTTGCTTCTCATCGGTTTTTATAGAATTTTGATGCGCAAAATAACGGAAAATACGCAGACCGCCTGTATGGTATCCCCGATTGCGCATGAATCATTATTTCCTGATACTACATTCAGCGTCATACCATCCCAGGCCACCAGCTTTTATAATCGGAAAAAATTGCGTTTATTGCGGCGGCTAAAAAGATTCCGTGTTCCATCGATGCGTTTATTAATATTGTTAAGCTTATTGTTTTGGAATATATCGCCGGGCATAGCCCAGACGGGTGGCTCGGCCAAAGCCCAGCGACTTTACCTCAAAGGCCAGGAAAGTATCCGCAATAAAAAAATCGTTGCGGCCGAAGATTATTTTCTGCGTAGCATCAACGAATCGCCCGCTTATGCCGATGCTTATGCTGCGCTCGGAGCCCTGTACCTCGATAGTCGACAGTTTGGCAAAGCCGCCGAGATTTTTCAGAAGGCTGCCGGTGCATGCGCAAAATGTACCGATCAGTTTGCACTTAATTTTGCCCGCTCCCTGGTACGGGCGCAACAGTATTCCAAAGCCGAACAGGTACTGCAGTCATGGACACCACCAGCCAGTCTTTCCAGGCAACTACAGCTCGAGCTGGAACTCCTGAAGCGCCAGGTTCAGTTTGGCAAGTATGCCTTGCACGCTATGCTCGAAGAGGCGCCTATGCACCTCGACCATAGGGTCAATTCAGTGTACGACGAATACTTTCCTTCCATTTCTACCGACGACAGCCTGCTCGTGTTTACACGCAAAACCAATGGCATCGACGAAGACTTTTATTACGCACACCGCGATTCCTGTGGTGGATGGTTTGGCGACAGAGATATGGGCAGCCCGCCCAATTCGTCGGAACAGGAAGGGGCGCAAATGCGTTCGGCCGACGGCCACTATTTATTTTTTATGCGCTGCGGCAACCGCAGTCCCAACGGCTGGGAGGCCGGCGGCTGCGATCTCTATTTTTCCTATACTGAAAAAGACGGCTGGTCGCAACCCGTGCCCTTCGGCGCCACTATCAATACCCCTTCTTTCGAAGGTATGCCTTCGCTCTCCAGCGATAACCGCGAATTATTTTTTGTTAGTAACCGCGAAGGCGGGTATGGTGGAAAGGATATTTGGGTATCCCGCTTTCAGGATGGCTTATGGCAGGTGCCCGAAAACCTCGGACCTGAAATCAATACTCCTTTCGACGAAACCGCTCCGTTTATAGCTTCCGACAACAAAACACTTTATTTTACATCCAACGGACATCCGGGCCTCGGTGGCAACGACTTGTATTACAGCAGACGCAGCAATGGAATATGGTCGCGGCCCGAAAACATGGGCTATCCTATCAATACCGGAAGCGAAGAGGTAAGTATCTGTGTGAGTCCCGATGGCACCAAAGCTTATTTCTCCTCCGACCGCGAGGGTGGTTATGGTGGCATGGATTTGTACGAAGTAGCCTTACCCCTGGCAGCAAGGCCCGAGCCTTATACCTATGTGTACGGTATAACATACGACAGTCTCGACAAACAACGGCTAACGCATGCGCAGATGCAATGGCGAGATGCCGAAACCGGCGAACTGGTACATCAGTTTCAAAGCAACCGGGGCGATGCCAGTTATATGGCGGCTGTAGCCCTCGACCGCAAATTTGCAGTACATATTTTCCGCATCGGTTATGCCGATTACGACGATACCGTGTCCTTTAGCCAAAGCAATATACTGCATCCCGACACCCTCAATTTTCCGCTGTTGAGCTTCAACTATGTACCACCCATGCACGATACCTTGCTGCTCACTGTCAACTTCGAAAAAAACGTTGTGCAGATAGGCGACAGCATACAGCAACATCTCGCATCGCTGGTTCGTCCCTATCTGCAAATGCCGCTGGCCGAAATATTTGTCAATGGATTTACCGACGATACCGGCACGCCCATGCTCAACGAAGAACTCTCTTTTGTAAGGGCAAGAGCCATTGCGGAATTACTCCGGCAGGAAGGTTTCGCCGATGAAAAAATACACGTACAGGGTTGGGCCGATGCCAATCCTCTTGTGCCTAATGATACGGACGCAAACCGTTTTATCAACCGTCGCGTTGAACTTACGGTACGCCGGCCATTGTAATGCCTAGCCTTTGGTTTGGCTATAGCCCCATTCTTTAAGAGCAGCAATAATCTTCTCTTTAAATTCGCCCTGTACCAGTATAATGCCATCTTTGGCCGAGCCGCCCGCCCCACAACGATTTTTTAGTTTACGTCCCAGTTCTTCCATGTCATCTTCTTTGCCCCGAAAGCCATCTACTATCGTAACCGTTTTGCCACCCCGGTGTTTTTTTTCAATCCGTACACGCAACTGCTGCTGGCGTGCTTCCGGCGTTACTACCTCTTCAGGCTCTTCATTAGGTAAAGCGTCCGGATTGGTAGAGAATACCAGGCTGCTGAATGAGTTGAATTTTTTTGCTGTCATGTTTTCAAAGTTTTTCTGCTCCGTCCGTCCTTAGCCCAGGAAGGCTTTTTTCAATTTCCATATAAAAGAGGTGTTCCTGTGGAAGGCCAGGTATGCCTGCCGACGCCCCCCGAAATTCCTGAAAAATACTTCTATACCTGCATCCATACTGCCTTCAAAATCGAAGGTCCTGATGCCGGATTTTTTTGCCTCCAGCAGGGCATTCCATACAAGAAGGCATATAGTGCCTTTGTGCGCTTTTTCAGTGTCAACGGCGCTTAATAATAAATAGCAGTGGGTGTTATCCCGAACCGTGTAAATGGTGCCTGCAATATGGCCCCGCTCATCTTTGGCCACCAGCAAATTACCCGATCCCTGCCGATAGCTCTGTTCAATAATGCTGCGAATCATTTCCGGCGCATAAACATATTTCTTATGCTTACGCTCAAATGTTTTGCGGTGCAGCGCCAGCAGTACATCCGTATAAGCTGTGCCAGCTTCAATCGAATATAGTTTTTCCGCCTGCTCTATACGCTTCCGATGCGACCGCTGCATTCTTCCCAAAAGTTCCGGTTCCCCTGCTCCCAGATCAATATGGTAGGTTAATCTGATATTGTTATCAAACCCTTTTGCATGAAACAGCAGGAAATTCTGAAAGCCCGGCATAGTCATAATATCGTAACTGTCAAATGCCGGAATCTGCGCCCACAAACGGTTAAAGATATCTTCCTCCCGGTTCCACAGTTTATACGGTTCCATATCCTGCGCAGGTCTGATCCAGGGACCCTGGTAGGGGGTCAGGGGCGGATTTCTCAACAGGCGGATACCTGCTTTCTTTTCCACCTGATAAGGCATTATACCTGTAATTTGGCCATTCTGTTCCACCAGCGCTACGTCCCAGGTATGGCATACAATATCAAGCCACCAGGGCCGGAAAAATACCGGTACTTCCCGATGCAGATCTACTAATGTTCGATAATATTGTTGCTGGCTCATTGCTGGTTTACGTATCAGGCTTCTGACCCGGTATTTATTTCCGGTAAAAGAAAATTGTTGATGGCTTCGGTTACACGCTGCGCGTGTTCGCCATACAACATGGTATGGTGGTTGCCCAGCACGCGCACATAGCTGCATTGTTTCATCATGGCCGCAGTTTCTCTTGCTTTAAAGTCGGGCAGTAAGGGAGCTCCCATGGTGTAGTTCTCCACTCCATTGATGAGCAAGGCAGGTTGTTGTGCTTTTTTAAAGGTACCTATCCAGTTCTCTTTAGCTACACAGGTTGCTACCTCCACTATGTTTGGCAAATTCGGTTGGGGATTCACCCTGCCGTCGGCCCGTACATGTGCATCGGCCCGATAGTATTGTTCCATATCCTCATCCCAGAAGGTGTTTTGAGGCGAACCTTTCATTTCTTTCAGAAAGGCATCTATGTTGTCAAATGTTTTGTCCAGTCTCGACAGGGTAGGTCCCAGCATTGCGGGAGCATTGGGATTCATTTCTGCAGCAGCGTCAAGTATCACCAGCTTGCTCACCCTTTCGGGATAGCGTGCAGCTATATATACGCTCAGCAATCCTCCGTATGAATGGCCTCCAAGCCAGGCCTGTTCTATGCCCAGGTGGTCCAGAAGTCCGAGTATATCCAGCGCATGTTGCTGCAGTGTATAACCGAAAGCAGGTTTGCTGCTTAATCCACGCCCCCTCAGATCCGGCATTATCAAGCGCAGGTGTTCGCTCAATCCATGCGATATCAGACCGTCGAATGCATGTGCGTTGGCGGTAAGTCCGTGCAGCAATATCAGGGTATCTTTACCTGTACTATTGTGTTCTACAACGTGCAGGTCGATCTTATTACTTTTTACAATATAGTCTTTCACAAAAAAATGTCGATAAAATTAATGGGCCGTCCAGCCGGCGTCGAGGGGCATAGCTATTCCGGTAATGGTGGCAGCTGCCTCAGCATCTGCAAGAAACAAAACAGTTTGTGCAATAGTTTCTACTGTAACAAAATCCTTGATAGCATGCTCCGATAAAAACACTTTGTTAATCACCTCCTCACGGCTCATACCATGTGCCTTCATCTGGTTCGGAATTTGTTGTTCCACAATGGGTGTAAATACATAGCCCGGACATATGGCATTGGCCGTAATTCCAAAGGCGCCGCCTTCCAAAGCCAGTACTTTTGTAAATCCAATGAGGCCATGCTTCGCCGCCACATAGGCGCTTTTGTAGGGGGAAGCAATTAATCCATGCGCCGACGAAATGTTGACAATCCTGCCGTACTTCTGTGCTTTCATTGCGGGCAGCAAGGCTTTGGTCATGTGAAACGCTGCGTTCAGGTTAATATCTATAATAGCGTTCCATTTGTCTTCCGGAAAATCTTCGATTGCCGCTACAAATTGGATGCCCGCATTGTTGACCAATACATCAACGGTTCCAAAGGTGTCAATGGCTGCTTTGCCCAGTTCCCTTATAGCCGCCGGATCCTGCATATTCGCCGGAGAAAACAGATGTTGAACACCATATTCTTTAGCTACTTCAGCTGCGATGTCGCCGCCATCCTGTTCCAGTCCGTTGAATACTATATTATAGCCCTTCGCTGCGAAAGCTTTGGCTGTTGCCAGTCCTATGCCACTGGTACTTCCTGTAATGAGTGCTGTTTTTGCCATGCTATAGGTGCAATTTATGTTAAAAGGGGCTTTCGAAATCTTTAAGGCACGGAAAGCTGCGATCTCGTTCCGACATTTCGGGCGAAGGGCATTCCCAGTCCATTCCAAAGCTGTTGTACAATATCCCGGTATCGTGTGCTGCGTCGTACACCGAGCTTACAAGATAATAGGTAATGGCATTTTCTGTCAGAGCTTTGAACCCATGAGCAAAACCTTCCGGTATATATACCGCCTTATGATTTCCTTCACTCAATTCAACGCTGCACCAGGCCCCGTAGCTGGAACTCGATTTTCTAAGGTCTACCAGCACGTCCAGCAAAGCGCCATGAGGACAGAATACAATTTTCGCATGTTGATGCGGCGGTAGCTGGAAGTGCATTCCCCTGATTACATCTTTCCTCGAAACGGAGCAGTAGCTTTCCTTTAAGTCAAACTGAATCTGCTGATCCCGGAATATACCTTCATGAAAAACCTTCGTGAAACTACCTCTGTTATCAGCAAATGCGGGAAGGGTAATGGTAAAGGCTCCTGAAAGAGGCAGGGGATCAAATTCGAACATATCGCTTATAATATTGGGAGTCAAAAGTACAATTTCTCTTAACACAGTTTTGTAATTAAAAGCTCAGCCATTACTAAACCCTAATTGTTAGAATAAGTCTTAGTGCAGGTTTTTATCTGATGGCTTTCAGAAGCTGCATTGGGTTGAAGGGCCAATTCCAGGCGCCGGAATTTTATTTGAATTTGCTAATATTTAAAATTGGGATTTTATGAAACGGAAGATCTTTGTTGTAGTAATGACGCTTTTTCTGGGATTATTTTTTAGTTATGATGCTGATGCACAGCGTCACCATAAGCGGCCACATTATAAAGAACATAAACGGGTTAAAAAGTCGTATAAAAAAGTACACAAACACGGCCCGCACAGGGCGTATGTGCACGACCGCAGGCATTACCGGCATCATGCGCACCGGCCTTATCGCAAGGCAAGACGTTATTACGCTCCGGCACCGCCACAATACGTACAGCCCGGCGTAACCATTAACCTGCCTTTGCCACCCCATCCGCCATTGCCACCTCATCCGGGCATGCGCCGCTAGTGATGTAGTGTGAAGTCAGATAATATTCGTTTTTAATGGATAATGCCCGGAGTTTCCGGGCATTTCTGTTTATACTGTTGTAACTGTTGAATGGGGCGGGTTGTGCCTGCGCTTCGGGCGGGCCTGCCATTAAATTGCGGCCGTACCTGCAATTGTCTATCCGCCTATCAGTATTCATCATTGTTCATTATTCTAAATTTCAGCTTAACTTTGCGGCCTCATGTCAGACGCTTTAAAACACGAGTGCGGGCTAGCCTACATTCGCCTCCTCAAGCCAATTTCTTATTATCACCGTAAATACGGAACTGCCTTCTACGCGCTCAATAAGCTGTATCTCCTCATGGAGAAACAACATAATCGCGGACAAGACGGTGCGGGTATTGCCACGTTAAAATTGAATGTGGAACCGGGCTATCAGTTTATGCACCGGCTGCGCATTGCAGGTCCCGGCGCAATAAAGGAAATTTTCGCCTCCGTTCAGGACGAAGTGAAGGAACTGGAACGCATGTATCCAAGCCTGCGTCAGTATCCCGGACTTATGAAAGGCTATCTCCGTTTTATGGGTGAAGCCATGCTCGGCCATTTACGCTACGGTACCCAGGGAAAAAACAGTGTTAAATTCTGCCATCCCTTTGTAAAGTCGGATATCAATCCTGCCCGCAATCTAACCATGGCGGGCAATTTTAATCTGGTGAATACCGATGAGTTATTTCAGATGCTCCAGGAAAATCCTGACGAAACCATGCGTGCCAGCGATCTGGGGGCTATGATTGATACCGTACACCATTTCCTTTGTGAAGAAGAAGGCAAATCACCCGAAAATCCTGATATCGAAGCTGTCTTGCGTCAGGCGGCCAGTCGTTTCGACGGCGGCTACGTATGTGGTGGCCTTATCGGTAACGGCGATAGCTTCGTATTAAGGGATAAACATGGCATTCGCCCGGCTTACTACTATATCGACGACGAAATAGTAGTCGTAGCTTCTGAACGGCCTGCCATTATCACCAGTTTTAATGTTCCTCAGGAATCGGTTAAAGAACTACAGCCAGGCCATGCAGTAATTGTGAAGGCCGATGGAAAAATTTCGATTCCGCAGATTCTGGAAACTGCGCCCAAAGCAGCGTGTAGCTTCGAGCGTATATATTTCAGCCGCGGAAGCGATGCCGATATTTATCGCGAACGCATCAAACTGGGCGACCTGCTGGCACCGAAGGTGTTGAAAGCCATCAACAATGATCTGAAAAACACCATTGTTTCTTTCATTCCCAATACGGCGGAAATCGCATTTTATGGTTTGATTAAAGGTCTGGAAGACTACCTGAAAGATTTGAAAATCCAACGCATCATCCGGAACAAAAATTCCATGACGGATGCCGAAATAAGCGAGCTGATCCACCGCCGCGTGCGCATTGAAAAAATAGCCATTAAAGATGTCAAGCTGAGAACCTTTATCACAGCCGATTCCAGCCGTGACGAAATGGTACAGCACGTTTACGATATTACCTACGGAACCGTGCGCCCACAGCAGGATACCCTGGTGGTAATTGACGATAGTATTGTGCGGGGAACTACCTTGCGTCAAAGCATTATTAAAATGCTCGACCGCCTGCAACCCAAAAAAATCATTATAGTATCTTCTGCACCACAAATTCGCTACCCCGATTGCTATGGTATCGATATGAGCCGTATGGGCGACTTCATAGCCTTCCAGGCCGCTGTGGCATTGCTGAATGATCGTGGTATGAATTCGGTACTTACCGAAACATATATCAAGTGCAAAAACGCGCTTGACTATGGTAAGCTGCACGAAGAAAATTTTGTGAAAGAAATATACGCGCCCTTCAGCCCCGATGAAATCAGCGCTAAGATTGCAGCCATGCTCCGTCCCGATGATGTAAATGCAGAAGTTGATATTATATATCAATCCGTAGAAGCGCTGCACGAGGCCTGTCCGGGCAATAAAGGTGACTGGTATTTTACCGGCGACTACCCCACACCTGGTGGTAATAAAGTTGCCAACAGGGCTTTCATGAATTTTATGGAAAATAAAGTCGGAAGAGGGTACTAGTTTTTTTCCGGAATAGAAAATAGCTGCTGTCAACATTGTTAACAGCAGCTATTCGATTTTTACAGCATACCAATATCTTTTTCCGTAAAGACTAGGGCTATATAACTTGTGGTCGCTGGTTATTCGTCTGTTTTCGTGTTACTGGATAAAGGTAGGACCGTGTCGCTTTCCATACCTATATCCTGCAGGCGCGGCGCCGCGGGCCTGCCATAGTCAATGCGTAAGATAGAGTCAATTTTGGGTTTGATTTCAATCGGAAGCCGGCGGTCGAGGTCTTCTTTAGCCTCTCTGCGTAATTGCTCCATCTTCAGTTGTACTATACTGTCGGCCATGGCGTTCATCTCCGCCGGGCTTAATTCTCTCTTTTTCTTACCACAACTGCCAAAAGCAACTGCTGAAATGATGATTGCTATGGCTGCTATTCGTAACGTACTCATGCTTATGCCTAATTCGCTTTTCTGAGGTATATTTTAACGCTGCAAAGTTAGGGCAATGCCTTGTGCTTTGCGTACCTTTGCGGACGAATTCATACACGGTATCCATGCAATCCGGTGATCCGTACTTCAATAAAATTACATACTGTTGCGACATCTTTCAGTTCTGCGGAAATATTTCATACGATATAAATGGCGTTTGCTGTTTGGTATCCTGTTTGTAACTGTTTCCAATATTTTTGCTGTGTTATCGCCAGGTATTGTTCGCGATACCCTGGATCAGGTTTACCAGAGTATTGGTACCTACCATCAGCTGGGCGACAGTCCTGCGGCCAGCGCTATAAGCGAAAAAGTAATGAAGCTGGTAATGATGGCCGGCATCTGGCTATTGGTGTACGCCCTGCTAAGGGGCATATTTATGTTTTTCATGCGGCAAACAATTATTGTAATGTCGCGGCATATTGAGTATGATCAAAAGAATGAAATCTTCGATCATTACCAGAAATTAAGTACCTCCTTTTATAAGCAGAACAGCACCGGCGACCTGATGAGTCGCATTTCAGAAGATGTATCGCGTGTGCGCATGTACACTGGACCCGCTATTATGTACATCATCAACCTTGTTATGTTGATTGGGCTTTGTGTATGGAAAATGCTTAGTGTAAGTCCTTCTCTCACGCTTTATGTTATTGCACCCCTGCCTTTTCTTGCATTCGCTATTTTCTATGTAAATAAAATAGTAAACCGTAAGAGTGAAAAAATCCAGGCCGAATTGTCGGGTCTTACCTCGCGTGCGCAGGAAGCCTATTCCGGTATCCGGGTGGTAAAGTCCTTTGGGCAGGAGGACAATATGATAGCACAGTTTGCTCAAATATCAGCGTCCTATCGGAAGAGTACAATCAATCTCTCCATGACCGAGGCTATTTATTTCCCGGCAATGAACCTGTTCATAGGACTTAGCATGTTGTCAACGGTATTGATCGGGGGCTGGCAGGTAATCGAAGGGCAGATAACAGCCGGGAATATTGCCGAGTTTGTTATTTATATCAATATGCTCATGTTTCCTATTTCTGCGATAGGATGGACAGCCAATATGGTACAACGCGCTGCGGTTTCACAGCGCAGGATCAATGAATTTCTGCTGGCTGTACCCGAAATCCAGGATCAGACCGACGCTGAAGATCGCAAGATGGAGGGTGAAATTGTATTCGACAATATTTCTTTTACCTATCCTCATACGGGTATAAAGGCGCTCAATCATTTTAGCCTGGTGGTGAAGCCCGGGCAAAAAGTGGCCGTGATAGGACAAACAGGATCGGGCAAATCTACGCTGGCACATTTGCTCATGCGTATGTACGAGCCTCAGGAAGGAAGCGTAATTGTAGATGGTTTGCCGCTTCGGCGCTGGAAACTCGAGCGACTGCGCAGTCAGATCAGTTATGTCCCGCAGGATGTTTTCCTGTTCTCAGATACCGTAAGTAATAATATTGCCCTCGGACTTGCCGATGCCGGTCAGCAGGTGATCAGGGAGGCAGCAAAAATGGCTGCAGTAGATAGTGATATTGCCGGACTTGCCCAGGGATACGATACTGTCACCGGCGAAAGAGGCGTCATGTTGTCGGGTGGCCAAAAGCAGCGCATTTCACTGGCCAGGGCGCTGATTAAAGATCCATCACTGCTTATTCTGGACGAAAGCCTTTCAGCGGTTGATACGCGCACCGAGCATACTATCCAGCAAAATCTTGCCGCTTTCCTACAGGGTAAAACAGCGATTGTAATTACTCACAGGATATTTAAAAACTGGGACTTTGATATCATCGTCGTTATGGAAGACGGCAGCATCGTAGAGCAGGGTACACATGAGGAACTGATGCAACTTGACGGCCGTTACGCCAAACTGTACCGCTACCAAACCAATACCGGCAACGAGTAGCGATTCCGGTGGATGCTTACAATCCTGATGGCCGGTTTGCTGATGGAAAATCTTTACAATTGAAATTGTAGCCTGGCCCAGATATTTCTACCATTCATGCCCATCTGTACCGCATCGAATGGTCCGGCCGACTCGTTATTGTACGCCCAGTTGCGGGCCGCCTTTACATAACTCAGGTCGGGATGAATATTGAATAAGTTATCGACCCCGATTAAAAGCTTCCAATGCCTGCTGAACCTGTGTTGCAGGTACAGGTCTGTCACCAGTTTCCCACTATACCGAAGTTCGTCCGGAACGCTGATGGCAGGGTCGGCATCGGTAGGTACTACCGGGTAGAAAGGAGAGCTCTGGTCACCAAATCCTAATAACATCAATTTTCCGAAATAGGTGCAACGTGCTCCCAGGCTCCAGTCTGCAAGTGTGAACTCAGCGTTGAGGCTGAATTTGGTTCTTGGTGCAGCGGCAGTTATAAACTGACGTTCCCTTTCACTTAAAAAAGTTGCCCGCAAGGCATCAGTGCTATTCAAAGCATCGGGGATACGGACGTCTGTTATCCGGGTTTGCTGCCAGTTGCCGGCAAACATGAGTCGCAACGAGCGCCGCACCGTGCTGAAAATCAGATAATCGGCAATCATATCCAGCCCCTGATTACGTGTATTTACAGCATTGGCAAAAAACTGGGCGCTGCTAATACCTGCGCCCTTTAATGTTTGCGTAAGCGACAGCGGCAAAGAAGCGTCGTCGGCACTGAAATTACCCGAAAGTACCACCTTGTTCTTCAGGTGTACCTGGTAATAATCGAGGGTAACCAGTAAGGAGGCTGAAGGTTTGTATGTCCATCCCAGACTGCCATTCAGCGAACGTTCCTGTCTTAGTTGCTGTATGCCCGCGGCCCTGGCGAGTTCACTATTATTGCGCGCTATACGCGTTTCGAATACCGCACCGCCAATAACATTGGTGAAGGTATTGCTGAAATAAATCTGGGCGAGAGTAGGGGCCCGGAATCCGGTACTTCCCGAGGCCCGCAACATTAGTTTTGGATGGAGGGCGTATCTGCCGGCAAGTTTGTAATTACTGGTTCCGCCAAAATCGCTGTAATGTTCCAGGCGCAGCGCAGAATTTATCATCCATTTCTGGCTGATATCCCATTCAGCATCGATGTATGCAGCCGCGACGCTTCGGCTGGCATGCACGGCATCTGCCGGCTGAAATCCGGGAAATCCTTGTGCCCCGCTGGCTTTATCAGGATGGTAACTGGCATAAGAGGCCTGCTCTCCAGCTTTGATGCTATAGGCTTCGTAGCGATGTTCCAGTCCCGCGGCAAGGTTTAAGCCTGCAGCCAATAGCGGAAAATGCCTGGTGGCATTAAGGTGAAATGTGTTTTGCAACAAGGAAAAGCCGCCATTACTAAACCTGGTCCGGGATGCACCAAGGCCCGGATTAAAAGTGTTGCGAGCAAAGTAATTATACTGGTTATAGCCAGTCGTGTTGCTGATATCCCAATTCATACGGCCATTTTTACCAGAGCAGCCCATACTTAGCGATACGTCACGAAGGGTACTATGTATTTCAGGATCGTATACCGTATCGCCAGGTACCAGGTACATAATGTCCGCGTCATATATAATTTGTCCCTGATCGTCGGTGGGGAACCGGTCTGGATTTTCCTGCCAGCGCCGGGTATAGGCATAGGCCGACCCTGATTTTTGACTATAAGTCCCAAATGCATACAGTCTGGTAGCTCCTTCTTTTCCCAGAGGCAACACTACATCGAAAGCTCCGGAGATAGCGCGCAAGCTGCCGTCGCCATTAGCTCTGCGGTATATATTAAGGGGTAAATGATCTGGGGCCAATGAGTCGGTTGCTATTTGTTGTCTGTAGGTTTTGTTTTTTGCCAGCCATTGAGCGCTCAGGTGTAAATGGCCGCCTCTTGTGCCCAATGGTATTCCATAATTTAAATTGCCTTGTATAGCGTTGCCGTCTATTGGGCCACTGTAGGGATATTCGCCGTTGTGCCGCTGGCGCCAGGTATTGTACCTGGTATCATAAAATCCCGAGTAGGCCAGGCTTCCACCCGGGCCGGCAGTATCTTTTCTGAGAATTATATTTATCACACCGGCTATGGCATCACTACCATATTGTGCAGAGGCACCATCGCGCAAAATTTCAACCTTTTCAATTGCTGACACAGGAATACTGCTGAGGTCCGTACCTGATGCTGCGCGCCCAAGGGTGCCGTAAATGGCTACGAATGAACTGGGATGCCTGCGTTTGCCGTTGATCAGTACCAGTGTGGCATCGGGACTCATACCCCTGAGCGCAGCAATGTCTACAAAGTCTGCTCCATCGCAACCGCTTTGTTTGTTATAGTTGAAGGAAGGGCTTGCGTAGTTGAGCAAAGCGCTCAGATCGCTTCTAGCACTGTTGGTCGCAATATGACGCAGGTCAATAACGTCGACCGGAACGGCAGTTTCAGCTTTCCCGCGGCCACGCCAGCGGCTGCCCACTACTACCACGTCATCCAGTTTGTCCGTTTTACGCTGCATACGGATATGGACAGTGTCTCCGCGAAACTCATATACCTGAGGCATGTATCCCAAACCCGAAATTGTGATGGAACCTGCTACCATCATGGGCAACATAAAACGACCGGCACTGTCGGTAAGTACCGACTGATTTTGATTGCTACTGATCTTTATGCCTGCAAGGGGTTCGGCCGTAACACTGTCGCTGACTATACCCGATACCTGTGCCTTAACCGTCATTACATTAACGGCCAGTAATACAAAAATTAAAAGGTGCCTCATTGTATTTGGTCTATGGTCGAAAATTAATACATGGATGTCAGTTTTTATATAAATAAATAAGTTTTTTTAGGCAGAAACAGCTCATAGTTTATACCTTGAAGTGGTGCATCTCCGGCTCATTTTCCTAGTACAATGTCTACCTTTGTTCGCATATACATAAACTGATGTCCCAATCGTACCGACAGTCCAGGGCCTTTTTTGCAATACTTAAGGCGGCCTTGCGTTCTATTTCCAAAAGTCCGTCTGCCGTAGTGTTTACGGTGGCCTTTCCACTGGTTTTTATTTTAGTTTTTGGGTATCTGGGAGGCGGTGAGAAGGCGGCAATGCGCATTGCTTTTTCTCCTGCTACCGACAGTACGCAGCCCCTGGTGCGCGCGCTGGCTGGTAACGAAATAGTACAGATTATTAAGGCGGATTCTGCTCAAATAGCGGAGCATCTGAAAAAGGGTACGATTACAGCGCTGGTACATATTAAACAACAAGATCAGCAGCCACTAAACGTTCTGCTGCAGGTACCGGCAACCGAGGTAGCTCAGGGTAAAATGCTGGAGCTGCTTATCCGGGATATTATTCGCTCCGGTGATGAGCTGATAGTACAGCAAACGAATCAGGTTGCAGTCATAAAGCAAACTACTGTTGCCAGCAGGAAATTTAATACGATCGATTTCATTCTGCCCGGCCAGTTAGGATTCTCTTTGTTGGCTGCCAGTATTTTCGGCACCGCATTCGTATTTTTCAACCTGCGCAGCTCCCTTGTTTTGAAACGGTTTTTTGCCACGCCGGTAAAGCGGTCTGTAATCCTGCTGGCGGAAGGTACAGCACGTATGATATTTCAGTTGTTCGGGGCGCTCTGCATCATACTGATCGGGAGATACTTCTTTGGTTATACCCTCGTTCATGGCGTGGTAACCATATTTAATATGCTGCTGTTATGCGCTATGGGTCTGCTGGTTTTTATGAGCTTTGGCTTTATCATAAGTGGTATCGCCAAAAGTGAATCCACCATACCGCCGCTGTCCAATATTTTTACCCTGCCGCAGTTTTTGCTGGCTGGAACCTTTTTTGCAGTAGAAGCCTTTCCTTCCTGGCTGCAACCTGTTTCCCGCGCACTTCCGCTTACCTATCTCAACGATGCTCTTCGGCAGGTTGCTTTCGAAGGAGCTTCGCTCTGGGAGGTTCGGCTCGACATTGCAGTTTTGATTCTATGGGGCGGGCTGGGCTATTTCTTTGCAGCCCGTGCCTTCAAATGGGAGTAGTGTACATACGGTTTTTACCCTCGCGCGCGCAGGTTCTATTTCACAGCATACTCTACACGCACCGTTATTGAAGCCGTCTTGTGTTTGGAGCTTGTGTTAAAAACGCCGCCGTAGCTATAATCTTCATTGCTGTTTTGTCCTGTGATCTGAAATACGCCCATCGATGCTTTCCTGGTTTTGCCCAGGCTGCTGCCCGAGTTCCGGGCAATAGTTTCGGCGCGGCTGCGCGCATCTGCGCTGGCTTTAGCTAACAGATCAATTTTCAGTTCCGATAATTTTGAATAATAGTACGAAGGTGCTGCGGAGTTAAATTCAATTCCGCGTTCAATCAGTTCTGTGGCTTTCCTCGATAATTGTTCAATTTTCTGAATCTCTTTAGAATCGACCGTTACACTTTGCCGAAGGTTATATCCTGAAAATACGATACCGGCCTGCTTACCTTCGGAGTCAAATTTAGTGTCGAATTCGCGTTCGATATTTACCGCCGAGAAAATGGCTTCCTGTTCAGAGACTCCCTGCTGTTTCAGGTAGTTTCTAATTTCCATTTCATCCTGTTTCAGCAATTGATAAGCACTTTTCAAATCGCTCATTTTGCGGCTGTAGCTACCCGACCATACAATCTGGTCGCTGGTGAAATTTTTCTCCGCCAGCCCGGTAACGGAAATGGTTTCGGTGGAAGTATATTTGTATGTGTAGGATTTTCCCAGAATGACCATACATATAATGGCTGCTATGCCTATAATGGTTGCTGCGACCGTTGTCTTCATTGAATTAAATTTTAATGAAATTAAGGAAATATGAGGCGGTATAAAACAAAAAAGGGATGCCTTGAACAGACATCCCAACGTAATATTTCCCGGTATTATTATATCACCAGCATAGCGTCTCCATAGCTGAAGAAATTGTATTTCTCTTTAATAGCGGTTTGATAGGCTTCCATGGCCAGGTCGTAGCCGGCAAAGGCAGCAACCATTATCAGCAGGCTGGTTTTAGGCAAGTGAAAATTGGTGATCAGGGAATTTGCGATGGAGAAATTGAACGGGGGGTGGATAAATAAATTGGTCCATCCCGATTCGGGTTTCAGTAATCCACGGGCCGTTACAGAACTTTCGAGCGCACGCAAGGTAGTTGTACCAACGGAGCAAATGCGCCTTTTTTCTGCTATTCCTTTGTTTACAATTTCACAAGCATATTCGCCTACATTGAAGTATTCGGCATCCATTTTATGTTTGCTCAGGTCTTCTACTTCAATCGGGCGGAAGGTGCCCAGGCCTGTATGTAGGGTAACTTCGGCAAATTTCACACCTTTGATCTCCATGCGTTTGATAAGCTCACGGCTGAAGTGCAAACCTGCAGTAGGGGCGGCTACAGCACCTTCATATTTGGCATACACGGTTTGGTAACGTTCGCGATCATCATCATCAGGTTTGCGCTTGATATATTTCGGGAGCGGCGTTTCACCCATACTATCCAGAACAGCTTTGAATTCCTGTTCATTTCCGTCAAAAAGGAAGCGGATGGTACGGCCACGTGAAGTGGTGTTGTCGATTACTTCTGCTACCAATTCGTCATTGTCGCCAAAGTATAATTTATTTCCGACCCTGATTTTACGGGCGGGGTCCACAATTACATCCCATAAGCGATTGGGTTTGCTCAACTCGCGCAGCAGAAATACTTCGATACGGGCACCGGTTTTCTCTTTGCGGCCATACAAACGCGCAGGAAAAACTTTGGTATTGTTCACGATCATTACATCCTTGTCATCGAAGAAGTTCATGACATCTTTGAAAATGAGGTGTTCAATTTTTCCGGTATCACGGTGCACAACCATCAGTCGGCTCTCATCACGTTGTTTTGCAGGGTGTTGAGCAATTAGGCTAATCGGAAGATCAAACTTGAATTGGGATAATTTCATATCTTACAGGATATGTATATTTTAGAATAGTGAAGAAAAAAAGTGTGCAAAGATAGTGAATTTGAATTAATACTCCGCAATTGTCCGTATTCCCGGCAATTTCAATGGTTTGTGTAGCCTAACCGGGTACTGCAAAGGCATAGCGCTAAATTTTTTTAAGCTTTTTAAAATTTCTATTACTTTTGTGACCTCAATAGCAACGTACATTTTCATGGAACATCAAAATAGCCAGCTTATCGAAGACGAATTGGATATTCGTACCTCCAAAACATCTACATCCAGGTTTTTCTTTTTGTTGGGATTTTTCGGAATATTTGTTTTTGCCTGGGCAGGATGCTACAGCCTGTACACCCATTCTTACAAACCCGCAGACGATGTTCCGGTAAACGAAAGTTCGCTGTACAATCCTAAATATAAATAGGTTTTGTTCTGCACCCTCACATGATTGTAGCGAAACAGGATACCGCTGTTGTAATTTTAAGCTATAACAGCCGTAAATGGCATGAGTTATTTCTCCCAAAGATCGTAGCAGAAGCCCAGGGCCGCTACGATGTATTCGTGGTCGACCATGCTTCTCCCGACGATACCAGCGATTATGTCCGGCATCAGTTTCCTTATATTCAGCTTATACAGTTAACCGAAAACCATGGTTTTGCCTGGGGTTATGCGCAGGCACTCAAACAAATCAAGGCGAAATACTACGTCCTGCTTAGTTCCGACTTTGAAGTAACCGACAACTGGTTTCAACCGCTTCATGCGGCTATGGAGGCCAATCCGCACATGGCTGCCTGCCAGCCCAAAATCAGGTACTATCGCGACAGACCTTATTTTGAATATGCCGGAGCCGCAGGTGGCTTCATGGATAAATGGGGCTACCTTTTCTGCCGCGGCCGCGTATTTTCTACACTTGAACAGGATGCCGGGCAGTATGACGATGCCTGCGAAGTTTTTTGGGCTTCGGGCGGTTGTTTTGTAGTGAGGGCCGATCTGTATCACCATTTCGGAGGACTCGATCCCGACTTATTTGCCCATATGGAAGAGGTGGATCTCTGCTGGCGTTTTAAAAACGCCGGTTACAGTATTGGTTATGTCGGCAGCAGTACGGTGTTTCATGTTGGCGGTAGTATTATTACCTACGGGAGCCCTCAAAAGACTTTTTATAATTTCCGCAATAGTCTGGTGCTGTTGTTGAAGAATGAAAAAGGTTCCAAGCTATGGTGGCTACTGCCCTGGCGACTGGTATTGGACGGGCTGGCGGCAGCTCAATTCCTGGCTGCCGGTCAATGGCGCAATATTCTCGCTATTATTGAAGCACACTGGATGTTCTTTTTCAGTTTTGGTAAATGGCTGCGTAAGCGTAATACCATTAAGTACCTCGCTACGGACCGTAACGAGAAGGGCATCTATCGCCGCAGTATTATACTCCAGTATTTCATGAAAGGTAAAAAGAAATTCAGCCAACTATCTGCGGCAGATTTTCGATAGCCTTTCCAATTCCCGGCATAAATAACCACCTTTGCGGTAATAAAAAAATCGGTAGCTCATCTACCGGTATTTTTTCATTTGATTAAAATTTTTTATGCGAACACTCATTACGAATATAAAAAAGCTGCTGCAGGTTGAAGCGGGCAGCGACCGTAAAACCCGGGTCTGTGGAAAAGAAATGTCGGTTTTACCCGCTATAGACAATGCCTGGCTGGTTATAGAAAGAGGTATAATCCATAGTTTCGGTAATATGGAAAGCCTGCCCGAGTCATTGGTAGCCGACGAAACCATCAATGCCAGAGGACGGATGCTATTACCCGCCTGGTGCGACAGCCATACCCACCTGGTGTACGCGGCGCCCCGGGATCAGGAATTTGTAGACCGGATCAACGGACTTTCTTATGAAGAGATTGCCCAGCGGGGCGGTGGTATCCTCAACTCGGCAAAAAGATTGCAGGAGACTTCTGAAGACGAGTTATATGAGTTTGCGCTGAAGCGCTTGTTTGATACCATTGACCTTGGTACCGGAGCCATTGAGATTAAAAGCGGATATGGTCTTACCCTGGATGCCGAGTTGAAAATGTTGCGCGTTATTCGCCGGCTTAAAGGACAGGCTCCTATACCGGTAAAAGCCAGTTTTCTGGCGGCACACGCCTTCCCGCCTCCATACCGCGAAAACCACCAGGGCTATATCCGGAGTATTATTGATGAAATGCTTCCGCGGGTCGCAGCTGAAGGCCTGGCCGATTATATGGATGTGTTTTGTGAAAAAGGTTTTTTCTCTGTTGATGAAACGGATCAATTGCTGGAAGCCGGCTGGAAGTTCGGGCTCAAACCAAAGATACATGCGAACCAGTTGCACCGCTCAGGCGGCGTTCAGATTGGCGTCAGGCACCGTGCCGTAAGCGTAGATCACCTGGAAAGTATGGGGCAGGAAGAGGTCGACGCGCTGCAGGGAAGCAATACCATAGCTACCTTGCTGCCAGGCGCTGCTTTCTTCCTGGGTATGCATTATCAGCCTGCCCGTATGCTGATCGATGGTGGATTACCCGTGGCTCTTGCTTCTGACTATAATCCGGGAACCTGCCCTTCCGCCAATATGAACTTCTTACTGTCGCTGGCCTGTACCCAGCTCAAAATGACACCCGAAGAGGCCATTAATGCGCAAACTATTAACGGTGCAGCTGCAATGGAGCTGGAACAAACAATGGGTACCATTGCAGTAGGTAAAAAAGCAGCCTTGATACTAACTAAACCTGTTCCTTCGGTGGCATATTTGCCTTATAGCTTTGGCGAAAACTGGATCGAACGTGTGTTGCTATAGCTTCAGCTTGCCGCAGGTATTATTATTTTCCGGGGCCGATATACAGGCCCCGGAAATTTTTTTTTCGTTTAGTTTATGTTCCAAAAGTCGGACAGCAAGTGTTGCAGCAGCGAGGTTCGTACCTGCTCAATCGGATGCTTTGTGCCCGGTAGTACTGCAAAGCGCGACTGAGGCACCCATGCCGCTGCCTTCCGGCTTTCTTCCAGACTAACCATGTTGTCATGGTCACCCACCATGATTTGGAGTGGCAGCTGCAACTGAGTGCAAACTTCCTTCGTCAGTAAGGGTTTATCGCCCAGATCAATCATCATTTGGGCAATAGCATGCAGCAGCCGCCGCCATTTGGCACCGTGGATACTTTCCAGCTGCGCTGCGAATCTTGGCACTTTTTCCTGTATGACTTCCGGATTCAGCATACCAGCTTCCTTGCGAGCGGCTTCAGGGTTCCAGTCGAATTTGGTAGCCAGGGTTACCAGGGATCCTACTTTGCCGGGGTTTTGGGCAGCATAACACAGAGCAGCATAGCCACCCATGCTATATCCAAAAATATGAGGCTGTTCCAGATTATGAGTGGAGCAAAATGCCGACAGCTGATCCACGTAATCCTGCATTAATATAGGTTTTTCAGGTAAATCGCTGTCACCGTGGCCGTAAAAAGCAAAGGTATGAACCTTGAAATGTGTTGTGAGTGCAGTACTCAGATCATTGAAGTTGCCCGGGTGTCCCAGGGCTCCGTGGAGCAGAATCAGGTCATTCATGAAAATAAAATGGTTATGGCGGCGAAGATACGTATCCTTTTTTCAGGGATGTAAGTGGGGGATTTGCTATGCCGTACGGTAGGCCGGAAATTATAATCGGACTATGGTATTATAATTTACGGAAGCAACAATCTGCAGACAAGGCACTAAACAAAGACGTGTAATACGCGTAGTTAATGAAAATCAAAATATATAAAGAAGCAGTGAAAAATTTTGCGCGATAGTTTAATAATCCTAATTTCATAGCCAAAACCTAACAAAAAACAGATAAAATGAAGAAAAATTTACTAACGGTGTCCGGTGTAGCCATTGCGTTTGGCTCATTTGCTCAGTTGCCCGTGAGCACCACACCTCAAAACAGAAAAGTGGTTTTGGAAGAATTTACCGGAATTCACTGCCAGTTCTGCCCCGATGGACACAAAATGGCTAACGAACTGAAAGCGGCCAAACCCGCAGGAAGCGTAGTTATTGCCAACATACATACGGGTGGTTATGCAACTCCCGCAGCTGGTGAGCCTGATTTCAGAACATCGGATGGAAACGCTATTGCCGGAATCCCTGGAATGGGTATTACCGGATATCCAACCGGAAGTATTAACCGTAAAAAATTCTTCGGCAAAAGTGCCATGGCACTGAACCGCAGCGAATGGAATAAGTATGCCGATTCTATATTGGCTACTCCTTCCTATGTGAACATTGCTTTACAAGGCACGCTTAACGTAACCACAAGAACACTTACCGTAACTGTACAGGCCTATTACACCGGCAACAGTCCGGTGCCAACCAATAACCTGAGCGTTATGCTGTTGGAAGAAAATGTATATGGACCCCAGATCGGTGCTGCAACCTGGTATCCTGCTATGGTTAACTCCGATGGTACTTATACCCACAATCACCTGCTGAGAGATGTAATTACTCCTGACGCATTGGGTGAGGTGATCAGTACCACTACTATGGGTACTACTGTTAATAAGACCTATACTTATCAGATTCCTGCTCAGTATGTAAATACAGAACCAGTATTGGGTAATCTGCAAATTGTAGGCTTCATGGCAGAGTCAGCTTCTGATATCGTAACAGCTGCTTATGGTCCTATTACGCTTACCGGGTTCGAATATACTTCCGATGCTAAGCTGATGTCTGCAAATGCAGAAAAAGGCGTGTGCGCAGGTGTCCTGAATCCTGAGGTGAAAATCTATAACAATGGTAGCAATGCGATTACCAGCGCATCTATTGAGTATAAAGTAAATGGCGGTACTCCTAGTACCTACAACTATACGGGTACTATCAATCCAGCTACTTTCAAAACTATTGTACTGCCAGAAATCAGCTTCACTCCTGTTGCTTCCAACAATTTGAGCATAACCGTAACCACCATTAACGGTGCTGCGGATCAAAATGCTGCGAACAGCACTACAGAGGTGACCAATATTCCGCTGACTACCAAACTGGCCACACATAAAACACTTACCATGAACTTCACTCAGGATCGTTATGGCTCTGAGTCCAGCTGGAAAGTATTTGAAGATGGTACTACCACCGTTGTTGCACAAGACGGTCCATTCGCTAACCTGTCTGCCAACGGTACTCAGTTAAACACCAAAAATTTCGATATCGATCCTTCTAAATGCTACCGCCTGGAAGTATACGACGAATATGGTGACGGTATCAATTCCGGCGCTGGTCAGGGTAAATACGAACTGCTGTCCGGTACTGATGTACTTATTTCCTCTAACGGTACTTTCACCTCTTCAGAAAGCAACTGGTATAAATCAGATGTAACGCTGGGCCTTGGTGATATCGTAGCTATGGAATCAGTTTCTATCTATCCAAATCCTGTAACAGATCAATTCAGCGTAGCGTTTTCTTTGGTAAAACCCGATAACGTTGAAATCTCTGTTTTCGATATGATGGGCAGACTGATGACTAAAACTGATGCTAAGAGCATGAACGTAGGTCAGAACCAAGTAGATATTTCTGTAAAAGGTATGGCAGCCGGCATTTATAATGTTAAGATCCAAACCAAAGAAGGCTCTATCAACCGCCGCATAACTGTAGCTAAATAATTGTACGCTATTATGGTTTTAAAATGGGGATCCCGCTGTGGATCCCCATTTGCATTAACAATATTATCTTTCCATCGATCGCGGAAATGCATATTCCTCTCAAAAAATGTAGGTTATTAACCTTTATTTTTAACATATCAGCCCGATGCTTGGATTAATATTATAGCTAAATTTGCGGGCACGGGCCGATGCCCGACTCTAAAATTTGACTCACAACAAAAAAAAGAATTATGATTAAAAAAGTACTTGGCCTCTTAAGTCTTGGCATAATGCTGCATAGTGCAGCCAGCGCACAAATATTCACAATAGATGCTGATACAGTAACTGAAACTACTACCGGTACCGATCCCGATTTGTCAGACAGGAACTCTGCCGGAACGGTGGATCTGCACACTTTTATTACGAATACTTCGGACGATGCCCGTCCTATGTACTGGAAGCGGGTTTCAGACTCTACCAGCCATCCCGATGGTTGGGAACTATTGGGTGTTTGCGACAATATTATGTGTCGGGAACCCAGAGCGCCCTGGTACTATGGTGCCGTGCAAAAGAGTTTTGAACTTGACCCCAATAATATTCCTGCTACTGGTCTGTTAGAAGCTCGTGTAGCTGCTCCTATCGCTGCTCCTGATGGTGTGGGTATTTTCAAACTGGAAGTTTGGATGACAGATCTCGTTGATTCTACCGATGTTCTGCAATCCGATACAGTTACATTCATTGTAATTAAGGAGGCTTCCAGCATATCTAAAATAGCAATGAACGACCAACGCGTTGGCCTGTTCCCGAATCCTGCTTCAGATCAGGTTCAAGTGTATACCGACCGTGGTCTCCATATCCGCAAAGTAGCCGTGCTGAATATGCTTGGAAGAGAAATCGTGGCGGTGCCTGTAGCACAGGATAAAGAACTTACCAATATCAACCTGAAGTCTCTGGCTGCAGGTATGTATATGGTACACCTTACCGACGCTGACGGCAACCTGGTGACCAGCAGAAAAATGGTAAAAAATTAATATCGTTACTGAAACAAAAAAAGCTCCGCAACGCGGGGCTTTTTTTGTGAAGCAAACTAATTTACAGTTAGTCACCTCAAAGGAATCGGAAATAGTGAAGAACCGGGCGCTTTTTTAGAAACTTTTTTTTGAATTACGTATTGGACATTAGAAAAAAATTAGCACCTTCGTATTCTGTTTCTCTGCGTTGCTGATTGTATTGGTCGCTTGCGGATTATTTGACGAAGGACATTTTCTTTTAACGATAATACACCTCCCGGGCTTACTTCGGTAGCACACTTGGGGGGTTTTTCTTTTTAATACGGCCTATGAAAAGGAGCGTTTATGGGAAGAAGCCCCTGTCTTTTGCCGAACAATTGCAGCAACTGAAAGAGCGTAACCTCAGTGTGTCGGATGATGCTTCGGCAATTCACGTTCTGGCGCAGATCAGCTATTACCGCCTCAGCGCTTATTTTCTACCTTATCAAAAAGACAAAGACCGTTTCGATGATGGTACTACATTTGAGCAGATCGTAGCTACCTATTCCTTTGACCGGGAACTCCGGCTACTGGTGTTCGATTGCATCGAACGCATTGAAGTTGCCTTTCGTACCCAGTTTATTTATTGTATGGCCATGCATTATGGCGAAAGTCATTGGCAAGACAATCAAAGTCTGTTCCTAAAGCCGTATTACAATGCAGTGGGAAACCTGATAGATCCCTACTCCGACTTTCAGAATATAATTTCAAGAGCTAAAACAGCCCGCAGACCAGAGGCCTTTATCAGGCATTATATTGATAACTATGACAGTCCCTCCAATCCGCCTTCCTGGATGTGTTTTGAATTGCTCACCATAGGAGAACTTTCAAATCTTTATCGAGGCTTACTTAACAAGAACGATAAAGAAAGGATTGCCGCTCATTTTGGCCTGCACGAAACCGTTTTCACTTCCTGGCTGCACTCGCTGACTTATGTGCGAAATATCTGCGCTCATCATTCCCGTTTATGGAACAAAGATTTGTCTGTAGAGCCGGCGCAGCTCCTCAAGCCCCTTGGTCCCTGGGTATCCGAACGCTATTCTAAAAATAACAAACGAACATTTTATTTGCTTTGTGTACTGAAATACTTTCTGTCCAGAGTAAATCCATCCGACAACCAGAAAGAAAAACTACAGGAATTATTTAATAAGTATCCAACGGTCCCTATACAGTACCTTGGCCTCCCGGCCGATCGGGATGGCAATATATTAGACTGGCAACAAGAAGCTTTGTGGCGTTAAAACGCTGATAGGTACGAACAATTAGATTTTCAAGTTAAATATCTCAAACGTGTGGAGGCCCGGATAGAAAAAACGCAGTTTAACGGCTCCTGGCGGTTTGTCTAGTAAAAGTTTTAGGTGATTTTTTCGAAGTTCAATCTATTGGCTGCATTTCGCCCGGTTCCGCTTATACGCCACCGCTCACCAGCAGTTTAAAAGGAGTTTTAAGGACGTTACCTGGTTTGCACGTACCAAATTATACCACCATCGGATGCCTTTTTATGCAAAAAAGCCCAGCCATATACGGCCGGGCCTTTCAGCAATATATATTCCTCCTTCTATTGCTTCACTATTTTGAAGGTTTCCAGAGCGCCGGTTTTATCATATACGTTGAGGTAGTATAGGCCAGCTTGTAAACTCCCAAGATCCAGCTTATGGCTGTTGCCTGGATTTTCAGTAATAAATACTTTTCTGCCTGTGATATCATTAATTACAATTTTACTTATATTCAGATTGTTGGTGCTTTGTTTCACGGCTATATGCAGCGTATTGCTGAATGGAACAGGATATACCTCCAGTCCGCTGAAAAGGGTTTTCCCGTGTATGCCGATGTTTTCAATCAGTACAGAATCCGATTGTCCTACGCAGTTGCCAGAAGTTACGGTAACGTAGTACCAGCCATTTTCGATGGCAATATGTTGCTGGTCAGTAGCTCCGCTTATCGCCTGCCCGTCGAGGTACCACTGATTACCTGTAGTGGCCGAAGAAGTGAGTGTTGTACCATTCACTGTGATTTCAGGTTTTGGAATGGTCAGGTTTACGGTTACTGAACCGCAGCCTCCGGTAATTACACATTCGCCAACGCCGCGTACATAATAAGTAGTCGTGTTGTTGGGCGCAACGCGAAGGGTGCTGCCGCTACCTACGATGGTTCCGCCACATCCGCCTTCGTACCAGGTCCAGTCCGAAGCGTCGTTTAGTATACCTGTTACTGCCAGATCAACCGAGTCGCCGGGGCAGATGGTAGTTTCGGACGCAGTAACTGTTTGGATCACCGGTGCTTCACAAACCGTGTATTTCATTACAGTGGTCATGTTGCCGTTCCCCTGATCGAAATAAATTACATAAGGATTATCGTTACCATCGATGGCAATGCCATTGTGGGCAGAAACAGAAGCAGAGAATCCGGGTAACCCTACATTCACCCAAGTAGTTCCGTTGAATTTCATAACAGAGGCTTTATTGCCGAGTCCTCCATGTTGATAGCTTAAGTATGGGTTCCCTGTTGCATCAAATGCAAGTTTATTAAACAGAGAAGTTTCAAATTGTCCGGTCGAAAAATGTGGTGTACCTACAATATCCCATACATTATTTTCCAGCTTATGAACAGAGCTGCGCGGAGGACCCTGAAAGCCATGTGAGTAAGCCACATAAGCCTGATTGTTGTTGTTGAATGCTATATGAATGTCCATGGCCGGACTTGCACCTGGTCCTGTAATACTCATGATTGGAGCGCCTACATTTACCCAGTCGGTGCCGTTGAACTTCTTAACCCGTACCATACCGCCTTCACTCATATCGCGGTAAGCAAGGTAAAGTGTGTCGTTATTATCTTTTGTCATGGAAGAATAGCTGGCTCCGGCTCCGCTCACGTATTGGGTGGGTCCCACATCGTTCCAGGTGGTGCCGCCGGCATATTTCTTTACCAGCACTGCCCCGCCAGGCTGCGCGTTGTCGACCGATGCAAAGTACACCGAGCCATCGCCCGTTACTACGATATTCGAATACTGACATTCACCCAGGGTAAGGTTGCTGCCTATATTACTCCAGGAACTGCCATCGTAACGCATTACAGAAGCGCGTGAAAATCCGGCTGCTGTACCGTCGGCAAAGGCATAATAAACGGTGTCGCCCTGACCCAGCGCGAAACTGCTGTGGTGTGCAGCTCCCGGTGTAAATCCGGGCGTGCCAATTGATTGCCACGCAGTACCGTCGAATCTCATTACCGTACCCTGACCGTTATTTAAACCCTGTCCTTCGTCATTGAAAGCGACATATACATTATTGAATGCGTCGATTTCAATCTGTTGCCAGTTACACACACCCGAGCCGGAAGGAGCAAAACCAGCGGTGCCTACCGGTTGCCATGATTGTGCCTGAACCTGAACTGTAGCAAATCCGATGGCAAGGGCACCGAAAATTTTTAATGTACTTGATGTTCTCATATGATATTATTGTTTTAAGCTTTTATTGCAATCAGTGCTCTTGGGTTCCAATCTAATATATGGAGTCAATAGCAGGCATTTACTTACAAATATATCTTCTTGTAGTATTTCTGTGTTAGAGATGGAATACTTAATTTTTTGCATTTGAGTAGTACTACTTAGTTTTTTGGGAAGCTGATTTTTTCTGAATAATTTCAGCCGTTAAGCCTGTACCGTTCACTGGCAGGGTGGAAATACCTTTAGATGAAAGTACGTTTTGGAAAATATTGGAAAGCATGGTGTATCCCGTTTTTTGTGGTGTTGCTTTTTGTATCCGGGTTCAGGTTACATGCACAACCAGAACTAAAGACAGGCTATGCTGACTCAACGTTGATCAATAAGCAACTTTTAAGGGCCCGTAACCTGTTATTGGCCGGTGTTGCTGATAGTGCACAGGAGTTGTATCGTGAGCTGCTCCGGCAAAGTCAGCATACGGGTTATGGGTATGGCGTCGTGAAAAGTATGATTGGCCTGGGTAATGTAGCTATTAACCGAGCCGAATATAACCGTGCCATCCAGTTATATAATGCAGCTTTGGACACCTGTGCCCGCGACCGGATTGTTCCCTTGTACGTAACTATTTATAACAATATTGCCAGCGTGTACAACCTGCAGGGAAAGTTCGAACAAAGTATGGAGTATTACCAGAAGGCTATAAACCATGCGGAGAAATTCGCCAGTGAGCTTCCCGTCGAAACACTTTACTCCAATATAGCAGGTGTGATGGCCCGTCTGCATCAGCCCGATAATGCATTGTACTACCTCGAGAAAGGAGAGCGCCTGGCCCGCGAAAATGAAAATTATTATACCCTCTCCGATATTTGTCACAACAAGGGTATGGCACTTTCGTTTCAGAAAAAATACGCAGAAAGCGATGTAAATTTCAAACAGGCTGTAGAGCTGGCACGAAAGCACGGCTATATCAATGTTCGTCACTCTGCATTGGTAAACCTGGCTATCAACAGTTTAAATCAAGATATGCCTGAACAGGCACTTCCTTATCTCCGCGAAGCGGAAGGAATACAGGGTGCCGTTAATCCTTATTATGTATACCAGCGCCATTTGGCTATGGGTAAAGCCCTTATGCTGTTTGAACGCTATTCAGAAGCCGAAATGCCCTTGCAGCGCGCACTCGCCATGGCGGAACAAATGGATAACCACAGCAATATTGCCGCCGTACGCATGGTAATGGCCGATCTGTATGCTAACATGGGAAGCTATGAAACTGCCTTCCGGCATTTGTATACCGCCAAACAACTGAACGATAGCCTTAATATCCGTGAAACCGCCGATAATATTGCCGCGGTAGAAGTCAAATACCGTACTGCGCAGAAAGACAAAGATCTGGCGCAACAACAGCTCACCATAGACCGTCAGTCAAGGGTTATCTACAAAAGGAATCTGGGTATTGGATTAAGCCTGGGAGGACTGTTGTTACTGGTGATTATGCTGTTACTGTTGCGCAATGTGTACCGCAATCGACAGAAACTGAAAGATGCAGAAATGCATAGTTTAAAACGGGACAAGGAGCTGAATGAGATCAATGCCAAACTAACGGGAGAAGAAATGGAACGTACCCGCATTGCCCGTGATCTGCACGATGACATTATGGTAAGATTTGCCGCAGTAAAAATGAATCTGAGCGCATTGATGGGAACTGCCCGCCCTTCTGTTGCCAAAGATGAATTAAAACCCGTAGTGCAGCAGCTCGATAAGGCTACAGCAGAGTTGCGCCGGACTGCACATAATCTGATGCCCGATATGTTGCTACAGGAAGGTTTGGCTGAAGCTGTGTACTATTTTTGCAACAGCCTCCAGCCAAATGTGTCTTTTAAAATAGTATTTCACCAATTGGGCGAACTTCCCCGCCTCGATGTACGACTGGAACTGGCAGTGTACCGCATTATTCAGGAGCTGTTACAGAACATCATTAAGCATGCCGCGGCGAAGGAAGCTATTGTTCAGCTTAGTTATAATATGGGCCTGCTGAGCATAACAGTTGAAGATAATGGCAAAGGAATGCGGACTGCAAACGATGTAGAAACCGACGGCCTCGGACTGAAAAGTATTAAAGCAAGAGTGGAAGAATTAAAAGGTAATATCGATATTGAAAGTCATCCGGGAGAAGGGACCAGTGTACGCATTGAGTTCGAGCACTCCCCGAAATTGTAATTGAAAAGCGGAAATTTATGTTGATACGAGTTGCTATTGCCGACGACCATCCTATGGTGATTTCAGGATTGAAAAATATGCTGCAACCTTTCGGACATATCATTGTAGAGTCGGTTTATACCAGCGGCATATCATTACTTGAAGGTCTCGGAAAGCAAAGCCTGCCCGATGTGTTGCTGCTGGATATTTTGTTTCCGGATAGTAAGGGACAGAGCCTGGCCTATACTATCAGCAAGCGGCATCCTTCAGTAAAGATGCTGACAATTACCAGCCTGGACGCCCCCACGCATATAAAGGCTATGATGCGCAACGGATGCAAAGGTTATCTGTTGAAAAACACGGATCAGGAAACGCTGGTTACCGCTATCGAAACGGTATATAAAGGTGGCGAATTTATAGAGCCTGTATTGAAAGAACAGATGCTGCAGAATATGCTCCGCTTTAAAGAGAAAGAGTCGGGTAGTGCCACACAAACCTTGCCTGTATTGACAAGGCGCGAAAAGCAGATTTTGCAGATGGTGGTACAGGAACTGAGTAACCAGGAAATTGCCGACCGTTTGTTTATAAGTTTACGTACCGTCGAAAATCACCGCTTCAATCTGCAGCAAAAACTGGATGTAAAGAATACGGTGGGACTGGTGAAAATCGCCATCCAGATGGGCCTTATTTAATGTGTTTCCGGCCTTAGTGCCTGGCGGTACACCTGCAGGCAACGCTCGCGAGCCACAGTATGCGGCACTATTGGTTCGGGATAGGCAGCGGTGCCCCATTCGGGTAGCCATCGCCGGATGTATACCCCCTTTGGGTCAAATTTTTTTAGCTGCAATTCAGGATTAAAAATGCGGAAATAGGGAGCCGCGTCACAGCCCGAGCCTGCTGCCCATTGCCAGTTCCCGTTGTTTGCTGCCAGATCATAATCGAGTAATTTTTTGGCAAACCAGGCTTCTCCCCAGCGCCAGTCGATCAACAGATGCTTACACAGAAAACTGGCAACTACCATTCTTACCCGGTTATGCATATAGCCGCTGGCACTCAGTTCGCGCATTCCTGCGTCTACCAAAGGATATCCGGTGGTTCCCTTGCACCAGCGTTCAAACTCTCCGTTATTATTTCGCCAGCGAATATTGTCGTAAGATCTTCGGAAAGAAGTATGTACCACACGCGGAAAATGCCATAGAATCATCATGAAAAATTCCCGCCAGATAAGCTCGTTCAAAAGGGCTGTTGAATGCTGAAGACTTTGTTGCACCAAATATCTTATACTTACTGTTCCAAAGCGTACATGAACACTAATGCGTGTAGTTGCGTCCAGCGCAGGAAAATCACGGTTGTCATGATAGTGAACCAGCAGTTCAGATGTTATTGCGGGAACTTGTACTCCATAGGGCTTTGCGCAGGGGACAAATCCCAGGGGGAAAACTATCTCTTTAGGAGCTTCTTTGAGATAGGAGTTGGAATAAGCAAGAGTATCAAAAGATAGGGGAGGGCTGTTCAGCAGGCGGGCTTTCCATGCCTGAGCATAAGGCGTAAATACGGTATAAGGCGATCCGTCGGATTTCACAATTTGGTTTTTTTCAAAAATGACCTGGTCTTTATATCCCTGAAACCTGATTCCCTTCCGTTCCAGCATTTGTTGTACCCTTGCATCCCTTTCCTTTGCATAAGGTTCGTAATCGTTATTGGTAAACACCGCCTGCGGAGAGTAAGTCCCGATGATCTCTTCAAATACCTCTACGGGCTCACCCTCGTACACATTCATTCTGGCACCGAATAGTTGTAGCGCCTGGTTACAAGCCCGCAGTTGGTCGTAAATGAACTGTACACGGCGATCGCATTCATCGTCGAGATCATCCAGTATATTACGGTCATAAATAAAAACAGGCACCACCTTCATGCCTGAACGCAATGCATGGTACAAACCTGCATTGTCTTCAATACGCAGATCGCGGCGAAACCAGAATACGCAGGTCTTCATATTTCTTTATCTTGCCCGATGCCCTCCGCCAACAAGGCGGTTCGGGTACCTGAATATACCTGATTCCCAATACCAGCAACCGGAATTATGCCTCTTACAGCATTACTCAAAAAAAGTTCATCCCATTGTTCCAGGCCTTCCGGATTAAATGCGGCCTCTACAATGGATATTTCATTTTTGATGGCGTAATCGATAATGGCGCTACGCATAACGCCGGCAACACAGCCTTCTGTCAGAGGAGGAGTGTGCAGCACATTGTCTTTCCAGCCGAAGATATTAGCAAGCGTACTCTCGCAAATACGACCGTACTGGTTGAGTAGGAGTGCATCATCACAGCCCTGCTCCTGTGCTTGTTTCATTGCTATTACATATGGTAATCTTGAACCCGTTTTCAAATGCGCGTACAGATCGTGAGGCTTACATACGTCACGGCACAGGTGTAGCTTCCATGGCTCTTTTGCGGCTACCTGAACAGGCCTGCAGCTGATAACAAATTCTGTATACTTTTTGCCGGTATCAAAGGTTTGCAGCCGTATGACGGCTGGCAGAACCTGGGCAGCCGCGGCGGTCAGTTTTTCAATTTCTGATTGTAGCTCCTGTTGGTTAAAGGGAGCCGTCCATTGTAATTGCTGCAGGCCGGTACTTAATCTTTGCCAGTGCCGGTCAAAAAGTGGAATCCTGTATCCGTCGAAACGCATGGTTTCAATAAGGCTGCAGCCCTGACGAAATGCTGTACTATGTTCCGGCAAAGTGATAATATCCGAAGTGCTTATGGTTCCGTTGAGGTTGAACAAGGTTTTCTTTTTAGATGAGCATACAAATGTAGCAGATTCCCTTGTTGTTTATTTAATGATGGATCAGACTATCTATTATATAGTCGCCGGTTGTATAGCAAACAAAACGGCTGCAGAAAACCTGCAGCCGTTCCTACTATTGTTTTTTACCAGAAATTAATCTTCGATAGTTTCACCAACTACCAGTTTCTTCAGGTATTCGGTTGTTACAGATTTAGGACGTTCCAAAGGCAAGCCCAGTGCACGATCCCAACAAAGGCTGGCCAGTACGCCCAATGCACGGCTCACACCGAACAATACAGTGTAGAAATCTTCTTCTACCAGTCCGTAATGTTTTAGCAGGGCACCGCTGTGTGCGTCCACATTAGGCCATGGGTTTTTGATTTTTCCGGTACTTTCCAAAATAGCAGGAGCCACTTCGTACACGTTCCAGACTGTTTTAACCAATGGATCATCGGGACAATGTTTCTTACCGAACTCCATTTGGGCAGTGAAGCGCGGATCGGTTTTACGCAAAACAGCGTGACCATATCCGGGAACCACTTTACCTTCAGAGAGGGTTTTCTTGATGTAGTCAGAAATCTGCTCTTTGGTGGGGCTTTCTGAATTCAGTTCCTTCTGCATTTCTTCAATCCAGCGAATCACCTCCTGGTTAGCCAGGCCGTGCAGCGGACCCGCCAGGCCGTTGAGGCCGGCAGCAAATGCCAGGTACGGATCGCTCAATGCCGAGCCTACCAGATGGGTAGTATGTGCCGATACGTTTCCGCCTTCATGGTCGGCATGGATAGTCATGTACAGACGCATCAGCGCAAAGAATCCTTTTTCTTCAAATCCGAGCATATGAGCGAAGTTGCCCGCCCAGTCCAGCATTCCATTAGGCTGAATATGATCACCACCTTTGTACTTGCGGCGGTAAATATAAGCGGCTACGCGTGGCAGGCGCGCAATCAGGTTCATGGTATCTTCGTAAACGAAGTCCCAATGATCTTTTTTGCTAATGCCTTTTGCGTATTCTTTAGCGAAAATAGACTCACGTTGTAATGCCATAACACCAATACTGAATTGGGTCATGGGATGTGTATTTACTGGCAGCGATTCAATTACATCAAACACATAGTTGGGAACATGCGAGCGCCGGGCCCATACAGCCGACAAATGATCAACATCTTCTTTAGTAGGTAATTCGCCAATCAACATCAGATGGAAAAGTCCTTCAGGCAATGGCTCAGTGCCACCCTCTGCTTTGGGGAGCTTCTCACGCAGCTCGGGAATAGAATAGCCTCTGAAGCGAATACCTTCATTCGAATCCAGTAAAGAAGTTTCAGTGATCAAACCGGTCATGCCACGCATGCCCTGGTATACCTGGGCAATGGTAATTTCTCCTATTTTGTAATCGCCGTGCTCTGCGATCATCTTTTTGATGTCGGCATTCAGCGCATCGGCTTTCTCCTTAAATAGGTCTTTAATATAACCCATAATATAAAATGGAAATTTTGGTAAGAAAAATAATTGAACGAGGACAAAGATAACGAATTGGGCTGAACCAGATTAAACAGGCGTTTATTAATTTGCTTTATTTTACGATTAAATCTTATAATTGCTGCTACCCGCCCTGGTTTCTTTAAGGGACTACGGGGCGGGGCGATTTTATTAACTTAAGAGGATACAATGACTGTTTTTGACGACCCCCTGATGCCGGAGAGAAAGTTCGGCGATTACATGTTTTCACTGGATAAAAGCCGCCTGCAAACCGAGCTGATTCATAAATTTTTAGATGAAGAAAGCTACTGGGCCCAAGGTGTGCCGCTTGAAATAGTCCGCCGTTCCATTCAATACTCCATTTGCATCGGCGTGTATCACCAGGATGGCCGGCAGGTGGGTTTCGGACGTATGATTACCGACCGCGCTACTTTCGCCTACCTGGGCGATATTTTTATCATAAAAGAACATCGCGGATTAAATTTGTCAAAAGAAATGATGCGCATTTTCTGCGAACTGGCCGACCGATTTGAGCTACGCCGATTCTTACTGACCACCCAGGATGCGCATGATCTGTATCGTCAGTCAGGTTTTGAAATGTTTCCGTATCCCGAGCGACTGATGAGCAGAAAAGGCCTTAGTTTTCCGATAAAAAAGTAAGTATGATACACGAGTACGCTACTACCATTGAATGGACCGGTAATACAGGTGCCGGTACCGCAGGCTATACCACCTACGAACGAAGCCACACCATTCGTACGCAACTGAAAGCTGATATTGAAGCATCGTCTGATCCACACTTTCGTGGTGATGCCGGCAAACACAATCCGGAAGAGTTATTTCTCGCTGCCATTGCATCCTGCCATATGCTCTGGTACCTGCACCTTTGCGCCGACGCGGGCATTATTGTTACTTCCTATATGGATGAAGCCGCGGGACAAATGGAAACCGGGAAGGACGGCAGTGGTCAGTTTAAACGGATTGTTTTGTCGCCACAGGTGCGGATAACTGAACTGAGCCGGAAAGCTGAAGCTGAAGCCCTGCATCACCGGGCACATGAAATGTGTTTTCTGGCACGCTCGGTCAATTTCACAATCGATGTACAAGCTTCCACACAAGGCGCCGCTTAATTAAACTATACGGTGACCTTATCAAGTTGTGGTCACACTAAGGATGTATAAAAAAAGAGTCAGCATATACTGCCGACTCTTTTCTATATTCCTTTACCTGGTTATACCAGCATGGTAACCGGGTTCTCCAGATATGCTTTAAGGGTTTGCATGAAAGCAGCGCCTACAGCGCCATCTACCACCCGGTGGTCGCAGCTCAGTGTAAGCTTCAATAAATGACGGATTACTACGGCTCCATCTTCGACAACGGGACTGGGTTCTATTTTTCCTACCGCCAGGATGCATGCATCCGGTGGATTAATGATGGCTGTAAATTCATCTATATCCATCATACCCAGGTTGGAAATAGTAAATGTATTTCCGGTAAATTCCTGCGGTTGCAGTTTTTTACCTCGTGCTTTTTTAATCAACTCGGATGCCTCTGTTGCTATTTGTGACAGCGACTTTTGATCCGCAAATTTGATTACGGGAACAATGAGTCCATCTTCAATAGCAACAGCAGTGCCAATACTTATATGATGGTTCTCTCTGATAAAATCTCCCATCCAGCTGCTATTCACTTCCGGATGTTTGCGCAATGCCATGGCGCAAGCTTTAATGATATAGTCGTTGAAAGAAATTTTGGCCGGACTTACAGCATTCATGGCAGTACGTGCTTCCATCGCCTTGTCCATCTTCACGGTCATGCGCAAATAGAAATGGGGCGCACTGAATTTGCTCTCGCTGAGACGACGGGCTACTACGCTGCGCATTTGCGACAAAGGCTTATCGGTATGGCTTTCGGTACCGGCAGCGAAAGCAGCTGGTTTCCCGGCAGCAGCACTTGCAGCGCTTCCTGAAGCTTTGGGTACATAATTGTCGATATCACGCTTGATAATTCTGCCACCTTCGCCCGATCCTTCGAGGTCCTCGAGCGAAATACCTTTTTCACGGGCCATTTTGCGCGCCAGCGGTGAAATTTTAAGCCTGTCGTCGCTGGTCTGAACAGCTTCAGCTTTATTTTCTGTTGTTGCGGACTGGCCTGGTGATGGCGCAGATGCAGCCGGCTCTGACGAAGTTTCGGGCGCAGCCTCTGAAGTTTCCTCCTGGAGATAGGCTTCAATATCAGTTCCTTCTTTCCCGACAATGGCAATAATATCGTTGACTTTCGCCGCCTTACCTTCTTCTACACCTATGTATAACAGGGTGCCGTCGGCATAACCCATCACTTCCATTGTTGCTTTATCGGTTTCTACCTCGGCCAGCACATCGTCCGACTTAATTTTATCACCGACTTTTTTGAGCCAGCTTACAATTTTGCCTTCCTTCATAGTATCGCTCAGCAAGGGCATTCTTACCACGGTAGCTCCGCCGGGGGCCGGTCTGTCTTTTTTTACTTCCGGAGCAGCAGCGCCAGCGCTTTTCTCTTCCTTTTTCTCTTCTTTTTTCGCTTTAGGTGCTTTTTCTGCAGGTGCATCTGTCTGCTTTCCTTCAGCGTCGAGCAGCGACTTGTATGATTCTCCTTCCTTACCTACTATGGCAATAATACCGTTGACGGGGGCTGCCTGACCTTTTTCTACGCCGATGTACAACAAAGTACCTTCTACATAGGGCATCACTTCCATGGTAGCTTTGTCTGTTTCCACTTCAGCTATTACATCGTCCGACTTTACTTTATCTCCTACTTTTTTATGCCAAGCTGCTATCACACCTTCCTTCATCGTGTCGCTCAGTAGCGGCATACGTATTACTTCAGCCATAGTATCCTTATTATCAGTTTATTTTTTTAACGCCCAAAAATAGTTATTTTGAAAGTAAAAAAGCAACCTAAGTTCCCGCTTACTCAACATGTGCTGTAACATACACCTGGGATGCACAGGCCTCAGGCATTGCCTGCCTCTTCGAATTTTATATTTAAGAAAATATATGTAAGCGGTAGTCGGCTACGACCAAGGGTTTTAGGAAAGCCGGTTTGTCTTTTAAGCAAAATATAATCAGGTCGGGTTTCTGATACCAGTGGTCAACCGATATTTAAATACCAGTGTCATCGAAGCTCTTAAGTATTATTATTCCGGTATTTAAAAAGAGCAGTTTGTATTTACAGTGCAGAAATTTGTTCAGGCTTCCCTGCCGGACCTAGACAAAGAAATTATTGCAGGCGACAATTATTCAATCGACGGTACTGCAGCCGTGGAGCTATTCGGGCAGCAACAACCTGCCGTCGTAACCAATATATCTTTCATAAACAAAATCAGGGGGAGGGGGCCGCTATCCGAACAGGCATGCAGGCTGCTGCTGCTGGTTCTTCTGCTGCTTATGTTTACTGGCGCGTTCTGCAGGTAAGTATTTATATTTTGGGAAAAATTCGCGTATCCTGGAATACCTTTCTGCTTTGTTTGCGGCTCTGTTGTTACTGCCATGTTTACGTTTATTGGCTGAACGGGCAAAATGCACTATTCGTAAAATTACCAGAATCATTTCGACCCGCAGTAGGGCTAAATACAAGAGGCCGGCAAACAGCATTATCCTTTGTCCTAAGCCGTCGTTGTTTGGATTTTCAGAGCGAAGTGCCTGTTTATCTTTTTACACCATCTAAAGATGCTCTGCTTTTGTGGCTGAATGGGCATACGATAGACCATTTTGATGGAAGTACAGTTTGGATTTAGTTAAGGGCAAGTACCTGGTGCCAGCTCTCCATAGTTAAATAGTAAGGGTTGAAAACGTTGCGCCGCGGCTCAAAGATCCTGATACTTCTTTGTTACGGTACAGCACAGCCGCTCCATCTTGTCGGGTATGTGTTGCAGGTAAAAATGCTTTTTTGGGAAAAAAGCGCAGGGCATAAATGGCAGGTAATAGGGGTGGGCAACAATAAAAAAAGCCTGCAGCATCGCTGCAGGCTTTCAAAAAAAAATTCAAAACTGTTATACTCTGAAATGCGCAAATGCTTTGTTTGCATCAGCCATACGGTGTGTATCTTCTTTCTTCTTGAATGCACCACCTTCACCTTTACTGGCAGCAACGATCTCGTTTGCCAGTTTGTCGGCCATAGTTTTACCGTTGCGTTCACGGCTAAAGCGAATCAGCCATTTCATGCTCAGGGAAATTTTACGGTCAGCGCGAACTTCTGAAGGGATTTGGAAAGTAGCACCACCAATACGACGGCTACGAACTTCTACAGAAGGCGTAACGTTTTGTAATGCTTTTTTCCAGATTTCATAACCATCTTCTGAGGTCATGGAACTTACTTTATCAATTGCATCGTAAAAAATGTTGAAAGCGGTAGTTTTTTTACCAGCCCACATCATTGTATTTACAAAGCGGGTAACTTGTTTATCGTTGAACTTTGGATCTGGAGCCAAAGGGTGCTTCTTCGCTTGCGCCTTTCTCATTGTTTTTAATTTTCAAATGTTGGCTGAATTTCTTCAAGAATTAAAACTTTACTCAGCCATTATGTAATAAAAAGATATTTCTGAATTACCTCAATAATAGGAGGGGAGCTTATTTTTTATCTTTAGCTCTCTTAGTTCCGTATTTAGAACGGCTTTGTTTACGGTCTTTTACACCTGCAGTATCCAGGGCACCGCGAACAATATGGTAACGCACACCAGGAAGATCCTTAACACGACCACCACGTATCAAAACGATACTGTGCTCTTGCAGGTTATGGCCCTCACCCGGGATGTAAGCGATAACTTCAATTTTATTGGTAAGACGAACTTTTGCTACTTTACGAAGCGCAGAATTCGGCTTTTTAGGAGTAGTAGTATAAACACGGGTACATACACCACGGCGCTGAGGACAATCGTCCAGAGCAGGCGATTTAGATTTAGTTTTGATCGCCGTACGGCCTTTACGAACTAATTGTTGAATAGTAGGCATTCCTGTTACTTTGAATTTTTTTTGGACTGCAAAAGTATGTCTTTTTTATTATCCGACAAATTTTTTTGAAAATAAATATATGCTTATTTCAGGCATCCGACACCTGCCTTTTCTTATGTTAATCGCCGGATTCCAGAGCAAACAATTCCTCCACAGGTTTCTTAAACACGGCTGCAAGCTTCAGGGCCAGCACGGTCGAAGGTACATATTTGCCAGCTTCCATAGCATTTACGGTTTGGCGCGAAACACCCAGCCGTACCGCCAGTTCGGCCTGGGTAATATCCAGTATGGCTCGTTCTATCTTAATCCGGTTCTTCATATTACGATCTGAATACAGCAACCGAAGGCAGCAGGTACAAACGGATATAATATATAATAAGGAAGACCATCAGAAATACATACGGTATCATTATAGCAGACAGCGCAAAAGATAGCCCCTGAATGCCCAGAATCCATAACAACACCATCAGGTAATTTATATAATGGCTTATGTGCAACGATTGCAGTCGTATGGCCAGGCTTCTTTCGTCCTCCAGCTTCTCTCGCGAAAATGCAATTAAAATCAGTGACAGGAGCAGGCCGCCCAGAATACATTCATTGGTCAGATTGCCGTCTTCAAACAAATGTGTCAGACTGCCTTCGGGCAGGGTCTTATACTGCAGCCAGGGAATACTGAACTCAAATTTTAGCCACAATACCAACAATACAGCAAATACCGGAAGTAATACCAGGCCGGCAATTTTCGCCTTGAAGGGTAATAAATATGCGCTTTTCATAAAAAAATGTTTTCACGAAAGTAAATAATATTTTACAAAAAGTAAAGTTTGTTTTACATTATTGGGAAAAATAGATCCCGGCAAAATTCGCCGGGATTTATGTGCTATTTATTTCAGAATAGTTCTGCTGATAACGATTTTTTGAACTTCGCTGGTTCCTTCGTAAATCTGGGTGATTTTAGCATCACGCATCAGGCGCTCTACATGGAATTCCTTCACATAACCGTAGCCGCCGTGAATTTGTACAGCTTCACTGGTTACTGTTTGTGCAATTTCACTCGCATACAATTTGGCCATCGATCCTGAAAGGTTATAATCCATTCCCTGGTCTTTGTGCCAGGCTGCTTTCAGGCACAATAAACGGGCAGTTTCTACCTGTGTAGCCATATCAGCCAGTTTAAATGCCACCGCCTGGTGGTTCATGATTTCGGTTCCAAAGGCTTTGCGTTCTTTTGAATATTTCAGTGCCAGTTCCAAGGCTCCGCTTGCAATACCCAGCGCCTGAGATGCGATACCAATACGGCCGCCACTCAGGGTTTTCATTGCAAAATTGAATCCGAATCCGTCTTCACCGATTCTGTTTTCTTTTGGCACAATTACATCCTGGAACGAAATGCTGTGTGTATCGCTTCCGCGGATTCCGAGTTTATTTTCTTTAGCACCTACAGTAATACCGGGTGTGTTTTTATCTACGATAAATGCATTGATTCCTTTGTGTTTCTTTGCAATATCGGTTTGAGCAATTACGAGGTAGGTGCTGGCCGAATTACCGTTGGTAATCCAGTTTTTGATACCGTTAATTATATAATGGTCGCCCTTGTCTTCAGCGGTAGTACGTTGCGACGTAGCATCGGAACCTGCTTCAGGCTCACTCAACAAAAACGCACCAATTTTTTGGCCTGAAGCCAGGGGCACCAGGTATTTTTGTTTCTGCTCTTCAGTACCATAGGTTTCCAGTCCCCAGCACACCAGCGAGTTATTTACACTCATCACCACGGAAGCAGAGGCATCTACTTTCGAAATTTCTTCCATTGCCAAAACATAGGAAACGGCATCCATTCCGGAACCACCGTACTTAGGGTCGACCATCATACCCATGAAGCCAAGTTCACCCAGCATTTTAATTTGTTCTGCGGGAAATTTTTGGTGCTCATCCCGCTCAATTACACCGGGTAACAGCTCATTTTGGGCAAAATCCCTGGCCGCCTTTTGCACTGCTAATTGTTCTTCGGAAAGTTGGAAGTTCATACTTGCTTATGATTAAAATATCGTATAATAAACAGGCTGCAAAATTAGAAATTTAGCCCGGATAAGCAAATTTGCTTTTAAGCAGCCTGTACAATACAGGCATCTTTTTACAGAATCCATTCCAGCGAACCGAAACGGTAAGATTTAATTCCTGTGGCTGTCAATAACAAGAGGTTTCCATTTGCATCTACTTCTACCACAAGCGCTTCGAAGTTTTTGCCGCTGTCGCTTTCTTTAAACCGTACATGCCGGTTGCGCTGGTACAACTGGGAATTATACAATTGCAATAATGCAGCAGGCTCGGGCGGTTTCCTGATCTGGTTCAGTATACCTGCACGCAGGTCACCCACGATTTCCATCAGGTCATGGTGTTTTCCATGCAATGATTTGAGTGATCCGGCATGTGGAAGCGCCGGATCAAAAGATGTTTGGTTCACATTTAATCCCAGACCAATAACTGCATTGTGCCAGGACATGCCGCGAAAAATATTTTCAATGAGCAGGCCGCATGTCTTTTTGTCATTGATGTAGATGTCATTGGGCCATTTAATGGCAACCTGCCACCCCTCATCCATGTTGCGAAGGTAGCCGGCCACTACGGTTGCCACCTGCATACTGAGCAAAAACTGTTGATCGGCGGCTATTTCGGGCTTAATAATCAGGCTCATTTTAATATTTCCCGGATCATCTTCCCATTTTTTTCCGCGCTGTCCTCGACCTTCCGTTTGATGCGCAGCCCAAACAACGTCACCGTGTTGTGCCATTCCGTCGTCAATCAATTGCATGGCATAATTGTTGGTACTATGAATGCTATCAAGATACCGGAGCCAGTCGGGAAATGTGTTTTCTATGTTTCTTGGCAAAAGATTCCTTAATTTTGAGCGCAATATAATATCTATAACGAACATCAGTATAAGCATTGGAGAAAATCATCAGTTCGCTTAAAAGCCGCGCCAAATCCGACGTGCGCATCAACCGCAACAGCAAATTATTCAAAACGATTATAAAAGCTATTCAGGATAAAAAGGGGGAGCAGATTGTCTCATTGGACCTGAGAAAGATCGATGAAGCAGTAGCCGATTTTTTCATCCTTTGCGAAGCGCAATCCCATACTCAGGTAAGTGCCATAGCAGCTAATATAGAAGAGGAGGTAAGGAAAGAATGTGAGGAAAAACCCTATCATGTGGAAGCCGGCCAACTCTGGACTTTGGTCGATTATGTAAATGTGGTGGTACACGTATTCCAGAGAGAAGAGCGTAAGTTTTACGATCTGGAAGGCTTGTGGATGGATGCAGAGAAAATGGAGCATCCTGCAGCATAGTCCTTGCTTATGCTTTCTATTCTATATTTGGTGTGTAATTTTTTAGGTTGAAATCTGAATTACAATAAACTTAACCCTTGTATAGCTGCCGGCCCGAGCCGGCAATAATTTTTAGAATGTAAAAGGTTGTTCCGGCACAAATCCCGGTCAACGTCATGAATTTTGATATGGAAGAAAACAAAAACAGACAAGGGGGGAATAGTGGAGTACCTCCCGGGTTCGATAATAACAAGTCCAACCGCAAGGGGCCTAAATTCAATATGTATTGGATCTATGGTCTGATAGTAGTAGCATTGATCGGACTTAATTTTTTCAGCGGAAATATCCAATCTGCCGAAAAGCAAAAGTCTTTTCTGGAGTTTAAGGAGCAGTACCTCGACAAAGAACTTGTTCGTAAGGTGATCATTGTTAATAAAGAAGTAGCAGAGGTTTACCTCAAAAAACCCGAGAAGGCGGCCAACAGCCAGAAGCCAACGCCGATGTTTGGTGCCCGCAATCCCGATGAACCCGATTTCAGGTTCAATATCGGTTCCTACGAGGTATTTGATCGTAATTTCCAGGAAGTAATGAAAACCTTTGCTCAGGAAGGGAAGGCGCAGGTGCCTGTGGAAGTTGAAAACCGCGGAAGTTTCTTTAAAGATTTCCTGAGTACAGCGCTGTTGCCGCTCATTATCCTGATTGCGATGTGGGTGCTTATTTTTAGAAAAATGGGTCCTGCAGGCGGTGGCGCCGGCGGTGGGATATTCAATATCGGGAAGTCCAAAGCACAGTTGTTCGAAAAAGGTACAAAGGTCAATATCACTTTTAATGATGTAGCCGGGCTGGATGAAGCCAAGGTGGAAGTGATGGAAATTGTAGACTTCCTTAAAAATCCCCGCAAATACACTACGCTTGGTGGTAAAATTCCGAAAGGAGCATTATTGGTAGGCCCTCCGGGTACCGGTAAAACCTTATTGGCGAAGGCGGTTGCCGGCGAGGCACAAGTGCCGTTCTTTTCTATGTCCGGATCCGATTTTGTTGAAATGTTCGTTGGGGTAGGTGCCAGCCGCGTAAGGGATTTGTTTAAACAGGCACGCGATAAATCGCCCTGTATCGTATTCATAGATGAGATTGACGCCATTGGTCGTGCCAGAGGTAAAAATGCGGTAATGAGCAACGACGAACGCGAAAATACCCTGAACCAGTTACTGGTTGAAATGGACGGTTTCTCCGGCGATAGCGGTATTATTATTCTGGCAGCAACCAACAGGCCCGACGTTTTAGATTCTGCGCTACTCCGTCCCGGACGTTTCGATCGTCAGATTTCTATTGACGTGCCTGATGTCAACGGTCGTGAGAAAATCTTTAATGTGCATTTGAAGCCCATTAAGAAAGCTGCCGATTTGGATATTAAAAAACTGGCTACCCAAACTCCCGGGTTTGCAGGTGCCGATATAGCTAATATTTGTAATGAAGCTGCCCTGATTGCTGCGCGTAAAGGCCAGAATGAGGTAAGAATGCAGGACTTTAATGATGCTATCGATCGTGTCATCGGAGGTTTGGAGAAGAAGAACAAAATTATTTCTCCCGAAGAGAAGAAGATCATTGCTTTCCACGAAGCGGGCCACGCTGTATGTGGTTGGTTCCTCGAGCATGCTCATCCATTGGTAAAAGTTTCTATTGTTCCCCGTGGAGTAGCAGCGCTGGGTTATGCGCAATACCTGCCTAAAGAGCAATTCCTGTACACCACTGAGCAAATGAACGACCAATTAGTTGGCTTGTTTGGCGGCAGAGCAGCAGAAGAACTGATTTTCGGACGTATTTCTACCGGAGCTCAAAATGACCTGGAGCGCATTACTAAAATGGCCTATTCCATGGTTTCCATCTATGGTATGAATAGCAAGGTAGGAAATGTTTCGTTCCACGATTCCCAGCAGGAATACGCTATGGGTAAGCCCTATTCAGATACCACCGCTGAAATGATTGATCAGGAAGTACGTGTAATTTTGGAAACACAGTACCAACGTGCTAAAGACCTGCTGCGCGATCATATGGATGCACTGAAATCGCTGGCCGAGGAATTGCTGAAAAAAGAAGTTCTGTTTAAAGACGATTTGGAACGCCTCATCGGAAAGCGTCCATACGACGATCATCAGACCTCTGATCTGGCTCCTGCAGCCGACAGTCTGCCTGTAAGCGAAGCATTGAAAAACAAGGAAAATGCTAATACCAGCCAGGAAGATGTAGCCTGATAAGGTAAAAATCATTCATAAGTAAAGAGGGACGAATCGATCGATTCGTCCCTCTTTACTTATATGAGCTAAATATTGCCCAGCAGCCTTCCTGCAATAATAAATGCCATGCAGTCTTTATTCGTCGTTTAAAGAATCGATGCCCTGTGCTTTCAGTTGTTCCAAATGCGTTTTCATCATTTGTACCTGTTCGGCAGGGTGCCCCAGCCATACGGTAACTTCACCTACGACCCTTAGCGGACTGGTAGTACGAAACGACTGCGTTGGATTGCCGGGAAATTTTTTGTCTGTTAAATCGGGGTCATTTTCAATGGGGCCGGTAGCTTCAACCAGGTAAATTCTTTCTTTGCCTTCGCCCACTGCCAGCTCAGCGCCCCAGATGGCCGCGTCTAATGTACCTGTCAGGAATACATACCGGGAGTTGACTCTTTTTCCATAATTAGAGTTATACCCGGGTGTGATCAGGTCGCCGGGTATGAGCACGGCTTTGGTGCCGTGGAAATAGGTTGGTGCAAATGTGGTGGCTGCTCCGGGGCGTTGGGTATTTTGTTGCATAGGTAATGTTGGACGGCCTTTTGTCGTCACCGTTCCTAAATTTAAAATGAAGGATTTATGAGTTAATTATGAATTTTCAGGTCGCAAATAAGAATACGTTTATAAATGATATCCGAAGCCGAAACTAATGTTTACCCGATGAATTGATTTTTGTGCAGGGCTGGTTAAATCAGATTGCAAATCGAAATACTGTGCTGAGATGGCATAGCCTGCCAGCATTTGTATCGAACATTTTTCACTAAAAGCTATATTGCCCAAATACTGCAAGCCAAAATAATTGGCCCAGCCTTTGCTTTTGGAAACAATGCCCGGGTAGGTGTGGCGTAAAGCGTCGATAGACTGGCGACCTGTCGAAAAGCGTTGGGTACTCAGGCTGATGCCTGCGTAATGTTTCCAGTTTAGCTGCCGAACTTCAGCAAAGGCATACCTGAGGTCCAAACCGAATGCAGATACACGAACTGTGTTTTTAAATCCTGAAGGAGGTAGTCCGGGGTTGTTGAAGTAATAATCTTCGCCCTTGGTTACAGTGTAGGTATTGTATCCATAGTTGAGCTCGGACAGCCACCGTTTATTTTTGCCGAAGGCATAATTACCAAAGCCCACATATTGAAGCCCATGGAGGGGGCGGCTATCACCGAAATATTCTACAGAATGTAACGCAATACTATGGGTTTCGTAGAAAGCCGTAGTCCGTATTCCAATACTCAGGGGTTTTGTTTGGGCAAAGGATACAAGCGGAAAAAATAGCGATATCCAGATAAGTGTTCGCATGGCAGGGAGCGGTTGAAGGGTTAAGATAATAGTTATGGCATATTCTCGACGGGCGCCGGTGGCAGTGACGCAGTTTAGAAGTGTTAAGTATTGTAATGCAATATATAAAAATCTTATCTCTTTGAAAATTTAAAGTTCGCCCCGGAGTATGGTGTACTGTACAGCGAAGTGGTGGTTTTTGTTGCGCGCAGCCCCCGGCTTATGTCGAAACCAGGTTTCCAGTTGTTGTTAAGGGGTGTGGGGCTACCTATTCCCACATGAAGCAGTCCGTCTGCATGGGTAATCGCGAGGTTCCAATTCCATCGTTATTCCGGAACAGGTGCTCAGTTCCGGCAGGGCACCCGGCAATGTCATTTTAAATATTGAAAATGCCGGTGATGGTGTGGGGGGCATTAATTTTCAACGGTTGGCATATCACCTTTTTGCGTGAATTTCGTAGTGGCTTTATGGAAAATTCCGGTTTGTCCTGTATGTAGCGTTATCGTATCTTTTTTATGGTAGAACAATACTTTTCCACTGCTGACGGCTACCTGCACCTGCCCGCGCGCGCGGCGTACGCTGAAAGTCGTGCCCAATACTTTTACATGAGATTCGCCCAGGTGCACTACAAAAGGCCGGGCCGGGTCGGAGCTAATGTTGAAATTTCCATCACCCACCAATGTTACTTCCCTTAGGTGTAATGCAAATTCCTTTGGGTAAACGAGTTCTCCCGATTCTTGTACCGTTACCGAGGAGCCGTCCTGAAGGGTAATGCTGGCTGCCCTACCTTCTGCGGGCAATATATACGAGCTTTGGTTGGAATGGTCGTCGTTAAACATATAATAGCCCGCCAGACTTACCCCGGCAATGGCTGCTGCTGCTGCTATGCGGCGTAGCCAAATTAAGAAGCCTGCGGGTTTGCTTGTTGTTGTTTGCAGTACTTCCTGTTTTGTTTTTGCATTCAGGACTGCCCATTCCTGTTGTACATCAGGGTTCGGGAAACTTTCGGATCCGCCCCTTAGCCAGCTTTGGTGTAAGGATTCGAAACGGGAGCGGTTTTCGGGCGATGCAGCAACCCATTCCTCTATTTGCAAAGCCTCTTCAGGTCCTGCCTTCCCTGCAAAGTATTTCAGTATCGAATCCAGATCCATCATTATCCTATAATAAAATCATTAGTGAGACATTCCCATGCTGCCCTACCTATTTTTCCCAGAGATGAAGCAACACGTTCTGAACAATCTCTTTTGCTGTACTATTATTTTTTACAATAGTATATGCATAGCGGTGAAGCGCCGTATTGTACGTTTCAAACAGGGTTTTTCTATCAGGCTTTTGTTTCAAAATTGTTGTACAAAAGTGCATAAAAACAAAAAGAAACCCTCGGGTACGATGATTTCTTTTTGTTGTATCGGTTTGCATTCTTTCCCGGATGGGAAGGCATTTATTTTTTCACTCGTTTGATGCTGCAGCCAATTGATTTGGTTTCTGCCGGTTCTATATTTTTGCCGGCAAGCATATTGTTCATAGCATTTTTCAGGTACATAACCTTTGCTGCTTTCGGATCGGCGGGACTATCGTCCATAGCACCTTTATACACCAGTCTTTGGGTAGTGCCGGAGAAGAGGAATACTTCAGGAGTATGCGAAGCACCAAATGCATCAGCCAGTTTCGAATCCTGATCTACATAGTAAGCGGGATATTGTTGCTCTTTAGCAAATGCAGCCATTTTATCCGGTGCATCGGCGTCGTCGCGTTGGGCTTCATTTGAGTTCACCATCAATACGCCTATACCTTTCGACTGGGCGTATTTCACTACTTCGCGGGTACGCTCCATATTTTTAATCACATAAGGACAGGTATTACAGGTAAAAATCACCAGCAAGCCCTTGTCCGTAGCGGCGTTCTTCAGTGTAGTACTTTCGCCACCCATAACATTTACCAATTGATAGGCATTATCAGGGAAGGAACTTTCCAATGGTAATGAAGGTTGTTTTTGGGCAAAAGTGTTACTCATTAAGGCAGTCGCCAGTAATAGTCCAAATATTCTTTTCATTTTTTATTATTGAGAATGAGCACGAAAGTTACGCAATAAAAGACTAAAAATAAACAGCTTTAGTTGGGCTGTAGTCGAATTTTTGCTTTACGTTATACCTGCGAGATGTGCTCCTACACCTGAACAGGGGTCATTTTTCAGATGGACTGCCTTCAATTTCTCTGGTCTGCATCATAATAGACAAATTGATTTCAAAACCAATGAGTATTACCAGACCGGTAATAAACATCCAGGCCATGAGCATTACAAGTGTACCTATGGATCCGTACACTTTGTTATAATTTACAAAATTGCTGGCCACAAAGAAAAAGCCATAAGAAATTACGATAAACAGCAATGTGGCAATCAGAGCACCGGTAGAGAAAAACGGAAATTTATATTGCAGCGAAGGACCGTATTTGTACAGCATACAAATAGTGAGGTAAATAATGAATACCAATGTAATCCAGCTTAGGGTTTTAATAATCACCGGGCTTCCTACGATATCGGCCATATAGCGATCCAGCAAACTTGTTTGTATAATCAGTAATGCAAGCGATATCAGCACTACCAGAATCAGGCCGATGGTGAGGCGAATAGCTTTCCATCGCCGGGCCATACCGCTACGGGCCACGTGCGCTGGCGACACGCGGTCAAAACTCCTGAGCACACCCATCACTCCGTTGGAGGATGCGAAAATGGTAAACAGGAAACCTATGGAGAGCAGTTCTCTCCGCTTCGTTTGCATAAAATCGGTAATCAGTCTCTCAGCAGAACCATACATAGTAGCGTTGGGTGATAACAGCCGGATCGAGTTGAGTATCGTTTCCTGCACCGAATCCAGCGGAAGGAAAGGGATCAGCGAACAGAGAAATATTAAGGTTGCCGGAATGGCCATTAGAAAATTGAAAGATATTGCTGCAGCTCGTTCAGCCAGGCGGATATTCTTTATATTGGCAAAAAAGGATTTGCCCAGACTATACAGGGTCATACCCCTGGCACCAGGAAGTCGTATGCTTTTGGTGAAGGCGAACATGCGATCCGCAATGCTGTTGATTTTTTGTTTTGGTGCTGCCAATAAAGTATGAAATAGTTGAGGTCTGATTCGTTTTTATTCCCTGACTGTTCTGCCGGTATAGAACAAGAATACATCTTCCAGGTTTTTGCAGCCCGGAGCTTTGGCTACCAGGTTGCCCGGGCTGTCCTGTGCAATCAGGCGTCCTTCGTCAACGATGGCCACCTCCTGACAAATACGTTCTGCTTCTTCCAGCAAATGAGAAGTATAAATTACCGTATTTCCCTGCTCATTATATTGTTTCAGAAAATCCAGAATCATATTCCGCGATTGTACATCAACGCCGGCGGTTGGCTCGTCCAGTATCAGCATTTCGGGGTCGTGCAAAAGGCCTGCAATAATATTGGCCCGTCGTTTCATGCCGCCGCTGTATTGGTGTATACGTTTGTGCGTGTGCGCATCCAGTCCGAATCTGCCCAGCAAATCCATAATTTTCTTTCGGAGTTCCCGGTAGGGAATGCGGTACAGCCGTCCTATATATTCCAGGTTCTCCCTGGCCGACAGCTGCGGATATAGTGCAATTTGTTGCGGAACAACGCCTATTTTTTGTTTTATGGTTGCGATATCATGCAGGCAATCCAGTCCGAAGACCCTTGCTGTGCCCGAATCCTGCTGTATGAGCCCGCAAATAATAGATATGGTCGTGGTTTTACCTGCTCCATTAGGTCCCAGTAAGCCTGCAATCATTCCTTTGTTGAAGCAAAGACTTAAATCCTGCAGTGCCGTGTTTTCGGCGCCCGGATAATGTTTGCGTAGTTGTTGTAGTTCGATAGAATACTGCATGTCGCTCGGATGGGGAGGTCTTTCGTGCTGCCAGTTTGTACGTTGTTGCCGGGCTTATTTTCCTACCCAGACTACATATTTGTCTTTGAAATGTTCTTCTGCAAAAATGCCGTCAATAGGCCATAGTGAAGGCCGAAGACCCGAATCACTTATTTCCTGTGCCAGATCGCCACCTTTGAGGCAGATAAGCCCATTAGCCAGTTCGGTCGATTTTCTTTTCTGAATATAAGGACGGCACCATTTCCATAAATCCTTAAGAGGCGCTACCGCCCTCGAAACGGCAAAGTCAAATACCTGCTGTGGTATTTCCTCCATCCGGCTATGTAATACCTGTACGTTTTTAAGACCAACGGCATCGGCCACTCCCTGTACCACTTTTAATTTTTTACCTATCGAATCGACCAGCAGGAAATTTACTTCCGGATAAAAAATGGCCAGGGGGATACCCGGGAAGCCGCCACCTGTACCAATATCAACTATGCGCATACCCGGGTTAAAAGGGCATACTGCAGCTATGCTCAGGGAGTGCAGCACGTGCCTGGTATACAAGGCATCTATATCCTTTCTGGATATTACATTGATCTGAGCATTCCACTCCTGGTACAAGGCAGCGAGTTTCGAAAGCTGCTCTAATTGGGTAGCATTAAAATCGTCGAAGTACTTGAGGACTACTTCCAGGCCTTCCGGTTTTTCCATAAGATATACGGCGACAAAAATACGTTATAGATTGCCCATCCCAAATCTCCGAGCGGATAAAAGAGGACTAATTTTTTTTCCTGTAGCTGGCGGTACCAGGCGCCCGCATTAATCCAATACAACAAGAGCCGCAGAAAAAACACCAGGGTCGCCATGCGGAGTAGCCAAACCGGTACCGCGCCGAAGAGGGATGTACCGGGGAGCGATAAGCTGTTTAAAGTCATTAAAATCAATACTAAGCCAAAAATCCAGTACAGGCTATGACTCAGCGCATACAATCCCAATTGTAGTTTAATGTTGGAAGCGTAATACTTGCCTGTACTCACATGCCGCGATTTTTGACGCCACCAGGCCGACCAGGTAGCTGGGGCTTCTGAGACAGTATGTGCCTCCGGGTGCAGGCAATCCCTCACCGTTGCGTTTTGTGCCATACGCATTAGCAGGAGGTCGTCGTCGCCGGAAGGAATACTGCCGTACACCGACAAAAATCCGGGATCCTGCATGGCCTGTATAGCAAGCGATCTGGGATAAGCCAGGTTGCGGCCAACGCCCATATATGGTTGTCCTGCCCGGGCATAACAAACATATTGCATACAGGTATGTACTGTTTCCCAGCGGATAAAATGGTTGAGGATCCCAGACCGCATGCTATATGCTCCGTAGCCGGCTACAATTGTTCCCGGCATGCCTCCAATATGCTGCAGCCATTGATTCGATGTTGGCCGGCAATCGGCGTCGGTTAATACCAGTTGTTCGTATTGAGCAGCAGCAATACCCCGCGATAACGGATATTTCTTTCCCGGAAGGGTTTTTTGCTCGGTCAGAGGAATCTGAATGATGCTTAAATGCCGGTACTGCCGGGTCATTTCCTGCAATGCTGTTTCCGTATCATCGGTCGATTGGTCATTCACAACGATCACTTCAAATTGGGGATAATCCTGTTCTAATATGCCTGGAAGATACCGGCGCAAATTTTGGGCTTCATTGCGGGCGCAGATGATGACCGACACAGGTTTCCTGTCGTCCGTGTTGCCAGAAGTACTTCTGTTACGATACCACAAGCGTACCAGGAACCACAGTTGCACAACAATGGCCGGTAGAAAAATGACAAGAGAAACCAGGGGGATCAATACAGTGATTCAAATTTTATTTGAAAAAACGGGATAATCGAAATAGGTAGTGCAAATGTAGGTTGAATTCAATTGTAGTTTTCCTTGTTCGCGCATCTTTCCGGCAATACAGCATATACGCTTTAAGCTATTGTTTTTTGAATATTCCGTAGTTAAAATATTGTTGAAATCGCACACTTTCCGGAACGCCAAAAAAATGCGGGATTTCAAAGGGGGGAGGATTGTCAGACAAAAGTCGACCAAATTCGTAATCAAATAAAAGGGTGCTATGCGTCTCTACTTCAAAATCTGTAATACTTCGGTCCGAATTTAAAGTAAACGCTATGACGCATTCCGTATTGATCAACGTGTCGTTTTTAAGCGTTTGTAATTCTTTCCAATGTCTATTTATCCATTGGCCAAAGACCCAGTTTGAATTGATAAGATAGCCTCCTGTTTGTACTACACAGGTGCCTGTGCTGTTTCCGAAACTGTCGTAGCAGGCTCCCCGGTCAAATCGGTTAAAGTCTGAATTCAATTGGAATTCATTTAGGGGATAGCTGATGTCGAAGTGCAGTTTGCCATTATGATGAAAAGACCGCCATTGTCCGATCGGGTAATCCGGGAAGTGGGCATAATGGCCCTGAATCCGAACCACTCCATCTTCGAAATATTCTGTATAGGCGCAGCGGTAGGGATGTTCGGGGTACTTAAACTCCAGGGTCGCTCTGAGTTTACCCGAGGGGTAATACCTTTTACCAACGCCGGTAGGGATACCTTTCTCAAATTGGATGGAGTCTAGTGTGTTTCCGTTACGGTCACCTCCAATCCACCAACCCTGCCTGCCTCCTGGTGCGAAATTACCCTTGAGCATGATGGCTCCGTTGGCATAGAAGTAGTAATAAGGTCCATCGGGTTGGCTTAGTGCAGGGTCTGCATAGCTGGCGATTTGCAAAAGGTATTTGTCAAAAACATCGTAATCTTCTGCTATCCAGTGTTCGCCTTTCCGATAGGCTTCTGTATAGATATGTCCCCGGTCACTGGAGGTTTTTCTCCAGCCTGCATCGAAAAAAACACTGAATCCGGTATCTGAATTTTCAGCATTGGGAACAACTCCCTTTTTGAGTTGTACCGCGTGCGTCCACGGAACATCAATTAATCGGGTACATCCTTTTTGCGCATACAGACAAATGGAAAACAACATTGTACACGATACTGCAAAAAATTTAATCATGGCTGAAGGCTGTTTTTGAAATATAGAAAAGCGATGCTGTTGTACGATGCGTATGCTACCCCCTCTAAAATCTTGGTTAATATACTGCATTATGCTCCTGTGGTCGGGTCGGGGTCTTTTGGTATATTATATTTTGGTTGCTGTTAGTAAAATTGATGTCTGGTAATCGATTGGCTTTATCGGCTATACCCATGAATAGGCTGGTGAAAATTTATCCTTGTCATAATTCTGACGGGCGTTTTTTCACCGTAATAGGAATTTGCGCAGAGGCACAATTACGACAAAAAAGGACACCGAGTAGCAGGGCAGTTAATTGTTTCATGGTTTGAGTGGTTGGCAGCAAATATAAGGTTCAAAGTTAAAATAAGGAAGTGCCGGCAGCGTAGACAATAGATACAAAAAAGCCCGGTCACGCTACCGGGCTATTCTTAATTCTTATCTCTTCTATTTGGATATTCTGCTACTGACTTCTTCCTGTATCATGTCGCCAAAGGCCTCGATGCTAACTACTCCCTGATCACCTTGCCCGTGGCGGCGAACCGCAACAGTACGGTCATTCATTTCTTTTTCACCAACAACCAGCATATAAGGTATCTTGGCCAGTTCCGTATCCCTGATCAGGCGACCAATCTTCTCCAGTCTTTCATCTACTTCAATACGTACCCCTTTTTTGGAAAGTTCAGCGGCAACGCTTCTTGCATAATCCTGGAATTTCTCAGAAATCGGTAGCACCTTCACCTGAACCGGAGCCAGCCATAGGGGTAAATTACCCCCACAGTGTTCGAGCAATACCGCCACAAAACGTTCCATAGAACCAAAAGGCGCGCGGTGAATCATTACCGGACGTTTGCGGGTATTATCGCTGTCTACATATTCGAGCTCAAAGCGTTCGGGCAGGTTATAATCTACCTGAATGGTACCCAGCTGCCATTTACGACCCAGGGCATCGCGCACCATAAAGTCGAGCTTAGGACCATAAAACGCAGCTTCACCTTCTTCTTCTACAGTTACCAATCCTTTTTCTGCGGCAGCTTCACGAATCGCATTTTCTGCAATATCCCAATTCTCCGGCGAGCCAATATATTTCTCTGTATTGTCAGGATCACGGAGCGATACCTGCGCCGTGTATTCGGTAAAACCAAGGGATTTAAACACGTAAAGAACCAGATCAATTACTTTCTTGAATTCATCTTTCACCTGATCGGGACGGCAGAATAAATGCGCATCATCCTGGGTAAATCCACGTACACGGGTGAGTCCGTGCAGTTCTCCCGCCTGCTCATAGCGGTACACGGTACCAAATTCTGCAAAGCGTACAGGAAGATCTTTATACGATTTAGGAGAAGTTTTATAGATCTCGCAATGGTGCGGGCAGTTCATGGGTTTCAGGAAAAACTCTTCACCTTCATGGGGTGTTTTGATAGACTGAAAACTATCAGCACCGTATTTCTCATAATGGCCGGAAGTTTTGTACAGGTTGATATTGCCTATATGCGGTGTTATTACCGGTAAATAACCACTTTCCAACTGAGCCACCTGCAGGAAATCCTGTAAGCGTTGGCGCAGCATGGCTCCTTTGGGCAACCAAAGGGGAAGACCGCTACCTACTTTTTCCGAAAAAGCAAACAGCTCAAGTTCCTTGCCGAGTTTTCTGTGATCACGTTTCTTAGCTTCTTCCAACAGGTGCAAATACTCGTCCAGTTCCTTTTGTGCAGGGAATGTAACGCCGTAAATACGGGTCAGCATTTTGTTTTTTTCGTTGCCACGCCAGTACGCGCCGGCGATATTGGTCAACTTGATAGCTTTGAAAAATCCGGTATGCGGGATATGCGGACCACGGCATAAATCGGTGAAATTACCTTGCTGGTAAAAGGTAATTTGTCCATCTTCCAAACCATCGATCAATTCCAGTTTGTATTGATCACCTTTCTCTGTAAAATACTTTATAGCATCGGCCTTTGAAATTTCGGAACGGGTATATACCTCTTTTTTGGCGGCCAGCTCTTTAAACTTCTTCTCAATTTTAGCCAGGTCTTCTTCTTCTATTTTGCGGTCGCCCAGGTCGATATCGTAATAGAATCCGGTTTCAATAGCAGGCCCTATACCAAATTTGGTTCCTGGGAATATATCTTCAATGGCCTCTGCCATCAGGTGGGCAGAACTATGCCAGAAGGTTGACTTTCCGCCCTGATCGTCCCAGGTAAGCAATTTCAGGGAAACATCCTGGTTCAGCGGGCGGAAGGCATCTATTACTTCACCATTTACTTCGGCTGCAAGTACTTTTCTGGCAAGACCTTCGCTGATCGATTTTGCAACATCGAGCGCCGACACGCCGGCTTCGTATTCCCTTACCGAACCGTCGGGTAGTGTGATATGTATCATTTGGCTTATTTGTGCTTTGGATTAAAAGCCGCAAAGTTAATATTTTAACGCTTTAAGCTTTTACTCCGTTCTGTATTGCTTTAAAATAAAAGAAGGAGCGGGTTTGCCGCTCCTTCCGATTCAATAAGCACGAAGCTTACTCTTTTACGAATTTGCGTTGCAAACTGCCGTTGCCAGTTTTAATATTTAGAATGTAAATTCCTTTTGACAAATTGGCAATATCCAAAGTGTGGAAATTGCTTCCTGTATTCAGGGACGTGCTCATGCCACCTGCCACCTGTTGGCCTATAATGTTAGTTATACTCAATTCGGCAACACCGGACTTAACTGCATCGAAGCTGACATTGATTGCGTTTGAAGCAGGGTTAGGATATACTTCTACAGAAGCTGAATTAACTAGTTCATTAATGGAGGTTGTGCTTTCGTTTTCGCTGACGTTGATGAATTTATATAAGCCACCTTCTTTTTTCCAAATAACGTTGTAAATCTTGAATTTCGATTTATCCCATTCAGAATTCGTTACAGTAAACGTGAAGCTTCTGCTCTCTGTGTGGTTGGCTGCAATAGCACCATTAGCAATTTGCACTCCCCAGGCCGAACCTTCCGTCATAGATGTTCTTAACACTCCATGGTGTGCTACAATACCGTTTTGGTTGGCTTGCTTGTTTAAAGCTCCATCTTCAATGAGGTATGCGGCCAAATAATATTCACCTGAAGTCGCTTCCCAAAATTTAACATTTGCGTTTACCGTTACGGTGTTTCCGCTGATGGTCATTTTGCTGGCCGCATTCGCAACAGCATCAGTTGTGGCAAATGTATTAACAGCATTCAGTACATCGGTCTTTACCTGTGCGAGGTTTATAGTACTGCCATTGAAGTTCGGACCTGTGTGCGTAATTGCGTTTGCTCCGAAATCCGGATACCCGATCAAAGTAAATTGATTGGCCAGCGTATGAGCTGTTTGATTGTAAAATTTAGAATTGTCCCATGATCCATCTGAACTTGCAAAGAGGGATACATATACTGCTTTTGAAGCTGTAGCAGCGATTAATTCATTGGCCAAGTCCCAGCCCCAACCACCACAGGGTGGGCACCAGGTGGCTGTAATTTTGTGGACCATACTTGTTGATTTCTTTACAGGCGTTTGCGCATTGGCACCAAACGCAGTAGCCAGCAGGCCGGCAAGGAGGAGAGATTTCTTCATTGTTATTTGTTTTAACAGGTTACAAATTGTGCGTGAAAGTATAAAGCTTTTTTCAGAAATGCTAATGGGCCTTTCTTAATTGAAATACATATTAATGTTGGATAGACAGGCAGTACAGCCAAATAAGTTTGGTTATGCAATTAACGCGTATTAAATATTACCTTCGTGCCGCGTCGGGAAAGGTTTACATGTGTAGCAGATTGCTTGTTATATATATACACGTATGGTGCGAATTCTATTTTCTTTTTTACTGCTGTTTATGTGTTGCCTTCCTAAAATGGTGGCGGCACAATCGAAATCCGTAAATGCTCAGGCAAAAGCGTATGAGGCCCGGATGCTGGAACTCAGGAATAAGTGTAACGAACTTATAGGCAGTAACCGCGATGTACCGGAAAATTTTCCCGAAGCAATACAAACGGGCTTATCAGGATTACAACAGGCAAAACCAGAAGACGCAGGCGCCCGTGCATCCTTTGCCCTGGTAGTGGGCGTGGGCTATTATAACCTGCAACAATTCGACAGCGCTGAACATTATTTTCGCATTGCTTTGCAACAAAGCAATATCAGCCGCAGCAGTGAACACCTGGTATGGGCCAACAGTGCTTTGATGACCCTGAGCCTGCAACGACAACGCGTAGCTGCGGCCGATAGCTTTCAGACCTTTCTTGCTGCTATAACCGATACCCTTAGCGATTTGCGTGCGCAGTACCGGGCATATTATGCATTGGGGACCTTTTACTACCTTAAGTCTTATTATACTACCGCCCAGGAGTATATATTAAAGGGGCTCAAAACCGCGGGCATGTTTGTGGATACGAGCCGGGATAACCGCATCAGTAAAGAGTACGCGGCCAATCATTATTTGTTGTATAAAATATATGCCAACTCGGGTTTTCCCGATAAAGCACTGATTGCACTGCGTAAGGGCAGTGCATATGTAAACAACTCGCAGGTATTGCGGCAGCGGTATCAATCGGCCTTTGTGGAACTTTATACATCTTCCGGCGGGCAGAATAATATCGATAGTGCCATTAAATACTATCAGGTCTTGAGTGAATCAGCTACTTCCAACAGCAAAAGTATTTCTTCCGAAAGCGTAACTTCCGCATTGAATATTGCTCAATATTATGTAGACCGGAAAATGATCTCCGAAGCTGCTTCCTTCCTGCGGCATGCCGATTCACTGGCAACCATCAGCCGTTCTCCCTTTTTGAAACATCAGGTACAGATTATTCAGGGTAAGAGCGCTTACTACGCCGGCAGGTACGACGAAGCCATACAATTACTCTCACAATCGGGCGCCGTTAGCCGGCACATGAACAGGGATAACTACGTGGAGTGCCTGCAATTCATAGCCCGGTCCTATAAAGCAAAAGGTAATCCGGCAAAGGCGCTGGAGTATTTTGAAGAAATGGACCTGCTGAAGGACACCCTCCGGCAGGAGGTTCTGTCGAAGAATATGGCCGATCTGGAAATAAGGCACCGTACACAGGAGAAGGAAAAAGAAATTGAAGTGCTGAACAGTTCCAATAAAATAAAGGAGCTTGAGTTGCAAAGTGCGGCACGGCTTCGCGTGGCCCTGATCATAGGGCTACTGGTATTGACCTTAATTGCGTTGTTCCTGTACCAGTTTTACCGCAACAAGGAGCGGCTGAATAAAATACTTAACCAGCGCAATGCCGAACTGGATGCATTAAACGAGCGCCTGGCGATGGCCAATGAAAGCAAAGCCAAGCTATTCGGGATTTTTAGTCATGATCTCCGGTCTCCAATCAGTAAAATTGCTCAGTTTTTACGCTTACAAAAGGAAAGTCCTGATCTCTTTAATGACCAGACAAGACAGGATTACCATGAGCGCTTTACCACAGCCACGGCGCATTTGCTCGATACAATGGAAGATTTGTTGATCTGGAGCAAAAGCCAGATGGAGCATTTTTCACCGGAATTCAAGCAGGTGCGTATCGCCGATATTTTCGAAAAAGAACTGGAGGGCATGCGCAGTCTCTCAGAAGAAAAGCGCATCAGCATGATCAACGAGGTGGAACCCGGACTTCGCCTGAATACAGATGAAAACTTTATCATCATAATTTTCCGCAACCTGATCCAGAATGCGATACGCCACAGCCGCCAGGGAAGTGTTATTACAGTCACTTCAGGAAAGGGATTTATAGGCGTGTCGAACCTCACCGACAATCCCGTAGACGCGGCGGGGCTGAATACGCTGATTCGTCAGGGCAAAGTTAACAGCAGCCGGTTTGGCCTGGGGTTGCAGATAGTAAGTGATCTGGCTGCCAGACTTGGTCTGGAAATAGAATTTACTACTACAGGTCATCTTGTAACCGTTCAGATTCGCTGGCAGGCCTAGTCCTCTGTTTTACCAGTTTTCGTCCTGCTGTTTTACCAGTAGTATTTCATCGTTGTCGCCGGCTCTGTACCCATACTCATAGGTGAAATGCCAGGTATTTCCGTCGATCGAAAAAAAGTGTGTGAAATAGGTAAAACTAAAACCCAGCCGGGCTAAGCGACTGCGGGTCGTTTTTCGTTGGGCACTTTTTTTGTTGAGCTCATTTTCCAAAATCTTCCGGTTACGTCGCAGGATATAATTGATATCCTTTATCGGCCTTTCCAAAAGGTTTCGATTATTATTATATGCATTGCGACAGCGTTCGTCGCAGTAGCGTTTATCGGCCCGGCCTCTGAGCTTTTTATGGCAGGCAATACAGATTCTTGAGGTTGTTTCCATGGTATATAGGGGATAATTTATCTTGCTTAAACATTTACAAATATACATAAATGATTAAAATGAGGATAATTTATTCATAATTTATCACCTTTGTTCCGACAACAGGCCGGTAGGTCAGCCGGTTTTTCTTCACGCTTAATTTTTAGTTATGAGCACCCTAAGAAATCATGTACAGTTAATCGGGCATTTAGGCAGTGACCCGGAAATTAAAACCCTGGAAAGTGGAACACGACTTGCCAGAATCCGTATTGCAACCAGTGATCATTACAAGTCTGCATCAGGCGAATGGAAAGAAGAAACCATGTGGCATACGGTGACGGCCTGGGGCAGTCTTGCAGAGCGGGCAGAAAAGGTTCTGCATAAAGGAAGCTTTGTGGCCCTAAACGGTAAGGTAACTTACCGAGAGTACACGGATACGCAGGGAAGGAAAAGATATTTAACCGAAATAAAAGCCAGTAGCCTGATGATATTGGAGAAACGAAATAGTGAGCAAGCACCTATAGCCGAACTGCATGGCGTTGAAAATGAAGCCGACGACGGTTTGCCGTTCTAGTGGAGTAGAGGCAGTCTGGCAGGCGTTCAGGAGGCAGGCTGTCGTTCATTTTCAAAAAATGCAGCACCATGAAAACACGCACCGTCGGTCTCTGACCGGCGGTGTCGTTGTGTTGGCAGGTATTCTACCAGCAAAAAATTATAAAGCTATATACAGCACCCAACAACTCAACAGTAATAGCAGTATGACGGCCAGTACATATATCCAGGCCGGTAGTTGCAGGTTCTTTTTGCGGCGCCGCCGATGGCCGCGCGAAGCTCTGATATGATTGCGGAGCTGTTGGTTGAGCTGCTGGCTGATATCCTGCAGGTGCTCAGGCTTGTCAAATGTACTCAGCCCATCGAGTGCATCCTCAAGTAAGGAGTTTTGTTCAGACATCAGCTCCAACTCATGCTGTTCGCCCGGGCTCAGGCTCCCACGCAGATAATCGAGCAAATATTGCTCGTCTATCTGATCTTTGCGCTTGTCTGAATGTTTTTTCTGCTCCACTTTTCCCAAATTTAGAAATTATTAGCCTGCATCTCCGGTTGAAGTACGTTCTTCCAATTTCAATCGCAGGTTCCGTTTGCCATTTTGAATATGGCTCTTAACCTGTTTAATTGAATAACCCGTTATCGCGGCAATTTCTGCGTAACTCTTCTTCTCCAGATAAAAGGCTGTCACACAGCGACGCTGGTCTTCCTTCAAATTGCCCAGCGCTTCATGCAAACGGTCAATTTCCTTTTCTTTCCGGACCAGGTCTGCCAGCGGAACCGACTCATCTTTTACCACATTTCCGATTAATTCATCTCCTTCATGATACCTTCGGTTTTTGAGCATGGTAAAGCACAAATTGCGTGTAACCTGATATAGCCATCCGCCTACATTGCCAATAGGATATTTGGGAAACTCTGAAAGTGCTTTCAAAAAGACCTGCTGCACGGCGTCCTTCGACTGTTCTTCATGTTTGAGATACTTCATACATACACCGAACAACAGCAACGTGTACCGTTCCAGGAGTATACCCAGCCAGGAAGTATCGCCGTCGGCGCGATAGCGTTCCAGCAACTCGCTGTCGGGTATATGTTCAAAGCTGTCGGGCAATGGATTAAATTTTTGATGCCGGGATAGGGATTAGATGCTCAGAATCCGAAATTCCATAATTTTCGACACCCGGAAGGTGGCAATACCGGAATTTTTTTCACCTGACCATTTGTATTGGGAAAACGATGAAAGTCGCATATTGTTGTTCGGACTGCAGCCCTGCGTGTGGGCTCCCGTATGCAGTTTCACATTGCAGAACGAAATTGGAGGTTATTTTTCCTATAATATTTTACAACCTGTAGGGTGAAGGGTTTGTTTGTACGTTTTTTTGTGGTTTATTTCGCGTTTTTACAAAAGGACAATTCTGACAGCACATAGAATTAAAACCTGATTAAGTATTAATGCGAGCGTATCGTCTGCTTTTATTTATAGTAATATGCCATCTGATCTGGTTTATGGTAGGTGTGTTTCATAAGCATTACTATAATGGTGATTCCTATGAATATATATATCTGGCAGAACGAATGCTGGAGGGAAAATACTACAGTGGCAGCCCCTTTTATTTATTTGACGAATCGAAGCTAAGCCTGCGTACGCCTGTTTATGCGCTGTTTCTTATTCCTTTTTATTGGGCGGCCGGCTACAATATTCTGTTCCTTATTTTTGTTCAGAACCTGATTTCCATATACGTATGTTGGAGTGGATATCGACTGTTGCGTTCCATCGCTGATGTTCAGCATTCACAGGTTTTGTATGCTTTGTTTTTGTGTTTGTATCCAGCCCAGTTTCTCTTTGCCAATATGGTGGTTCCCGATGGTCTGCTGCAATTGTTCCTGCTGCTGTATGTAAAGTCGGCCATAACGTACTGGAAACTGCGTTCGCCATCGCAATGGGTTTGGATGAGTGTCTGGCTTATTCTGGCGGTGCTAACCAAGCCTGTGGTGTATCCATTACTGTACCTGCATTTCGTTGTTGCCTTGGTGCTGGCAATACGTGGATCTGGCTGGCGCCTGGCCCTCTTTGCGTCACTGCCGCTATGTGTTATGTGGGCTTACGGAGCCTGGAATGCTTCGCGTACGGGGTTTTATCATATTTCCAGTGTTCAAAGCGTAAACCTGTTACAATACAATGTGCGCTCCTATCTGGCTGCGAAGCAGGGCACAGAATTCGCAGATTCCTTCCTGGCTGCCGAGCGGACCAAACTGTCTGCAATGCCCGCTTTAAAAGAGCAATATACTTATTCAAGCCAGCGAGCCGCATCTATTATTCAACAGGATATTTCCGGATATATGTGGTTTCATTTTCGGGAAAGTGTACGTTTCTTTGTCGAACCGGGAAAGGCAGAAATAGATTTGTACACAGGCTATCTGGGATATACTTTTCGCAATCCCGACAATTTTTATGCGCGGCTGCGGTCTGAGGGTTGGCGGGGCGGTTGGGACTATCTGAAGAATTACCCCCTGTTTCCGTTGTTATTGCTGATAGTGGCCGGAAATGTATTGCGGATAACAGGCCTGCTGCTGTTTATTGCTAACCGCCGCTTTTCCCCGGTTGTACGGTCTGTTGTAGTTTTGTTTATTCTGTATTTTGCTGTCATTACGGGACCGGTTGCCAATACACGATACTTTTTACCTGTACTGCCGGTCATGAGTGCCTGTGCCGCCCTGGGTTTAGCTGCATGGATGGCATCGTGGAGGGCCCGTTCACAAATGAAACAAACTATATGACCAATATCCCAGAGTCATCTGTCCCTGCCAAAACTGGCTTGCCGGTATTGTTGTTGCCGGCATTGCTCCTGCTGTTGTGGGTACGGATGTTATGGCCTTACTGCCAGTTCTATATTGATCCCGATGCTGTTTGCTACCTCAGTATTGTTGAACGGTATATTGCCGGTGACTATACCCATGCTGTTAACGCGTACTGGAGTCCCATGGGTTGCTGGCTCACAGTTTTAATGGTGAAGCTTACGCAATGGCCTTTGTTCCAGGCGGCCATTGCCGTCAACGCACTGGGTGCAGCCGGCATGACCTTCATGGGGCAGGTTTTGTTTGCCCGTTTTCAGGAAAGCAAATGGGAGCGCTGGGTGTTTGGTCTGATAAGTTCCGTTTTCTGGGCTTATACGGTGTATTTTCAGTCATTCACCGATATCTGGCAGTTGTTTTTCCTGACGCTTGCGCTGCATCTCTTATGTTCCCAAGGCTTTGTACAAAGGCCCTTATTGTGGGTAGTGACAGGCATGAGCGGCGCTCTTGCCTATTTTGGTAAAGCGTATGCATTCGTTTTCTTTCCGTTAATGGTTATCGTTGCTATAGTAATGTGGTACAGGTCGGGCCCGCGCCTGGCCTTAAGCAGGTACATCTTAGCTGCAATCGCTACTGTATTGCTCATGCTACTTTTTAGTTTCCCCTGGTTGTACCTGCTGCATGAAAAATACGGAATATGGACCACCTCCACAGCGGGAGCACTTAATCGTACCTGGTTCCTGGTAGGTACTCAGGAGTTCAAACCGGGTATTCAGTCGCTGGTTCCCCCGGCTTACACCGGTTCCCTGTTTTATTTCGAAGATCCTTATTGGGTTCAGGGTGCCCTGGCTGGCTGGTTCGATAGTATGGGCAATTTTATCAAACTTCTTATGCGCGTTGGGTTCAACGGGCTGAACTGGTTTGTGAGTGCCAACAGGGTATCCGCATTTTATATACCGGTTTGGCTGTCGGTAATGATATACCTGTTCCGAACCTGGAAGCGTACTTCAGGCAATTCTGCCCGCAGAATAGCCGGCTTGATATTTCTGTTGTATCCCCTGCCGTTCTGGACGCTTACTTTCGACAATGGCCGGCACCTTTGGTACACGATGTTGCTGTGTTGTATCGCCGGTTCTGTTTGCATGCGCCAACTGCTTCTGCCCCTGGCCGGAACCCGCGGTCACCGGTTTTTTGCGCTTATCTTTTATGTCTCTTTTTTGATTACACCTCTATTGGACACAAAAGAAATGTGGCGTACCGGTGTTGAGGAGTATAATATAGGACGGCAGTTGAAAGCGCAGGGAATCAGCGGGCCTTTTGTCGCAAACAAATCGTATGAAGAAGCTGCTGCCTATGTATTGCGGGTTACCTGGTTTTCCGGAAATCCCTGGTATTGTCATACGCAGCAGGTACCTGCTGCAGAGCTGCTCAGGGAGGCAAAAGCGAAAGGCTTGAAATATTATTATTATTTCGGTAATGATATCGGGCAAGATGCGATGCCGAGCCATCCGGAGGGGGGGGCGCTCCGCGAATTGACCGGAGGAAGTATTCCCGGACTCAGGGTATATGAATTGTAAGTGAAAATTGACTGCAAAACCCTTGTTTAAACCGGTTTTAAGCTCATTTTGGGGTAAAAAAATAAATAAATGCTTCCTGATTTCGGAAAAAGAACTAAATATTTACTTTTGCAGCCTGTTTATATTAAAAATTAATTGTTCAAAAAAGCCTTTTCAGGAACAGAAAGGTAAAATATTAATTCATGGCAACTACAGCAGACATTCGCAATGGCATCATTCTAAAACTCGACGGATCACTTTACAGTGTAGTAGAATTTGGGCAGAATAAAACTGCCAGAGCGGCCGCAAAAGTATGGGCTAAGCTTAAAGGCGTTGACAATAACAGAAGTATCGAGCATACCTGGAACTCGGGAGATACCATTTTCCCAGTAAGGGTAGAGCGCCGCAATTTCCAGTTTTTGTACAAAGATGAAAGCGGTTTCAACCTGATGGACAACGAGAGCTTTGAGCAAATCGTAGTACAGGAATCCATGATCGATCGTCCGGACTTGTACAAAGATGGTCAGGAGTGTAATGTGGTGATCAACACAGAAACTGAAATGCCTATGGGCGTTGAGTTGCCTCCCAGTGTGGTTTTGCGGGTTACCTATACAGAACCGGGTTTGAAAGGTGATACTGCCACCCGTACCCTGAAACCTGCAACACTTGAAACCGGTGCAACTGTTAACGTACCTTTGTTTGTTGACAACGACGAACTTATTAAAATCAACACTACTACCGGTGAATATATGGAGCGCGTGAAAGGTTAACCAACCGCTCATTTTCCCTTGTAAAAAACAATTGCTCAACGATAAAATAATATTATGGAGTTCAAACAGATACAGGAGCTGCTGAAAGCGGTGAACAAATCCAACATAAGCGAAGTATCGATTAAGAATGGTGATTTTGAGATCACGATCAAGCAGTCGAATACCGAAATGCAATACATGACTGTACCAGCTATGCCTCAGGTACTAGCTTCCGCACCTGCCGCAATGCCAGCAGCAGCACCCGTTGCTGCTCCGGCACAACCTGCAGCTGCATCGACCGAAGCATCCAGCAATACGGTTCCTGTTAAATCTCCTATGATTGGTACTTTCTACCGCAGCCCTGGTCCCGACAAACCTGCATTCGTAAGCGTAGGCGACGAAATCAAGGCCGGTCAGGTAATTTGCATTGTGGAAGCAATGAAACTGTTCAACGAAATCGAAAGCGAAGTAAGTGGCCGTATCGTAAAGGTGCTTGTTGACGACGCTACTCCGGTAGAGTACGATCAGCCTTTATTCCTGGTAGAGCCTGCGTAAGAGCAGTACATTGACGTAAGAGACAATTTCCAACATTGCTCCCGGTGCATGGCATATTATTATGTCGCTCCGGTTTTAACACAGATTGCATGTTTAAAAAAATATTAATCGCCAATCGGGGCGAAATCGCATTGCGTATTATACGGACCTGCCGCGAAATGGGCATTCAAACTGTAGCTGTTTACTCTACTGCTGACAAAGACAGCCTGCATGTCCGTTTTGCCGATGAGGCGGTATGTATCGGTAAAGCACAAAGCGCTGAATCCTATCTGAACATCCCTCACATTATGGCCGCGGCCGAAATTACCAATGCCGATGCAATACATCCGGGCTACGGATTTTTGGCTGAAAATGCTGGTTTCGCAGAGATATGTGCTAAATACAATATCAAATTTATTGGACCCACTCCGGAAATGATTCGCGCAATGGGCGATAAAATGACGGCTAAGGAAACCATGATCAAAGCCGGTGTGCCGGTAATACCCGGCTCAGAGGCCTTACTCGAAAGCATAGAGGAAGCTAAGAAACTCGCAGGGGACATGGGCTATCCGGTTATTCTGAAAGCCACTGCCGGCGGCGGCGGTAAAGGTATGCGCGTAGTATGGTCCGAAGAAGAAATCGAGAAAGCGTACACCACCGCAAAAGCTGAAGCGGCTGCTTCATTCAAGAACGACGGCATCTATATGGAGAAGTTCGTAGAAGAGCCACGTCATATTGAAATTCAGGTGGCAGGCGATCAGTATGGCACCGTATGTCACATGAGTGAGCGCGATTGCTCCATCCAGCGCCGTCATCAGAAGCTTGTTGAAGAATCTCCTTCGCCTTTCGTAACGCCCGAACTGAGGCAAAAAATGGGTGAGGCTGCCATTAAAGCAGCTGCTGCTATCAACTATGAAAGCGTAGGTACTATTGAGTTCCTGGTCGATAAACACCAACAGTTTTACTTCATGGAAATGAATACCCGTATCCAGGTAGAACATGGTGTTACAGAAGAAGTAATCAGCTTCGATCTTATTAAAGAACAAATCAAGATCGCAGCAGGTGTACCCATCAGCGGTAAAAACTATGAACCCAAAATGCATGCTATCGAATGCCGGATTAATGCTGAAGATCCTTACAACGACTTCAGACCCAGTCCGGGAACCATTACGGTATTGCATACGCCGGGAGGTCATGGTATTCGCGTCGACTCGCATATTTATGCCGGTTATACCATTCCGCCCTTTTACGATTCTATGATTGCAAAAGTTATCGCCATAGCGCAAACCAGGGAAGAAGCTATCTGCACCATGGAGCGTGCTTTAAGCGAATATGTGATCGAAGGGGTAAAAACCACTATTCCCTTCCATATCCAACTGATGAAAGATCAGGCTTTCCGCGACGGGAATTTTACTACTAAATTCATTGAGTCTTTCGAGCTTAAATAAGTTTTGAGAAAAAATAAAAAATCCACTGTTTCACAGAACAGTGGATTTTTTTTATAAACAAGCTTATAAGAGGTTTTTCTGATTAGAAACGGAAAGTGATCCCCAGATTGACATCGCTCATGCCATCGTAGCCACCTTCTCCGTATACACCAAATACCCGGTTGAAGTAGAAGCGGGCCCCTACCTTTACCAGCGGCAATACATCGAAGTGCGAACGGTCGTATTCTACACCTACGTAATCGTCGTCGTACCGATAGCCTATAGTACGGAACCCGATACCTGCGCCGGCATACACATCGAGCTGGCGTACGGGAATAATTTTGTTAAAGTGGTAATAACCCATCGCACCCATACTGATGGCCGTTTCACGGTCGGTCCAGTGGTTATGATGCCTGTGTCTTGCGGCCGCTCCTGCAATATAACCGCCAATACCTACTTCATCGATAATGCCGTGTTCATACTTTACGTACAGGGGACCAAAACCCGAACGGCGGTAGTTCCAGGCGCCATAATCGCCCACAGCACGGTTGGGAAAGCCATAGCTGAAGGTCAGTAAACCTGAAGTTCGGTCGAAGGATCCGCTATTTCTGCTTTTGTAGGGTGTTTTGTAAAAAGAACGTCCACCCTGCGCACTTCCGGATGTTGCCAGGCCAAGCATAAGCGCAGCCGTAAGCATAAGGAATTTTTGTTTCATATTCTATGATGTTGTTGACCTGCAAGCAACAACACCATGGCCGAAAAGTTGCCAAAGGCTATTCAACAAAAAGCTAAAGATTTGTTTTCCGGAAAAAAACAAAAGCCCGGGATGCATTCCCAGGGCTGTTTGTTTCCTTTTGTTTTGCAGGTAATAGTGCAAGGGCTTGCGATGTGGACCGGGTTTAGAGGCCGCTGAGTACATCGTTAATTTTGAACGGGCTCATATCAAAATATTTTTCATCGGCATTATTGCTGAATGTTACCAGGTCACGCTGGCTGGTCATTATTCCTTTTTTGTTGTACAGCACGGATCGAACAATAAATCCGTTAATCATATCTTTCATTGCGGGCTGATCGGGGAATTTGTACGATTCAAGGCGGGCTCCCAGTATATAATTCCCGCTAAGGTCCAGTTTTACTTCGGTGCTGACCCAGGCATCAAAGGAGGAAAAGTGTGGATTAGAGCGGTAGGTGTACACAAACTTGCGGCAATTATACCCGTTGATTTTCTGGTACTCATCGGTTGCTGTCCAACTTGCCTCACCATCTTCCGCACGGGCGGCCTCTTTTTCTGCCATCTTCTCTGCCATCTTTTTCATATTGATTAAGGGCATTTTCATGGCCGACTTATCTTTCAGATGAACGATATAATTGGCTTTGTCGGCATAGTTGAAAATCATCCAGGTCTCATCTTTTTCTCCAGCCTGCATTACCATACATTCGCCGGTTTTTCCAAAAATGATCTTTTCGGAAGATTTGCGTTTTAGGCCTCCTTTTTTGTCAAAATCGCTTGTTTCGAAAGCCAGGGTGGCCTGCACCTTATTGTTGGGGTCCTGGTAGCGTTTGTCGTTCTCATAGGTGACTTTTTCAATCTCCTGCTTTCCTTTCTTTCTTTGCGGATCAGCATGCTTTTTCTCCATGTCACGTTCTATACCCCTTCTTATGTAAGAACGCTGTGCATGTATATCACCCCATGTGGTGAACAGGATCAGTACTGGAAGTAAAAATTTTAGTTTCATAGAAGAATATCTGTTTTAGCGATTGCGCTATTTAGTTGACTGCCAGTCCCAGACATTGAATGTTCTCAACCGCATAGCGGACCAAAACAGCAGTATTACGGGCACCTAGTTTGGCCAGCATGTTCTGGCGATGTGTATCTACGGTCCGGCAACTAACATACAGCAAAGCCGCAATTTCACTATTGGTATATCCGCTGATGATTAATCCGAGAATTTCCCTTTCGCGACGGGAGAGTAAAATGGCAGCTTTGTCGGCGCGGACGCATGGCATTAAAGATGGAAAGCTCTTTTTCATTTCGGTCTGATTTTTTGGGTGTGAAATGTTGCTATTCGTTACGGGTTCAAAGATGTGCCTGCATGCCACCCGAAACCAAATTAAATCGACGAATGGCAAATGAAAATCGACGAAGGAATTGGGCTTCTTAATATATTTGGGCATGAACACGCTTTCGATAGAGGAACTGCAGGACCTGCTGTCGCGACCCATTTCAAAACAGCAGGTTTCCAGCTTAGCTAAGACTATAATTGATCAGCAACTTGTATCTTCAGTGCTGATGCCGCTGTTTTTCTCCCCATCGAAGAAAGTAGCCGGCCGCGCTGCCTGGATACTAAGCAATTGTGCTGAACTGGAGCCGGCACAGCTCAGGCCGTTTCTGAACGAAATCATTGAAACGCTGAATCGGCCCCCGGTTACAGAAGCTGTTAAAAGAAACGTACTGCGGGTATTGCAATTTCTGTCGCCGCCGGAAGCCAGCCATGCCAGCCTGCTCCATCATTGCTTTAATTTTCTGCAGGATGCCGGAGAAACTGTCGCAGTAAAGGTATTTGCCATGTCGGTACTGGCCGCTCTGGTACCTTTATATCCCGAAATAGCCAACGAGCTGGTATTGGTTTTGGAAGACCTGTTGGAAAATAAGTCTACACCCGGTATCAGGAGCAGGGCCAGAAAAGTATTGATGCAATTACATGGCCAAAGCTGAAATGTACCTGATAATTGACTGTGGTGATTAATTTTATAAGCGTGTTTGTAATACTACGCTTATCTTTACTTCCGATTTTAGAATGGCTCATATGACCGGCGAAGCACATAAAAAAGACACCTTTCTGGCAAAAAGCGAAGTGAAGGCTCATGATCTTGATCATAAGAGAAAGATCAATTTTAATATTGATAAATATAACGCAGCAGTAGTAAAAGGCAAGGAGCAATTTGCCGGCCTGGATGCAGCGCGTAAACAGGCGAAAAATATTAAGTGGCGTGCCATAGAGCAGCTTGATAAGCAACTCGAAATTTTTGAAAAGAATTTTGTGGAGCGTGGCGGAAAGGTGATTTGGGCAGAAGATGGAGAAGAAGCGTTACAGGCTATTCTGGCTATCTGTAAAGAAAAGAATGCCCGTACGGTGGTGAAGTCCAAGTCAATGGTGACAGAAGAGCTGCACCTCAACCAGTTTTTGGCGCAACACGAAATAGAATCGATAGAAACAGACCTCGGCGAATATATACAACAGCTTGATGGCGAGCCACCGTATCATATCGTTACGCCCGCCATGCACAAAAGCAAAGAAGACATCGCGCAGCTCTTTCACGAAAAGCTGGGCGTACCTTCAGGCCTTAGCCCGGCACAGCTGACGCAGGTGGCACGCGAAAAATTACGCAGGAAATACCGCGAGGCTGAAGTGGGTATCACCGGTGCCAACTTCTTACTGGCTGATACCGGCGCTATTTGTATTACTGAAAATGAAGGCAATGGCCGTTTGTCTACCGCATTTCCGGCGACTCATATTGCCGTTGTAGGTATCGAAAAAGTACTGCCATCCCTCAATGACCTTGCCCTGTTTTGGCCTTTGCTGGCCACGTATGGAACGGGACAAACCCTTACCGTTTATAACACCATCCTCAGTGGTCCACGGCAGGCTGGCGAAAACGACGGTCCGCGCGATATGTATGTCATCCTGCTCGATAATGGCCGCACCAATTTATTACGCAAGGAAGTGCGCGAATCGATGTATTGTATCCGTTGCGGATCCTGTCTGAATGCCTGTCCTGTTTACAAAAATATAGGCGGACATACTTATGGTACTACCTATAGCGGGCCTATTGGTTCGGTAATAACGCCACACCTGAGCGGTATGGAAAACTATGGTCACCTGAGTTATGCCTCCAGCTTATGTGGCAATTGTACCGAAGTGTGTCCGGTGAAAATCAATATCCATGAAATGCTTTCTGTCAACAGGAATATTTTTGTAACCGAAAAGTATAGTAATATCCGGGAACGTATGGCCTGGCGGATGTTCAAGAGGGGAGTGCTGCACCGGGGCCTGATGAATACAGCGAACGGAAAAATGAAGAACTTCATATTTGATCGTGCCTTTCGGACCGGCTGGGGAGAACGCAGGAGTAAATTGGTTTTCCCGCCCAAATCGTTCAACGAATTATGGAAGGAAAGGAATAAAAACAAAGGATAGTCAATCAAACACACAGCAAACGCAGTAAGACGATGCTGTAGCAATTAACGTTGGAAGTAATATGAATTTACGAAAGACCATCAGAGAAAAGAATGAGCCACATACCTCGGCGCTCAATGATATATTATTTATTCTGTTGTTTTTTTTCCTCATTATTGCTACACTGGCTAATCCCAATGTAGTGAAACTGACGATACCCAAGGCGGCCAGCGATACCAAAGCCAAGCAAACCGTTGTGGTGTCGATTGATGACAAACAACAGTTTTTTGTAGGTACCACGCCAGTAGCTCCGGAGGCATTGCAACAGACTATCGCAGAATCAATGCAAAAAAGCCAGGATGCTGAACCTACTGTTGTGATCAATGCAGATAAATTGGCGACAGCAGATAATATTGTTGCGGTGATGCGTGCTGCGCAGGCGTTAAAAGTGAGAACAGTTTTGGCTGTTGATAAAGAAAAATAGTATTGTAACCATTGGTTTTCCGATCGGTTAGAGGCACAGCGTAATTCGGGCGTTGTGCCTTTGTGCTTTCATGTATTTTGTTATTTTTGTCGCGCTTATAAAAATCATTTCCTTGCTCATGAATTTCAGGAAAATAAATAACATTACGGGCTGGTTAGTTTTCGCTATTGCCTATATTACGTACCTCCTTACCATGGAGGCTACAGCCAGTCTTTGGGATTGTGGCGAATTCCTGTCAACAGCCTACAAACTGGAAGTAGGTCACTCGCCTGGTGCACCCTTGTTTATGATGATTGGCCGGCTGTTCGGTGTGCTGGCTCCTTCCGCACAGCAGGTAGCGATATTTATTAACTCGCTCAGCGCGCTTACCAGTGCCTTTACTATTTTATTCCTGTTTTGGACCATTACGCATTTTGCCCGAAAAATTATCAGTAAGTCGGAAGACGAATTATCTTCCGGCAACCTTATCGCTATTATGGGGGCCGGTCTGGTTGGCGCTCTGGCATATACCTTTTCCGATACCTTCTGGTTTTCAGCAGTCGAAGGTGAGGTTTATGCTATGTCTTCGTTTTTTACCGCTGTAGTTTTCTGGGCAGTGCTGAAGTGGGAGCATAGCGCCAATAATCCGCATGCCGATCGCTGGCTGATTCTTATTTTTTATCTGATGGGACTTTCTATCGGCGTCCATCTGCTCAACCTGCTTACCATCCCGGCTATTGTAATGGTGTATTATTTTAAAAGATACCAGGTTAATCTGTCGGTCAGCTTAATAGCTTTTATTGCAGGCTGCGCTATTCTGGCTTTTGTTCAATTTGGTATCATTCAATATGTACCCATTTTCGCTTCCAAATTTGAGCTGCTATTCGTCAACTCTTTCGGTTTACCGCTGAACACCGGTGCTATTTTCTTCCTGCTGTTGATTTCTGTACTTTTGGGATGGCTGATTGTATGGGCCAAAAAGAAAGGCAAATACTTATTGCACCTTGCCAGCCTTTGCGTGGTATTCATCATCATCGGGTATTCGAGCTATATCAGTATCATCGTTCGTTCGAAAGCAGATGTTCCGATTGATATGGGGAATCCGGATAATGTGATGACCCTGATTCCTTATTTGCAGCGCGACCAGTATGGTTCACAGCCATTGATCAGCGGCCCCGATTTCGATTCCCGCGTTATTGCGGTAGACGATGGGCGCGCTATTTATGCTGCAGTTAAGAAAGATGGTAAAGATCGGTACGAACTGGTTGATTATAAGCCTGTATATCGTTACGATAAGGTGCGTCTTTTCCCCCGTATCCACAACTTTAATGACCCTAATCATGTAGCCTTTTATCGTTCTTACCTTGGTTTAACAGATACTGAAGAGCCCTCAGCAAAAGATAACCTGAGCTTCTTCATGGGATATCAGATGAACTGGATGTACTGGCGTTATGTAATGTGGAATTATGCCGGTCGTCAGAACGACATGGAGGGCCAGGGTGATGCTCACAACGGCAACTGGATTTCGGGCATCAAGCCACTGGATAAAGCTATGGGCAAGGGCGATATCGATTTACTGCCCGAATCCCTGCGTAACAACAAAGCCCGCAATGAACTTTATTTGCTGCCATTCGCACTGGGTATTATTGGCCTGGTTTATCAGTACCGCAACGACCGCAACGACAGTATCATCGTATTGTTGCTGTTTTTCTTTACCGGTGCGGCCATTGTACTGTACCTGAATAATACACCATTGCAGCCCCGTGAGCGTGACTATGCGTATGCGGGATCCACTTATGCTTTTGCAATCTGGATTGGACTGGGCGTGCTGATGGTGGCCGATTGGTTCCGGAAATTCCTGAAAGGAGCTGCCCCTGCCGTGGCTACCGCTGTTTGCCTGCTGGCAGTGCCGGTACTGATGGCAGCCGAAGAATGGGACGATCACGACCGCTCTAAAAAAACAATCGCCAGAGATCATGCCTTCAACACTTTATCCTCATGCGATAGTAATGCTATTTTGATCACCTACGGTGACAACGATACGTATCCGCTTTGGTATTTGCAGGAAATAGAGGGCTTCCGTACCGATGTACGCATTATCAATTTCAACCTGTTGGGTACCGACTGGCAAAACGAGCAGTTGAACTTTAAGATCAACGATGCTGATGCCTTGCCGGTAATCTGGAAGCCCGAACACTATAAAGGTGGTAAGCTGAACTATATATCCTATGTAGAAGATCCTCGGATTCCCAAGGATAGATACTTTAGCCTGGAAGAGACAATCAATTTCTTTACCTCACCTAACAATACCATTGACCGGAACGGGCAGAAGTATAACTATTTGCCCACCCGCAATTTGTTTGTACCACTCGATCGTGATGCTATTTTAAAAAGTGGAATTGTACCAGCCGGCGACTCAGCTCTCATACCGGATGCAATTCGATTCCAGTTGAAAAGTAACAGTGTGACACGTGCCGATATGGCACTCATGAACATCATTGCAGGTCAGGCTAAAACCGGCTGGACGCGCCCCATTTATATGACCGATGGTACGCCGAATCTGGGTCTGGATGCATATTTCAAATCTGAAGGTTCATTACGCAAATTCGTGCCGGTTACACAAATGGCACCTGTTCAGGGCCTGGCACCCTACACCGACCTGGATAAGAACCTGGATTTATACCTGAATAAGTTTACGATGGGCGGTGCCGGTGGTAATGATATTTATTATGATGAGAAAAACCGTTTGATTTTCCTCATCTACCGGCAGAATGCTGCAGAACTTGCCTACAATCTGATAGCCTCGGACCGTAAGGAAGATGCCATTAAAGTATTGGATTATTATCTAAAAATGGTTTCTGAATCATCACTCTCATATGAGGTGCTGCCATACGATCGTAGTTTGATTCTGCTGCTGGATGCCTACTACAGGGCAGGTGCTGCTGAAAAAGCTAAGAAGATTGCCGATAAAATGGTGGCCAATATTCAGGCGGAAGTGAAGTTCTTCCATTCGCTGAAAGAAGATTTGAAAGATGGTTCTAACCTGTCTACGGTGCAGCAGAACCTTAGCGCCCTGAACTTCCTGATTGGGGCGGCCAGTCAGCATGGCGACACAAGTTCGGCCCGTAAATGGGAGGAAAATCTTCAGGCCTGGGCACCTGGCATTTTGCCTACACAGGCATCGCCCATGCGTTAATACTTGCTTAAATTTAGTCAGGACCCCGTTTGGCTTAGCCGGTCGGGGTCCTGTCATTTTAGGGCAGGACATGCGCGGAATTGTCCGAAATCCTTATTTTTGTGGAAATTTTGGGTATATTTTTTTACTTACATAAAAACCAGAATTCTTATACCCTTTGAAAGTTAAGCCTGTAGCCGGTTTCAGACCAGCGCAACAGGTATTGCTTCACTAACTCGACCCCGATGGATACAGACCCCTTACTGATTTTCTTACAGGTACCCGGCATCGCTGCGCATCATGAATCAGTATCATTGCCCTTTGTCCTGCTCACAGTTTTCCTTGTTTTCCTGAATGGCTTTTTTGTGGCAGCCGAGTTTGCTATCGTTAAAGTACGGTCTTCGCAGATTGAGGTGCAAACCGGACTCAATAAACGTATGGCTGCAGCAGCTAAGTCTATTGTCAATAATCTGGACTCTTACCTGGCTGCAACCCAATTAGGAATTACCCTTGCCAGTCTTGGCCTTGGCTGGGTGGGCGAGAAGGTAATGACCTCCATTATTCTTCGCTTTTTTGGTTTGTTTCAGATCGATATCAGTCATAAAGCTGCCGAGCAGGCCGCTATACCTGTAGCATTTGGTATCATTACTATCCTGCATATCGTATTCGGAGAGCTCGCGCCCAAATCGCTGGCTATACGCTTCCCGGCCAAAACCACCTTTGTGGTGGCCTGGCCTTTAAAGGTTTTTTACTTCGTATTCCGTCCGGTTATATGGTTGATGAATGGCTTTGCCAATTTCATTCTCCGCATCATTGGTATCAAACCGTTGCATGGCTCCGAAATACATTCGGAAGAAGAACTGAAAATGATAATCTCCGAAAGTCATGAAGGCGGCGCAATTGAAGAAACCGAACGTGCACTGATTCAAAATGTATTTGAATTTGACGATCGTCGTGTGAGTAATATTCAAACGCTGCGCAAAAACCTTTCTGCAATCGAAATTTCATCTACGGTGAAAGAGGCAATCGATTACGCTATTCAGGAAGGCTATTCGCGCTATCCTGTGTATCAGGAGTCCCTCGATAACATAAAAGGAATTTTGTACACCAAAGATCTGATTCGCCACCTGTTTAATAAGCCGGAAGAAAAAGGTATTGAAACCCTGATTCGTAAAGCCAATTTCATTTCAGAAAGTGCCAAGATCAAAAATGTGTTGAAAGAGTTTCAACAGAAACACCTTCAAATGGCTGTGGTGACCAACGAAATCGGGGAACTTACCGGCATCGTCACAATGGAAGATATCCTGGAAGAATTAGTAGGAGAAATACAGGATGAGTATGACAATGAAAAACCAATTGTGGAAATTACCGGGGAGAATACCTATCTGGTTAATGCACACTATACTTTATCAGATATCAATAAGCTGATTCCGTTCAAACTGGCCGAAGGCGAGCACTTTGAAACACTGGCCGGTCTTATTTCCGAACTGCACGACGACAAGGAGTTGAAAGAAGGCGATAAAATTGTTATCGACAAATACGATGCAGTAATTGTAAAAATGTACCGCAACTCAGTTGAGACGGTACAGCTAAGGGTACAGGAAGCTTTCCTGGAACAATGAAAAAATAAATAGATTAGAACACATCATCCCCAGGGGGATACTATAAAATTTAATAGAATTGGCTTACAGAACTAACGAAGAAATCGAAATCCAAAAGCATAGTGCTTTAATGGTAGGCGTAACCCTGGCCGAAGTAGCAAAAATGCTGCGTCCCGGATTACGTACCATCGAAATAGATAAAATGGCAGATGAGTTCATTCATGACCATGGCGGCAAACCTTCTTTCAAAAACTACGGTGATCCCCGCAATCCATTTCCCTATGCTTTATGTATTTCGGTAAACGATGTGGTTGTGCATGGCATGCCTTCCGACTATGAACTGAAGGATGGCGACATCGTTTCTGTTGATTGTGGTTTTTACAAGAATGGCTTCCACGGCGACCATGCCTATACATTTGCCATCGGAGAGGTACGTCCTGAATTACTCGATCTGATTCGCATTACCAAAGAGTCGCTTTACCTGGGTGCTGAACAGGCCTTGGTGGGTAATCGTACGGGTGATATTGCTGCAGCCATTGAGCAACATACCTACAAAAAGCATGGCTATGGTGTGGTACGCGAACTTGTAGGACATGGCGTTGGCCGTCATATGCACGAAGATCCCAGTGTCCCTAATTATGGCAACCGCGGTTCGGGGAAGAGATTGCAGGAAAATATGGTATTGGCTATCGAACCCATGATTAATCTGGGAAGCCGTCACGTGTACACCGGCGACGACGGCTGGACTATTGCTACGGTGGACGGTAAACCTTCGGTACATTTCGAACACAATGTATGCGTGCGCAAAGGAAAGCCCTATTTCCTCTCTGACTATACGCCGATAGAAGTGGCAGAAAAGGCAAACAGCAATTTGAATTCATCTTATTATACGCTTTAAAGTACTGATTTGATATACCAAAAAGCGCCGCTCTTCAGCGGCGCTTTTTGGTAGTTATTTTTTGTTTCTTTGTGCAAAATCCAACGCGTACAATGTCTGCTTTTGAAATAAGAGGAGGAAATAAGCTCTCTGGCTCGATAGAGCCACAAGGTGCTAAAAATGAGGCGCTGCAAATACTTTGCGCTGTGTTGCTGACAGACGAGCCGGTTACAATCACTAATATTCCCGACATTCTGGACGTGAATATGCTGATTGAATTACTTGGCGATCTCGGAGTTTCGATAGAGCGCCCTTCCCGCGATGTCTGTATAATGCAGGCCAAATCCGTTCAGGTCGATTTTCTGCAGTCGGAAGTATATAAAAAGAAGTCGGGTAAGCTACGCGGCGCCGTAATGCTGGCAGGCCCTTTGCTGGCCCGCTTTGGCCGTACCTACCTGCCTCAGCCCGGTGGCGATAAAATAGGCCGGCGCAGGTTGGATACGCATATACGCGGTTTTGAAAAAATGGGAGTTCAATTCTCTTACGACAGCGACAATAAAGAGTTTGTACTTTCTGCGTCCAGATTGCAGGGCACTCATCTTTTACTCGAAGAACCCTCGGTAACCGGTACCGCCAATATATTGATGGCTGCGGTGTTGGCCAAAGGTACAACGACAATATACAATGCGGCCTGCGAGCCTTATGTGCAGCAGCTTTGCCGTATGCTGAACAATATGGGCGCACGCATCAGCGGTATTGGTTCCAATTTGCTGGTTATTGAAGGTGTAGACAGCCTGCACGGTTGCGAACACCGCTTACTGGCCGACATGATTGAAACCGGTTCCTTTATTGCGCTTGCGGCTATGACCCAAAGTGAAATTACCATTAAGAATGCCGACATTGGTGATCTGGGACTGATGCCCGATACATTCCGTCGCTTCGGCATTCAGCTGGATATTCAGGGCAACGATATTTATATTCCGGAACAGGCGCATTACCGTATTCAGACCTTTATCGATGGCTCCATCCTGACTGTTTACGATCACCCCTGGCCCGGTGTTTCGCCCGACCTGCTCAGTGTGCTGCTGGTAATGGCTACACAGGCGAAAGGTAATGTGCTGATTCACCAGAAAATGTTCGAGAGCAGGTTGTTTTTTGTAGATAAATTAATTGAGATGGGAGCGCAGATCGTGCTCTGCGATCCGCACCGCGCGGTAGTGATGGGCCTGAACCGCCTGGCTCCGCTTCGCGGAATACGTATGTCATCGCCGGACATCAGGGCCGGCGTAGCATTACTGATTGCGGCTTTGTCGGCCGAAGGTAAAAGCGTAATTGAGAATATTGATCAGATCGACCGGGGTTATCAGAATATCGATGGCCGTCTGAATGCGCTTGGTGCCGATATACGCCGCCTGGCGTAATCGCTGTATTTTTTAATGTTTCATTTTTGTAAGCCATGACTACAATACCACAACAATCAACAATTGAAAATCTGGAGCTGATTGCCCGTCAGGTAGTGGAAGGCTTTATAATAGGGTTGCATAAAAGTCCGTTTCATGGTTTTTCGGTAGAATTTGCCGAGCATCGGCTGTACAATAAAGGTGATAACCTGAAATACGTAGACTGGAAAGTATTTGGGCGCAACGACAAAATGTTCGTTAAGAAATTTGAAGAGGAAACCAACCTCCGTTGCTGTATAGCCATTGATACGTCGGCATCCATGTATTTTCCGGAAGAGGGTACCAGCAAGCTGCAATACGCTACCGTAGCTGCAGCCTGTTTGCTGCACTTACTGAAGCAACAGCTGGACGCCGGAGCGCTCGCATTTTTTAATGAAGATTTGTATCAGCTTACCCAGGCCCGCTCCGGACTCAGGCATTATCGCATGCTCATAGCAGAACTGGAGCAGGTAATGCGAAGTAGTAATTCCGGTAAAAAAACAGATGCTGCGGCGGCGCTACACCAGTTGGCGGAGCGTCTGCATCAACGCTCACTTGTGGTGGTATTCAGCGATATGCCCGATACGCCGGGAGCAGAAAAAGATCTATTATCGGCACTCCAGCATTTGCGGTACAATAAACATGAGGTTATTTTGTTTCACGTAGTGGATGGAAAAAAGGAACTTGATTTCGATTTTGAAAACCGGCCATACGAATTTGTGGACATGGAATCGGGCGATACCCTGAAACTTAATCCTAACGACATTAAAGAAGAATATCTGCGTCGGATGCGGGAATACCGCCGCAACCTTGAAAATCATTGCCTGCAGCATCGTATCGATTTGGTTACCTGCGATATGCGAGAACCAGTGGAACAGGTACTCTACCGATACCTGCTCAAACGAAATAAAATGATGTAGTTTATAATAATTAACTTACCTTTGCAGCCCGAATTTGAGATTGGGCGCGGACTATTATGTAGTACCGCAGGTTGTGGGGCAAGATAAATGATTGAAGAAATGAAATATCATCGCGCATTCGAAATTCCCTGGTTTGGGTTGAAAGAAGGAATGCATGAATTCCGCTACGATGTGACCGATAAGGTGATAGAAGAGCTGGGCCATGAACATCCTGATTTTGAAAATCTGAATACTACCGTGGTGCTTAAATTTGATAAGCAGAATGGTTTTTTTCAGTTGCACTTTGATATTGACGGACATGTAGATGTTCCCTGCGATCGTTGTGGTGATACCTTTTCGATGCGTTTATGGGATGAGTTTGATCTGATCGTAAAGCTTACTTCAGACACGGACGAAGACGGAGAAGAAGAAGAAGAAGAGGCCGATATAGTATTTATACCGCGTAGTGAAACCGTATTGGATGTTTCAGGCTGGGTGTACGAGTTTGTGATGCTGAGCATGCCTTTACAACATATTCATCCTGATAAAGCCGATGGTACTTCGGGTTGTAATCCGGAAGCATTGAAACTGCTGGATAAGATGAGTGGGGCAGATGAGGCCAAAAAAGCCATGTGGTCCGGTCTGGACAAGTTTAAGAATCTGGATGCAGGACCAGATAGTAATTAAACCTGCTTAAGTAGTTTTTAATTTTTAATCATAATTATAATATCTAAGTTATGCCTAATCCTAAACGCCGCCATTCGGCGCAAAGAGGCGCTAAACGTCGCACGCATTACAAAGCAGTAGCAGCAACTATCAGCACAGACGCAGTAACCGGTGAAGCGCATTTGCGTCATCGTGCACATTGGAGCGAAGGTAAGTTGGTTTACAAAGGAAAGGTTGTAATTGACAACACTCCTGCCGAAGAACCAGGAACAACAGCAGAATAATGTAAACTTAATAGCCGGCAATTTGTAATTGTATAACTTGCCGGCAATTTTTACTTTCCACAATTTCCTTAACCGGGAAGCGATCTATCAATGAATATAGGGATTGATATTATGGGTGGCGACTATGCCCCCGAAGAAGCAATCAAAGGAGTCGTATCATATCTGGCCTCTAACCCCGATAACGCGGCGGAGGTACACCTGGTATTGATCGGTAATGCCGGCGTGGCGGCACCGTTCCTTTCTTCATTAGACAGTTGGCGCAGCCGGTACACCCTCGTTCCTTCCGTGTCCGTTATTGGCATGCACGAGCATCCTACCCGTGCATTAAAGGAAAAACAGGACTCCAGTATCGCGATCGGTTTTGGTTTGCTGCAGGCAGGTAAAATCGATGCATTTGTAAGCGCGGGCAACACCGGGGCAATGCTGGTGGGTGCCATGTATACCGTTAAAGCCATCAAAGGCGTTTTACGGCCTACTATTGCTTCTCCCATTCCTAAGCTGGACGGCCGGTATAATTTCCTCCTGGACGTAGGTGCCAATGCCGATTGCAAACCCGAACATCTGGTTCAGTTTGCTGTCATGGGATCACTTTACGCCCAACATGTTTTAGGACTTGCAAATCCACGCGTAGCCCTGCTCAATATTGGTGAAGAAGAAGGCAAGGGTAATATACTCGCCCAGGCTACATATCCATTGTTGAAGCAACATACCGGTATCAATTTCACCGGCAATGTAGAAGGTCGCGATATGTTCCTCGACAATGCCGATGTTATGGTCTGCGAAGGCTTTACAGGCAATGTTGCTCTTAAGATGGCCGAATCCATGTACCATATCCTGCGCGAGCGCAGAGGTATCCAGGACCCTTTCATCGATCAGTTCAACTACGAAATATACGGAGGAACCCCCATCCTCGGTATCAACGCCCCGGTATTGATCGGACATGGTATTTCGGGTGCATTGGCATTCCAGTCCATTATTGAAAATGCCGTTAAACTGGTTTCCTCCAATCTTACCGGAATATTACAAAAGCATTTCGCGGAAGCGGCCGAAATCGCAGAACGTGAAGCTTAATGCACAAAAGTGTCCGTGTCCATCCAAGGATATTTTTCCGGCAGTTTTCGCATTTCCTTTCTTCAATCCACTAACAGGAAAGTACACCAATGATGCGGTTTTTACGCTTAGGGCAAATCCCTGCCCATAAGATAGTCGTTCATATAGTATCCCTGACCAATACTGATATCTTCTTCCTGCAAAATGGAGAATCCGCATTTCAGATAGAAATCCCTGGCCGGATTGTACCGGTTCACATGTAACCATATCCTCTGCTGACCCCGTTGTTTTGCAAGCAGCATCACTTCCTGAAGTAATTTGATACCCAGACCTTTTCCTTTTTCTTCAGGTAATAAATAGAGCTTGTGAAGCTTGCACAGTCCAGGCTCCATCTTATGATTTGCCTCAAAGGAAGCAAATCCCAATACTTCGTTGCCGCGTTCCAGCACGATGAATGTATGCCCCTTTTTTATTTGAGCATGAAGGGCCTCCGTACTGTACATCATTTCGAGCATATAGCAGGTTTGCTCTTCACTCAGAATGTTGCCATAGGTGGGCCGCCAGGTGCGTTGTGCTACTTTCTGAATGGCCAGGATGTCGGCTATTACCGCCGCTCGAATATGAAGGTTGTTTGCTGTTGGAAATGTCATGAAATTCACATGCATTTTGCCTGTTTTCCTGATGGAATAATGGCCTCAGTAAGGGAACACAATAAAAACAAAAAAGGAAGGCCTGCTGACCTTCCTTTTTACGGTTTATTTCTTTTGGGAGAGATGATGCAGCATTTCAGCAGTCATCTTATCAAGGTCAAATTCGTGTTTCCATCCCCAGTCTGCGCGGGCTTCCGAATCGTCGATGCTTTGGGGCCAGCTGGCGGCAATCTGTTGCCGGTAATCAGGGGCATAGTCAATGCTGAAATCGGGTATATGCTGCTGAATGGAGGCAGCTATTTCTTTGGGCGAAAAACTCATAGCAGAGAGGTTATACGCCATCCGGTTCTTAATTTGTGCTGCAGGAGCTTCCATCAGTTCTATGGTGGCTCTGATAGCATCATCCATGTACATCATGGGCAGGTAGCTGTCTTCTGCCAGGAAACAAGTGTATTTTTTATGTTTCAGTGCTTCGATATAAATGTCGATTGCATAGTCGGTAGTACCACCACCTGGTGCCGATTTCCAGCTGATAAGCCCGGGATAGCGCAAACTGCGTACATCTAATCCGTAGCGGTCGTGGTAGTATTTGCACCATAGTTCGCCAGCGTATTTACTGATTCCGTATACGGTAGTTGGTTCCACAATGGTGTGTTGGGGAGTATTCTGCTTGGGTGTATTAGGTCCGAAAGCAGCAATGGAGCTGGGCCAGTAAAATTTGCGGACTTTATTTTCTCTGCAGATTTCGAGCAGGTTCACCAGGCTCTGCATATTGATATCCCATGCCCATAGCGGTTTGGTTTCGCCGGTGGCGGAAAGAATTGCAGCCAGCAGATAAATTTGCGTGATACCTTCTTCCTGTACTACATGGGCAACTTCCTTAAAATCCATAACATCCAGTTGCCGGAATGGTCCGTTGTCCTGTTTCAGCAAAGGATGTTCTTCTTTGATATCCGATGCAATAACCTGATTGCGGCCATAAAGCTGGCGGAGGGCAAGCGTAAGCTCAACGCCTATTTGACCGCCGGCGCCCAGTATTAAGATTTTTTCCATTTTGGAAGCTGAGTTCGTTTTTTTGTTGTGGGTTATTAATATGTTTTGGCTGTTGAAGTATATCAGGCTTCTACAGGTTCTCCGGCCTGCGCTGTTTCTATCATTTTGATGAAATCATCGAACAGGTACCTCGAATCGTAAGGTCCTGGCGTGCTTTCGGGGTGGTATTGTACTGAGAAGGCAGGTTTATGCTTCATGCGGATACCTTCAATCGATCCATCATTCAGGTTGATATGGGTAACTTCTACGGCATCGCAAAGCTTTACCGATTCCGGATCTACGCCAAAACCATGGTTCTGCGTAGTAATTTCGCATCTGTTCTGAATCACGTTTTTCACCGGATGGTTGAGCCCTCGGTGACCGTGGTGCATTTTGAAGGTGCTGATACCATTGGCCAGTGCCAGCAATTGGTGTCCAAGACAAATGCCAAAGAGCGGCAATCCCGAATCAATAATTTCTTTTACGGTAGCCACCGCGTAGTCCATGCTGGCGGGGTCACCAGGACCGTTGGAGATAAATACACCATGTGGCGCAAATTCTTTCAGTTCGCTGAACGATGTACGTGCAGGGAACACTTTCAGATAGGCGCCTCTTTGCTCCAGGTTGCTGAGGATATTGCGTTTGATACCGAAGTCGAGAACAGCGATCCGTATGGCAGCAGATTCATCGCCAATGGTATAAGGTTCTTTGGTACTAATGTTGGACGACAGTTCCAATCCTTTCATAGATGGAACGGAAGTAAGTTGTTGTTGAAGCGCTGCAATATCATCCGTTTCGGAAGATATAATACAGTTCATGGCTCCTTTTGTGCGTACATGTTGTACCAATGCTCGGGTGTCCACATCCTGTATGCCCACTATTGCGTGCTGAACCAGGTAATCTTCAAGCGATCCTTTCGCAATCATCCGGGAGTAGCGGCTGGTAATATTTTTACAAATAAGACCATTGATGGTCACCTTGTCTGACTCCACATCTTCACCGTTCACGCCGTAGTTGCCTACATAGCAGGTGCTCATTATAAGCATTTGGCCAGTATAACTGGGATCGGTAAAAATTTCCTGATATCCGGTCATGCCGGTAGTAAAACATAGTTCACCGCCGGTAGTGCCAATTGTACCAAATGATTTGCCTTTAAAAATTGTTCCGTCTTCAAGTAAAAGTATAGCCGTACGGCTGGGGGTCTCCTGGAGCATTATATGTTGAAATGTCTGTAGATAAATTGTGTGCAAAGATAACAAGTAGAAATCTAAAAAAAGCTGAAATCAGGTACAGAAATACCTATGACGCTATTTGTATTCCTGCTTTGCAATCGAAAGTTGTTTTTTTTCAAATATTTCAAATATTTTCGCTGCTGTTATATGTCGTGTGGCGGCGCTACAATAATATGTCCATTATTTTGCTGTGTCGTCGGTTGGAAATCACCGGAATTTTCTATTTTAGCGCTTTTCATATAGAAAATTTCGTCTAACTATGCTGTATACGTTATCATATTTAATGTAATTTTGCGCAATATAAAAACCAATAAACTACAACTAAAGCCCTCTTTGCATTTTTTAATTCTTACCAAAAACGCACAAATGAAAAAATTAGGACAAAATATCCGGAAATTGCGAGAGCTCCGGAATTTTACGCAACAGTATATGGCGGAAAAACTGGAGATGACTCAGGGAAATTATGCCCGGATTGAAAATGAGGAAATTCATCTGTCTGATTCGCGCCTGCAGAAGATATCCGAACTGCTGGGCTATAGTCCTGAGTTCATCGTACAGTTCGACGTCGAAAAAATACATGATCTGGTGGGAGAGCGCCGTGATAATGCAGGGAAGGAAGTATTTCAGTACCAGATCAGCCCGGAATTGAAAGAACTTTACGAAAGCAGAATCCAGTCACTCGAACGTTATGTTGAAGATTTAAAATCTGAGATCCGCGAACTGAAAACTCAGTATACTCGTCAAAACGCATAAATTCGCGTAAATAGCATTTTTGACAAAGGGGTGTTACCATTTCATTGTGTAACACCCCTTATCTTTGCCGGCAAATGTACACTTTAATTAAGTCTATCCTTTTCCGGTACGACCCGGAAGTTATTCATTACAAAGTAATGAATATGCTGAAAAGATACTGTGGTATAGCGCCCATCCGGAGCATTATACGCCGCATGTATTCTGTGAATGAGCCGGGTTTGGAACAAGAGCTTTGGGGACTCAAATTCCGGAATCCTGTAGGACTGGCTGCTGGATTTGATAAAGATGCGCGCTATACGGACGAACTGGCATGTTTGGGGTTTGGATTTATTGAAATCGGAACCCTGACTCCGCTGGCTCAGGATGGTAACGATAAACCCCGGTTGTTTCGTTTGCCCGCCGACAAAGCGCTGATTAATCGGATGGGATTCAATAATGGCGGTGTGAAAGCTGCTGCCCAGCGTCTTCGCCAGCGAAAATCAGATATAATTATTGGTGGTAATATCGGGAAAAATAAGGTTACGGAAAACGAAAACGCTGTAGCAGATTACGAAATTTGTTTCCGCGAATTATACGATGTGGTCGATTATTTTACGGTAAATGTGAGTAGCCCCAATACCCCTAATCTAAGGGCCTTACAGGAAAAAGAACCTCTGCAGCAATTGCTTGCACGCCTGCAACAAATCAACACGGAACTGGGCCGTAACCGTCCAATTTTACTTAAAATTGCCCCCGATCTTACCGAAGGCCAGCTCGACGATATTATTGATATAGTTCGTTCCACCCGTATTCAGGGTATAGTAGCCACCAATACTACCATTAGCCGTGAAGCCCTGCAAACGCCTGCTCCCGAAGTGGAAGCGATGGGAGCAGGAGGCGTGAGCGGATTACCGGTTCGTGACAAAGCCACTGAAGTAATCCGGTACATCAATCAGAAAAGTAAGGGGACGATCACCATAATTGCTGCAGGCGGGATTTTTACCGCCGCCGATGCCCGGGAGAAACTGGACGCAGGAGCATCACTGGTACAGGTTTATACAGGTTTTATTTACGAAGGCCCGGGCATTGCAAAGGCTATTTGCCAGGGACTTAAATTCTAGAATACAAAGCAGCCATTCAGCCTTAGATACAATCCTGAAAAACGATGGAGCATTTATTTACCGCCGACAGTATAATCAGTTTTATTATCCTGGTTATTTTGGAAATAGTACTCGGAATCGACAACGTGATTTTTGTAAGTATTATTCTTAACCGGCTGCCCGAAGATTTGCGGCGCAAAGGTCGTTTCATCTGGATGTTTACCGGTATAACCGTACGCTCGCTGCTGTTGCTGGCCCTGCAATGGTTATTGTCGCGCAAGGGTAAACCCGTAGTGGAAATACACAGCAATGGTATTAATATTGGCGGGTGGGAAATTGGCAGCGGATTATCAGAAGCGAATTTATTGAAGGGTTTTGATCTTGCCAGTATCGTTATGCTTGCGGGAGGTATTTTCCTTATATATAAAACTGTTATGGAGATTCACCATAAACTGGAGGGTGAAGAGGAACATACAGCTGCAAAAAAGTCGACTTTAACGCTGGGCAAAGCTGTATTCCAGATTATCCTGATCGATATGGTATTCAGCTTCGATAGTATTATTACGGCGGGTGGTACGGCAAAACATATCGAAATTATGATAGGAGCGGTAATCATTGCCATGATTGTTATGTTCCTTTTTAGCGGCAATATTTCGTCCTTTATTCATAAGCATCCTACAATTAAAATGCTGGCGCTATCGTTCCTGGTAATGATTGGATTCATATTACTGGTGGAAGGCTGGGATAGCGAGCGTGCCCACGATCTGCATCTGAAAAACTACGCATACTTTGCCATGGCATTTTCGTTCCTGGTAGAAATACTGAATATGCGTTTACGGCGTAAAACTACTCATCCGGTTCAGCTTAAAGACTCGGATCCAGGTAATATTGGATAGACAACCAGTCTGCCTGCCATAAAAAAATCCGGAAACGAAGTCGTTGCCGGATTTTTTTTATATAATGTATGTTCAGAAGCGTATTGCAGATGTTATACTACTGTAAGCAAAGCATACGTATAAGAGAAGCGTGCGCTTTCGGGAACCATAAGGAAAACGGTCTGGCCTTTTTCAAGCTTGCCTTCATTCATGAGCTCTTCAAGCATAAAATAGGGTGATGCCGAACCTACGTTACCCAGACGTGCCAGGTTGGTATACCAGGCTTCCATGGGTATTTCAATGTTGCGGGCCTTCAGTTCTTCATGAATTTTTTGACGGAAAAACTCAGATGACAGATGCGGCAGAAACCAATTTACATTTTTGGGATTAAAGTTTCTTTTGGCCATTACTTTCTCCAGGAAGTCGACGCCCCGGGGTACTATATGCTCACTCAGCAGGCGGGTGTCCTGTTTCATGGAGAAAACACTTTGTGTCAGCCATTCCGAAGTGTTCAGTTCGTTATATCCAATCAGCTCGCTGCCATCTTTTACAGCACCTGAATACATACAGGTTTCCAGCTGGCCGGCAAAGGAGGTCATATCTATCCATTCGATGCGCAATGAAAGGCCCTCGGGATTAGGTTTATTTTCGAGAAAGGCGGCACCGGCACCATCGCTCAGCATCCAGCGCAGAAAATCTTTTTCGAAGGCAATGTACCCGTTCTCTTCGATTTCTTTGGCACGGTCCAGTTCTGCTTTGAATTTATCGGCCGTCATGTATTTCGACATACGCTCTGATCCGGTGGCTACGGCATTATTTACGTCGGCCGACAAAATAGAGAGGTAGGCATGTTTTAACGACTGCATACCGGTATTGCATGCTCCGGAAAATGAGAATAAAGCCAGAGGGGGAATTCCCAGTTCTCCATGAACCATGGAAGCGTGAGAAGGTAAAGTTTGGTCAGGTGAGGTAGTACCACAGGCCAGTAATTCAAGTTTTTCCAGCTCCTGTTCGTTCCCGAACATGTTCTTAATCGCCAGGGCGGTAAGTGCGGCATTGGAAAAAGATTTTGCCCCCTCCCGGAATGCATAGTAGCGGGTTTTGATACCATTATTCCGTAAAATCAGTTTTCTTACTTTGGAGGGTTTCTCGTCAACCATACCCAAAACCGATTCCATCTCCTCATTTCCTACGGGTTCATAGGGCAAATACTTGGCCAGGCGGTTTATAAATACTTCTTGCATTACTGTACCTTGTTTTCAATAAATTCTTAGCGTTCGTAACTCAAATAAAATAAAAAATTACGACAAAGAGGTTAATACCTCATTTTTAATGAGGCGCAAAGATAGGATAAAGGCTTATAATAAAGCTTGTATTACAAAGGTTGTTTTACCTGTTTCAGGTAATCTTCGGCCATTTTTCTGTAATAAGGCTTTAATGCAGGAGGTGCTGTTTTATACAAATCGAGTAAGGATTGCCGGCTTTGAAGGTACTGGCGCAATTCGGGAGGCATAGGTCTTTGCTCATCGCGGCCGGCCCGGGCGTTCCGTTTGTCGTCTTCTTCCTGATCACGAATGGCTTTCTCGGCTTCCAGCAGTCGGGTCATTATTTGTTTTTGGCGTTCAATAAGGGTACTATTGAGGCGACGGTTCACCAGGTCTGTTTCGTTTTTGTCCATTTCTTCCTGAATGGCGCGTATTTCTTTCGATTGTCCGCTCATGCCCTTGCTGTTAAGCATGCTTGATAGTTCCTGTATCTGTCTGCGCAGGGCAGCCTGTTGCTGCGCCATACGGGCCAGTTGTTCCGAATTGCCTTCACCATCGCTGCCTTCATTGCCTTCGCCATTTTGGCCGCCTTTACCGCTCTGGCCTCCTTCCTTGCCGTCTTTGCCCGGCTGTTCGCTGGCGCCCGGTTGTTTGCCTTTACCTTTTTGCATATTCTTACCCAGTTCTTCCTGGCCGGTAATAATATCTTTCATCATTTGTCCGGCGCTGCCGCCTTTCCCGGGTTTGGGATTCATACCGCCGGGTTTGCTGCAGCTTCCGTCGCCCGAAGATTGCGCCTGCGCCTGGTTCTGCAGCAGGTTTTCGAGCAGTTCGTTTAGCAACAAGGCGAGGTTGTTGGCACTGGTCATGGCAAACTGCTGGCGGGAAATAGCCTCGCTCAGTCTTCGGTGTTCGAGTGCAGTTAATGTTGATTGGATATTGGCTTCCAGATCACTGGTTTCTTTATTGACGGTAGCGGCGATCTGAAATACCCGTTTGCTGAGGGTAAACAGGCTATCCTTAATCATTTTTGCATTATTCTTCAGACGGTTCTGTTCCCTGGAATTGCTTACATAGGCAGGGCTCGATACTGGTGTACGCTTTACCGTTTGCAGTAGTTTTTCCTGATCAAAGGAGAAACGGATAAGATTGGTTAGGATCTGGCGGGTGGCCTTTATGTCTATTTCAATCTGCTCTGCATCCATACCGGCAGCCATTTGCTTCATGGCTGCAGCCATTTGCTGTAGGTTTTGCCGGGCTTTGTTTTGAGCCTGGCTGGCTTTTTGTTTCTGGTTTTTTTGTAATTCATTATTGCCCTCTTGCATACTTTGTTCTGCTTCCTTGCCTAATTCCTTTGCATTATCCAGTTTCTCGGGCTTTTGTTGTTTATCGTTCAGTCGTTCAATGTCTTTCATGTCTTGCTGAAGGGCCTGCTTCAGGTCATTCTGAATGTCTTTTTGATCCTGGATCAGTTCTGCATTTTGCTTTTTGCTCTCCTCTGTATTTTGCTGCAGTTCATTTTCTCTTCGGGCGAGGTCTTCGAGCTTATTGCCCAGGTCCTCCATTTTCATTTGCATTTCGAGCTTGCGCATCAGCTCCTGAATACGTTCCATATCCATGTTGAACAACTTGTTACGCTGTTCCATTTGCTGCAGGTTATTGAAGGTATTTTCCTTGTTCATTTCCTTCATCATTTCCTGCAGTTTCTTCAGTTGCTCGGCCAGCTCCTTATTTAGTAAGTTGTCGAGCTGTTTTTCAACAGCCGCCTGTTTTTCTTTTATTTCTTCGCTGTAATTCTTCAGCTCACTATGCTTCTTTTGTTCTTCAAAGCGTTTTTTTACGGCCTCCAGCTGATTTCGCAATCGCTCCTGTTGTTCCGCCATGGATTTGAGGTGCTGTTGTTTTTCCCAGTTCATGCCATCTGATTGCAGGAGTTGATCCTGTAAAGATTTCATTTCCTGTTGCAGTTTCTTTGCCTGGTCGGCACTGGAATTCAGTCCCTGGTTTATTTGCCGGGCGTTTAGTTCCATTGCAGCTTCGGCTTCTTTCACATCGGGCATGCGGTAACTGAAAACATCACTTCGGGCACTCTTTGGACCCTGTACTGCATCGTTGTCCCAGGCTTCTACAAAGTAGTTGACTTCCTGACCTGGTTGCAATTGTAAGCTGCCCAGGTCAAAATAGTGCTGAAAGGGCAGTAGGTTGCCGTTACTGGTTTTAAGTGAAATGTTCTTTGCTGCAATTACTTTCTTTTCTGCGTCCAGTACAGTATAATGGAAATACAGCCTGTTAATACCATAGTCGTCACTGGCATTCCCGCTTAATAAAATCTGCTGACCGGTGATACTGTCCTGTACCTGTATGGCCTGCACCTGCGGGTGATTGTCGGCAATTATCTGCACCTGATACCGGAACGAATCGGCCTTCGGCATTTGTTTGCCGGACAACAATAAAGTATAGCTGGTATCTTTTGTAAAGCGGGCGGAAGTGCTCCAGGTTTTAGGCCCAGTTTTCTGGAGGCCGAGCAAATTGGGCTCGGAACCATAACGCAGGTGGACCTGTTCGGTGTAGCCTGCTTCAATCGACCATTTTAATACAGTACCGGCCGGCAGGGTCATATCGCTCAGGCTTGACAGTATTTCATTTTTTTTACCTGTATAGGCGGGATAATGTACTTCTACGCGAAATGTTTCCAGCTGGGGACGCTCCAGTACAGATAGTTTATACCTGGAAGAAGCAACGGCGGCGGCTTTTAGCTGAAAATCGATACTGCGTCCGACACGGGTGAATGTGTATGCATATTTATTCCGCTTTATTTTTTGCATCTCCAGCTGCTCATTGCCCACAGCTACATATACTTTGTCCGGCAGTTTATTACCTTTTACTTCTGCTTCGAGGGTATAGTCGCCATACAGGGGTACCTGCAAATCCTGGTTGGTAATGTGGAAGCTGAAAGGTGCCGGCGGATCGAAGTTTTGAGCCGGACGCATAAGCCGTTCCGAAGCTTGTCTGAACACATCGGGAAGCAATAGCAGGATCAGTAAGATAATACCTGCGGGAACAGCCAGATAGGGTAGGTACCGGCGGTTCTTCTTTAAATCTACTGCCTGTGAAAACGGAATGATGGATATCTGTGCGGACTTCTGCTGTATACTGGCTTCAATCAGGTCGGAGCTTCCATAGGCATTATGGCGCAGTTGCAGGATGTTGAGCAGTTTGTCGCTCACTTCCGGAAAATGTTTACCGATAATGGCGGCTGCCTGTTCATGACTAATGGTGGTGCCCAGACGGTTGATTTTTAATAAAGGAACAATAATCCAGATAGCCACCGAAAGGAGCCCGGCAAGGGCCAATAGCGCCAAAATGGACAACTTGAACCAGGATGGGAAATACAACATGTACTCGCCTAATGCGAGCAAAAGAATGCTGGTAAGCAGGCAGGCAATAAATATCAGCCCGCCCCGCATAAGCTGGTTGAGGTAATATCGGCGAATAAAGGCATCCAGCCGCTGTATAAGTAAGTCGTAGTTGTTCATTGTCCGTTGGTCGAATTCCTTTGCTTCAGGTCCTTGTCCGTGCTAGAGACTGATATAAATAGTATCTGTCTGTATCCAGTTACTCTTGTTGTTTGCTTCGTCTTTTATATAAATATGCCAATACATAGTGTCTCCCCCCAGTGCGCTGTGCAGCGAGTCGAGCGGGAAAAACTGACGGCGTAAATTCAATGTAATACGACCCTCCAATCCTCCTTTTTTCGGACGTTGTGAGGCATCGATATAAGGCATGGGCAGGGCATGGGTATAGTCGCGCGAGGTGACGGTATCCCTGGAGTCACGGAGGTAAATTTCATTGGTCAGGCTGGATGCATCCCTTGCAATATTGCCATCACCGTCGGTGAAACGCAGTTCAATTCTGGCAAAGGCTGCAGTATCGCTCAGCTTAATATGGTGTTTCAGTTTGGTAGTATAGTAAAGTTGTGGCTCCGGGGGATACTCATCGGGCATTTTTTCGCATGAAGAAAAAAGCGCGGTAATCCCAGCTAATAGTAATAATCCTCTTTTTGTCATAAAAAATCTTTTAATATTGCGCTTCATTTCTATCATGGACGGAAATTTTGCCCGTCTTTGCGGGGAATCAGGATTTCAAATTTAGGAAATGTCGCTCAATATCGCACAGATTAATAAGGGGGAAGGCTGGCTGAAAAACGTGAACATCCACAATTTTGAACAGTCCGCCCTGGAGGTTTTCAGGTATCAGGCCGAACACTGTATTATTTATCGGGACTATATTGCAGCAATTGGTTGTAATCCTGCAGGGGTAAGTACTATCGGCAATATTCCCTACCTGCCTATTTCGTTTTTCAAATCGCATGAGGTGACGAGCGGACTCTTTACCGCAGAAAGGATATTTGAAAGCAGTGGTACTACCGGCATGCAAACCAGCCGTCATTACCTGAAGTCGGCGGCGCTGTACGAAACCAGCTTTCAGTTAACATTCGAACGTTTTTACGGTAAGCCGGAAGATTATCTGTTTTTATGCCTGCTGCCATCGTATCTGGAGCGTGGCAACTCTTCGCTCGTTTACATGGCCGACAAGCTTATACGGTTAAGCGCGCATGAAGACAGTGGTTTTTATCTCGACAATTTTGAAAACCTGGCGGCGGCGCTGCAGCGGGCTAAAGATAGCGGCAGAAAGCCTTTCCTGTTAGGCGTAACTTTTGCGTTGCTCGATTTTGCTGCCGCATTTCCCATGAATCTGGCCGGCGCTATTGTGATGGAAACAGGGGGTATGAAAGGGCGGCGGGAAGAATGGACCCGGAACCAGGTTCATGATTTTCTGAAAGCACAATGGCAATTGAAGGAGGTTCATTCGGAATATGGGATGACCGAATTATTATCGCAGGCCTATGCCCTGCACGATGGTATATTTCACACGCCTCCATTTATGAAAGTTTGTGTGCGCGATGAAAACGACCCCTTTTCCCTGTCGGACCGGGGTAGCGGATGCCTCAATATTATTGATCTTGCCAATATACATTCCTGTAGTTTTATAGCTACCGACGATATAGCCCGAATGCATGCCGGCGGAAGTTTCGAAGTGCTGGGTCGGCTCGACCATTCAGCTTTGCGTGGTTGCAGCCTGATGGTTGTATAGGCTGTGTGCATCGTTAAAAATAAAAAACGTGCGGCTCGATTTTCGCTTTCGGCCGCACGTTTTTAACAATATTGTTTTCGTTCGCTAATGCATTTCAGGTACAATGGGCATCAACATCCAGATTTGATTTTTTTGCTCCTGTAAATGACGCAACATACGGAACCAGCGGTATTCTTTGCCCAGCTCACGCTCCAGTAACTGCTCTGCCAGTATTTTCTCACTCATACTATTGCTGGTGAGCCGGCGCATCATTTTTTCAAATTTATCTTCTGCTGCGGGATAGGTTACTGTGCGATAATCGCCAATTTTAGCCAGTGAAGCTGCGCTTTTCACTGCCCGGTCAATGCCGCCCAGCCTGTCTACCAGCCCGTTTTGCAAAGCCGCCATTCCCGTCCATACTCTTCCCTGCCCAATACTATCCACATATTCAACCGTCATTTTCCGGCCGGCTGCAACCCTGGATTTGAACGTCATATATACCGTATCCACACTATTTTGTATGAATTTACGTTCTGGCTCTGTCATTGTTCTGGTCATATTGGGGAAGTCGGCATAAGGGGCATTTTTTTCGCTGTCAAAGGTTACCCCGAGTTTTTGGTTGAAGAAGGCTTTGGTATTAAACATCATACCAAATACGCCGATACTACCCGTGATAGTAGTGGGTAATGCAAAAATACTATCGGCCTGTGAAGCAATATAATAGCCGCCGCTCGCAGCGTAGTCGCCCATGGAAACCACCAGCGGTTTTTTCTGATGGAGTAATTGTAGTTCGCGTAGAATTACTTCTGATGCCAGTGCGCTTCCTCCGGGAGAATTGACGCGCAATACGACCGCCTTTATTTTATCATTGTTTTTTACTTTTCTTATCTCTTTAATAAAATCGTCCGAAGCGATCTGATACGAAGATCCATCTCCTTCACCATCTATTATTTCTCCTTCTGCTACCAGAATCGCTATTCTGTTTTCGCTGCTGGCCGGGGTTGTGCTATGATAGTAGTCGGCTACCGGGGCAAATCTTATTTTATCTTCAGCGCCCAGTCCGGTTTCCTTCCTGAGTAGCGCTTCCACTTCGTCTTTGTACTTCAGACCGTCGGCCAGTTTAAATTGTATAGCATCCGACGCCGTTTGCACAGCACCGGTCATTGCCAGGTTATGTATAACGGCAGTATCTGTCCCGGTATGTTCGGCAAAGGCAAGCAACATCTGACTCCATACATCCTTTTGCAATGCAGCAATCTGTTTACGGTTAGGCTCGCTCATCTTATCCATCCTGAAGGGTTCGGTTGCGCTTTTAAACTGACCGCAATAAAAGATTTCGGGCTGAATATTAAGCTTGTCTAAAGCACCTTTGAAAAACACCAGGTTCGAGGACAAGCCTTTTAGTTCCACTGATCCGAGCGGATTAATGAAAATGCTGTCGGCAACCGAAACAATGAAATAATCATTTTGCGGAATAAAATCGCCGTAAGCATAAATGAATTTGCCGCTTTCTTTAAAGGCTTTCAGTGCTTCGCGTATTTGTTGTGAAGTTGCGAGGCCGTTGGGCGATCCGCCTGCTTTGAGGTATATGCCCTTTATTTTATTATCCGAAGCAGCGTTCTTAATAGCCGAGATCAATTGCTGCAAACCGATGGTATTGCTGCTGCCGCCGGTAAACAAGGCCAGGGAATTACGTTCACCTATTTCATGGAAGTTGTTGCGAATATCCAGGTATAGTACCGATTTGTCTCTTACACTTTGTGTTTCATCTTTGGATACAGCACTGGTTATAGAGCTGGTAATAGATCCGATTATAAAGAAGAAAACAATAAAAAACAGTACACCCGCCACTGCCAGTGCTAAAAGGGAGGCTAGAAAAAACTTGAAAAATTGCTTCATTACTTGTTTCGCTTTATCAGCAAAGATAAAGTTCTGGGGAATATGTCTCAGGAAATAAGTCAGCGGTGGGCATAGGGGTATTTGGTCAACCTGTTGTCATTATATTAATTATCTAAAATTAATTGATACTATCATCGATTAATTCTATTTTTACTGCCTGTTGTATTTTGTTGAAATCTCCAGCAGGTATAATTAGTATATTTTAATGGCACTATTCGATTATGTTCTGGAACCACCTTCTTACGGTTGGCAGGACAAAGCAGGTAACCTGGTTAAGCCAAGTAACAAACAGATTTTCAGGGAGTTTCTGATCAGGGTAAACATTTTTAAAACCAGGAAAAACTGGATGACCTTTACCAGTTGGCTGCAGTTGGCTTTTTTGCTGCCCTTCCTGTTTGCCTTCTTTTTCTATTATTTCAACTGGTGGTATCTTATTGTCGGTTTTGTATATAGTATGATTCTAATGGGTACGCATGGCACAATCTGGTATCATCGATACTGTACGCATGGAGCCTATACTTTCAAGAATAAATTCTGGCGTTTTATTACGCAACACCTTGTAATAAAAACGGTTTTTGAAGAAATATATGCGGTTTCGCACCATGTGCACCATGCAAAATCGGATGAGCCAGGCGATCCCTACAATGCTAATGCCGGATTTCTGTATTGCTTCCTGGCCGATGCCAATCACCAGCCAATTAACCGCAATCTCTCTGAAGAAGACTATCAGCGTGTGGTAAATCTGATGCGTCATACCGGGGTGAAGCCCAACACCTATGAGCAATACCGGAAGTGGGGTAGTATCGATCATCCGGTAAGGGTCATCATCAGCTGGGTTCTGAACTGGGGATTCTGGTTTGCCGCCTTTTACCTCATTGGTGAATACTTGTTGGGTGGTACGGGCATGAGTCTCGTAACAGCAGTTTTTGGCTCAGCATTTGTATGGACTGTAGGTGTCAGAACTTTTAACTACGAAGGCCACGGCAAGGGTAAGGATAAAAGAGTTGACGGTATCGACTTTAACCGAAAGGATATGTCGATTAACCAGATCTGGCCTGGCTATGTGGCTGGTGAATGGCATAACAACCACCATTTGTACCCGGCCAGTGCCCGTTCGGGTTTCCTGGGTTATCAGTTGGATCTGGCCTATGTGTATGTTAAGTTTTTGCACATGATCGGAGGCGTCGATACTTACCGTGATGCCAAGAAGCAGTTTAAAGAGCAGTATCATCAACCTTATCTTGCCCAGAAAAAAGCTATGGCGGCGGACAAACGGAATCCACCTGTTTTGAATACCGCTGAAAACGCATAAGGACAATTATTATCAGCTGTATCATCACTGCAGCAGCTAAGTTAAAAAGCCGGCGTCCTTTATTTCAGGGACGCCGGCTTTCTTTTTCCGCAAGAATAGTGTTGCAGTATAATATTATTGCTGCTCTATAATATAACCTCCGTTCTGATAATGGAAGATGTAGAGCTTTTTATTTTCCAGGTAAAGATATTCGTTGTCTTTCGACCATACGGGTTGTAATTCATACCGGGTAAATGGTGCTGCACTTACATCCGAAAGATTTTGGTTGAATACCGGACCATACTTTTCCAGTAAGGTGGTCATCCAGTACAAGCTTTCGTAACCTCTGTAAACCATCTCCGAGGGGATGCCTCCATACTCTTTTTTATATTCGCTGCTAACATACTTACCAGCGCCGGTAGTGGGGTCGTAAAAAAACGGACTGGTATAATAAATGCTGAGGTTCATATAAGCACTCGACTGGCTCAGGCCACGCAAGGACTTCCAGGAGGGCATACCAAAAATTTCGAAGCGGTATTCAGAGGGGAGCTGTGCTAAGGTATTCAGGATTTTTTCCGCATTGCTAAGGTCCAGTACACTTACATACACCACATTCACCTGTGTACTGTCAAATATTTTAGCGAGCGAATCTACATTCATATCAAACCTGGAACAGTCAATAATCTGCAGATCTTTTTCCTCTTCCAGGGCATCTCTGAATTGCAGATAAGCTTCTTTTTCGCCGGATGTGTTGCTCTTGTGCAAAATGTATTTTTTCTTCTTATGAAATTTTTTATTGGCATACCCGATCAACTGTGTCAGGTGCGTACTTAAAGTAGGCTGGAGTAATAAGAAGTAAGGATTGTTTTTTATACCTGCATCGGAAGGAGATAAAGAAGATACAAAATTGATTTTGTTTTTGACTGCAAAATCAGCCACAGCAGGTATTTCGGTCGATTGCAATGCACCGATGATAAGGTCCGATTGCTTCAGGCTATTATTATTAATCAGGTGCTGAATATTTCCCTCCGGGTCGTTGATATCATGTACATATACATCCAGGGTTATTTGCTTATCGCGCAGTGCCTGTGCTGCCAGCGACACGCCTTCGTAAAAATGGATGTGCTGCATTACCGATTCAGGTATGCGCTTCTGTACGAGTTTGTCGTTTTGAACCAGGGAACTTAGTTGCAGGGGCAATAAGATGTCGACACGATAAGCATCTTTTTTCTCACTGGCAGGATATTCGGGTTCTGTTCTCTTCCGGAGTTTGGCATCTTCTTTTTTGTTGGCTTGCTTTTGAGTAGCCGGTGGTTTACGTCCCGATTTTTTCTCCGACTTCGCTTTCTTTTTCCAGAACTGAGCCCCGGCAGGTTCGGTGAAACATAAGCAGCAAAAGAGGGCGAGCACACTGAACCGTAAATAATTCTTCATATATAAGCAGGAATAAAGTGCAGGGGGTGGTTAAATTAAGCTATCGCCCCGTTTTATGCACCGGATAACGATGCAAAACTAATTAAAACTCAAGGACAGGTTCGATTTTAGCAATTTTTTCTGATTATAAAGGCATGGCTTAAGGTCTTGAGAACGGGGCATCTCCGGCGATTGTGCTGACTTTGGTGATACCTGTAATTATTTTTACTTTCGCGCCATGCCCGAATTCAGTTTTACGGAGGAGAATTACCTTAAAGCCATCTATTACTTACAGCAGCAAAACACTACGAACGATGTATCGGTCAATGACATTGCCGAGCAGATGAAAACGCGGCCGGCTACTGTAACGGATATGTTGCGGAAACTTTCCGACAAGGAACTGATTCATTATGAAAAGTACAAACGCACACAGCTAAGTAAATCCGGCATCGCAGTGGCCTTGCAAATAATACGGAAACACAGGCTCTGGGAGGTTTTCCTGCATGATAAACTCAAATTCTCATGGGACGAAGTACACGAGGTTGCTGAAGAACTGGAGCATATACGTTCGGCAAAACTGATTGAACGTATGGACGAGTTTCTTGGATTTCCTGGTTTCGATCCCCATGGTGATCCTATACCCAACGCTGCAGGCGAAATTGTGCCGGCTTCTAACCTTACCCTCGCAGAAGCGCCAGCGGGTAGTCAGCTTAAACTGGTTGCCGTAAAAGATACATCTACCGCCTTTCTGCAACATCTTGCCCGCTTCGGGTTAAGTATCAATGCAAATATTGAAATCAAAGAGTTGTTGCCCTTTGATAATAGTGTTTTGGTTTCTGTCGATAACCGGGAACCCGTTATGCTTTCGGAGAAAATAACCGTTAATCTGTTGGTAGTACACCGGGCGAAGTCGAGGTAGTCCGAAATTCATTTTGACTTAATGAAATTATAGTAAGGAATATGATACCAGCCACTGCTTTTAAGGAATTAGTGTCCGACCTCAAAAGTCGCGGAGTAAATCTCATTGCCGTTTCAAAACTTAAGTCGGTAGCCGATATAAAAGCCCTGTATGATTTGGGACAGCGTGATTTTGGTGAAAACTACGTACAGGAACTGGTCGAGAAGCAACCGCAGCTACCAGCGGATATTCGCTGGCATTTTATAGGTCATTTGCAGCGCAATAAAGTAAAGTATATAGCAGGCTTTGTGCATTGTATTCACAGCGTCGACAGTTTCCCATTGCTACAGGAAATAAACCGGCAGGCTGCAAAACATGACCGTGAAATCGCCTGCCTGCTTCAGATTCATATTGCTGAAGAGGAAAGCAAGTATGGGCTTGGCGAAAAAGAAGCAATTGAACTGATGGAGTTTTTTTCGGCACAAAAGGACGAGTTAAAGAATGTGGTACTAAGTGGGTTAATGGGTATGGCCACCTTCACGGATGATAAGGCTCAGGTATCTTCCGAATTTGGACAGCTCAAAGCCCTGTTCGACCTGTTGCGACAAAGTTATTTCCTGCACGATGCCGCGTTTAAAGAGCGATCTATGGGAATGAGCGACGATTATGAACTGGCAATTGCCCAGGGAAGTACGCAGGTAAGGATCGGTAGTTTGCTTTTTGGAAGAAGATAAATATTTGCGAAATTAAACTTTTACGGTGATTAGGGGTCTATGCCGCTTCGGCGCTTCAACAGCCCCTTAAAAGTACACTATGCGTTCATTTATATCAGGGAAGACAGAGGTATTCAGGCAAACGACTAAAAAAGCAGCAATATGGCTGCCATCGCTGGCAATATTGCTAACGGCTTGTGGTTCTAAAAAGGAGTCAGGCCCGGAAGGTAAAGGCAACAAGCCACCTTCACTGGCTGCCGAAGTAATAGTGGTAAGTACGGCACCCCTTGAATCGGTATATCAGAGCAGTGGCAGTTTGTTGCCCAATGAAGAGGTGTCGGTTTATCCCGAGGTAGCAGGACGTATAACATCCATTCACTTTAAGGAAGGGGCCCGCGTTAGAAAGGGTGATCTTCTGTTGCAACTGTTCGACAACGACATAAAGGCACAGATACAGAAGCTGAAGGTACAGCGCAAACTACAGGTAATTACACGCGAACGCCAGGATGAACTTCTTTCCATAAGCGGTATCAGTAAGCAGGAATACGACAATACGGTAGCACAAATAGCCGCCATAGATGCCGATGTTGCATACGCGGAAGCACAATTGCGCAGACTGGAGATCAGAGCGCCGTTTGACGGTGTGGCAGGTTTGAGAAATGTGAGTGTAGGCGCTGTAGTGAACACGGGTACGCTTATAACCACGATACAGCAGTTAAATCCCCTAAAGCTCGATTTCCCGCTTCCAGAACAATACAAAAATGTGCTGCGGAGTGGCGACCAGATCAGCTTTACCATCAAGGGCTCACTGGATACTATGAATGGTAAAGTGATGGCAGTCCAACCCGGAGCAGATGCAGCCACACGTACGCTCACCGTGCGTGCTTTGGTTCCCAATGCCGACTATAAACTGGTGGCGGGTGGATTCGCCAGTGTTTTTGTAACATTACAAACTACAGAGCAAAGCGTTACGGTGCCATCGCAATGTATCATTCCGTCGACCCGGGACAAAAAGGTTGCCGTGCTTCGCAATGGTAAGGCAGAACTGGTTACGGTGATAACCGGAATGCGTATGCCTTCCGAAGTAGAAATTCGCAGTGGTTTACAAGCCGGCGATACCGTATTAGCAACCGGCATTATGCAGGTAAAGCCCGGAATGCAGGTGAAAGTTGTTAAAGTGCGCAATCAGCCGGCACGTGCTGCAGGTTAAAGTTTCTTATTCATAATTTTCTTTTTGCAGCGTAATTTCTTTAATTGCTAGACTGCATTTTTTACCTTTTGTTCGGTTCGTACAGGTGTGTGCGAAATCCCTAAATTTGCTTCTATGAACAAAAGGAAAATAGATCCCCAGGATGCACTCGATTATCATAGTCAGGGGCGTCCCGGGAAAATAAAAGTAGTACCCACCAAGAATACAAAGACACAGCGGGATCTTTCACTTGCCTACTCACCGGGTGTTGCAGAACCCTGTCTGGCTATAAATAAAAATCCGGATGACGTTTATAAATACACTGCCAAGGGCAATCTGGTAGCCGTTATCAGCAATGGCACGGCCGTACTCGGATTAGGAGATATAGGACCTGAGGCCGGCAAGCCTGTAATGGAGGGTAAAGGTGTGCTGTTCAAAATATTCGCTGATATTGATGTGTTCGACATTGAACTGAATACCAAAAATGTCGACGAATTTGTAAATGTTGTAAAGGCATTGGAGCCAACGTTTGGTGGCATTAATCTGGAAGATATCAAAGCGCCCGAATGCTTTGAAATTGAGCGCAGGTTGAAATCAGAGCTGAACATACCGGTAATGCATGATGACCAGCATGGTACCGCAATAATTTCTGCGGCCGCGTTGATTAATGCACTGGAGCTGGTGGGTAAACCAATTGAAAAGGTGCGTTTGGTCGTGAATGGTGCCGGAGCAGCAGCCATTGCCTGTGCCAAACTATACATAGAATTGGGGGTTCGCCGGGAGCATATACTTATGCTGGATAGCAAAGGCGTGATTAATAGTTCGCGTACCGGTCTGGATGATATGAAGCTGGAGTTTGTGGCCGATACAAGGCTGGAAACACTCGAGGAGGCAATGCACGGCGCCGATGTGTTTATTGGTTTAAGTAAGGCCGGTGTACTGACGAAGGATATGGTGCGCAGTATGGCCGATCGCCCAATAGTATTTGCTATGGCCAATCCGGATCCGGAAATCACCTGGGAAGAGGCTATTGCAGCGCGGCCCGATGTAGTTATGGCTACAGGACGTTCCGATTTCCCCAACCAGGTAAATAATGTTTTAGGCTTCCCATTCATATTCAGAGGGGCATTGGACGTACGTGCCAAAAGTATAAATGAAGCTATGAAGCTTGCGGCGGTACGTGCCCTGGCAGAACTTACCAAGCAGCCTGTACCGGATATGGTTACCATGGCCTACGGCGAAAAAAATATGCATTTTGGTCCGCAGTATATTATTCCGAAGCCTCTGGACCCACGGTTGCTGACAACAGTTGCACCAGCTGTGGCCAGGGCAGCCATGGAAAGCGGAGTGGCCCGGCAACCCATCGTTGATTGGGACAGGTACGAGCAGGAACTTGCTAACAGGCTGGGACTGGACAATTATATTGTGCGGGTATTGAACAACAAAGCCCGGAAAGATCCGCGTAAAGTAGTTTTTGCCGAAGCCGACAACGCAAAGGTGTTGAAAGCTGCTCAGATTGTGAAGGATGAAGGCATGGCTCACCCTATTTTGCTGGGGAATGAAAAGCGGATCAGGAAGCTGATGGAAGAGCATAATATTGATCTGAAAGATGTGCCGGTTATAGATCCGCGTAGTGAAGAAATGACCGCGCGGCGAATAGCCTATGGCGAACGCTTTTTTGAGAAAATTCAGCGCAGGGGGTTCAATTTCTACGAAGCCAAAAAAATAATGCGGGAGCGGAATTATTTTGGTTGTATGATGGTAGAAACCGGAGAAGCCGATGCGCTTATAAGTGGTCTTACCCGTAATTATCCCGATACAATTCGCCCTGCCTTGCAGGTAATAGGCCTGGAACCAGGGGTGCGCAAGGTGGCCGGAATGTATATTATCCTGCGTCCTCAGGGACCGCTCTTTCTTGCCGACACCACTGTTAATCTGAATCCCACCGCCGAAGAACTGGCCGATATTACATTGCTGGCAGCACGTGAGGTGCGGCATTTTAATATCGAACCGCGGATAGCAATGCTTTCCTATTCCAATTTTGGCAGCAGTCATACGCCGGAAGCAATGATGGTGCGGGACGCGGTACAATTGGTGAAGCAGCGCGATCCGGATTTGATAGTAGATGGTGAAATTCAGGCATCGATGGCTTTTAATAAGGAAACTTTAAAGGATAGCTATCCGTTTTCTCCGCTTATCGATGGAGAGGTAAACACCCTTATTTTTCCTAATCTGGCTGCCGGAAATATTGCCTATAACCTCCTTATGGAAGTAGCAGGTTTCGAAGTTATCGGCCCCGTTTTGATGGGATTGAAGAAGCCGGTGCATATTCTGCAGCTGGGAAGTAGTGTACGGCAGATTTGCAGTATGGTGGCAACAGCAGTGATGGATGCACAGGTTAAGTGCAACCGCGATTAACTGGTCTGCCTGACATTGAGCAAAGTAATATTAACCGCTATTCATCGTCCAATTGAACCGCTTTACCGTAAATACACCATTTAATATAGAACTGGAGTTTTCGCTGGCGACCTTTGTCCGGCGAATGCTGGCATCGTTGATCGATCTGCTATTGATGCTGAGTTATAGTTACGTAGTGTTGTTTCTTGTATTGCCCGGTATTGGAGAGCTCAGGGCGGAAGGGTTGGCAGTAATTGGGCAGGAAGTTTATATTGTGGAATTGTTCGCGGTTCTTGTACCATTGACCATGTACCATTTCCTTTTTGAATGGTTGATGAACGGGCAAAGTCCGGGAAAATGGCTTACTGGTATCCGCGTGGTTAGTCGCGATGGTTCGACAGCCTCTATATCACAGTTATTACTCCGATGGATTTTATTCTTGCCAAATTACTTTATCCTCAGTATTACAAACGCTGGCAGCCCATTATTTTTCTTGGTGGTTGTTTTTATACTGAGCATTGTTGCTGTGCCTGATATGATAGCAATAGCCGTAAGCGACCGTTCGCAGCGACTGGGCGATATTGCGGCTGGCACAGTAGTGGTAAACAGCAGGTACAATGCCAATATTAATGATACCATCTACAAAGACCTGGTAGATGTTGATTACAAGCCGATGTTCCCGCAGGTGCTGCGGCTTTCAGACCGGGATATAAATGGGATCCGGAATTTGTTGGCTGGTAAAATGAATCGCGAAAGAGAAATATATCTGAGCCGTGTAGCTTACCGCGTCGAAAACCTGTTGGAAGTAAAAATGAATATGCTGCCCCAGCGTTTTTTGGAGCAGCTCCTGATGGACTACAATTTTTTTACAGCCGGACAACATAGAGGTGTCGGAAGTACTGTAGGAGAAGAAAAGAATTAATTTTATTCAATATGAACTACCTCGGACACGCTTTGCTTTCCTTCGGCGATCCCCAGTTGTTGACGGGCAATATGATTGGTGATTATGTGAAGGGAAGGAAAATACTGGAAGCGTATCCGGACCGGATCAGGCAGGGAATTCTGTTACATAGAAGCATTGACAGCTTTGCCGATGCACACCCATCCAGTCTGCGGGCCAAGAATTTGTTCAGGCCCTATTACAGGTTGTATGCCGGCGCTTTTATCGACACCTTGTACGATCATTTTCTGGCGAATGATCCCCGCTACTTTCCTTCAGAAAAGGATCTTTTTGATTATGCTGCAACTGTGTATGCGCAATTGCAGGAGCAGGAGACTTTTTTGCCTGAGCAATTTAAAGTGATGTTGCCGTATATGGTCAGCAGCAACTGGTTGTATAATTACCGAACACTTAAAGGCATGGCTCAGTCTTTCAATGGATTGGTGCGCAGAGCTTCCTATTTAGACAGTAGTGAAAAAGCCTACGAAATATTTGTGGCCCATTATTATGAGTTAAACCAATATTATTTTGACTTTATGGATGATATGATGGAATTTGTCAAAAATCAGTTAAACGACCTGCAGCCGGACCGATAGCACTTAACTTCGTGTCGATTTTTGTGTTTTTACCACGAAATCAACCAGCCCGAATATTATTTGAATTTGCGTGTACGGCCTCGGGTCGGTATTATGTTTATGAAACCAATAGCCCCCTGTAAGCAGAAATGATTAGATCTTTGTGTAAAATTCCGTTTTTCCTTTTCTCATTTATATTCTTTTTTGTTGCCTGTCAAACGGTTTCGGAACAAAATGCACAGGCGAAGCCGCCTATGGCGCCGCCCGATCATACTTATGCTTCTGTAAAACTTGAGTTTGCTGATACTGCTTCGCCCGAAGGTCGTGCACTTATCCATCAGCTCGATTCTTTTTATCAGCGGGAAACACGCGCCGGTTTTAATGGGAGTGTATTGATAGGGTACAAAGGTAAAATTCTGTACGAGCGTTATTTTGGCTACTGCGATAAAGGGGCGGGAACTTTGCTGTGTGCGCAGAATCCAAGCCAGTTGGCATCTACGTCCAAGCCATTTACTGCAACTGCCATCTTATGGTTGCATCAGAATAAATACCTGAACATTGATCGCCCCGTAAAAGATTACCTGAAAGATTTCCCTTACTCTGAAATCACCATTACGATGTTGCTTAACCAGCGTAGTGGTTTACCTGATTATACTAAAATGGGTAACCGGTTTTGGAAATCAAAGGCTCCCATGTACAACGAAGATTTACTGCAGATACTGGCCCGCCATCGTCCCAAACTTAACTCCCGTCCCAATACCCGTTTTGAATATAGCAATACCAATTACGCTATGCTGGCGAGGATCATTGAAGAGGTATCTAAAATGTCGTTTAAGGAATTCATGAAAGACTTCATTTTTGAACCTTTGGGTATGAAAAACACCTTTGTGTACGACCCTGCTGACCGAAATAAATATGGTGACCGGATTACGCAAAGCTACCAATATAACTGGCGCATTTTTGCAGAAACCAATGAAGATGGTATATATGGGGACAAAGGTATTTACAGTACTGTGGAAGATATGTACCGCTGGGATCAGTCGTTTTATAACCATGTACTGTTAAACGAGAAGACCCTCCAAATGGCGTACAAGGGCTATTCTAATGAACGCCCCGGTGTGAAGAATTATGGGTTGGGATGGAGAATGTTGCAATATCCCGATGGCAATAAAATTATTTACCACAATGGTTGGTGGCATGGTAACAATACCGTTTTCTACCGGTTTATAAAGGATAATTTTACCATTATTGTTCTGGGCAATAAATACAATAGCAAAATCTACGGACATGCCAAAGCTATTTATAACATTGTTCAAAAAACCAATGCCGACAACGGTGTAGAATGGGAGGAATCCGGCAGCCCCAAAGATTGATCGATGATAACAATAGAGACGTTGCATTGCAACGTCTCGACACATGATCAACAAATTATTTTCCCGGTAGACGTTGCAATGCAACGTCTCGACATGATCAACAAATTGTTTTCCAGGAGACGTTGCAATGCAACGTCTCCACACATGATCAACAAATTGTTTTCCAGGAGACGTTGCAATGCAACGTTTCCACACATGATCAACAAATTATTTTCCCGGTAGACGTTGCATTGCAACGTCTCGACATAATCAACAATTCCATCTAGGGACGGACGATTTTTTTCTGTGTAACATGCCAACCTTGTAAGGACATGGTTGTACCCGCATGCAACCATTAATGGATTCGGGTAATTTTTTTCAAAGGAATATTTCGCAGTAACATGTCAACCCTGTAAGACATGTTGTGCCGTCATGCAACCATTATTGGATTAAGGAAAATTTTTTTTTCAAAAAAAATATTTCGCTGTGTAGGTAATTACGAAAATTGTCGTACGTTTGTGTACGAATTAATTCGTAACAACGTTTGTATGAAACAGATTAAGCCTACAGAAAGCGAATTGGAAATCCTGAACATTATCTGGGACAAAGGAAAAGCAACAGTGCGGGAAGTACATGAGGTACTGGAGCATAGCAAAAGTGCGGGTTATACCACCACCTTAAAGCTGATGCAGATAATGCTGGAGAAGGGGCTTTTGAAAAGGGAAGAATCGGCGCGTTCGCATGTTTACAAAGCCAGTATGAAACGGGAAACAGCCCAGGGTCAATTACTGGGCCGAATGATCGAAAACGTCTTTAAAGGTTCAGCTTCCCAGCTGGTGATGCAGGCATTGGGCAACCATCGTGCAAGTCCTGAAGAACTGGATGAAATCAGGGAATATCTCAAATCATTGGAAAAATAATTGTTGTTGAATTTGTAGCATAAAAATAGAAAGCAATGCCTGCATATATCTATTCCTTGTTGTCGCTGCTTGGTTACGGCCTGTTGCATACCCTTTGGCAGGGAGCCGTACTGTTTGTGTTATTAAAATTATTGCTTGGTCTTATAAGACAGCGGCGACCAGACTTACGTTATCTGGTAATGTATGGCACCATGTGCCTGTTTTGTGCCTGTTTGTTCTTTAATATGTTTTGGTTGGGTAGCAGGTTTAGCCTGGATGTTGCGCGCCCGGATGCGGCCATTACCACAGTAATGGCAGTTTCTGACAAGGATATTTCAAATCCCCCCTTTTCAGCCAATGGCGTACTGTCGGCCATTGTCCCCTGGGTGGCACTTGGTTATCTGCTGACGGTTATCGTATTAACCGCGCGTACAGTAATCTATCTGGGACGGGTTTATTGGTTGCGCCGGGGACTGGAGCCGGTGGATCGTTTTATCGAAGAGCAATTTCAGCGTTTGTGTAATGCATTGGTTCCCGGAAAGACAGTTGGAATTTTTCTGTCGGCCAATATAAGCAGCCCTATGGTTACAGGTATTTTCAAGCCAATTGTATTATTGCCACTGCAAATTACCACCAGCCTGGACGCAGTTCAGTTAGAAGCCATATTAATACATGAGCTACACCATATCGCACGCAGGGATTTTCTGTTTAATCTGCTGCAGTCTGTCATGGAGACGCTGTTGTTTTTTCATCCTTTCTCATGGTGGCTGTCATCCGAAATCCGTAAAGAGCGCGAATTCTGCTGCGATGACTACGTAGTGGCGCGTACCGGCGATCCTCTACGTTATGCCAAAGCTTTGTTTATGTTGGAAGAGCAGCGTCAGCATAGAGGGCTACAGGCTGTAATGGCCAGCGGACCCAATCACACAACTTTGTTAACCCGAATAAAAAGAATAACTACAATGAAAAATGAACAGATGAAATCGTCAGGGGTTTGGGCTTTCGGAGCCACTATTCTAGGGGCCGCACTATTTTGCATCACGGCCGCAGCACAGGATACGAATACCGCAAAGAAAGAGGATGCGGTTAAGCAGGAACAAAAGGCCCAGGGCACAACCAGCCGTAGTTTCAAACACAAAAAGGTAGTAATTACAGATGCAAATGGAAAAACGAAAGTATATGAAGAGGCTGTAGGAGATACTACCGGCCACGCAGAGACCCTTAAACTGGCTGAGGAAGCCATGAAGGAAGCGAAGAAGGCATTGTCGTCGGTGGATATGAAGGAGACACGCAAGGCTTTGGAGGAAGCTCGCAGAAAATTAGATGAGGCTGTGCTCGATATCAGTGTGCTGGATCCCAAAAAGCTACGCGCTGAAACAGCTTCGGCTGTGGCCGCTATAGATGATGAAGACTTGCGTAAATCTGTCCGTGCCTCCGTTGATAAAATCGGTGATATTACACGCGACCAGGTACAATCGGCCCTGGAAACGGCACGCAAAGCTTTGGAGTCGGTTCAATTGGAAGAATTAATGAAGGAGGCTTTCGATCAGTTGGATCAGGCTTCGGAAGATTTGGGAACGGGCAGGTGGACCGAGCGTTTTGATTCCCTGCATCAGGCTTCAGCATTGAAAATGAAGGAAGCAAAACAGTTGCGCCAAGCGCTTGCGGCCGAAAGAAATGCTTATCTTAAAGAGAAAGAGAAGGAGAGAATTGCGTTTTATGACTCCCTGATGCTGAGCAGGAAGGCAATTATGGAAACCATGAATAAGAAACGCGAGGAAATGCTGAGCGCTAGGGCGGCATCCCTCTCAGAAGTGCAGGCAAAGCGGGAAGAGGCGCGGGCAAAAATGGAGGAAAGACGAAAAGCGAAAGCCGGTTTTCCACAAGTAACAGTACACTGAATTTGATGCAAACAAATACAGAAAAAGCCGTCCGGGATATTGGGACGGCTTTTGTATTTCATATCTCGGGTGATTATGCTTTTGCTTTGAGCGCCTCTCTGATTTTCAGCTCTATTTCTTCCGCAAATTCAGGATTGTCGTTCAGGAAGTTCTTTACTGAATCCCTTCCCTGACCGATTCTGTTTTCGCCGTAGCTGAACCAGGAGCCACTCTTGGTAAGAATGCCCAGTTCCACACCCATATCAATAATTTCGCCTACTTTGCTGATGCCCTCTCCGAAAATGATATCGAATTCCACCTGCCGGAATGGCGGCGCTACTTTATTCTTGACAACTTTTACGCGGGTACGGTTTCCGGTTGCGGTATCGCCATCTTTAATCTGTGCAATGCGGCGAATGTCGAGACGTACCGATGCGTAAAATTTCAGTGCATTACCGCCGGTTGTAGTTTCGGGATTGCCAAACATCACGCCGATTTTTTCACGCAACTGGTTAATGAAGATACAGGTGCAGTTCGTACGCGAGATGGTAGCGGTGAGTTTACGCATCGCCTGGCTCATCAGACGGGCCTGTAAACCCATTTTGCTGTCTCCCATTTCGCCTTCCAGTTCACTTTTGGGAACCAGGGCAGCTACGGAGTCTATGACTACTACATCAAGGGCACCGGAAAGTATAAGCCGTTCGGCAATTTCCAGGGCCTGCTCTCCATAGTCGGGTTGCGATATCAACAAATTGTCGACGTCAACGCCGAGTTTGCGTGCATAGGACGAATCGAAAGCGTGCTCGGCATCTACTATGGCGCAAATGCCGCCTTTCTTCTGCGCTTCTGCTATCGTATGTATGGCAATAGTTGTTTTACCGGAAGATTCAGGTCCGTAAATCTCTACAATACGCCCTTTGGGAAATCCACCTACACCCAGTGCCACGTCCAGTCCCAAAGATCCGGTTGAGGTTACTTCGGTTTCTGTCTGCTGTTTGTCGCCCAGCTTCATTACAGAACCTTTACCAAAATCTTTATCAATCTTATCCAGCGTCATTTTGAGCGCCTTCAGTTTCTCTTCTGACATAATTTTTTTGTTTTTAGGGTTTTTGTTTTGCCTCATTTTCGGAGGACTTAGATAATCAAAAGCATGTTAGCGTGCATCCAGGAACCAGGAAATACTATCACTTAGCTTGCGTTTCAGATCTTTACGATTTACTACGAAATCCAGGAATCCTTTTTCCAGCAAAAACTCACTCCGTTGAAATCCGGCAGGTAAATCTTTCTTAATGGTTTCTTTAATAATGCGCGGACCTGCAAACCCGATCAAAGCTTTGGGCTCCGCTATATTAATGTCGCCCAGCATCGCGAACGAAGCGGTTACACCACCGGTTGTAGGATCCGTCATCAGCGAGATGTAGGGCAGTTTTGCATTGGCCAGCTGCGTCAGCTTTGCCGATGTTTTTGCCATCTGCATTAAAGAAAAGGCACTTTCCATCATTCGGGCCCCTCCCGATTTGGAAATAATCATGAAGGGCAGTTTGTGCTGGATACAGTAATCTATACCGCGAGCTATTTTTTCACCTACCACAGAGCCCATGGAACCCCCGATGAAATTGAAGTTCATGCAGGCCACTACCAGTTTTTTACCTTCTACTTCACCCACACCCACGGTCATGGCGTCCAGCAATCCGGTAGATTTTTGCGCACTTTTTAACCTTTCACTATAAGGTTTTACATCTACAAACTTGAGTTCATCTATAGGAGCAATATTGCTGAATAATTCTTCGTAGGCTCCTTTGTCGAAGATGATTTCAAAGTATTCGACAGCATTGATCCTGTTGTGCAGGTTACAATTGGGGCACAAATAGAAGTTCTCTTTCAGGGCAGTCTGCGTAATTGTCACTCTGCACTCGGGGCATTTATGCCATAGCCCGTCCGGAGCTTCTTTTTTCTCTTTAGTTTCGGTAGAGATGCCTTTTTTTATACGTTTAAACCAGGTCGACGACATGTTTCTTAATTTGAATGAGCAATTCCGGATCCGGACAAGTCGTTTTTGACTTGTTGTGGATACCGTTATTTTTTGCTGGTAAAGGGCAACAAAAATAGAGAATCCAAGCTTATAAACTAAATATTTACATAAAGCCTAATTCGAGTTTGGCCTCCTCACTCATCATATCTCTGGTCCAGGGCGGATCGAACGTCAGCTGCACATGTACATCTTTCACGCCTTCAATGGCCGCTACCTTCGACTGTACGTCAAAAATGATGTCGCCGGCTGCAGGGCAGGCTGGTGCGGTAAGTGTCATTACAATCTGCACATTTCCGTCCTCTATTTTTATCTCATACACCAGGCCAAGTTCATATATATTTACCGGAATTTCAGGATCGTGAACGGTGTGTAATGCATCCACGATTTTATCGTAAAGGTTCATGAATTAAATGTTTATAACTGGATTAAACGTTTTTTACGAAGGATTGGCAGCATTTAAGGCTACTGCGTATAGCTTCATTTGCTTCAGCATCGACAACAATCCATTGCTTCGCGTAGGTGACAAATGGCTTTTTAATCCGATCTTATCAATAAAATAAATATCAGCGGCGGCGATGTCTTTCGGCGACTGTTCCGATAATACATGAATCATCAGACCCACCAGACCCTTTGTTATAATGGCATCGCTGTCGGCCGTGAACTTTACTTTTCCATCTTTATAATCAGCTTGTAGCCACACCCTCGACTGACATCCCCTGATTAAATGATCTTCAGTTTTGTATTGCGCATCAATCAAAGGCAGCTCTTTTCCCAGCTGTATGATATGTTCGTATTTTTCCATCCAATCATTATAAAAGGAAAACTCCTCAATAATTTCGTCCTGGATTTCGTTTATGGTCATATATGTATCTCTCTGTTTGCAGGCCCGCAAAGTTAACTAATTACTTTTTGGGCATTCGGCAACGGCCTATAAAGAATCTATATGTTATATTCGCCCCGGTTCTGCAAATGTAGATACGTGGTACGCCATTCGATGGCGTAGTTGTGTAAAAAAATCAAAATGAAAAAAATAGCCGCCCTCCTTCGGGCTAAAATTCTACTAGTAGTTATCCTGAGCGCCTTTCTGCCCCTGGAGGTTACCTGGGCTCAAACTGCGAAAAAGCCTTCAGATACGGAAATACGTCGCGGAGCAGACCGGGTGGAAATTTATCTGCCCCTGCTGAAAGGTAAAAGGGTAGGGCTGCTCGTAAATCAGACTTCAGAAATCAATGGAGTACTATTGCCCGATACTTTACTGCGCCTGGGTGTTGAGGTTGTAAAAATCTTTTCCCCCGAGCATGGTTTCCGGGGCACAGCCGATGCCGGCGCAAAAGTAAATAACGGCATAGATGCAGCCACGGGTTTGCCTGTTATTTCGTTGTATGGAAATAATAAAAAGCCTACAGCCGGGCAGCTCAAGGATATTGATGTTCTGGTATACGACCTGCAGGATGTGGGCGTTCGCTTTTATACCTATATTTCAACCCTGCAATATGCTATGGAAGCCTGTGCCGAAGAGGGAAAGGAGCTGATGATTCTGGATCGTCCCAATCCTTTGGGTTCTATCGTTGATGGTCCTGTGCTTGAAAAAAAGCATGCATCGTTTGTAGGTATGCAGCCTATACCGGTTGTGTATGGTATGACCCCGGGAGAATATGCCGGCATGTTAAAAGGTGAGGCCTGGCTCAAAACGGCGGCGCCCCGTTTTTCAGTAATAACCTGTACCAACTATACACATGCCAGCCGGTACACCCTGCCCGTAGCACCTTCGCCCAATCTGAAGAATATGACGGCTATATATCTGTACCCTTCGTTGTGCTTTTTCGAAGGAACAGTTGTTAGCCTGGGACGTGGTACCGAGCAGCCGTTTCAACAGTTTGGTCATCCGGAACTGCGCGATTACTCTTATTCTTTTACGCCACAGCCCACAGCCGGCGCGTCCAATCCACCCCTTAAAGGGCAGCGTTGCTTCGGCAAACTGGTTGCCAGTAATCCGGAAGAGGCATTGCAACTAGTCGACAACCGTTTGCAGTTGCAGTGGCTGATAGAAGCGTACCAGCGGTTTCCTGCCGGGAAAAGTTTTTTCATACCCTTTTTTGAAAAGCTGTCGGGCAACGATCAGCTCAGGCAACAAATTATGGCCGGGAAGTCGGAAGCCGAAATAAGAAAAAGCTGGGAGCCTGCGTTAAATACGTTCCGGAATATCCGGAAAAAGTATCTTTTGTATGAAGAATAATGGGGTGCTTCTTCGTATCCGATGGTGGCAAATCCGTAAGGAATTGCAGGGTATTGGAATCCTGTACGCATTGGTTGTCCTGATATTCGCCGCGTTACTTTCAGCCTGGTGCTTTCAGCAATATACTTCTCCGAGGTCGGGTTTACTCGTAACGATGCTTCTCGCAGCAGTTGTCTGTTCCATCCATCTGGGGCGTAAAGATCTTGACTTTGTACATGCTCATATCGAACGGCCGCGACCGAATATTTATGTTGAGTATCTAGTAGGTACAGCGCCTTTTGCAGTACCGGTACTATTCACTTCAAATGCGTATTTGTTCTTATTGCTACAGTTGGGATTATGGCTTGTAGCCTGTGCTCGTGTGCGCATTAAGTCAAGGGCTTCACCGCCTTTTATTATCCGGTATATACCGTATAGGGAGTTTGAGTGGAGGGCCGGGTTTCGGGGTGGAACGGTATTGATACTGCTGTTGTGGTTAATGGCACTATCGTTCTGTACATTTATTGTTGCACCATTGGTTTGTCTGTGGTTCCTTACGCTTATGATTGCTTCTTTTTATCAGCAATGTGAATCTATCCCAATGTTGTGGGCACAGGAGGCAAGTGCGCCTGCTTTATTGCGCGGCAAGATAGTCAGGCATGGTATTTTAATGTCGCTTATATCGGTTCCTCCGCTGGTCCTCAATATGATTTTTCAACCACAAATGATTTGGATCAATTCTGGTTTCCTGATAGCACAATGGATTTTGCTGGTATTTGCCATTACGCTCAAGTACGCTACTTATCGTCCCTGCGCCGATCTTAGAGGGAATAGTCTTCTTCTTGGGTTTGCTGCGGTTTGCATAGCTATTCCCTTTTTATTGCCTGTGCCGTTGCTGATGAGTATAAAAAATACGCGGCGTGCTTTGCGCAACTTAAACAGTTACAATTATGATTAGCATTCGGCAGTTGCAATTCAGTTATAGCAGTGCAACATTGTTAGATATTCCTGAAGTAGATTTTACCCTGCATCAGGTTCATGGCATTGTGGGCTTGAATGGCGCAGGCAAGACAACTTTTTTTAACCTGATAGCCCGACACCTTAAACAGGATGGCGGACACATCCTGTTTAAGGGCAAAGCGATCCGTCGTATTCATAGTGCCTACCTCGAAACGAATAACTTTTTCTACAACAATATAACCGGAATAGAGTACCTCCGTATCTTTCCGCAGACCAATACCTCGTTTAACCTGGAAGTGCTCAATAGTCTGTTTCAGCTTCCCCTGCAGGAATTGACCAGTTCCTATTCCACAGGTATGAAAAAGAAATTGGCGTTGTTGGCAATACTGCAGCAGGACAGGGACATCTATATACTCGATGAGCCCTTTAATGGCCTCGATATGGAGAGCAACAAAGTAGTCGAACTGGTAGTTTCCGAATTATGCCGGAAAGGGAAAACGGTATTTATCTCTTCCCATATACTTGCGCCGCTTCTGGACTTATGCCACCAGGTACATGTTTTACAGGAAGGAACAATTCGTCGTTCCTATTCCAAAGAAGCATTTGTTAGTATCGAATCGGATCTGTTTGATGACTTCAACGCCCGTACCGCGCAACTGGTACGCGATAGTCTTTGAATTTTGTATGATTTAATATTGGCCTGTCGAAAGTAATACCAGGGTGCAAGCCTCCATACATTGAATACCGCGTTCCTTCGCCAATTGCATCAGTTCCCTGTTTTCGGTGCCGGGGTTGAATATTATTCTTTGCGGCATAAGCGACAAAATATAGTCGTAGTAAGCAGGTTGGCGGCCAGGATTGATATAGAGTGTAACGGTATCTACGTAATCGAAAGGTACCATGTCTTTGCCAAAACTGACATCGCCCACAGTTCCCGGTCTGTTGCCAATCGCCACTACTTCCTGCCCATGGCGGCGCAGGCTCCTGATGGCCAGATTGCTGTAACGTGAACTGTCTTCTGAAGCACCTATTACCAAAGTTTTCTTATTCATCTTTATCATATTTTTCAGATTCCGAATGTAGCCTATATTGCGGCAATCCACGTGTTGATAAATTGCCATCCTGCAGTATATAGCTGGCTTGTGCTTTGTAGCCCCGCAAATTTATAGTTGTGCTACGCAATAGGAAGGAACAATCTGGGTGTCGTAATGTTTATACCTCGGGGTCTGATTGCTTTAAGAGCTGCAGTTGTATAAAAGCCGTCCATTCGTCAGCTTCATTTTTCCGGTACCACTCTCCCTGCAATATGGTGTCTTGTTGGCTGAACGTGCCTTCAAACCTTAAATCACTTCCTTTTATCTTGAAGGTGTCGTTCTGAATGGTACCATTCATCATACCGTCCGCTCCGTTGGCATTAAAAAAATACAGGACGGCATGCTCTGCGGAGGTGCCCGGTTTTATTACTTCCATAGTTTCGCTATGCTGATTACCCAGTAGTACATTGGCAGTATGCAACAAATAATGTGCTCCCAGTATCCACTCGTAGCGGTCGGTTCCTGAAATCGTCAGCACTTCATCACCGTTGAGCAGGCTGCCTGAAGTAGTCCATTTTCCTATTAGCCGGCTAAAATGAGTGGGGTTGTTCATAGAGATATGGTTTAAATGTTATTTGCCAGACCGGGCGCGGCAGTAGCTCTTATTTCTACACTGGTATTTTTGCCATTTAATAAGGGACATTTTTCAGCGATAATTGTTGCTTCGTCTATACTTTTCGCAAGTATAAGTATATAACCTGCTACCGAAGTACCGTCTTCTATAAAAGGCGTTGGCCGGGTGCGTCCGTCGGAATATAACACTTTGCCCCGGGCAGACAAATGGTTTCCGCCGGGGGCAAGCTGGCCGGCATTTTCCATGTCGCCAATCCATTGCGTCCATTGGGTCATATACGTTTTCATTTGTGTTGCATCGGGTTGTGCATCTGGTTGCAGGTTCATGCGGAAAATAAACAGGAAGATGTTCATGTTGTTTTTTTGCAAAGTTCCTCTTCATGTTTCTCAATAACATTGATACAGGTCAATCATTGTACTTAACCCCCGATTTTAACCTGCTGAGCGTTTCTTCCCTTATGTCCAGATAGGACGCCAATACCTTATTAGTAACGCGGTGCGAAAGTGCAGGATGTTCCAGCATCAATTGATTGTAGCGTTGTTGCGCTGTGAGTGTGGTCAGGGCTTCGATTTTTCTGTTTTGAAAAGTGTAAGCCATTTCCAATATTTTCTGATAAAATTGTTTCCATCCATTCAACTTATTATTGAGCTCATAAAAGCTGTCGTGGCTAATGGTTAAAAGTTCTGAATGTTCGATTGCTTCCAGAAACTCCAAGGAGGGCCTTTGGGTAATGAAGCTGGAAAGCGCTGTACCCAAATGGTGGTCTGCCATTATATAACGCGTTTTGTCCCGGCCATTCTTATCGGTGAAGTAGGTGCGTAAGCATCCTTTTCGAACATAATAGAAGGTTTTGCAAATGCTGCCTTCCCGAACCAAAATCTGGTTCTTTTTTACCTGTTTCGGGGTAAAGTGTTGTTCTATACAATCTAGTTCCCGTTCGTCGCAATCGGAAAACATTTGTAGTGCTATTCGCAAATCTGGGTACATACGGGGTGTTTTTTTGCACAAAGAATATTGTTCCGCGGAACAATGAGCAGCGAAGGCCTTTGTTGTTTACCAGTCTTCCTCCTCATCCTCGGGCAGGGTGTTCGTATCCTTCCCGGTATGTGTATGTATCGCACGTTCGTGAATGTCGTGTTGGATGATGGTTTCCAGCTCTTCGATTCTATTGCGCAGCGCCAGTATATATTTCTTTCTGTCGTGACGGGCGGCGGCCATTTTCTTTAGTGATTTTTCATCGTGTTGTAGAAAAAGATCATAGGCGCGTTGCGCTGTATATGCGCGAACGCCCATTAATTTCAACGCTTCCGTACCCGCTCTCAATGAAGTATCGATTGTTTCCCTGAATACATGTAGTACGCCCGCATCCATCAGATCGTAGGTGTCGTCGAGACCGTGTGCACGGGCGATGATGTGGAGGTTGGGAAAGTGTTTTTTGACGATTTTTACAAGTTGTAATACCTGTGCACTATCATCGAGTGCAATAATGATTAAGCGGGCCTTGGCGGCGCCCGCTGCTGTTAGCAGGTCAACCCGTAAGGCATCGCCGTAATACACTTTGATTCCGATTTTCCGCAGCGATTCTACCCGATCGCTGTTGGCGTCCAGTATAGTGGTTTGAATACCATTGGCATTCAGAAACCGTCCGGTTACGCTTCCGAAACGACCGTAGCCTGCAATGATAACTTCGCTTTTTTCGTTGATAGTGTCCTCTTTCCGGTCTTCTTTCTCTGGCGTTTTGCGTACCACCATTGGCATCAGCAGTTTTTCCATCACGAGCATAAATATGGGCGACAAAGCCATGGTGGCCGCTACAACCACCATTAGCAAATTGTATAATTCCATATTAAAAATATGCTGATCCTTGGCGAAGGAAAATAATACAAAAGCAAATTCTCCTACCTGGGATAAGGCAAAGGCGAATAGCAGAAACTGGTCTATACTCATCCTGAACAGCCTGCTGAGCACCGCCAAAATGCCGAGCTTCACAAGCATAACGCCCACTACCAATAGGGCAATCAATACAGGTCTCTCGGCAATAAGGTCAAAATTGATCGAAGCGCCTACGGCAATAAAAAACAAACCGAGCAATAAGCCCTTGAATGGCTCAATATCGCTTTCCAACTCGTGCCTGTACTCGCTGTTGGCTAGTACCACGCCTGCCAAAAATGCGCCCAAAGCCGGGCTCAGGCCCACATAGGTCATCAATACGGTTATAGAAACAATGAGCAGCAATGCAGTGGCACTGAAGAGTTCACGCAGGTTGGTGGCTGCAACCATGTGAAAAATAGGTCGTGTAAGGTATTTTCCGCCAAAAATAATGATACTGACAGCTGCAAGCACTGCCAGCGAACCCGCCCAGGGAGGTAAGGCCTGTGTTAACGTTGCCTGTCCATGAGCGGCAGTTGCCGGTATGTCGTCAGGACTCAACAGTGGCAACAGGGCCAGTATCGGTATTACGGCAATATCCTGAAAAAGTAATACTGAAAAGGCATTACGCCCGGCATGCGTCTGCATCCAGTTATTCTCGGTCATGGTTTGCAGTACTATTGCTGTTGACGACATGGCAAAAATGAGCCCGATAGTCAGCGATTGGGCAAACGACAGGCCGATTAGAATATGTGCTATGAAGCCTACAACGGCGGCAGTAAGCCCTACCTGCAATCCTCCCAGTCCAAGTATTGATGTGCGCCAGCGCCAAAGCAATTGCGGCTCTACTTCCAGTCCAATCAGGAAGAGCATCATTACCACTCCGAATTCTGCAAAGTGCATTATGTCCTCGCTATCGTTACCTATCCATTCGAGGCAGGAAGGTCCGATTAAAATGCCGGCAATCAGGTATCCCAGTACCGAACCCAGTCCCAGCTTTTTGGAAATGGGTACCAACAGCACTGCTGAGCCAAGGTATATAAGGGCTTGTAAGAATAAACTTTGCTCCATCGGGTTGTGTTTTGTTGAAGACTCAGTCCATAATATTCGTCGTATGGAGCTGCCGGCTGCATTTATTTTATGTACCAGGTAATAGTTGCGGCGGCGCCGTAACGGGAATCCAGTCGTTCAAATATTCCATTTCACAGGCTACCTGAATATTCCGGCCGGGATCGCGTAAAGACTGTAACAGCACTTTGAAATTTTTGGAATGGGCTGCTGCTTCCGCCGGATTGACCTTGCCGGAATCATGTAATACGTATGGGGGCAGATAGGTCATGCCGCATACATGGGCCATTTGGTTAAACGGAATGAGGTACGAAGCCATGGGAAAACGATTGTGTTTGTCTGCCTGGTAACTCTCTCTCGAACCGCTGGTGGTAAAGGAATTGAACATGATTTTCCCATGCAGGTTGTTGCCCTTGCTGCCATAAGCCCAGCCATTGGTGAACACCATGTCGAAGTACTGCTTCAGCAGTGCCGGAACATTGTACCAGTAAAAAGGGTGTTGCAGTACTATTATATCACTTTGTTCCAGATACTCCTGCTCCTTCCTGGTATTGATAGAAAACCGCGGGTATAATTCGTACAAATCCCGTATCACTACATTTTCCAAACCGGAAGCTGCCTTAAGCATACGTATGTTGTTTTTGGATCTTTCCAGAGCCGGATGCGCAACAATGAGGAGTATTTTTTGCATATAGAGGATAAGCAGCAGGTTTTGCCGGTTCAAAAATAAAATAGTGGCGGGAGTAAAACTATAACCATCATTTATTTTAATATTAAATAAAATAAAAAGGGCATCCGAAGTTTTATCCGGGTGCCCTTGCAATATGTTTTTGGCTATAAGTTAAAAAGCTTTCACCGCAGCTACTATACCTTGTTTGTTGCCGGGTTCTACATTCATCAGGCGAATGGCTTTATTAAAGCGTTCCATTTTGGCCGCATATTGTTTCTCCAGGCTTTCAACTTTAGCGTTTTCACCGTTGTTGGACGCCTGTACGATTTTTTCCTTCATAGAGACAATTTGATTTTTCATCAATGTCTGGATATCGGCGAGAATAACAGCTGATTCTGCATCGCTTGTCGACTTTTCAAAGGCGGACAGTTTGCTGTTTAGGGCTTTAGCATCGGTTACTGCTGCGGTAGAAACAGCTGAACCTTTTTGTTGAGCCATTGATTCAAAAGTTGTGCCAGTCAACAGCATTGCAGCAGCAAATACGATTTTGAAGTTCATGTTCTTTAAAAATTAGGCGATGAAATTTCATCGAAGTTAGTAAAATTGACAATTGCTTATGCCGGATAGACAGTAAAAAAGATTATATGGTTTGGTAGTACTGATATAGTTGTATGCACTCTGCAGCCTCCCGCACATCGTGCGCCCGCAGTATATGAGCTCCCTGCTGCAGGCAAAGCATGTGTAATGCTGTGGTTCCATTCAATGCCTCCGCCGGCTGTACCTTCAGTATTTTGCAGATCATAGATTTTCGGGAAACGCCGGCCAGCAGGCAATGTCCGGGAATGGCTAAGGCTGGTAGTCCTTTAAGCAATTGATAGTTGTGAGCAACGGTCTTCCCAAACCCAAAGCCCGGATCCAGAATCAGGTCTTTGATGCCCGCTGCCCCGCAGGCCGCTGATTTTTCAATAAAAAACTTCAATACTTCTTCTACCACATCATCATACACCGGATCATGTTGCATGGTGGCCGGCCGGCCCTGCATATGCATCGCAATATAGGGCACCCCCAGCGATCCCACGGTCTGCAGCATATCTGTATCCAGATTTCCGGCACTGATATCGTTCACTATATCGGCACCCGCCTGTACGGCCTCCTTAGCAATCATTGCACGGTAAGTATCTATGGAAATATAGCATTCGGGGTAGTGCTTTCTGATAGCGGCGATAAAGGGTAGTACCCGGTCTGCTTCTTCTGCCAGGGAAAGCTCGCCGGCACCTGGTCGGGTACTCATGCCTCCAATATCCAGTATGGTCGCTCCTTCTTCCAGCATTTGCCCGGCCTGTTCCAGCAGGAGACCGGGACTGTAATGGCCCGAGCCTGTATAGAACGAATCTGGTGTAGCATTGAGAATTCCCATCACTACTGGTTGCTCCAGTACCAGCAGTCTTCCGTTACAATTGAAAGTAAAGTTCATCTTTATTTATTCGGCTGCCAGGCCCTGCAGCAGAGCGGCGGGTAGCTCAAGTTTATGTAAAAGTTGTTCCAGCTCGGCCACTACCGATGCAACCAGGGGTATGCCATTTTTCATCCGGTCTTCGGTGCAGGCCCGTTCGGGATCACCAGGAATGAGTACGGGTTGTGCCACGTTCACAGGTTGCGCTTCCCTGAAACGCCTGATCCAGCGATCCATATGTTCTTTGAATGCTGCCGCTTCGCGAAAGGCGTCAATACGCATAGCACCAAAAAAATGACCCAGACCCTGCCCGGGCATATGCTCGGGCATTGGAACATAAGCAGGGAAGGGCGGCGCCCAGGGTCCATAGGAGGCACCACTCAGCACTGCCGAAAAAATATCGACTATACTGCCCAGGGCGTAGCCTTTATGGCTGCCATGTTCGCGGTCGCTGCCCAGCGGCAATAGTGCACCGCCCGACTTTAAAGCATGCGCATCCTGTGTAGCCTTGCCATCTTTATCCTGCACCCATCCGCCGGGGGTATCCTGATTTTTTCTTTGCAGCAATTCCAGCTTTCCGTTTGCAGCTGTAGTGGTTGCCATATCGGCCACGAAAGCGGGCTCGCTGCCGGCAGGTATGGCTACAGCTATGGGATTGGTTCCCAGCATTCGTTCCATCGAAAAGGTAGGCGCAACCAAAGCGCTGGCATTGGTCATCGTAATCCCTATCATATCGTGCTCCAAGGCCATCATTGCATGGTAGCCCGCAATGCCAAAATGGTTGCTGTTGCGGACACTTACCCATCCCGTTCCGCATTGCTGTGCCTTTTCAATGGCAATATTCATGGCAAATGGCGCAACTACCAGACCTAAACCTGCATCGCCGTCCACCACTGCGGTCGAGGGTGTTTCATGTACTTTGCGAATATGGGGTTGTGCATTGACCCTGCCGGCTTCCCAAAGGCGTATATATCCTGTTAGCCGGGCAATACCATGACTGTCTACACCACGTAAATCGGCACTTAGCAATACCTCGGTGGCGAGGCGGGCATCAGACTCGCTACAGCCAGCCTTTTTGAAGACAGCAAGGGTGAGTGCATGCAATTGTTCATAACTGTATTTGCAGACAGTATTCATGGCCGCAAAGTAAGATTATTCATCCTTTCACCGAAATGAAGTGAATATTAAGATATGGATATATAGCGGAAAGATGATTATATAGTTTATGTATTCAATATGTATAGTTGGATGGCTATTCGTAAATTCTATTCAATTAACCACTTGTTAACCAGGCTTGGGTCTAATTTAGCAATCATTTATATCCGGTGGTACAAATTAGTGTTAGTTTTGCATCAAATTTTTCCCTTGCTAGATGACGAAGCAATTCTACAATATCATTTTGTTTCTCGGCCTGTTGTCCTTGGGCGCCTCCTGTTCTAATGAAGACCGGTATTTCAGGGTAGAAGGACAAGTGAAGGATATGCCTGTACAGACAGTAGTGTTGGAGGAGCTGGGGTTTAATGAAGTTAAACTAATTGATTCTACCCGTTCGGGTGCCGAAGGCAAGTTCGAATTAAAGGGAATTTTTGGTGAACCTGCTTTGTACCGGATTCGTCTGGGCGATCAGGTTATGTTGTTTGTAGTAGACGCAGAGCATATTAAACTCACTTCCTCCTGGTCTGACCCCGGCAACTATGTGGCCAAGGGATCGCCCGGATCTTCGAGTCTGAGTATTTTCAGAAAGCATTATCTGGAAGTAAGCGAAGAGATGATAGCACTTGAGATGGCGGCTGATAGCTTAAGTTTTTCGGATGCCGATAGCCTGCAAACAATGGTGCACGAGGATCTGAAGCAAAAATCGCTTGCCTTCGTAGCATATATAAAAGGGTTTTCGGATACTACAAAGAGCTTGCCTGTGGCTTTGTATGCCGCCAGCAAACTGCTGAGTTATGACAATGAGGCCGAGTATATAACCGCATTTGCTTCAGGTTTATCAAAGCGTTTCCCCGATAGCCGCCTTTCTTCCGATTTTAAGGCAAAAGCCAGAGAATACGCTGCAGTGGCACAGGGAGCTTCTGGTCCCAAATTGGGTACTACCGCACCCGAATTTTCTTTGCAGACGCCCGATGAACGCACGGTATCTTTAAGCAGCTTCCGGGGCAAATATGTCTTAGTTGATTTTTGGGCCTCCTGGTGTCCTCCCTGCCGTGCCGAAAACCCGAATGTTGTAGCCGCCTATCAGGCCTTTAAGAATAAGAACTTTACTGTGCTGGGCGTTTCGCTGGATCAGGATAAATCCAAATGGCGGGAAGCCATCAATAAAGATGAACTGACCTGGACCCACGTGAGTGATCTTAAGGGCTGGCAATCAGACGTGGCTGAATTGTACGGATTGCGTGCTATTCCTGCCAATTTTTTACTCGATCCTTCCGGTAAAATAATTGCCATCGACCTTCGGGGGCCTGATTTGATGCGCACCCTGGCGGCCCGAATCGTGGTATCAGACTCCACCACCACCAACACCTCAGGGGCAACGCTGTCTGCTCCGAAAGCCCAAAAGTAAGTGCCCTCTCCTTCCTTCATGATCCTGCTCTGACTGTAGCCACTAATCGTGGTATAAGTAAGTTTTGACTGATAAGTATATGCTGATATGGCTGTGGTGTATAAACCACCGTGTTTCTTGTAATCGCATAAAGTTCTGATCCAGAGAAGTTGAAGTTTTAGCAAACTGCAGATTATTAGCAGGCTGACAGGCGTACACTATTACAGCTCTTACTCCAAAAATAAATCGGAAGCAATACGGTCGGCAAACAAACGCCCTTGCCGGCTAAGCTTTATAGAATCCGCGGTTATATTAATCCAGTTTTTTTCTGCAAATCTTTGTGCCGCTTCCAATAAAATTTGTTGGGCCTGGTTTCCAAAAGCACCGGCAATATAGTCCAGGTCGATACCCCACATAGTGCGCAATGAAACCATAATATACTCGTTGTACCGGTCTTTTTCCGACAATTGTTCCTGTTCAAAAGATAACCTGCCCTCCTGTAGTATACTGCGCATGTATACAGCATTGTTGGCAATATTCCACTTGCGGCTGCTGCCATTGTACGAATGCGCCGAAGGACCCAGGCCGAGGTAGGGCTTGTTTTTCCAATAGTTTGTATTGTGCCTCGCGTAGCGGCCGGGCTGGGCAAAATTTGAAATTTCATAATGCTCGTAGCCGGCTTCCTCGAGCGCATCCATCAATTGTTCAAACTGGTAGGCGCTTTCCTGATCAGCGGGAGCTTTGGTGGTACCTTTTTTGATAGCATGTGCCAGAGCAGTAGCGGGTTCTACCGTAAGCGCGTACGATGAAATATGCGGTACGCCTAAAGCTACAGCTTGTTGCAGGTTGTCGTTCCATTGAGTGTGGCTCATGGTTGGCGTGCCGTAAATAAGGTCGATACTGATGTTGTCAAATCCTTTATCCTGCGCCAGCTTTACGGCGTAGTCGGCCTGTTGGGCATTGTGCGCCCGGTTCATATATTTCAGATCCTGATCCTGGAATGACTGGATGCCAATACTGAGCCTGTTGACGGGAGTGTTTTTTAAAGCCTGTAGAAATGCTGGGTTCAGATCGTCGGGGTTAGCCTCAAGGGTAACTTCTGTAAGTGCCTGATCAGGGAAATTAAGCTGCAACTGGTCCCAAAGACGAAGTAATTCGTCGGCCGATAGCAGCGAGGGGGTACCACCGCCCCAGTATATCGTTTCAACGGCGGTATTCTCCAGATAGCCACGCTGCATCGACATCTCTTTTCCGATCGCAGTAAGCATATCCTCCTTGTATTTCAATGAGGTGGAAAAATGAAAATTACAATAGTTACAGGCTTGTTTGCAGAATGGAATATGGATGTAAATGCCGGACATGCTGCAAAAGTAGACAAATTGATCTGCCACTGTGGTTTCGTCAATTGTCAGGCTTATTTTAGCATGCTATATCCATATTTAATTTTAATTTCGTCGCGCATTTAAAATATACACCAATGCTCAAAAAACTGGTAGCAGCAAGTCTGTTGATGTTGTGTACAGGAAGCGTTTTTTCCCAAAAAAATAAATTAAAGGTCTGTGATGATAGCTCATTGCATGCGGAACTCGTAATGCACAACAAGAGTCTGGAAGATCGGGGATTTAAGCTGGTACAGTTTGAGACGTTTAATGCTCCTTCTGACGCGCTCGTTCCGTTTTATGTAACTATGGAAGCTGGGAAAATGTACCAAATCAGTTATTATGCCAATAGCGAAGCCCGTAAGTACAGCCTCGTTTTACTGGGAAAAGATCGTGAAAAACTGATCGATCTGAAACGCAAGCCGGCTAATGCAGCTGAGCGGTTGGTAACGCAAAGCTTTACTGCTCCGTATTCCGGAACCTATGCTATTGTAGTAAACCAGAAACTCAACGACAAAAAAGAAGCTTGCTCCGGTTTGTCGGTTATGAAGGCTGCCGGCCAATAATAATACGGACAATGCGCCCAGATGTTTTCAGGGCAGTTTTTTTAAGCGGTAATTGTGAAAATCACAATAAAGCCAGTACCGGTAATGCCGCTGGCATAGCCTTGATTCCTCAAAAATGAATGCACAATTTCTTGATTTATTAGTCCATCCTCTCAGCCGGGAACCGCTTATCTACCAGGAGGCCGGTACATCATTGGTATCGGGCGGCGATATTTTTCCCTGCCTGGCTGGGGTTCCGGTATTACTGCCGCCGAAAAGCGAAATGGAAACTGCCGGAGTGTTCAACTATCAGGAGCATTATGAACAGGATGCCAAAGCATTTGATTATTTTGAGGAATGGCAAAGAGTACACAGGGAAGAAAATCGTAGGTTACACGAGCAGATTTTGTCCCGAATTCCGGCCGATGCACGTACTATACTGGATGTAGGCTGTGGCGGAGCCTGGCTGGCTAAAGCCTTGATACCGGAGGGGCGTAGTGTCATTTCAATGGACATATCCACTACCAATCCCTTAAGGGCAATGGAAGTAGTACCTTCCGAGCGACATTTCGGGCTCATTGCCGACGTTTTTCATCTGCCCCTTCGCGAAGCTGCTGTAGACTGTATTGTGGCTTCCGAAATTATTGAACATGTCCAGGATCCCGAATTGTTTATTGCCCGCCTGTTCAGAGCACTGAAGCCCGGAGGCTGCCTTATTATTACTACGCCGTTTAATGAAGTAATTCCAAAATCGTTGTGTATACACTGTAATCAGCTGACGCCGCACAATGCGCATATACATTCTTTTACCAAAGAAAAGCTGAAAGCGATGGCCCCTGGCCAAGCCACTTCAGTTAAAACTGCTACCTTTAATAGCAAAGTGCTTATCAATTTACATATTCACGTATTGCTTCGGTTTTTGCCTTTCAGGTTGTGGCTCCTGTTCGACAAAACAGCCAATACACTGTTTGGATCCAAAGCAATGCGACTTATGTTGGTGGTTAAAAAATAGAATTGGCATTGGAAAAACAAGATAGTCAGGCCGGCCAGAGAGGATGGTTCGGGAATTCGGCTATAATTTTTGTGGCCAGGTCTTTCTCGACGCTGGCCAATCTCGCCATAACTATTTTCTTCGCTCATCAACTGCATCTTGAGGATAACGGTCAATATCAGAATTTCTGGATTCGTTTAACGGTATTGGGAACCATTGCCAGTCTGGGCTTGGCAGCGCTGGCTTATACCTATGCTCCTTCTACCATAAAGACCATATTGCAGCAATTGCGCAAACGGCATTATGCAATATTCGTGGCGGTACTGGGCCTCATGTCGCTTATTTTTTACACCTTCTTCCGACTCGATGACAGCTCCGCACCATACGAGTCGCCGGCATCGCCCGTATTGATTCCCTTCTTCGCACTGTTCGTATGTAATATTATTCTGGAAGCCTTACTTACTGTGTACCGGCGTTTCGCCGTTTTGTTGTGTACTGCTGTGGCTTATAGTGCCGGTTTTGTAATAGCCCATGCGCAAATGTTATCTGGTTTCGACCTTAACAGGTTATTCCTTTATCTGACTATTTTAAATGTAATAAAATTCATCGTTTATTTCCAGACGGTGCGCACAGCGGTTCACCGTGCCGATGTGAAGGAGGCGCGTCCGGTGCATATCTTGCGGGTTAGAGGTATGTGGATGCATGTTTTTATCTATGATGCAACACAAATAATTTTCAGGTTCCTCGACAAATTTGTCATCTCCTTCCTGTTTAGCCGCGATATTTCAGCACTGTATATTGCCGGCACACTGGAAATCCCCTTCCTGCCTACTGTATTCACAGCGGTAAGCAGCAGTGCCCTGATGCATTTGAGCAAGTCTAAAAATATTAGCAATATGGATGCTGCCGCCGTCATACGAAGTTCTTCCATGGTGCTCGCTACGATCACATTTCCGGTTTTTTGTTATTTATTTTTCTTCAGATACGAGTTCATAACCTTTATTTTTTCTGATAAATATGCGGCTTCGGTTCCCATATTCGCCTGCGCACTTATACGCTTACCCTATTTTGTATTAAATGTGCCTTTCTATCTTCAGTTCAGACAAAGAGGCGACCTGATGAACAGGGGCGCTGCGCTGGATATCATTCTGACCCTCGCTTTGAGTCTGCCTATGTACTATGTACTGGGTCTGCAGGGGATCGTACTTAGTTTTGTTATCAGCAGTTATGTACAGTTATTCTATTATACCTACTGTACTTCAAAATTGCTGGAACTGTCGCCACTACGTTTTTTCCCCTTGCTCAACTGGGCGGTGAAAGCCCTGGTATTTTCGATGCTGGCTATCATCATGCATCATTTACTTAAGGCCCATTGCTCGCCGGCTGTTACCGTTATAGCCGGAGGTTTGTCAATGGTAGCCGCAGGCTTTTTATGGCTGATGCTCGAAACCAAGAAGAAAGGAATCATTACCTTTGGCCGCAATTAAAAACAGGTTTTCTGCATTGGGTTTATGTGTGGTATTTGTGGGTTCATAAAAAAAGGCGGAGCAGCAAAGGTGTCCTCATTGGCAGCTATGAACAATGCCATCCGGCATCGCGGTCCTGACGACGAAGGTTATTTTTGCATACAGGATGAAAATGCGGCATCGTTTGCGGGTGCCGACACTATGCCTGAAATACGCAATCGCCTGCCCTATATAAATCCGGAAAGTAAAATCGCTGCAGGACTAGGGTTTCGACGATTATCGATATTGGATCTATCCGCGGCAGGTCATCAGCCCATGCTGAGCGCCGATGGGAAAATTGCACTTACGTTCAACGGACAAATATATAATTACCAGGCCATTCGAAGCGAATTGCAGCAGCTGGGACACCACTTTCATAGCCAGACCGATACAGAGGTAATATTGCGGGGCTACGAACAATGGGGGAAAGATGTGGTACATAAGCTGAATGGAATGTTTGCTTTCGCCATTGCCGATACAGGACAACAAACCGTTTGGCTGGTTCGGGATCGCATAGGAATAAAACCCTTGTTTTATCATATCGGAGAAAATAGTTTTACCTGGGCATCAGAGATCAAAGCCATACTCAAAGCCCCCTGGGTTCAGGCTCAATTGAATGAAACGGGGCTCACCGGCAATTACTATCTGCAAACCAGTCCGTCGCCCCTCACTTGTTTTCAGAATATTTTTGGCTTAACTCCTGCTACCTGGATGGAGATAAATCTGCGTACGCTGGAGCGGAAAGAAGAAGTGTATTGGCACCTGCCCACAGCCGGTCCACAGCGCATAAGTCTTCCCGATGCCGCAGCAGAATTGGGTTCCCGATTGTCGGCTACCGTCGCTGCGCAAATGCATGCCGACGTACCGGTTATAACCATGATGAGTGGCGGGGTAGACTCTACCACCATTACGGCGCTGGCACATCAGCACGATCCTTCCATTTCGTGCTATTCGTTCGGCATTGATGGTAGCGGCGCCGGAATGGATGAAGTACCGCAGGCCGTTGTAATGGCCCGCAAGCTGGGAATTCGTCAGGAAGTACACATGGTAGATATGGATGCCTTTATTGCCGGCATGGATGCCGATCTGAGGCATTATGAAGAGCCGTATACGGCTCCCGAAGTGATGCTTAGTCCCTCGCAGTACCTGGGCGAGCGAGGTTATAAGGTATTGCTTTCGGGCAATGGAGCCGACGAGGTGTTTGGAGGATACAGCCACTTTTTAGCCGTGGCGCAATGGCTGAAACATCGCAGATGGAGGGTAGTGGCGCCATTGATACCTGCAGGCGGTAATTTTCTCAAAAAAGTAAAGAACTATTTAAAGGTCGATACCGGGTTCAAGTATTACGCCAACAGCCGGTCCTGTATGCGTCCGTATCAAATAGAAGACCTGTTCCTGAAGCAGCCCGGATTTGGACAATTAGCATCTTTCCTGCCTCAGGACGAACACCGTTACAGCAATGTATACGAAGCATTGTTTCATTTTGAGATGCGCTACTCGGTAGGTTCCCATCATGTGTTTCGCGACGACCTGAGTGCCATGCGCTATAGTGTGGAAATGCGGTATCCCTACCTCGATCATACACTGGTAGAGTGGGTGGCTTCGCTGCCCCTGGCACTTCGGTATAACGGGAATATAACCAAGCCTTTGTTACGCGCAACAGCAGCTGCTTATATCGATGATATCAATCTGGGCATGCCCAAAAAAGGATTTAATTTGCCGCTCGAGCATTGGTGGAAACACAAAGGGCCTGTACGCGCTTATATGGAGCGGCAGTTACAATCGCTGAAAAAGCGGGGCATTTTCAACAACCATACCATCGCACAATGGGAAGCCGGTAGCCATACATCATTTGAGCTCAGCAAAATCTGGCAATTGATTACTACCGAAGTCTGGCTGCAAACCTATATCGACTGATCAACCTGTTGCGGATTCCGTAGCTAATTTCCATCTGATTATCCTTTGATCCCTGGGCAGCGGCACATTATATGCGCGCAACGCGCTGGTAATACCCGAGCTGCATCTGCGAATTCAGTACGCTTTTTTCCGGTTGTCGGACGATAGGTATAAAAATAAGAAGAGGCCGCCTTTCGGCAACCTCTTCGGCCTCTATAAAAACCCATCAGCCTTATAGATCGGTAATAGTGTATACCACGGTAGCAGCAAATGTTCCGGTAGCAAGACTGGCTACATCGGCAAAATTGGCCAGGGTATAATGCACATCATATTTCGTTCCGGCAGTTCCTGAATGGTCGCTGGTTGCCAGCGCTTCAGGCGTTGCGATCAAGTTAGTGTTTTGGTTAATCAGGTTCTGACGGGTGTTTGAGTAAGTTGCAGAAGGAGCAGCAGATGCGGCTACAATCTGACGGGGATTGTCGACCTGCAGGTAAATATTCGACACCGGAATGCTGGTCAGGCCCGTTGCGTTAGCATTAGTATTAGTCAGCGAGGTAGCATTTCCTTCCAGTGAAACCTGAATTTTGAAAGCGCCGCTGGAAATTACATCCAGAGTGGTAATCTCGTTGCCAGCTACACCCGTTGCGGACGCCGCATCGGTAAATTTGCCGGGAGTGTTCAAATCGATATTTACAGTAGCACCAGAAGTAACAGCAATGGATTTTACATTGGATACATTTACATTCAGGAGCGTATTAGCAGAAGAAGAATTTTGCGCGAAAGAAGCAGAAACACCGGTAAGAACGAAAGCTGCAGCAAAAAGTACTTTTTTCATGTTTGTTTTTAATTTAAAGTTTGGTTTGTTTTTGAGGATGTTTTAGTGTTGTTTTTCTGTGTTGTTTGATAGCGCAAAGATGCGGCGCTAAACCAGCCCCATCTAATCAAATTGTCTCCAAAAAAGGTGGGTTTCCGAAAGCTTTATACATGAATGATGTATCTAACCGTTTTACTGATAGTTAGTCCCTTGTGAGAGGTCGTGCCGGGAATTTTCCCCGCATCTGTTGAATCTTAATTGTTGATTTTCAATTTGAGTTTTATAAACCCGAAACATTTCAGCAGGCTGAGGTGTTAAATCAGGAAATAAGGCCTAAATTTCTGGCGTTAATGCAATAATCAATCTATCCTTTATGTCCGCAGGCGCGAACGGATTTCTGTCAAAAAGTAAGGCCCGATATAAAACCCTTCCCCGCTGGGGAAAAATTGTGTTGTACGTAGCTGCAGCCTTTCTCCTGCTTTTAATAGCCGGCTGGATAGTAGCGGCCTGGTATATTAACAGCCACAAAAAGGAGCTGCTTCATAAAATCACTAGTTCAGTAAGTGAACAAATCGATGGAAATTTCCAGATAAAGGATATGGAGCCGGCGCTGCTCACCGGCTTTCCTCATATATCGGTTCGGCTCAAAGATGTATCGCTCAGCGATAGTATGTATCAGCATCATAAAAAAAACCTGCTTGAACTGAAGTCGGTATATGTTCAGATCAATGTATTGTCACTATTAACCCGGCATCCTAAAGTCGGGAAAATTACCATCGCCGATGGAGCTGTATATCTATTCGCAGATACAAGAGGTTATACCAATACCTATCTTTTTAAGAAGAAAAATCCCGAACAGAAAAAGAAAGCCGGAAAGCAGATTGAAATACGGGAATTTGGTATCGAAAATGTACTGTTTACTTTCGACCATTTTGAACGAAACAAACAATTTAAAGTACGCATCGATGATATGGATGGTGAGATCGATACAAGGGGCGAAATGCTCGATATCGAAGCCGATACCAAAGCTCATTTTTACCAGTTAGGATTCAATCTGGAAAAGGGAGGGTTTGTAAAGAATAAAGACCTCGACGCCCATCTGAAATTCCATTTCAATAAGAAAAACTCCCGCCTCGAAATGCCGGTACAAAGGATAGAGGTCAATGATGTGCCGATTAATTTTGGCTGTGTGTTTAACTTCGGCAACAAGCCTGCCGACTATCAAATTGATATTGATGCCCCTTCCATCTATTTTAAAGAAGGTACCTCCTATTTGTCCAGGGCGATTGCGGAGAAACTCGACAGCTTCGATCTCGATAAGCGTATTTCGGTTCAGGTGAAAGTGAATGGTTCCTTTCAGTATCCCGACACGCCCCTGGTAGACGCACGCTGGCAAACCAAAAACAATGTTTTGCATTCTGCATTTGGGAAAATGGTGAATACCCAGCTTAAAGGATCCTTTGTAAATAATTATGTACCCGGCCGGGGGCGTGGCGACGACAATTCAGCAGTAACCATCACCGGTCTCACTGCCAACTATGCCGAAATTCCTTTCAGAGCTGATTCCATTGTTATATATGGTCTGATCAACCCGCTGATGAAGTTAAAATTGGTGACCAGATTTGAAGTGGAAAAGCTGAATGCTATTCTGGACAACTCCTTTGATATGAAAGGGGGCTTCGCCGACATCGACCTCAATTATACGGGTCCGGTATTATCGCACGATACGTTCCGGCACACCATGTATGGACACATACGTATCAAAGATGCCGCTTTGACCTATGTTCCCCGCTCGCTCTCTTTTAAGAAGTGTAATATTAATATAGAGTTTGATGGTAATAACTTGATGTTGCGCAATACTACTCTTTCGTCGATGAAGAGCACTATTAAGATGGAGGGCAATGCTACCAATTTTATGAATGTTTACTTTCTCGATCCCGGTCGCGTGCGGTTCGACTGGAATATCAGCAGTAACCTGATTGATTTGAACGAGTACAAGACCTTCCTTGCTCCACGTAAGAAAAAGGCTGCACCGGCAAAGCCGATAAATAAGAATCATAAAATGTCGAAAATCGCAGACCGGCTGGAGCTGGTAATGGAAAAGAGTACCATGTTCCTTCATGTAAATGTCGGCAGAGTATTGTACGATAAATTTGACGCGCAACATATCAATGCTGATATAGACATTACCGAGTCGGGTATTGGGCTGAAAAACGTGCGGCTGCAACATGCAGGCGGCAGTTTGCATGCCGACGCCCGCCTGTATAATGGTGCTGCCACGCTGCCTTTTGATATCCATGCTAAAGTGAACAAGGTAAAGGTTAGCCGGCTGTTTTATGCTTTTGAGAATTTTGGTCAGCAAACCCTCAGCCATAAAAATCTGGAAGGCGATTTTTCAGCCGATATTAAAGTAAGAGGTGTGATGAACGAGCAGGGTCATATTTTTACCAATACCCTTAATGGGAACATCGCTTTCCAGCTCGACAACGGGGAGCTTAATAATTTTCCACCCTTTGAATCGATACAGAAATTCGTGTTTAAAAAGCGTAATCTCTCCCATATCACGTTCAATACACTTAAAAACAACCTCGACATAAATAATGGGAAAATAACCATTCATCCAATGAGCATAGAGTCCAGTGCACTTACTATTAAGGTCGAGGGCGTATATGCCTTCGAAAAAGGCACCGACATCAGTATTGCCATACCCCTACGTAATCCGCAGAAGGACCGGGATTTAATTGCTCAGGGTAAAAAGCCCCGGAAAGATAAAGGTATAGTGGTGTACCTGCGGGCACAGGATGGCGACGATGGCAAAGTAGGTATCAGCTGGGATCCGCTTAAGAAAGGCCTTAAAGACAGCACCCGTACCGACGACGATGATGAAGCCGACAAAGCTGGATTGCCGGCTAAGGTCAAAATGCCTTAGAAATAATCCTGGTAAGCTTTTCGTCGTGTAAGTTTCAAATCCTGCAGTACCGAGGCTTTAACTTGTAGGGTAAAGTTAAAGCTCCTTCGGAAACCGAAGGGTACCAGGTTCAGATTCATCTGCCAGCAATGCAGGTCGCGGCTTATGTCAATGGAGGTAAGACCCAGCGTTACTTTATCGATGCGTTCAAATACGAAACCGCTCGACACATTTACCTTCCATCGTTCTGTAAGATTAAATCCACCATTAAACGTGAGATTGGGACGGTACAAAATAGTATCGCCGGAAGGACGGCCGCGGTCGCGGGTGGCGGACAGCCCCGCATTTACACTGAGATTCCAGGGTATATTAAAATCGTAATAATCATTAATCCTCCCATTTTGCATCAGGCGTTGCACCTGTTCGTTGTTTTTCTCCGCATCGTCCTGTTCTTTCTGATTGCTCTTTTCACCCTGAAGGCTAAAGCCGATGGTGACATTACCATTCTGGAAGTCGGCCAGTCCGCCTCCTGTGTTCAGCAGATATTCTTTAGTACGTATTCTGCCATCATACCGGTAGGGATCGAAGTTGGCAGCCGCAGAGATATTGAATATTTTCAGCAAAGAAGTACGGAAACTCAGATTGATATTCGAGAGGTTGTTGGAATCACGAAACAGGTCATAACTGGTGTTGAAGGACAAACCATCGATCAAAGAAATAATCTTTGTTCCTGCATCACCGGAAGTATCGCGCGTGCGTACTTTCATTTGCAGGTTATTGTCAAGGCGGAAACTTACAGCGCCCCGGAACAGCGCGTTTGAGGGGCCGCCAATGGGAGTGCCGGAGTAGGGCGACCGGTAGCTTTCCATACCATAGGCGTCGGTGTATTCATATAAATAGTCGAACGGCGGCTGTGCAAATCCTGGCGTGTAACCAAAACTTACATTGGGCGTAAGTACATGTCGTAGACCTGCAATTTTACCTTTCTTAAATGTTTTCAGACCGTAAATACGAGTACTTACCGATGTAGATACTTCAAACTGACGGGAGGTAAAAAATCCATTGCGGTACAATACCGTGTCTTCGCGTTGCAGATCGTTGTTATAGCGCGTATATAATTGCCGGGTGTTCCAATATTCGGTATAAGGCACCGAAATGTTCCAGTTGAAATAGCGCAACAGGGTATAGTTGGCCTGTATTTGTGCGCTGTGTCGAATACCGTTTTCAAAATCCGCAAAAGACAGGTTGTTAAAGCTGAAGGCAGTATCATAAAACCGTAGCTGGTTGGTAGCCTGTACGGAATAGGAGGCACTTATTTTCTCATACCAGCGGGGCAGTCCTATCATCTGTTTGCGCTGAAAGGGTGAAAACTGTCCGAGGTTGAAATTGATATCAGGCAGGCCTACCGTTACCAGTCCGCTTTGGGTGCTCTGGTTATGACGGGCCGCGACAGATAATTGATAAGGTTTGTTTTTCCAGCTCTTGCTATAGGTAATGGATGAGTTGTACTGGTTGTCCAGAATGTTTTCAACGCCAATGCCGTTCAACTGATTAAAGGTACTAGTACCAAAAGATACCGCTGCACTAAAATTGGTACCTGGTCTGGCTTTAGGATCGACCTGGTGGTTCCAGTTTACTTTAAAGTCTTTGAAAATCTGGCCGTTGGGTTCGTAAATCTCACCAATTTTGGTGTAAGCATAATTAAGTGCAAGAGAACCGTTGTACTGGTAGCGTTTCGAATATTGGGAGGTCGTGAACGCGGCCCAGCTACCTTTCGAATAAATATCAAACTGAGCAATGACGCCGAGGTAGTCGTTCACTGCAAAATAATAACCGCCTCTCTGCAGGCCCAGGCCCCTGTTTTCTTCAAGCGTATAGGTGGGCAACAGAAAGCCTGAAGCCTGGCTCTTTTTTTCAGGGAACACGCCGAAGGGCAACCACAGCGGGGTAGGTACATCCTGAATTTCCAGATTGGCCGGTCCGGTAGCAATAACGCGCCCGGGCACAACTTTCACTTTCCTGGCTTTAATGCCAAAATGCGGATGATCCAGGTTGCAGGTAGTATATACATTGCGTAAACCGGAGATACTGCCGTCGGCATTTCTTTTTACCTGTTCACTGATCATAAATCCGTCGCCATACTGCGAGCGTGCATTGCGAACCAGGGCCTTCTTGCTTTGGAAATTATAACGTAAGGTATCGTAAGCTATTACTTCCTGTCCCTGTTTAAATTCCTGAGTGGAAATTTTTTTACCCGCGGTATCCAGTATGGGCAGTGCTGAAAGTGTACTGGTCTTCTGATCAAAAATCAGTTGCCCCGACTTAATTTCCAGTTCTTCATAATTGGCCTTTGAGTCGCCGTAGAGGTAATATTTATTTCCTTTTACATTCAAAACGGCTGAATCCTTCGCCGATGTGATGACCCTCGAGGGCAGGGCATCTTTGGCAATTTTAATACCAAGTTCAGCTTCTTTAATACTGATAGCCGAGCTGTCGCCTTGACGCAGGGTACTATCGGTGGCCGAGAGGGGGCTGGTATCGGCCGGTACATTGAACAAGCTGTCGCTATCGGGAATAATCTGAGCACTGACTGTTGTTCCGAGCAATATTACAAAAACAGCCGTCATCCAAAGACGACAGCCAGCATGTAATATCAAAGACAGGCAATTACCGGTAAGGCTCATGAATCGGAGCAAAAATACACTATACTTTTTGTCTGTGCGTCATTAAAAGATACTGCGCATCGAAACTGGCATTGAGCTGCAGCAGTTATTTAGCACACTATGGAACGTGCGGGGGCTTGTAAACCGTATTTTAATTACCACAATTCTGGATAAAAATTTTATTTTGCATCCAAACAGAAAATTAAAGAAAAAAAGCAGGTCAAATTTTTTCAGGCTTTAATTATTTCCGGAAGTACCAATCAATTGCAAATGATATCAGTTAAAAACGATAGATTTCGTTCGTTTATATATATATGTACCCTGTGGCTCCCCATACTTTTTATTTGCAGTACTAAGTCGGCTGCGCAATCGGGTAAAATACTGAAGACGGTGGTTCTGGATGCGGGTCATGGTGGTAAAGATCCGGGGGCTATCGGTACCTATTCAAGTGAAAAAAACATCGCATTGAGTGTAGTTCTAAAGTTGGGAAAATTATTGAGAGACAGTTTGCCCCAGCTTAAAGTAGTGTACACCCGGAATACCGATGTTTTTGTAGAGCTTAAGGAACGCGGAATTATAGCCAACAAGGCTTCCGGCGATTTATTTGTATCCGTGCACGTAAACTCTACCGCCGGCCGTCGGGAGCGGATTCAGACGGGAACCCGCACCGTAGGAAAGGGTAAGAACCGAAGAAAGGTACCCGTATATAAAACCATTCATCACCGCGAAACCTCTACCAGTGGTACTGAGACCTATGTATTAGGTCTTACCCGTACCGATGAAAAGAAAAAAGCCATAGGTGAATTTGGCGATTATATTACCGACGAGGCGGGGCAACTCGACGAAAACGACCCGCTTACCAAAGTTTTGATAGCACAGTATTCGCAGGCCTTTTTGAACAAAAGCGCCAACTTTGCCGGCAGAGTTCAGGCCTATTATGCCCAAACCGGTCGTCCCGATCTGGGTGTGAAACAACAAAGTCTGCAGGTATTAGCCAATAGTGCGATGCCCGGTGTGCTTACCGAACTGGGCTTTATCAATAATCCTTCCGACGAAGCCTACCTTAATTCTGAAGCCGGTCAAATGGAGCTCGCCATGTCGCTGTTCCGCGCTATCAGGGATTATAAAGCTGATATTGAACGCGGCCGCAGCAGTCAGTAAATTTCTCCCGAACATATAAGTACCTTATAAGAAAGGTCATAGAAATGTATTTCCCTGAACGACGAATAGTTTGGCTGTCCTGCCAGTTATCGCCGTTTCTCCGCAAATGCAGGGGTTAAGTTAACCGGATAGCAGCCGGAGTTACCACGGTAACACTACTCGCCAGTCAAAACTTTTATGCTGTCCGGTTATTTACCGGTCCCAATCCCAAATATCCAATTGCACGGAAAAGCCGGAAGAAGTCTGTAAAACGTTTTTTCCAGGGAATAGCCTGTTGCACATTGCGCAGGAAGCCTGACAGGAAGGATGTTAAAATCGCTTTTTCAGATTCGCTCAGCGCCTGTCCCGCATACTTCAATTTCAGGTAGGGTACCATAAACGGTGCAAAGTTTGTTTGTAACTGCGCATCGGTTTGTTCGGCATATTGCCACATGGTTTGTCCCGGCACAAGCTGATAACCTAACTGATGCAGGTAATAGCCCGCCGTACGGTATGCCCAGTAGGCCTTTGCCTCCCAGGAGCCCGACCAGCGATAGCGTGCACGGAAGTATGCATACAACAGTCGGGGGAAAGAAAGCAGCAGGAGTAAAATGAACACAACGCTGAACAGGGAGGCCAGCAGGATGGCTTTCCAATTGGTCTTACCTGCCTCCGGCTGTTGCTGTACCGCTTCGGTACCGGCCTCATGGGGCTTGGGCTTAATATGTACTTCGTCAATCGGAGCCGGTTGCGGCAAACGATTCAGCAATCGGCCCGCAGGTTCGCCCTGCGCCGGCTTCAGGTGTTTATACGCCTCAGCGTACGAAACGGCGGTAGCACTATCGCCTTTTTGTAATTCGCTCAGCGGCACATCAACACTGTCTTTCCGGATAGCTGCAATACTCAGATCCAGTTCCATTTCCGCACCCTTTTCAAAGCGAAACTCCTGATCGTGGTACACCATTCTGGACATGCGCAGCCCGGCTTTTTTACGCAGTGTATCGATATGGGTAATGAGGCCATCACCAGCCAGATATGCTTTGGGTGGTTGCATGGGAGGCGTACCATCCGGTGCCGGACTTTGCTCGGCTTCTTCATTGCCTACTGTAGTGTCAAAATCGAGCCATCCGAAACCGGGGAAATAAACCTGCACCCAGGCATGTGCCTGATCGGCGTAATACCAATACCAGCCCTTATTCTTATTGCTGCGGTCTACCGTCATAAAGCCCACAGTTATACGCGAGGGAATGCCCAGCGAACGCAACAGAAACAAAGTAGCACCTGCATAATAGGCACAATAGCCTTTGCGGTTTTCGAACAGGAAATATTGGAGTTTGGAAGCATCCGGAATGTCGGGCACACCCGGATTGTCGGTATAGCTAAATAATGCTTCACCGTTCTCATCCTTCGAAAGAAAATAATCCCTGATGGCCAGTACCTTGTCGATGGGTGTGGGCTTATCGCCGGCTATTTGTGCTGCAAGCGCCTTAATACGATTGAATTTGGCATCTGAAGGCATATAGGTATAGTAGTCCATCAGACGCCGGTCTACTCCATTGAAGTGTTGCACACTGCGCAGTACTTCAAATCGCTGCTGCTGAAATTTGTTTATCTCCTCATTGTCGCCGGCATTGTAAACGAAGTAAGCACTATTGAGCTCGGATATATAGCTTTTGGCCCTATAGGCAGATTTGAACTCTTCTCTGAAATCTTTTTCTACCGTTATAGGTTGTACAAAGAACGAAGTGCTGGGCGCAATAAAGGTAGAAGGTGATAACTGTTTTTTGTATATCTCAATCTCCACCGTCCGCCGTAGTTTTTCTTGGAGTGCATAGTCCAGTACGGAAGAGTCGTATTTAGTGAAGAACACCGGTATTTGCGAAGGATCAGGTTCAAACAAATCACTTAAGGGTATATTGGGATCCTTTTCAAAAGTTTCGGTCAATGTATCGAAGCGGGAATAGTAAAATGCCGTAAGGTAAAGGGGGTTAGGCAGTTCAGTTCCCGGGAAAAAATTATCGATATGCGCCGCAAAGAGTAATTCGTTGCTGCGGCCCAGACTGCCCCTCAGCCGGGTATATTGCTGCAGGTCAAAAGTATTGTCTTTGTTTTTCTTGAGCATGCTGTTTTTACCAGCTTCCCCGCCGCCACCGTATTGGGCTATGGTTTCTGAAATTTCGCCGCGCATCAGGTATATGACGCCGCCGAGTAACAATATAGAAACGAGGCAGAATAAGGCCAGCCTGCGCGTAAGGAACCACCAGAATTTCTGGCTTTTATCTTTATAATTATGAATGAGCTCGGCAGTAAAAATGATGTACACGGCGTACAATACTGCGGGTGCAAACACATTTATAAAACTCCATAAACCGTTTTCTTCATTGCTGAAAAACAGCTCATTCCTGCGTGCAATCAGCGATATACAGGCCACCAGAAAAAGCGCAGCAATAAATATGGAGAAAAAACGCAGCCGGGTAAAGCCCCAGCCGATAATCCAGCCCAGCAAAAAGGTGATGGAAAATACCCTGAACTGGATGGACAGGAAGAAAGTATCGAATTCACCTATGGCAGTAGCGTCGATGCCTTTGTACACCAGGTACAAACCAAGGCTGAGCAGGGCAAAGGTGGGCAGGAACCTAAAACGGAAGCTATACACCAGGGCAGCGCCAGCCATGCCGGCTGCCACGTACAGCGACTGTTGCAGGGTTTGGTTGTTCAGGATGGTATAGTACTGGTTGGCGTTCCAAATAAGGAAATAGCAAACCAATAATGTAGGTGCAAGTAAAAACAGGGCTTTTGCCAGCAATTCATTTACTGCCGTAGCTCTTTGAATTCGCATAGCCAAATATAGGAAGTTCCGCATTACCATCAGCAATTCGAATACGGTCATTGCCCGAAGCAGAGCCGGCGATGCTTCAATATTAGGAACCAGTTTATCGGGCCATTCTTTTAACAGTTATTAACCTGCAGGCTTGGCCAATATGTTTAGATTTGTTCCGTTATTTATCAGGTCAGCCCCTTCTTCCGCAGAAGACGGATTTTTAACGTCCCGTTCGATAATTCAGGGATAATCTATAGCCGGGTTTCTGCCAGAAGGTAAATGGCGTTCATGATGCTCATAGTATTCCCTGAATGCCTGGTGTATGCTGCGGTGTGCGGATGTAAAACGAATTATTCTTAACCATATTTTTCAATGCAGGCAGGATGAACGATTATATGTTCGGTAAAAGGGAATCCTGGATGTTGGGGAATATTGACAAAAACTATACGCCGCATCCGGTGTTTTTAACTTCTAAAATTGACTAACTAATACAGGCACATGTCCGATCTTTTATTGTCCATCAATCCATTTACCGGGGAACAAATAAACAGTTACCCCGTCGATACACGCACTATAGCCCGATACAAACTGGATCAGGCCCAGCAGGCCTTTCAGCATTGGCGGAAAACTTCCATAAGACAGCGGGCGGCCTATTTAAAAAGCCTGTCCGACTATCTTCAAAAGAACAAACGAACCATGGCCGAGCAGGCTACGCTTGAAATGGGCAAGCCTTACGCGCAAAGTGTAACGGAAATTGAAAAAAGTGCGACTACACTGGCATACTATGCCGAAAATGGCCCGCGTTTTCTGGACGACGAAATAGTAGACACAGAAGCCAGCAAAAGCTATGTAAGCTTTCAGCCTCTGGGTGTGGTATTGGCCATAATGCCCTGGAATTTTCCTTACTGGCAGGTGTTTCGTGCCATGGGCCCCATACTTATGGGTGGCAATACCATGTTGTTGAAGCATGCTTCGAATGTAACCGGCTGCGCCCTGGCTATCGAAAAAGCTTTACGGGAAGCTGGTTTGCCCGAGTATATTTTCCAGAATTTGCTCCTGCCCTCTTCGGCCATGGAAGAAGTAATAGCGCACAGGTATGTACAGGCCGTGACCTTTACAGGTAGTACCGGGGCAGGTGCCAAAGTAGCCGCTATTGCCGGGCAGTACCTGAAAAAGCAGGTACTCGAACTGGGTGGCAGCGATGCCTATGTGGTATTATCGGATGCCGACCTCAAATCAGCTGTCGAAATATGCGTCACCTCGCGCCTCAACAATACCGGTCAAAGCTGTATATCGGCTAAGCGATTTGTTGTGGACAAGAAGGTGATCAATACGTTTACCACACAAATGGTTGTTCAGATGAAAGACAGGCATTGGGGCAATCCTATGGATAGTGCTACGCAGCTTGGACCTCTGGCAAGACACGATTTGCGCGATACACTCCACAAGCAGGTTCAGGACAGTATAGCTCAGGGAGCTGAACTGCTTTGTGGCGGCTATATTCCGGAGGAGCCCGGAGCATTTTATCCGCCTACGGTACTGGCCAGGGTAAAGAAAGGTATGCCAGCCTACGACGAGGAACTGTTTGGGCCGGTAGCAGCTATCATTGAAGCCAACGATGAAGCAGATGCACTACGCATTGCCAACGATTCGGTGTTCGGGCTGGGCGGAGCAATTTTTTCAAGAGATACTAAAAAGGCGGCGCGACTTGCCGAAGAGCATTTTCAGGCTGGCAGCGTTTTTATAAATGACTTCGTACGTTCCGATGCCCGCCTGCCCTTTGGCGGTATTAAGCAAAGTGGATATGGCCGCGAATTGAGTTATTTCGGATTGCGTGAATTTGTAAATATCAAAACTATATTTGTACGCTGATAAAAACTGCCTCTGCAGTCCGGCTGTATTTAAAAATATTTGTTTGATAATATGTACACATATCTCGCATTAGGCGATTCTTATACCATAGGGGAGCAGGTGGCACCTGAAGAAAATTTCCCTCATCAGTTCAGTAAGCTGATGAGCGGTCACTACGGCATTCCTTTTGCCGATCCCCGCATCATTGCTGTTACAGGCTGGACTACCGATGAGCTTGCTGCTGCTGTCGAAGCTGAAAAAATTACAGAGACCTACGATTTTGTAACCCTGTTAATTGGTGTCAACAATCAGTATCGTGGCCGCAACCTGGAGGAATATAAAGCGGAGTTCACAACGTTATTGCAACGGGCAATACTATTTGCCAATGGACGCAGCAGTCATGTATGCGTACTGTCTATCCCCGATTGGGGTGTTACTCCGTTTGCAGAAGGCAGGGATCGCGCATCCATCGCCGAACAGATAGATGCGTTTAACAACGCTAACAAAGCGATAGCCGGAAACCATCGTTGTTTATACCTCGATATCACCGAAAGTACGCGACAGCACGGTACCGACCTTGCTTACCTTACCCCGGATAAATTGCATTACGCGGGGAAAGAATATGCTTTATGGGCTGCGGCCCTGGCTGAAAAAGTACAACCGGTATTGTAATACTGGGCTTATAACCTTGGCCTACAATTATCTAAAAAACGTGCAGGAATGAATTACTTGAATATATGGCGCCGGCAGGGCATATTGCTGGCAGCAGCCTTGCTTTTTTCATGTGCCGGTTTTGCGCAACGCGTTACACTGCGCGCCTTAAGCATACGCAGTACCGACGGTACTCCGGTACTTAGCATGGCCGAAAACGGAAGCGTTACCCTTAATGGAGAACCGGGAGGTGTACTGGGAAAAGACGGCGTACTACAGTCGCCCGAGGGTGAGCTAATGAGCAAGCTTGAGAAAAACGGCCGCTTGCTGGATGCGGAAGGAAACGAACTGATTCGGCTCCTGCCCGACGGAAGTATGGATGCCGGCGAAGGACGCCTGTTGAAATGGAACAGTAAAGGTATTATTAGTGCAGGCGAGGGTATGGCTTTACGCCTTTTACCCAATGACCAGCAATTGTATAAAACCGCAGCCTTACTGATTGCCTTTTATTTTGGTATACCGGAGCCCGATGAAAGTGCTGATGAACGTAATGAAGAGTAGGCAGGTGATAAAATCATCACTTGTTGAAAATATAAATCCCCGCTGAATTTCCGGCGGGGATTTATACTTGAGTGCTTAATTTTTTTTATTCAAAGTTTACCAGTTCCACATCAAAAATCAGGATCGCATTCGCAGGGATTTTTGGTCCCCTTGACTGAGCGCCGTACGCCAGTCCCGAAGGGATATACAAGGTGGCTTTGCCGCCTTTTTTCATTAAGGCGATACCTTCATCCCAACCTGCAATTACGTTGCGGCGGCCGAGGTCAAACTGAAAAGGTTGTACGTGGTTGAAAGCCGGATCCACATTGGAATCAAAAGTTTCTCCATCCATGTTTACACCGGTATAGTTCACTGTTACTTTTTTGCCTGCTTCCGGCTGTGGACCTTCACCTTCTTCATGTATAACATAATACAAGCCCGATGCTGTTCTTACGGCATTGGTAATGCCCTTTTTGGCGAGCAGTTCGCGTATAAGCTGATCGTCGGTAGTGGCCTGCACTTTTGCTTTTTCGGCAGCCTCTTCAGCTGCTTTTGCCTGCTCCGCAGCCAGTTGTTCCTTAGTTTTAATGGCCAGCAGTTTTACTTCCCAGGAGATATAAGCGCCCTTTGGTACCCACTCCGGAATAGGTTGTTTTGAACGCGCCGACAGCGAGTCGATAGGGCTGCGGAAAATAGCACTGTCACCGACGCGCATTTTAACCAGTCCTTCGGTAAGGTCGCCTTTCATGGGCGACTGCTGCAAGGTAAAAGCAATGGGTCTGCCACCATTTGCTACATTGGAATTGAACATCAGGCTGTCGCCAATACGCTGGGCCATGGATATTTCGATATGGTCGCCCCATTGTGCTGTAGGAGTTCCGCTACCCTGGTGTATAAACTTGTATTCAAGTTCGTTTTCGCCTTTAACAAATTCGGGCTTGACCGCTGTTTTGTTATTTTGGCTCGCTGCAGTGGTTGTAGCAGATTTTGCAACGGGCTTCTTACTGGTCTTCGACTGTTGTGCCTGTGCCGACACAGAGCATAAGAGGCCGCAGCCAATAATCAAGGAAGTGTATTTCATAAATGATTTTTGATTTCAGGTTACAAATATAGTATCTCTGTTATTTGCTGATATCCGAAATGTGTAGCACTTAAGACTACTGAATGCTTATTTCGGTTGGATACCCGTATTATTTAAAGTCAAGCAATTCGATGTCAAAAATCAGGATGGCATTGGGTGGAATTTTAGCGCCAGCTCCCCGGTCACCATAACCCAATGGTGAAGGGAAATAAAAAGTTGCTTTCATTCCTTTTTTCATAATAGCCACACCTTTGTCCCAGCCCTTGATTACCGAACCTTTTCCGAGGTTAAAGGTAAAAGGCTCTACATGGTGGAATGCGGGATCGGTATTGGAGTCGAATTTTTCTCCGTCCAGGTTTTGGCCGGTATAGTTAACCGATACTGCCTGCCCCTCTTTGGGCGAAGCGCCTGTGCCGGGTTTATGTACTACGTAATAAAATCCTGAAGGATCTTTTTTCGCATTTTTGATACCTTTTTGTTGGAAGTATTCCTGTATGAGCTTGTCGTCTGTCTGCAGTTGTGCCTGATCTTTTTTTGCTGTTTCCTGTTCCAGTTCTTCCTTGGTTTTGATGCTTATCATTCGCACACGCCATTCGGCATAATCGCCTGGCTTTACATAGGAAGGGACCGGCTGCCCCGAGCGTGCTGCAAGGGTGTCCATCCGCATCCTGAAAATAGTACTGTCGCCGGCTTTCATAGTAAGGAGTCCTTCCATCAAATCGCCTTTCATGGTAGGGGCCTGTAACATTTGCATTACCGGCTGTTTATTGTTCATTTCATAAGAATTGATCATTACGCTGTCGCCGATGCTGAATATAACATTCATTTCTGCAAAGTCACCTGGCTTTGCAGTAGCAGTGCCAGTTCCGGCAATTATCTTTTTTTGTTCCAGGCCATCAGCTACCATGGTATAACCTTCCTCTGCAGGTTGCTGGGTACTAACTTCAGTAGTAGCAGGGGTGCTGTCCGACATCTCCTGCTGTCCGGTAGCATTGTTTTTAGAGAACATACTGCAGCCAAATAATAAAATGGCTGAGCCTGCGATGAGCGGAGTGTATTTCATTTTCTTTTTCAAGTGCTTATTTGTTTTATTTAGAATTATTCGGAATTGATTATAAGATTATGCCTGGCCGATACCAAGCAATTTTTTCAGGCGGTCAAGCGTGGTTGCCAGGTTGTCGGCTGAGCGGCCTCCCGCCGCATTAAAATGCCCGCCGCCGTTGAAGTGCTCTGCCGCAAAGCTGGCCACATCAATGGCGCCTTTGCTTCGGAACGACAGGCGTACCTCATCCTTCTTTTCGGTAAGTAATACCGACATAGTGATAGAACCGATGCTGAGCGGATAATTAACCATTCCTTCGGTATCGCCGGCCACTACATGAAAGCGTTCCTGTTCCGCCTGGCTGACGGCGATAATGCCTATGTTTTCATTCGGAAAAATTTCCATTTTTTCATACAGCACATATCCCAGGAAGCGCATGCGTTCGGCGCTCCAGCTATCATACACATACTGGTGTATCAGGGCATGGTCAAACCCTGTCTTTTTGAGTTCGGCAATCATTTCGTGTACCGGGCCCGAGGTAATCGGAAAGCGAAACGATCCCGTATCGGTCATTACACCGGTGTACAAACATTGAGCAATATCGGTGTCGATAAGATCTTTGCGTCCCCATAGACAAATAAAGTCATACACCATTTCACAGGTAGAACTTTTGTCTGGTTCACTCATGCCGTACCGGAAGGCTTCGGTTTCGGGCGACAGGTGATGGTCAATCAATATACGTGGCTGTGGGGCCTTGCGTAAGGCATCTTCCATAGTCCTGATCCGGTCGAGCCTGCTAAAGTCGAGGCAAAACACATAATCCGATTCCTCCAGTAATTTAAGGCATTGTTTGGGCTCCGACTCAAAGTTGAAAACGGTGTCGATGCCGGGCATCCAGTCCAGAAAACCCGGAACTTCCGATGGGGAAACGACGGTAGGACTGTGGCCCAGTTTCTTTAAGAAATGGTATAAGCCCAGCGTCGACCCCAATGCGTCGCCATCAGGTTTATGATGAGTAGTAATAAATACGCGTGCGGGCTGCTGCAGCAAATCTATGGCCTCAGTTATTGCGTTCATATATAAGTGTAAATGCCCTTATTGGGCAGTAGAATGCGCAAATGTAACAAAAACCTGCTTTTCGGCCTTTGCATTCTCAGGCATCAGTGCCCGCCGTAAGGTGCCTGGTTTACTGGCTTTGCAACAGCCGTTCCATTACATGAAAAACAGCAGGGCAAACGGTAGCATTTTTGAGCGTGAGAGCGGGTTGTTTCAATAATACATCTTCGTCGGTATATGGGTAGCGGGCGCAGTCCCTGGGACGGTCTTCATAAATGCTGCAATAATTGTCGGGGCCCAGAAAGGGACATGGGTGGCTGGTAACCACGTAATCGCCGTCTTCATCCATACGCAGGTAAGTGGCAATGAAGGCCGATTCTTTCATGCGCAGGCGTTTGGCAATACGCTTTATATCGGGCATTTTAAAGCGGGGCGAGTAGTTTTTGCAGCAATTAGCGCAGCTCAGACAATCTATGTTACGGAAAGCTTCTTCGTGCAGATCGGGCAAGCGCGGCAGTACTTTGTTTTTAGGTGCACGCTTCAGGAAATCCCTGTAGGCTTTGGCATGTTCTGCGGCAACTATCTGATAGCGTTCTGTCTGTACCTTTTCCATACTTTAATCTCTTTTCTTTTCCTCCGTGCAGTATGTTGTCCTGGTTTTAGTGCGCGGCCATCCGGGCGTTGATTTGTGTCAGATAACTTACTATTACTTCTTCGGTTCCTTTATCTTCCTCTGTCAGGAATTCCCTGGTCAGGCTTTCAAAGGGTTGAAGAAGTTTTAAGATGCCCGCATAGGTCAGCATGGTAGTTTCTCCGGTATGGGTATCAATAGCCCAGTGAAATATGATTTGCTTGATGATATGATCCTGTCCGGGAGCTGGTGCGGTACCCTCCAGTGCCGATATTACACCCTGGGCAAACTGGTCGCTCAGCTGATGGGATTGGTTAGGGATATATGCCTTAAACAGCAGGTACCTGCCTTGCAGCAGTACATTCGCAAAACCCACACCTATACCCAGTTTCCGGCAGTTGATATATAAAGTGTCGTTATGGCTTACGGCATAGCAGTTGCGCCATAGTTTACGGAAAGTGCCCGGCTTATCCTTATAGTGAAGGCTGTACACATTACCTCCATAAGCCAGTACATGATCGCGTGAGCGGCGTATAAGATCCAGGGATTGAACCGAGTCGGGTTGTTTATTCTTTAGCTGAAGTATGTCGCGGTACAGGCCAGAAGGATACGTGTTGTTCTGGGCCCGGGCGCTGTAAAAGGTGCCCATCGCTACTATCAAAAGCCAGAGAACACGCATCAGGCTGAAGTTGGATTTATTTCTTCGAAATATCCGGTCTTTTTATTCTTTCTTACATTGTCCCAGTTGTAATACCGTCCGTTCATAGCTACATATACGCCCTGCGGTAGTGTTTGCAGAAATGCCAGAGCAGCTCCCAGATTGAAAAAACCGTCGGAACTGCCAAATTTATACGGTATCATAGCGCCGGTAATCACAATGGTTTTGGCCAGCCCGGCCTGGGCAAGGTACGCTGCCGTAATCTGCATGGTGTCAGTACCATGCGTAATCAGAATACGTTCCTCCGGAGCCGAAGCGCAATTATGCAAAATCAGTTCGCGGTCATTATCAGTCATTTCCAGACTATCGACCATCATCAGCGTTCTGATTTCGGTAGCCACCGTACAGCGACCCAGTCGCAACATTTCCGGAACATGGGTTTCCTCGAAATCGAGTTTGCCGTTAATCATGTCATATTCCTTGTCAAAGGTTCCTCCGGTTATTAGAATGCGAATGGCCATTGCTGGTAGCGAAATGTATTTTTTTAAAAAATGAAGTCCGGAGAAGGCAGCCAGCTGCATCTGCTCCGGACCTGAAATGAAAATTAATATTTACTGATGATAGCAGCGATTTTCTCCTGCAGCTCTGCTTCAGAAATTTCTTCTTTTACAAATTTTTTGCCCGAAATGAATTCGTATAATTCAATATACCTGTCGGTAACACTGTTTACAAATTCGTCGGTCATTTCAGGAATCTGCTGACCGTCTTTACCCTGAAAGCCGTTAGCCATCAGCCATTCTCTTACAAATTCTTTGGAAAGCTGACGCTGGTCTTCCCCTTTAGCCTGACGATCTTCAAAGCCTTCGCTGTAAAAGTAGCGCGAAGAATCAGGGGTGTGAATTTCGTCGATCAGGTAAATCTGATCCCCAATTTTACCGAATTCGTATTTTGTATCCACCAGAATCAATCCACGCCCGGCAGCCATTTCACGGCCGCGCTGGAACAGTGCGCGGGTATATTGTTCCAAAGCAGCATACTCGTCGGCAGATACCAGACCCTGGCTAATAATTTCTTCACGGCTAATATCTTCGTCGTGGCCTTCGTGAGCTTTGGTGGTAGGCGTAATGATAGGCTCGGGGAAAAAATCATTTTCCTTCATACCCTCCGGCAGCGTTACGCCGCACAAGCTGCGGGCGCCGGTCTTGTAGGTGCGCCATGCATGTCCGGTAAGGTTGCCTCTGATAACCATCTCCACGGGGTAGGTTTCGCATTTCAAACCAATAGTAGCATTGGGTAGCGATGTGCCGTCCAGCACCCAGTTCGGCACTATATCTTTGGTGGCTTCCAGAAAGTAAGCCGCAAGCTGGTTCAATACCTGTCCTTTAAAGGGGATAGGACGGGGTAGCACTACGTCGAAGGCAGAAATGCGGTCGCTTACTACCATGGCCAACAGCTTGTCGCCAATGGTATAAACATCGCGTACTTTTCCCTTGTAAAAGGCGGTTTGATTCGGCAATTGTAACATATCGTTCGTTGTTATTTAATTTGGATGCAAAAGTAATCAATCTGAGGTTACGAAGAGGAAAGCGTGGCGTCAGGGCCGCGCCGGGAATGCTCCGTTTGCTGCATCATTTATATAAAAATATGTGAAAGCAGCACAGCCATCAATCCGCACACACCACCGCTTACAACTCCCCACCATAAAATACGGCTGCGCCAGCCGCTCAGTTGTTGTTGTAACAAAGGAGTTATGGTGGATGCCGGCACACGTGCAGCAACGATTTTCTTAATATCCAGCTGGTCGCTCATATGGCCTATACTGCGTTGCAACAGGGCGGGCAGCAGCAAGTCTATCTCATCCATCAGGCCCTTTTTGATCATTTCAATGGTTTTTTCGCCAATAAACATAGCCAGGGCAGGAATTTTCTCAGCCAGCTTATGGCGGAGAAAATGGTCCATATGTTCTTCAATAAATGGCTTGGTATGCGCAAGCGCTTCAGGTCCTGTAAGTCCGGCCAGCATAGCTGCAGGGTCACCCAGCTGTTCCGACAGGTATTGCGCGGCTGCCGCGGTCAGCTGGGGTACGCGTGCAGGCAATAGTTTGTACAATAAAAAGCGAAACAGGAAAAAATGCAGCAATAAGCCGGTCAGCGCGGCAATTGCAGGAATCAGGACATAATACATCCGGCAAATTTAATATGCGGCGCCGGGAAAGCAAAAATCAAAAACTGAAACTGGCGCCCCCCGTATAAACCATGGCCTGATTACAGAAAAAAAGGTCAGGATATAAATCCCGACCTTTGTTTGCATTGCCCCTCGCAAACGGGTTAAAATAATTTAACCGTTTTGCTGTCCATCAGCGTTCCGTCAATGAATATTTCACAGATATAAGTGCCCGGTGCCAGACCTTCGGCATCGAAGTTCACCTTAATGCGTTCGCCGCCCTTCAGGTTTTCTGCAGTATGTATTACACGGCCCGTCTGGCTGCTGATGCGCAGCGACAAATTGCCTTCGTATACATTTGAGTTATACAGCACTTCAAATTTTCCGTTCTGGATCAGTGCAGAAATAATAATGATGATGTAGTCTTCTGTTCTCATTATAATCAGGTTGAAATTTAATAGGGTAAAAGTAAAGTTTCTGTCCGCAAAAAAAGCAGCAGGGTGTTAATCATATATTAAAAATATGCACCTCTATTGATTCCATTTACCCAATGCATTCTTATGCGATTTGCCTACGGGCAGCTCCAATCCCTGGATATACACTTTCTGATGCGCTACCGACTCTATCTTTTGCTCGTTTACGGCATAGCTGCGGTGTATGCGCAGAAATTTGTCTTCCGGAAGCTTTCTCAACAGGCTGCTGATGGTTTCCAGCACCAGCAGGTTTTGCCCCGACAATGTCCGTATTTTAGTATAATCCTTCATGGCCTCCAGGAAAACTATGTCGCTATGGTGCAGCCTGTGCCGCTCGTAGCCTTGTTTTACCATGATATAACCAGTGTCGTTGTGGTTGTTTTCAATGTCCATTACTTTTTTCCGCAAACGAAAAAAGTCTTCGATACGCGTCATGCATTTTGCAAAGCGCTCCGTATTAAGCGGCTTCAGTATATAGTCGAAAACCTCCAGGTTATAGCTTTCCAGGGCAAACTCCGGATGTGATGTAATAAAAACCGGAACAGGTATTTTACCCGAAAGGGTACGCATCAGCTCCAGTCCGCTGCCTCCGGGCATTTCTATATCGGTAAACAGAATTTCGGGCCGAAAGCGTTTGATTTGTTCCAGCGCCTCAATGCTGTTGCTGCACACAGCAACCTTGTGTAAAAAAGGATATTTTGCCGTCTCCTGTAACAAACTGAAGCGATCCAGTTCGTCATCATCCACAACTATATAGTTAATGATATCGTACATAAAGAATCCCTTTTAAATCCTGGTGAAAGGATGGGCCCCGTAACAGAGGCGATTGCAGGGAAAAACCGTTACAGCGCTCAGCGCCTTTACTATTTTACGTCAAAATCAACCACCACGGTTTCTGTTCTCGGATGCGCCTGGCAGGTAAGAATAAAATTGGCCGCCAGCTCGTCGGGTTCCAGCGCATAGTTCACTTCCATATCTACTTCGCCCGAAACCAGTTTCGCCTTACAGGTACTGCATACACCTCCCTTGCAGGCGTAGGGCAGGTCGGCTCCCTGCTGCAGCGCAGCATCCAATATATTGTCGCCGCCATAGGCCAGGTTCATATCAAAGGCAGCACCATCCAGTTTTACCGTAACACGGCTCATCTTCGCCGGATCTATCTGCTCTTTACGCGCTTCCCAGGCTACATGTGCCCGACGCGGCTGATCAGGTGAAGAGAATAACTCGAAATGGACCTTGCTGCTGTCAATCTTTTTATCTTCTATAAAGTAGTCCCGTAAGCTAAGAATCATGTCTTCAGGGCCGCAAATAAAAATCTCATCCATCCCTTCCGCATCAATCAGGGTATCGCAGAAAGCCTTGGCTTTCTCCGCATTGATACGGCCGTTAAACAAAGGTGTGTCCATGGTTTCGCGGGTAAAAACATGGTGTACACTGAGCCGATTCATATAGCGGTTCTTCAATCCTTCCAATTGCTCTTTAAATATGATGGAGCCCCGGTTTTTGTTACCGTACACCAGCGTAAAACTGCTTTCAGGATCCCGCTGCAATACCGATTTCATAATACCCAGCACCGGTGTAATGCCACTGCCGGCAGCAAATGCCAGATACCGGCGCCCCTGCGTATTGCGCGGCGTAAATTTACCCAGTGGGGGCATCACTTCCAGTTCATCACCCGGCTTCAATTGCTGGTTTACATACCCGCTGAATTTTCCCTGATCCACATGTTTAACAGCCACACGAAGTTCATCGCCCGGGGCCGCGCAAATCGAATACGACCTGCGTACTTCCGTACCGTCAATCATTTGCTTTAAGGTAAGATACTGACCCGGTAAAAAGTTGAACGCATCCTGCAAAGCTTCCGGAACTTCAAAAGTGATGGATACACATTCTGCAGTTTCAGGACAAACTTCTTTTACTCTTAAGCGGTGAAAATGTGGAACTGACATATATTATTTGCTGTTGCTACGATATAAATTGTTGATTGCCACAAAAATACGACCAAATTGTGGGTTTTGGACAGATTTCTTTGCCGTACGTAATCTGCAGGTTTGCAATGTGCGCCTGCCTCTGTAATGCGCCCAAAAGTAATTAAATCTATTGTAAATGGCGGCTTGCGGAACCGGGGGCGCAGCTTAGCAGGTTGCGGGCCGGTGCAGGCAGGCCGGGCTTTATCTAAAACACGCCATAGCCCGCCCGCTATAGGGTCCTGCCAGCCAATGAGGGCATACACAAATGCAAAAATTCGCTGTTGATACGCATAAATTATTAACAAAGTTGTATATTTATGCATCCGTCATCATGAATAAACCTGCTTATGCTCGTAAAAGTCTTTGGTAGCGCCGTACTGGGCGTTGAGGCCATGACCATCACTATAGAAGCCGACATTGCTCCAGGCCTCGGTTATGTTATTGTAGGCTTACCCGACAATGCGGTAAAAGAGAGTATCGACCGTATACTATCGGCCATAAAAAACAATCAGTTCGACCGGCCCCGATCCAGGGTTGTAATCAATATGGCTCCCGCTGATCTTAAAAAGGCAGGTTCGGCCTACGATTTGCCCATTGCCATTGGCATACTGGGAGCTACAGGACAGGTAGATACCGCTATGGTGCAGGATTTTGTCATCATGGGCGAGTTGTCGCTCAATGGCGATCTGCAACCGGTCAGAGGCGTATTGCCCATGGCCATTCAGGCCAAGAAAGAAGGGTTCAAGGGAATGTTGCTGCCCGCGCAAAATGCCCGGGAAGCTGCTATGGTAGCCGGACTGGATATATACCCTTTAAGTGATCTGCGGGCTGTTACCAATTTACTTAATGGCGAAAGCGATGTAAGTACCGTACAGGTCGATACCCGGGCCGACTTTTATGAAGCACAGGTACATTTCGATATTGATTTTAACGAAGTAAAGGGCCAGGAGAATATTAAGCGGGCTTTGGAAATTGCGGCTGCCGGCGGACACAATGCCATACTCATTGGTCCGCCGGGTGCCGGCAAAACTATGCTGGCCAAGCGCATGCCGACCATTTTGCCGCCTTTGAGTTTGCGCGAAGCTCTCGAAACTACCAAAATACATTCTGTTGCCGGCAAGCTGCCATCGGATGCATCGCTGGTAGCACGGCGACCATTCAGGATGCCCCATCATACAATTTCTGATGTCGCCTTGGTTGGTGGGGGAGGTATACCGCAGCCAGGCGAAATATCCCTCGCACATAATGGTGTCTTGTTTCTCGACGAGCTGCCGGAGTTTAAGCGTACCGTGCTCGAGGTTATGCGCCAGCCCATGGAAGAGCGGCGTGTAACCATTTCGCGGGCTAAGGTGAGTATCGATTTTCCGGCCAGCTTCATGCTTATATCATCTATGAATCCATGTCCCTGTGGTTATTACAACCATCCGGAGAAAGAATGTTCCTGTTCTGCGCAGGCGGTGCAGCGGTATCTTAATAAGGTTTCGGGACCATTGCTCGACCGTATTGATCTGCATGTGGAAGTAACGCCTGTGCCTTTTTCAGAACTTAGTACCACCGGACAGGCAGAAAGTAGTGCCGACATCCGCGCACGGGTGCTGGCCGCAAGGGCTGTTCAGGCCGAGCGTTTTCAATCACATCCGGGCGTGTATTGCAATGCGGTAATGGGAAGTCAGCTATTAAAGGAGGTAGCGCAGCTCGATGCTTCCTGTGCGGCCCTGCTCAAGAATGCTATGGAGCGGCTCAACCTTTCGGCGCGTGCTTACGATCGTATTTTAAAGGTATCACGCACCGTGGCCGACCTGGCTGGCAGTACCCATATTCGCCCCGAGCATGTAGCCGAGGCTATACAGTACCGCAGTCTCGACCGCCAGGGCTGGGCCGGTTAGCAGCAGCCCCGGAATCTTAAAATTCTGATCTCAACCGCTCCTGCCGGCCCTGTGAATGTGGCTGGAAAATTTAGCAAGTTGTAAATATAGTTTGATGTATTGAATTTTGCAATTGGAAGCTGAAACGTAAGTGGGCTCTGCTGGGGAGCAACCCACCAGGGATAGGCTCCGCCGACGAAATATCGGATTGCAGGTGCGCAAATTTTGTGCACCTGCCTCATTTTGAGGCTGTATGAATATTTCAGAGG
>Ga0222427_100159_pt1 | contig 173296 bp, 159 predicted proteins | sample 2B20Ametagenome_FD_182890 | JGI IMG/M metagenome (GOLD analysis project Ga0222427, IMG submission 182890) | Enriched microbial communities from leaf-cutter ant dump, University of Wisconsin, Madison, United States - 2B20A (version 2) | ecosystem: Environmental > Terrestrial > Nest > Insects... | reverse complement strand
GCGCCGCCCAGAATCTTGTAGGCGCGGCTGTTGGAAGACGGCGCGTGGCGCACCATCGAGAAGCCGTATTCGCGCGGCTCGAATGACTTGATCTTGGAAAGCTGCTTCTTGGCCGAACGCCACCACCATTGCTGATGCACATAGGGACCATGCGCCGGGTCCATCAGGCCGACAACGGCATGATCGATGTGGCTGTCGAAATCCATGGTTTCGACGATAATCGGTTTGCCGCCGACAACGCCCGGCAGAATCGGCGGCTCGTGATCGGGTTCGGCCGGCCGGCGCGGATCGGCAGTGATATAGATCCAGATAATACCCTGCTGTTCGCGGATTTCGTAGGCGCGGACCTTGATCTTCTCCACGTCCATCGGCTGGTCGGCGGTCAGTGACGGGATGGTCTTGCAGGTGCCTTGGGTATCGAAGGTCCAGCCATGGTAGCAGCACTGGACGACGCAGCTACCGCCCTTGCCGTCACGGATCATCTCACCGGCTGACAAGGGCGCGGCTCTATGCGGACAGATATCGCGCATGGCGTAGGCCTTGCCATCGAGATCGCGCGCCAGCAGGACCGGCTCACCCAGGATGACATAGCGTTGCAGCTTGCCCGCCACCAGATCGCCGGAGAGCGCGGCGAACCACCAGCAGTCCTTCAGGAAGCCCTGTCCGAAAACGATTTTTGTATTCGCGGCAGGGGCGGATTGATCAGGCATGGGGAAACTTCGGCTGTGGTTTTGTCAGCAATATAGATAGCATCGCGTGAAACCGCAAACAGCGCGGCATTTCCGCGCTGCAAACAAAGTGAGAACCACTAATGCACACGAATAAGCACGAATATTGGTGTCTATTCGTGTGAATTAGTGGTTGAAATTACCTTAAGGCCGCGAACCTGCCCAGCGCCTCGATCACGGCCTGGTTTTCCTCATCCTTGCCGATGGTGATGCGCAAGGCTTGCGGCAGGCCGTAATTCGCTACATGACGCACGATCAGGCCCTGCGTCATCAGGAATTCATTGGCCCGCGCCGCTTCCGCCGCATCCCTGAAATAGATCAGCACGAAATTGCCGATGGTCTTGCGGATATCGAAGCCCAGCCCGCCGATCGCCTGACGCAAACGCGGATGCCAGTTGAGAATCTGCCGACGCGACGCCTCGATATGCGCGGTATCCGATAAGGCGGCCACGGCGGCATATTGCGCCGGCAGGTTGGCGTTGAACGGCAGGCGGATGCGGTCGATCGCCGCGATCACATCGGCCGGACAATAGCCGAAACCGATACGCAGGCCCGCCAGTCCGTGAATCTTGGAGAAGGTGCGCGTGACGACCATATTATCCAGACCGCGCGCTATCGGAAACGCCGTCTCCCAGGTCGGTTCATCGACGAACTCGGCATAGGCTTCATCGATGCACAGCAGGATGGAGGGATCGAGCCGCGCCCGCAGATCGGCGATTTCTTCCGGCGTGTTCCAGGTGCCGGTCGGGTTGGCCGGATTGGAGATATAGACGATCCTGGTCCTCGCATCGACCAGCTCCAGCAGCTTTTCGATGGACACACGCTGATCCGGCTCTTCGGCCAGGCGGACCTCGGCCTGACAGGCGAGCGCCGAAATGCGGTAGGCCAGGAAGCCGTGCTCGCCAGTGACGATATTGTCGCCCGCTTCGAGATAGACCTGATTCAGCAGGGCGAACACCTCATCCGAGCCATTGCCGAAAACCAGACGCTCCGGCTCCAGGCCATGATATTCGGCGACGGCGGCGCGCAAGGGCGCGGCATGACCATCAGGATAGCGGAAGAGCTTTTCCTTCGCCTTTTCATAGGCTTCTATGGCACGCGCCGAACAGCCCAGCGCGTTCTCGTTGGAGGACAGCTTGATCGGTTCGGCCACGCCCTCGATCTTCGACTTGCCGCCGATATAGGGGGCGATATCCAGTATGCCCGCCTTTGGGGCCGGAGATTTGGTCAGCTTATCCATCACACATGTTCATTCATTACTATTTAACCCGATACCATTCGCGGCGTTAAGGTTTAACCACGAACCACACGAACGGCACGAACGGTTTGCATTTATTTCTTTGCCCGAAGGGCATTATCCGTGGCTGTACAAAAGGCAAGCCCTTTGGCGCAAATTATCCCGCAAGGATGTTCGTGCCGTTCGTGTGGTTCGTGGTTAAACCTTAAATTAAATTCTGGGCGCCGCACCGATAATGCCCGACAGGCTGCCAAGTGTCTTGGTCGTCAACCGCTCATCATGCTCCTGCACATAGCCGATCAGGCCGAACAGCTTCAGGCCCTGCGCCGTACACAGCCATTCGGCCGCGAACCCGCGCTGGCCGAGCGCCTCGATGATCCTGTTTTCGTGTTCGGCGGAATCGCTGACCCAGAAAGTCACATCGTCGCCCGTCGGCTCCGGCTGAATCGAAGCGAGCGCCACGGCATGCGGCCGGGCGCTCGATAATTCAGGCAGCGCGGCAATAATACGCACCTTCGGCTCGGCCAGCAGACGCGCCCACCACGCCCCGCCGCGCGGATCGAGACTCAAAACGGAGATATGGCGAACATCACGCGCCGCCTGGATCGCCGCCGTCGCATCGTTCACATAACCAAAGCTCGGCGCGAAACCGAAACGCTCCCGCGCCCACACCAGAACCTCTTTCGAGTGTTCGGCGGTGCTCAGATTCAAATGAAGGCCGCCCCCCGCCTTACCTGGAAAGCTGGCAGCCCCCTGAATGCGCAGGTTTTCGGAAATCAGTTCGCGCCAGATGCGCACCACCACACCATCGCTGGCGGCCTGACGCGGCATGGCCAGCAGCTTGCGGATCAGCATGGCTTCACGGTCCGGACGCAGCAGGGACACCTGTGTATCCGCAGGCTCCGCCCCGGCCTTCGCCTCGCCTATGGCCTTACCCAGCGCGGCGCGGGCATCCACAAGGCGCAGCAGTTCGGCATCGAGGGCATCGATCTGGGTGCGAAGGTCGGCGAGACTACTCAAGATTACAGCTTCCGTTAGGCGACAGAAAACCGGACTTTAGGCCGCTAAAGAGGGCATCACAAGTCTTGTTTGCCTCAAAATGTGCGGATATGCAGTATTACGGCAGTATAGGTGCATCTGAAACTTTCAACGGGCCGATATAAGCGCCGCCGTCATGGAAGTCTACCGCGAAGGTCTGCGCGCCCTGCGTCGCCAGCGTCATGTTCAGCAGGGGCCGGGCGACGGTCATATTGTCCGGCGAGATCAGGTTCAGCGCGCCCAGCACGTCGATCGGGTTGAACGTCCCCGACATCTCGATGTTCAGCCTGCCATTAATGCGCCCCGCCGCATCCGGCGTCAGGCTGTCGCTGCTGGCGCAGACATTCAGGTCGCCGGCAATGGCGGCCTTACAGTCGATGGCGAAGGTATCCGCCGGCAGGGCCGCCAATCCGCCCTGCACCAGTTTCAGGCGGAAGGCCGATACCTGCCCGCCCTTCGCCGCCCACGCGCCGGACACACCGGTGTCACGGATGGCGGAGACATGGCTGACCGCTCCCTCGACCTGCATGGACAGCGCCCTGGCCGATCCGAAATCGCCCGCCAGGCTTTTCGGCTGGCCCTGCGCGCCGGTGAAATTCAGCATGATATCGGCGCTGTCGGCCACATTGGCGGTCGGCCGCAGATGGACCTCCAGCGTCTTCGCCGTGGTGAACGGCAGAGGATAACCAGCGTCCGAAGCCGCCAGGATCAGGCCTTCACCCGCGATGGCGACGGTCGGAACGGGTTTCGACAGATGGAAGGCGCTGGCGCGCAACCCGGTGCCCATGACCGACACCTTGCCCCGGTCGATCCCATCGGTGCGTCCGCGATAGAGGGTCAGACCCCGCGGCGCTTCCGCCACCCAGTCATCGAGCGCATAGGCATAGGCTTCGGTGCGCACCTCCGGCGCGGAAAAGCCTTTTCCGTTCGGCGATATGACGGTCAAACGCTGAAAATCGATCGCCATGCGGTAGGGAAAACCGGTCACCCTGATCGGGTCGAAACTGGCCTGATAGCCGGCGGCGATCAGCGCCTTCTGGTGTTGCAGCACCTGCGTCTGGATGCGCCCGGCGGTGTAAAACCAATACCCGCTCCACGCCGCGCAGACCACGGCCAGCCCCAGCACCGGCCCGAACAGCCCCCAGCGGCTGGCCTTCTTTTGCGGCTTGGCGGGTAGCGTCAGATCGCTGTCGGACACGGGCATTTCCTTGTAAAAAGCCCCTCACCGGCCTGTCGGCCACCCTCTCCCCATGGTCATGGGGTGAGGGGCAAGTGGCGCAGATCTCGCTTTAAGCCCCCTCTCCCCACCTGTGGGGTGAGGGGCCTCACCGCCATTAACCAAACACGCCGCCTTACCCAAAGTCAATCGGGATAAAGGAACATCCCGATCGCGGCAATCGCCTCCGCCAGCGTACATCTCTGCACCAGAACCCCTTCCGGCAGGCCGGAAAACAGCCGCGTCGGCGCGGCGGAATCGAGCATGACGAAAACGCCCTTATCGTCCTTGCGGCGGATTAGCCGGCCGAACGCCTGGGCCAGCTTGCCGCGCGTCAGGGCGTCATCATAGATTTTCTGGCCGAAATGCTGGCGGCGGGCGCGATGGAGCGTATCCGGCCGCGGCCACGGAATCCGATCGAAAGCGATCAGCCGCAGGGCCTGCCCCGGCACATCGACGCCATCGCGCACCGCATCCGTACCCAGCAAACACGAATGATGCTCGGCGCGGAAAACACTGATCAGATCGGAGACATCGAGCGGATCGACATGCTGGGCATAGAGCGACAGGCCCTGCTCGCCGAGCGGTTTGCTGATCTGGTCATAGACGGCGCGCAGACGGCGGATAGCGGTGAAAAGCCCCAGCGCCCCGCCCTTCGCCGCCACGAACAATGCCTGCATGGCCGCGCCCACCGAACGGGCGTCCTCGCGGCTGACATCGGTGATCACAAAAAGCCGTGCCTGAGACGCATAATCGAACGGCGAGGCGACACGGACAGCTTTGGCGCCCATGACCAGATGATTGGCGCCGGTACGCTGGCGGGCCAGGGCGAAAATGTCCGCTTCGCCATCCCTGGCCCCGTCGCTCAGGGTCGCCGAGGCCACCAGCACACCATGCGCCGGCTTGAGCACATATTCCGCCAGCGGCAGGGAGGGATCGACATAGTGGCGGTTGAGGCAGACATCGACCACGCGGCCGCGAATGACCTCGGTCGAGAACCAGTCGATTGTCTGGGCGCCTTCGGGAGTCACTTCATCATCAAGCGTCAGTTGTTGCAGCAATGACCGCCACGCCGGCAGCAGCATCCGCGCCCGCCGTTCCAGTCCGCGCAAGGCACCTTCGATACGGATACGGTCGGCCGGTTCGAGATCTGCCTTGCCGTTGCCCAAATTATTACTACCAAGCCGATCTTCCAGCGCCCTGACCAGGGCCAGCAGGGGCGCTTCAATAGCGGCCAGGGCGCGCGCTGCCGTCTTCGCCGTCAACGCCACGCCTTCAATGCACGGATGGGCCTCGCATTCACCGCCCTGATCGGCATCCTGTGAAAAGCGCGAGCGGACGCGTGCCTCCCCCAGCCTGACATCGATCTGCCTGTAGACCTCGACCAGCAAGGCCTCGATCGGTCCCACCGGATCAAGACCGCCCCCATCCTGCGTCCGCACGGTGATGCGTTGCGAGAAACCTTCGGCTGGCAACAGGGCCGCGGCGCGCACCAGTTCCTGCATGGCGGCTTTCGAGGCATCGTCACCGGAAAGCAGGTCGCCCAGCCGCGCCTCCAGCCCGCGTCCCCGGCGCGAACGACCTTCATTGCCGCGTATCCAGCGGCGCAGTTCAAACGCCTCCAGCCCGGAAAGCCGCGTGGCGAAGGCGCTGTCCGCCGCCTCGAAGACATGGTGGCCTTCATCGAAGATCAGCCGCGACAGGGCCGGCGTCGCCGCCTCGTCCTGCATGTCCTCGCCATTCAGCTCGGCTTCCATTTCAGCCCATTCTGACTGAGATCTGACGGTATCGCGCAGGTCATAGGCGGCCTGTGCCATTACCAGCGCATGATTGGCGATGACCAGCGTGGCCGATTTCGCCTTGCGCACCGATTTCTCGATAAAGCAGACGCGATAGTGCGGGCAGGCGGCATAGGTGCATTCGCCGCGACGGTCCACCAGCGCCGAAGGCGTCAGGGTTTGAAAGACATGGGCCGGCGATGAGGGCGGCAGCAGCGACGGCAGCCAGGTCGGGAAATCGCCGCTCAATATATCGCCGTCGCGGCTGTAGAGCACCCAGCGCGCCATCAGCACGGCCATGATGATTTCCGGCTGGCTGTGCGCGCCGTTCAGCCGTTCCTGGAAGTTGAGCAGGCAGAGATAATTCTCCCGGCCTTTACGCACCACCACCTGCCCGGCGCGTTCATTGGCGGTGTCGAACAGGGCGCGGGTATCGTTATATATCTGTTTTTGCAGGGCCTTGGTGTAGGTCGATACCCAGACCTGTCCCTGCGCCTTCGTCGCCCAGGCGTGGGCCGGAGCCAGATAACCGAGCGTCTTGCCGACGCCGGTGCCCGCTTCGGCCAGCAGCATGTTCGGCTGGTCCTTCATGAATTTCGGCGCGAAGATATCCCTGGCCTTCATGGCGAACGCACGCTGTTCCGGCCGTCGCTCATCCAGCCCGGCGCGGGCAAGACCGACATCGAGCGCCGTCCCCACCTCCTCATCCGACAGCGAAACGGCGCGCGCCTGACCTTCCGGCGGCTGGTCCTCCCATTCTTCGAGCAGGGTCCAGACATCGAGCGCCGGCGGCATGATATAGTCCGGCGGAATGGCGGTCCGGTCGAGCACGGCCTGCAACAGCGGCGCCCATGGCCAGCCCTGTTTCGCCATCAGCCGCACGCCGGATTGCGCCACCAGCCGAAAGCCGAGCGGCGCGCCTTTCAGCTCGTCGCACAGACAGGAAACGACCTCGAACAGCGCCCGCGCCTGAGCCTCTGGCGTCTGCGGTTCGGGAAAGCCACAGGCCAGGGCCAGTCCCGCCACCGACGGCGCGCAGAATTGCGCCGGACGGACAAAGGCGAACAGCTCCAGCACATCGAAATGACGCGCCTCGCGGTGCGCGCGGTTGCCGAACAGACGGGTACGGAGCATGGCCGCATTGGCGACGATCAGGCTTTCCCGGCCCCACAGTTCGCGCAATTCATTGGGCGGCACATCTCGGTCGTCCTCCCCGTACAGCCAGGCGCGCACGGGCGAATACCCCAGCGCTGTCTTCGGCGCATGGTCACGCCACCAGACCGGCGCTTCAGGGGGCTTCAGGGTCACGTCTTCACTCACGCGCAAAGCTTAACGTGCGCCGCACAGGATTAAAAGGAACAAACTGAGAAAATATGCCCCCGCGGCGGAACCGCAAGGCGCATGAATTCAGATGCGAAGGCTCAGCCCGCCGATTCCGAACCCGCCGCCGGCGCACCGTCGCTGACCGGCGTGAAACGGGCCACGGCGTCATCGGCGCGGGCGCGCTGTTCGTCGCTCAGTTGCGAGCCGAGATCGGCGGCATAGGCCTTGGCGCCATCGGCGCCGTTATTGGCGGCGATCTTCATCCACTTGTAGGCCTCGCTCGGATTGAGCGGCACGCCCTTGCCGCTCTGATACAGCAGGGCGAGGTTATACTGGCCGTCGACCACGCCGCGCTCGGCCGCCTTGCGGAACCACAGCGCCGCCGTCGGGCGGTCCTGCGCGCCGCCTTCACCATTATAGAACATATAGCCGTATTCGTTCATGGCGTCGGGCACGCCGCCCTCGGCGGCGCGTTTCATCCAGGCGCGGGCCTCGGTCTTGTCGGCCGTCACCAGCGCGCCGTCGCCCTTGTAGAGCGTGCCCAGCTTGTATTGCGCCGGAGCATAGCCCTGATTGGCCACCATCCGGACCAGATCGACCGCCTTCGGATCACGGGCCTTCAGGGCCTGCAAAGCCAGGTCGTAACGGGTTTTGAGCGCCTGCTGGTCCTGCGCCGTCGGCGCACTGACCGTCAGGGCCGAAGCGGCAATGGCCGGCGGCGTCTTCTGATCGTGGGCCAGCTTGTTGGTGATCACCCAGCCGGCGCTGCCGACCGCGACCACGCCCATGGCGATGGACGACGCCTTGACGGCGTTCAGAAAGGTGCCGCCCCTGGCCTTCGGGGTTTCCGCCTTGACGCCCTTGCTGCGCGACGGCCCGGCCTTCAGCAGGTCCAAACCGCCGCCCAGCCCCAGACCACGCTGACGGTCGTCATTGCCCTCGATGCTGGCGCGGACGGCGGCGCGGGCCGCCGCCAAGGCGTCACGCGTCGATACCGACACCGGCGCAGCTTCGGGATCGGTCCCGAAACCGGCCTCATCCTCATCATCGAACGGATGACGCGCTTCTTCATCGATTTCCGCCTGGCTGATCTTCGGCGCTTGCGGAATGCTCTCCATATGCACCGCCGCGCGTGGCGCGGTCTTGCGCGACACCTCGATATCGGCGAACGGATCGCTGTCGTCGTCGTCTTCCAGAACCGGAGGCGTGGGCCGGGCGCGCGGCGCGGGCGCCATCAGCGGCGTGCTCATCACCAGATCGGCCTCCAGATCCTCTTCCTCGAACGGATCGAAATCGGGCTTGAAGGCCTGCGCGCCGAAATCGAGCAAACGCCCGGTCAGATCGACCGGCTCCGCCTGCGCGGCGGGCATATCAGCTTCCAGCTCAGGCGCGGCTTCCGGTTCAATTTCCGGCTCAGCTTTTGAATGGGCCTGCGAAGAAGCAAATGGATTTGGCAGGCCGCCGTCCCCGTCGTCATCGGGCACGGTGAACGGCCGGGCGGCGGTTTCGGCCAGCAGGCTTTCGGTCTGGACCTTGGCAAGGCGCGAATCGATGCGGGCGCGCGTCTCTTCCAGCAGCTTCGCCGTACGTTCCTCACTGGCGCGGATGCGGTCGGACAGGTCGCTGCGCTGGCGCTCGAACTGCTCCCCGACCGCGCCCACGACCTCCGCGGTCCGGCGCTCGGAGTCCGCCATCTTGCCGCTCAGGCGTTCGGAAATGCGGGCGATCTCGCCACCCAGTCGTTCCAGCGCCTGGGCGTGGCTGTTCTCGACGCGGCTGAAACGCCCCTCGACCGTATCGGCGATACGCTGAACATCGCGGCTGACGCGGGTCAGGCCGTCATGGCTGCTGCTCTCCACGCCCGACATGCGGCGGTTGAGGTTGTCGGCGATGCGCAGCACATCCTGCCCCATGCGCTCGATCGCGCCGGCCGACCGCTTTTCCGATTGCTCGATGCGCTCACCCACCACCTTGACGGCCAGTTCGATGGTTTCCTGCTTGCCGGTATGCAGGGCGCTGAACAGGTCCTGGCGCGATTCCTCGACGCGGCGCGACAGGTCCGCCGCCAGTCCGGTCAGGGATTTCATCGTTTCCGGATCGGTGACGTCGCCCCCTTCCTCGACATGCGCCATGCGGTTTTCAAGCGTCTTGAACGCCTGTTCGAGCGTGCGGATCGCGCCGGTGGTATTGGCTTCGGCGGTGTCCAGGCGCTGGGCGAGCTGCGCCACCACCTTGTCGATCAGGCCCTGCGCCGCCCGGTCCGGGTCACGCAGTTCGATCTGGGCCAGACGATGCGACAGGCCGACCATATCCTCACGCACGCCGGTCAGGTTGTCGCGGGCGCGGGCCTCGTTTTCATAAAGCTGGTTGGCCAGCTTGCCGAGCGTGGCCTCAACGGCGCGAACCGTTTCATTCGCCTGCGGCGCGGCCAGTTCCTGCTCGATCCTGGCCGTGCGTTCCCGCGCATCGCGGACATGGCCGGACAGACCCTCAAGCCGTTCCGCCTGAGCGTCGATCAGGCGCTCGGCCTGCTCAAGCCGTTCCGCGAACAGGCCGCTGTCCTCTTCGGCGCGGGCCAGCCGCTCGACGGCCTCGAACTGCTCCTCAACCCGGCCACGCACCTCCGCCCGGGTGGCGTCAAGCGCGGCCTCGCTGCGTTCCAGCCGGCTCAGCACGGATTCGACAGCCTGAGAGACGCCGCGCACGGCGGAAGCCGACCGGGCCTCGGAGTTTTCCATGCGCGCGCCGAGCGATTCCAGCGCACGGGCCACGCGGCCAAGATCGCTGGAAGCCGCCTCATACCGCGCCTCTTCGGCGGCATAGCCGTCATCATAGGCGGGCGGCGCGTCAAAGATCGACCCGCGGCGCAGATCGCGCGAACTCACGTCACGCGAATAGGGCGCGGCGGCCTTACCGGGCTTCTGGCGGGGGGCGCCTGTATGTCTCTGGGCCATGCGGCCTCCCGTTTCGGGTTCGTTATGGGCATGAGGATAAGCGCGGGATTTTTCACGGCTGATCAACGCCCCGACATCCTCGCCTTCGAGGATCATCTGATTGAGCCATTCACCGAGGGTCATGCCGGAACGACGCGCCAGATCCTTGGCGACTTCGCGCGCCCTGGCGTCAATTCCCTTCACACTCCACGGTGCGTTCGCGCTCATGCGATTCCCCTAGCTTCGTCAGGCAACGAGGGTAGACAACATTATGTGGGGTGTAAACACTTTGTTAACCACTATATATGGCGAATGGTTAATCTTCTGGGGAAAACTGACCGCCGGATATACCAAGGGCGGGAAATGCCACAGTCACGCGGAAAACGGCGATAAAAACGCCTGTCGTCTTGCCCGTGGCTTCATTCCGCGACATATGCGGCGGATGGAACTGAATTTATCCCTTACCGTGATTCTCACGATTGTCTGCGGTCTTTTTACCGCTTTATTCGGATATATGGGCGGACGGCCGATGAACCCGCACAAGGGGCCGCGCATGGTGCCGTGGCGCTTCCTGATGCTGCTGGGCTTCACGGCGACCCTGTTCCTGATCGTGCATCTGCTGAACCTGATCGGCATCCAGACCAAGCCGCCGGAGCAGTTCCCGCGTCCTTAATGTCGCGCCCCATTTAGCCGTCAGCCCCGACCGGGCGGCCGGTGCCGTCGAATAGCGACGCGGACGCGCTTACGCCTCGGCGAAGCACCAGGCCAAGATGGCCTTTTGCGCATGTATCCGGTTTTCGGCCTCGTCCCAGATCACCGACTGCGGACCGTCGATCACGTCTTCGGTCACCTCCTCGCCCCGGTGGGCGGGCAGGCAGTGCAGGAAGAGCGCATTGTCCTTGGCCAGCTTCATCAGTCCGGCATTGACCTGATAATCGCGGAAGGCTTCCAGGCGTTCGTCGTGGTCGAGATCGCCCATGCTGACCCAGGTATCGGCCAGCACGACATCGGCGCCGCGCACGGCCTCCCGCGGGTCCTGCGTCACCGTGACATGGGCGCGCGATTCCGAGGCGAAGACCATGGCGGCCTGTGACGGCTTGTAACCCGCCGGACAGGCGATCCTCAGCGTGAAATTGAAGCGCGCCGCCGCATGGATCAGGCTGTTGCAGACATTGTTGCCGTCGCTGATCCAGGCCAGGGTCTTGCCCTCGATGGCGCCGCGATGCTCCTCGATCGTCTGGATGTCGGCAATGATCTGGCAGGGGTGCGACGCATTGGTCAGGCCGTTGATCACCGGCACAGTGGAGGCCGCCGCCAGACGCAGCACATCGTCATGTTCGTTGGCGCGGATCATGATGGCGTCCACCATGCGCGACAGCACCTTGGCGGTATCCTCGATCGGCTCGCCCCGGCCAAGCTGCATGTCGTTGGCGGTGGAGATGATGGCCTGCCCGCCAAGCTGGCGGATGGCGGCGTCAAACGAGAAGCGCGTACGCGTCGAGTTCTTCTGGAAGATCATGGCCAGCACGCGGTCCTTCGCCGGCGCATCGGCATCCGCCTTGCCCCTCGGCCAGTCCAGGCGCAGGCGCTTGCGGGCGTGTGCGTCATCGACAATGGCGCGCAGCTCTTCCGTGGTCAGGTCGCAGATATCGAGAAAATGACGGGGCATGGAGGACTCCCTCAGAGTTTGTTCTCTTCGCCCACCCCGTTTACGGGAAGGACCATCGCTTGCGATGATGGGAGGGGCCAAAGCCAGTGGAACACCCTGCTTCGCAAATGCTACCTTCCCATGAATGGGGCAGACGAAAATGGGTTATGCGGTTTCTTTTGCCTGTTCACGGGCGGCGATGAAGGTCTTTTCCAGACGATCCAGCGCCTCACGGGCGTCGGCCTCGGTCAGGTTCAGCGCCGGCAGCATACGGATACAGTTGTCGCCGCCGCCGGCGATCAGAAGGCCATTGTCACGCGCCAGGGCCATAATGTCGCGGTTGAGCGGCTTGACCTTGATGCCGATAAGCAGCCCCTTGCCACGCACATCGGCGATCATATCCGGATAGGTCTGTTTCAGGCCTTCAAGCTGCTGCTTGATATAGCCCGATACCTTGACGACATTTTCCAGCAGTTCCGGCTTCGACAGTTCGCCGAAAGCCGCCAGCCCGACCGCCATGGCCAGCGGATTGCCGCCGAAGGTCGAGCCGTGCGCCCCGAAGACCATGCCGGCCGCCGCTTCCCGCGTCGCCAGGCAGGCCCCGATGGGGAAACCGCCACCCAGCGCCTTGGCCAGGCACATGACATCGGGGGTGACGCCGGAATGTTCATAGGCCCACAGCCTGCCGGTCCGGCCCATGCCGCACTGGATTTCGTCGAAAATCAGCAGCAGGCCGTTTTGGTCGCACAGGTCGCGCAGGTTTTGCAGCTCGGCGTCGGTCAGGGCGCGCGCACCGCCTTCGCCCTGCACCGGCTCCACCAGAATAGCCGCCGCCGTCGGCGCTTCGGCCGCCGCGCGGATGGCGTCATGATCATCGAGCGACACATGGACGAAGCCCGGCAGGCGCGGACCGAACCCTTCGAGATAGCTGTCATTGCCGGCTGCGTTCACCGCGGCATAGGTGCGACCATGGAAAGCGCCCTTGAAGGCGATGATGTCTATGCGCTCTTCATGACCGTTGAAGGCGTGGTATTTACGCGCCAGTTTCAGCGCGCACTCGACCGCTTCCGCGCCCGAATTGGTAAAGAACACCTGATCGGCGAAGGAGGCGTCGCACAGCTTGCCCGCCAGTTCGTGCTGGCCCGGAATGGTGTAGATATTGGAGACGTGCCAGACCTTTTTCGCCTGCGCCGTCAAGGCGTCGATCAGGATCGGACTGGCATGGCCCAAGCCATTGGTGGCGACGCCCTGCACGAAATCGAGATACTCACGGCCCGACCGGTCATACAGCCGGCTGCCTTCGGCATGATCAACCTCGACGGGCGACCGCGAATAGACGGCGAACAGATGATCTTCAGACTGAGCCATGGCAATACCCCAAAAACGGCGAAAACCCCTGCGTCCATCACGCAAGGGAAAGAAGGCGTCTAAGCTGTTGGGGGCTTAGGCGGGCCTTTTGTCGAATAATCACCGTATTGTCAATGATATTCACAGGCGCCGGAAGCGGTCAGTAGCGGATGCGCTCCGCCGTGATCCCGTGGGTTTTCAGCAGGGCGATCACGCTGTCCGGCCCGACCAGATGCCCGGCCCCGACCGTGATGAACGCCGTGCCCCTGCCCGCCAGGAGGGTTTCGATCTGCGGCGCCCAGGCGGCATTGCGTTCAACGATCAGGCGCCGGTAGCTGTCCGGGTCCTCGCTCCGCATCTTGTCGATCATCAGATGACCGAGCGCCGCCGTATCGCCGCTTTCCCAGGCCGCGAACAGATCCCCCAGGTCTTGCGGCATGGTTTCGATGTCTTTCAGGGTGGCGCGCAGGGCGGTCAGTTCATCGGCTTCGTTATCCGGCACCAGCGCCCGCATCTGCGCGTCCATCGTCTCGAAACCGTGGACATTTTTCGCCTTCGCGCGCGCCTGCGTCAGAAGGCTGATATCGACGCCGGTTTCGGTCGTGTAGCCGAGACTGTTGATCTGCTGGAGCGTGACGATCAGCCCCACCGCCCACTTGCGCATGGCTTTCAGCGCCGCCGTATTCAGCCCCATCGGCTTCAACAAGTCATCGACCCGCGCGATCTCTTCCGACATCAGTCCTTCGGCCATGTTTCCGTTCGGATCGAACATATATGCCTGCGCGATCGCGCCGGCGTTTGCCTTGTCATCGAGATCGGGAATCTCGAACCAGACATCATCGGCGCTGTCGAACCGGTTCTGGATCGCCGGATTGAGCCATTGCACGTCCGGCTTCATGACGTGGATCGATCCCAACAGATATATGGTCGAATCCGCGTCCCTTATCACCCACATGGCGGGTTTGACCGACGCCACCGGCGCTTCGGCCTGAGCCACCGGCGCAAAGGCACAGGCGAAAAGAGCAGCGGCGGCCAGCAGGCCGGTTTTCAGTCCGGAAATCATAAATCCCCCACAAAATGTCACACGGGCATAAAGATATCTTCTATGCGCAAAGCGAACAGTTCGGCAATCCTGAACGCCAGCGGCAGGGACGGATCGTATTTTTCCGTCTCGATGGCATTGATCGTCTGGCGCGACACGGCCAGCCGGTCGGCCAGGTCCGCCTGCGACCAGTTGCGTTCAGCGCGCAGGATTTTCAGGCGGTTACGCATCAGCGATATTTCAGCCAGGCGCCCACCTGCCCGATCAGCACGCCGAGCACGAACGGCGCCATGCCGGTCACGCGTCCCATCAGGAAGCCTTCATGCGCCCCATCCAGACTGGCAATGAACTGGCGATAGAGATCAGGGAAGACAATCGGAAACATGCCACTGATCAGAAAAAGCGCGAAACCGATGATAAAACCGTTCTGCGCCGCATAGCGTTTCTTGGCCACACCGAATTCATCGGTCGAGGCGGTTTTCAGTTTCCGCACATACAGGATAAGCATGATCAGGACCGGTACGGCGCACAAATCTATCACCACGCCATAAAGCGGAAATAGCGTCTCCCGGCTCCAGTGCATGTTAAAGCCACCCAGCAGGCCGCCTATCAGCGCCAAGACGAGCACACCAACGATAAATCTTGATTTTGATACGACCATGGTCAGACTCCCCGTTGCATTGACAAGGATACTTTACATTACAGCCAAATGTAATGTCAAGCTTGCTTGTCATAATGACACCATTCCTTGACATTTTCACGCCGCTTCATCGCCAATCCACAGCCCATTTCGCAAAACGTCGATATATCGCGCAAACTGGCCCGCCCCTTGCAAATATCCAATTTCCGAAACCATTTTGTATTTTTTTGACCAAGACGATTTTATGCTAACCTGTGATCTCGCAAAACCCGCCGCCCTGACGGCGCAGGACCTCGCAACCTGGCGCGCCATGCAACACGCCACGCCGCAGTTCCGTTCGCCCCTGCTGTCACCGGACTTTACCCAAGCGGTCGCCGCCGTGCGTCCGGATGTGCGCGTTGCAATCTTCCGCCGGGGCGGCGAGGTCATCGGCTTCCTGCCGCATCACCGCCGTCCGCACCGTTTCGCCCGCCCCGCCGGCGCGCCCTTTGCCGATTACAGCGCCCTGATCACCTTTCCCGATGCGCGGCTGGATGGCCGCCAGGCGCTGAAGGCCGCGCATATCGACCGCTTCCAGGCCATCGGCCTTGTCGATCCGTACCACCTCTTCGGCGAAACCGGCGGCGAAATCGATACCGCCCACGCCATCGATTTCGCCTGCGAAGACACCGCCGGCGCGCTGAAACGCAAGCACCGCAAGAATATCAACCGCCACCGCCGCAACCTGATCGAGGCGCACGGCCCGATAGACTTCATCGTCACCGACCGCGACCGCGGCCACTACGACCGGATGCTGCGCCTCAAACGCGAGCAGCTCGGCCGCAACGGCCTGCATGACTTCATGTCGCCGCCCTGGGCCGCCGCCCTGCTGGACCGCCTGTTCGAGGCCCCCGCCCATGGCCTTCACGGCTCGCTCCTGACCATGACCATCGGCGGACACCCGGCGCTTTTCCATTACGGCCCGCGCCTGGGCGACCGGATGCACCCGTGGATTTCGGCTTATGATCCCGCCTTCGCCGCCTTCTCGCCCGGCTCGATCTTCCTGATCGACTGCCAGGCCGCGCTCAGGGCCGCGGGCGTCAGCTATTACGATCTTTCCACTGGGCAGGGCCATTATAAGGACTCCTTCAGCAATTTGTCCTATCCTGTCCGTCATGCGGGTCTTTTCAGCGCCTCCGCCTCCGGACGTTTCGGCCGGAACCTCTCCCTGGCCGCCGGCCGGCTGCAGCAGGTTCTGGGCGGCCGGGCGGCCGGTGCCATGACCCGTTTGAACCGGCGTTTCGACCAGATCGCCTGCCTCGAACTTGATCTTGTCAGCCGCGCGAAGGGGGTGGCCCATGCCGTTTCCAGCATCCCGCGCCGGCTCGGAGCCACTGATGCCGGATAGCCTGGCCCAATCGCTGAAAACGCCCCACGCCGAAACCGCCGCCGCCTCGGTCTGCGTCATCATCCCCACCTTCCGCCGCCCGCAGGGACTGGAACAGGCGATGCGCTCGGTCGTGGCGCAGGCCGGTGTCAGCGCTCTCAGTCTGCCCCTCAGCCTGCCCATCAGTCTGATCGTCTGCGACAACAGCCCGGAGGCCTCGGCCCGCGCCCAGGTCGAGGGATTTGAAGCGGCCTTCCCGGTCATCTATATCCACGAACCCAAAACCGGCGTCGCCAATGCCCGCAACAGCGCCGTCAAGGCCTGTGACGCGGATTTCATCGCCTTTCTCGATGACGATGAGGAAGCCCCCGCCGGCTGGCTGGCCCGCCTGATGGCCGTTCAGGCGCGTTTTGACGCCGATGTCGTCTTCGGCCCCGTAGAGGCCCGCCTCGCCGATTCCGCCACGCGTTACAGCGGATATTTCACCCGCTTCTTCTCGCGTTTCGGCCCCGAAAGCTCGCAGGTGCTGAACAGCTATTACGGCTGCGGCAACAGCCTGATCCGCCGCTCCGCATTGCCGAAAGACCACGCGCCGTTCAGCATCGAACGCAACGACATGGGCGGCGAGGACGACCAGCTCTTCCACGGCCTGATGACCGGCGGCGCCACCCTCGCCTGGGCCGCCGACGCCCCCGTTTTCGAGGACGTGCCCGCCGCGCGCAGCCGCCTGGGCTATACCCTGCTGCGCGCCTTCGCCTACGGCCAGGGGCCTTCCTATACCGCCGCCCATGACGGCAAGCCTTTCACCGCCGCCGCCTGGATGTGCCAGGGCGTGGCGCAAGGCCTCATTTTCGGCCTGTGGGGTCTGGCCTTGTGGCTCCTGCGCCGCGACGGCTGCGCCGAAAAGCTCGACAAGGCGGCGCGCGGCTGCGGCAAGCTGATCTGGTTTTCCCCTTTCAAAGTCGGTTTCTACGGCGCCGCCCTGCTGAAACCCAAACCCCGTGGAAGATGACATGCTCGACTGGACACCCGATCACAAGGCGCATTTCGCCGCGAAAAACCTGCTGTTCACTCACGATCTCGACAAAAGCAACCTGTTCACGGATGAGGCCCTGATCGCCCTGATCGACCGCTATCCGCGCGACCGGCTCGAAGTCTTCACCATGGGCTACGATCCGGCCAACTGGAAGCAGTGGTATCTCGGCCGGCGCGGCGATCTCGACGGCCGTACCCTGATGGAAGGCGTCAAGGCGGGCCGCCTGTGGCTCAACCTGCGCAAGGTCAATACCTGCGACGCCGCCATCAATGCCCTGTGCGAGCGGATGTTCGCCGAGATCAAGGCCGAGAGCGACACCACCACCCTGAAACAAGACCTCGGCCTGCTCATCTCCTCACCCAATGCGCACGTCTTTTATCATCTCGATATCCCGCTGGTGACCCTGTGGCAGATTCGCGGCGTGAAGCGCCTCTATCTCTATCCGCCCGCCGAACCGTGCGTCGATGACCGCCATCTCGAAGGCGTGGCCCTGCGTGAAAGCGACGAGCAACTGCCCTATGATCCGGCCTATGACGGACAGGCGCTGGTCCATGACCTCAAGCCGGGCGAGATGATGACCTGGGTGCAGAACGCGCCGCACCGCATCGTCAATCACGGCATGGTCAATGTGTCGCTGTCAATCGAATTCATGACGCCGCGCGCCCTGTGGCGGGCCAATGTCATCTACGCCAACGGCTGCCTGCGCCGCTGGCTGGGTCTTAACCCGTCTCTGGCCCGTTCGCCGAAATTCCTGGAGCCGCTGAAGGTCATACTAGCGCGTCTCGTCAAGATGACCGGCGGTTTCAAGGGCGGCAAGAGTCCGCTCACGCCGCGCTTTTCGCTCGACGCCGATGTGCCCGGCAAAATCATTTTCGATGATGGCGTGGCCGCCCCGGTAAAGCCAACGGAAAAGAAGACGGCCGCCTGATTATCTGCTACGGCCATTTTTGTTCTTGATTTGTTCTTATATCGGCATAAGGTGGAGCCATGCCCGCTCCACCGCCCGACACCCGCACCAAAGGCGAAGACGCCCTGCCCGACCTGCCGCGCAAGGGCCGCGGCTCCGTCTCCAACCGGCCAAGCCACCGCTTCGGCGTGGCGGATCGTTACGAGATCGATGATGGCTGGAGCGATCATGACCGCGCGGACTGGGCCAGGGCGCGGCGCAAAACCATTCTCGGCGTCGATGCCGTCCGACGCATCATCACCCGCAACACCTCGCCCGATGTCGGTTTCGACCGCTCGATCAACCCTTACAAAGGCTGCGAACACGGCTGCATCTACTGTTTCGCCCGGCCCAGCCACGCCTATCTCGACCTGTCGCCGGGTATGGATTTCGAGACGCGCATCTTCCGCAAGCCCGATGCCGCCAAAGCACTGCGGCAGGAGCTTTCCGCGCGGAACTATATCCCCGCCCCCATCGCGCTTGGCATCAATACCGACGCGTACCAGCCGACCGAACGGTCCGAAAGACTGACGCGCGGCATTCTCGAAGTGCTGTATGAGTTCCGCCATCCGGTCCATATCGTCACCAAGTCAGCCCTGATCCAGCGCGATATCGATATACTCGCGCCCATGGCGGCGCTCGATCTGTTCAAGGCCACCTTGTCGGTCACCACGCTCGACCGCGACCTGGCCCGCGTCATGGAACCGCGCGCCGCCACCCCCTCCCGTCGGCTGGATACGGTGCGCGCCCTGACCGATGCCGGCATTCCGGCCAGCGTTCTGATGGCCCCCATCATTCCCGGCCTGACCGATCACGAAATAGAAAATGTCATGGAAGCCGCCGCTAAAGCCGGCGCCACGCGGGCCGGCGGCACCTTGATCCGCCTGCCGCATGAGATAAAGGCGCTGTTCGAGGAATGGCTGCGCGCCCATTTCCCTGACCGCGCCGATAAGGTATTGAACCATATCCGCGAATGTCGGGGCGGCAGGCTTTACAATGCCGAATTCGGCAGCCGGATGCGCGGCGAAGGCGTCTATGCCGACCTGATCCGGAATCGCCTGAAACTGGCGATCAGACGTTACGGGCTGGATAAACCCGGCCGCCCGCTCGATATCGGCCGGTTTCGCGGCGGCGATCCGCAGATGCGCTTGTTTTGATAAGGGACCTGATCGAGGAGTTATGCAATGCCGGATGATGATCGCACGAAATTCATTGCCAGACGGACCCCGGAATCGGCGGCCATGGTCGCGGGTGTCAAGCGGGCCATGGCGATCACACCCGCTCTCAACCGCCTGACCTATGGCGATGTGAACGAAATCCGGACCGTTTTCAGCGATCTTACCGGCCGCAGGGTCGACGACAGCTTTTCACTGATCCCGCCTTTTTACACGACCGGCGGCGAAAATATCCGCGTGGGCCGCAATGTCTTCATAAACCAGAACTGCACCTTCTACGATCTGGGCGGGATCGATATCGGCGATGATGTGATGATCGGCCCCAATGTCAGCCTCATCACCTCAAGCCATCCCATAGCGCCTTCACGGCGGCGCGACGGCGTGATCGCCAGGCCCATCGTGATCGGAAAATCCGTCTGGATCGCCGCCAATGTGACGATCATCGGCGGCGTCACCATAGGCGAAAACGCGGTTGTCGCCGCGGCTTCCGTCGTCACGAAGGACGTGCCCGCCAATACCCTCGTGGCCGGCAATCCGGCGCGAGTCATCCGCTCCATCGCCGAATGACGGTATCGTCTTGCATGGACGAAACCCGCGTTGCATAGTGAACTGGGGCGCCTCACGACAGGATTTCCGGATTGACCCACAGCCAAAGCGCTCCCGAACCGACCCGGCGCCTCCTGCCCTGGCTGGTCGCCGTCGCCTTCTTCATGGAGGCGCTCGACACCACCATCCTCAATACCGGCGTACCGGTCATCGCCCAGGCGCTGGACGTCACGCCGCTCAGCATGAAGGCGGTGCTGTCGAGCTATACCCTGAGCCTCGCCGTCTTCATCCCCATCAGCGGCTGGATGGCCGACCGCTTCGGCACACGCCAGGTTTTCGCCGCCGCCATCGCCCTGTTCACGCTCGGCTCGCTGTTGTGCGGGCTATCAACCAATATTCACATGCTGGTCGCCTGCCGTATCCTGCAAGGCATGGGCGGAGCCATGATGACGCCGGTCGGGCGCCTGGTCATGGTCCGCACCTTCGAGCGCACGGATCTGGTCAGGGCCATGAGCTTCGTCGCCGTGCCGGTGCTGATCGCGCCGATGCTTGGGCCGCTGGTCGGCGGGCTGATCGTCGATTACCTGCACTGGCGGGTGATCTTCCTGGTCAATATCCCGGTCGGCATAGTGGGCGCCATCCTGGTCTGGCTGAAGATGCCGGATTATCGCGGAACGCCGCGCCCGCTCGATTTTCTCGGCCTGATCCTGTTCAGTTCCGGCGTGGCGCTGCTCTCCTATGTGCTGGAGGTCTTCGGCGAGCACCGCCTCGGCATCGGCGGCATACTGGGCCTGCTGGCCATTTCGCTGCTGCTGATCCTGGGCTACGGCCTGCATGCCGCGCGCACGGCCTTCCCGTTGCTGAACCTGACCCTGTTCCGCCTGCGCACCTTCACGGCGGCGGTCGGCGGCAGCTTCATCACCCGCCTCGGCGTCGGCGGCGCGCCCTTCCTCCTGCCCATGCTCTACCAGATCGGTCTGGGCCTGACGCCGGTGCAGTCGGGCCTGCTGATCATGCCGCAGGCGCTGGCGTCCATGACCACCAAGCCCCTGCTGCCGCGCGTGCTGGAACGCTTCGGCTATCGCAATGTGCTGATCTGCAATACGCTGGCCCTCGGCTGCATGCTGATGCTGTTCGGCACCATCGGGCGGCACACGCCGATCTGGATGATCGTCATTCAAGCGCTGGTTTACGGCGTGCTGACCTCGCTGCAATTCACCAGCATGAACACACTCGTCTATGCCGATGTGCCGCGCGATCAATCCAGCGGCGCCAGCACCATCGCCAGCACCTTGCAGCAGCTATCGGTGTCGTTCGGCGTGGCGGTAGCCGGCCTGACGACGATCTTCTTCCTGCCGACCGAAGCGACCGCCGCCCCAGGCCTGATGATCGACGGCCTGCACAAGGCTTTCTTCGTGCTGGGCGGCTTTACGCTGGTTTCGACCCTGATCTTCAATCGCCTGAAACGCAACGACGGCGGCGCGGAACCCGGCGATAAGGACCTGCATCTCGATGAAGCAAAAGGATGAACTGTCAGGCGGCAGGCCGCTTTTTCGGCCTTCCGCCCAAATGGCCATTGGCCTGACTTGCGGCCAGACGTTTGCAGGCGCGGGTCAGGGCCGTGGAGCCGAGATAATCCTCGAAGAGTTGCGGAACGGATATATCCACATCCAGTGCCGGAACATGCAGACCGTAGCCGCGCCCTTCCACCACGATCCGGCCGAGGTCTTCCGCCCGCGCCCCGGCCACTTCCGGCAGGATTGAAAGCGGAAAGATCGCGGACACGCCATTGGTCAGGCGAACAGCGATACCGTTGGCCTTCGCATCGTAGACGGCGCTCTCGGCAACAAAGGCGGGCGGTGATTTACGCGGCCTGATCTCACGCTTTGCGAATTCTGCTTCGGTAATCTCAAACTGAGCCATGAATCTCTTCCCATTTCGCGCATATTTCGGGCAAGACCGCTGCGATTGCCTCACCGATTTCCCTGATTTCGGCTAGTTTGTAACCTTGATGGTCCATCAGTTCGACCGGTCCTTCCGGGCCGTTCAGCGCAAACCGGGCGCGTGCCTCATTACCCTTGACGGCATGGACATGAGGTGGCGGATGATCGTTGCTGTAAATGACCACGCGCGTGCTTCGTATCGTCAATACCGTCGGCATGAATAAGTCTATCAGAAACCTAGCCGGCCGTCTAGGTTTTTACCACGGCCTGAAATGCTTGCTGAGCTTCAGTCCCTGTTTCTGGTAATTCGACCCCAGTTGGCCATAGAGCTTCTCCGGCCGGGCGGTCAGGGGTTCATAGACCAGCCGGGCGACGGTCTGGCCGTCCTCGAGCAGGAACGGCGTTTCATGGCAACGCACTTCCAGCACGCCCTTTGATCCCGTGCCGGCCGCTTCCGCCGTGCCAAAGCCGGGGTCGAAGAAACCGGCGTAATGGACGCGGAACTCACCGACGCCCGGATCGATCGGCAGCATTTCCGCCGCTTCCATGGCCGGGATCTCGACATCGGTCTTAGAGGCCAGAATGTAGAATTCGCCCGGATCGAGCAGCAGTTCGCCCCCGGCATGATACAGCGGCTCCCAGAATTTCTTCGGATCGTGGCCATCGATATGGTCGAGATCGATGATGCCGGCATGGCGGCGGGCACGGAAACCGACCAGCTCCCCGGTCAGGTCGACGCCGCAATCCGAGGTGCGCAGCTTGGGCGACACCCCGCGCTTGAGGCGCAACTGATTGAGCCGCGTGCCCGAACGCGCCAGTACCGAAAAGGTCTGCGGAGCGATCTCGATATAGAGCGGACCGGCATAGCCTTCGGCCACATCATCGAAGGCCACGCCGTAATCGGTCAGCAGCCGCACAAAGACATCGACCCGGCCGGTTGAGGATTTCGGATTGGCGCGCGCCGAAATGCCCTTCGGCAGGTTCAGGCTTTCCTTCAGCTCGGCGATATAGACACAGCCGGATTCAAATACCGCCCCGCGCGTCAGGTCCATTTCGTGCATCCGCACGTCGCGCAGGCGGTCGGCCACCGTGCGGGCGCGCGGCAGATAGGAGGCCCTTACCCGCCAGGCGCGATCGCCCAGACGCAAGTCAATGCTGGCCGGCTGGATCTGGTTGTCGTCGAACGGCGACGTACTGGTCACCGCCCCGGCCTCCGCAAGCGCCGCCAGGCTCTGCATCGGCAGTATGCCCTGCGGTTCGGGCTGATCGGCGGGCACGGGCTTAAGGGACATCAGAGCGCTATTCTCTTTTCATGATCAGGCGCACCATTTAAGAGAGCTTATCCGCGTGAGCAAGTAGGAACATGTTTTATCAGCATACCAGTCACGACATCACCGTTCGCGTCGAGGTCGATTATGTCCCGCCGGAAAATCGCCGGCGCGGTTCGGACCTGCGTTATATCTGGGCCTATCACATCACCCTGATCAATGACGGCAGCGAAACGGTGCAACTGAAAACCCGCCACTGGACCATCGTGGACGGCCGCGGCCATGCCGAATATGTCAACGGCCCCGGCGTGGTGGGCGAAACGCCGGTGCTCAGGCCGGGCGAGCGCTACAGCTATTCCTCCGGCTGCCCCTTAAGCACACCTTCCGGTTCGATGAGCGGCCATTACATGTTCGAGACGAAAGAGGGCCGCCCCTTGAAGATCATCATCCCGGCCTTCTCGCTCGATCTGCCGGATACCCGCCGGACCCTTAACTAAATACGAAAACGCCCCAGGCCTCCCGACCGCGGGGCGCTTCAAATTCAGGTCGGCTTTTTACAGGTAGCGCCGCAGCGAACGGGAGAGTTCCGTGCCGCTGTCGCGCTTCTTGGCCTTTTGCGACGGCTGGTAGGCGACGCGGGCGTGCTCAACACAATAGGGCGTCCCCTCATCCGAACGACGGCCGCAGAAGGAGAAGCTGTCCGACGACGGATCGCCGATCGGCCACTTGCACATCTTAGCGCCGAGCGTCAGCACCGTGGCGGTGCCGGGTTCCTCGACATAGGGAACGACGGGCTGGCTGATCACCGGACGGGCCAGGACCGGATCGGCGCGGCGCACACTGGCCTGAGCGGCCGGACGTTCGGCGGCCGGAGACGCCGAGGCGGCGGGGCGCGGCGGACGGGCCGGCTTGTAAAGCGGACGGGTGGGCTGCGAGGGCGTGGCGCGGCCCGACAGGCCGAGGCGATGCACCTTGCCGATGACGGCATTGCGCGTGACGCCGCCAAGCTGCTTGGCGATCTGGCTGGCCGAATGGCCTTCCTGCCAGAGCTTTTTCAGAGTTTCAACGCGTTCGTCGGTCCAGCTCATGCTCTTACTCTCCCATGCTGACCCATATCGATTGCGATTTGAAAGTGATCAAACCACAAGATATAGATGATCTCAAAGGCCTTCTCGCCCTCGTCATCAACAGATGGTAAACGAAATGTTAAAAACCGCAATATATGGTGTGAGGGGAATTCCAGACTGTCCACATATATCTAGATGTTGTGTTTATTCGATCCACATATGTGGATAAGCGCCCGTTCACGAGGCCTGCGCGCGGACAGCGTTTTGCGGCCGGCGGCTTCCGCATTTTCCCAGCGGAATCAAAAGGGCCGCCCGTTCGAGGCAGCCCTGCATAACCCTTGATATAGGTTCTAACGCTCGTATTACAAGGTGGACGCGTGAATACCGAAACGCCGCCGTTCAGAAGCGGCAGGCCATAGCCGCGATGTTCACGATCCGCGCCCGTCCGCCGCCGGATAAACCGCCTGGATGGCGAGCAGGAACATGCGCAGCCGATCTTCCGGCCACGACAGCAACTGCTCGAACAGATGCGGGTGGCGGCCATGCAGGACCAGCGCATCCGCCAGCCAGTCGGAACCGGCGACATCGGCCTCCCAGTCACCGCGCGGCATCAGGTCGGCGGCATCGCATTTCAGCACGCGGCCGATTTCATAAAGCATCGACGCGCTGACCCGATTGACGCCACGCTCATATTTCTGGATCTGCTGAAAGGTCAGGTTGACGGCCGCCGCCAGCGTTTCCTGGGTGATGCGCAGAGCGCGCCGCCGCCGCCGGATATTGGCCCCCACCGCCACATCGACAACATGCGGCTTGTTTCGTACGCCCCCGCCCACAACATCTCCAAGTGATAATCTCAACCATTACGTTTAAATTATCACCCAAATCACCCGCTGTCAATCACCGCGCAGAAAGATGCGGTGCAACCCCGCCACCTGCGAATGCAGCACCTGCTCCGTGCTTTCCGGATTAACCCGCCTGAAATAGAGAAAGCCGTCACGCTCGCGTTCATACAGCCGGACCTGCACCGGCCCCGCCTTCAATTCCACCACGCAGCCTTCAAAACGCCGGGGCGGACGGCCACGCTGGAAGAAGACCTTTTCACCCGGTTCGCACCACGGCGCCATGCTTTCATCGGCGGCGACATGGCTTTCCAGATCGGTTGGAAATCCTTGCCACCATGGCGGAACCCGCTGAAACCGTCCCTGAGCGGGCGTTTCCGAAACCGAATAGATTTCCCGGTCGAGATCGGCCTCACTGGCCCCGACCGCCCGCAGATAGAGCGCCACCCGCTCCTCCGGCCAGGCCGCGGCGGCGTTTTCCCAACGGCTCATCGCCTGGGCCGAAACCCCGACATCGGCCTGCAATTCGACCAGTGACTTGCCGGCGCGCTGGCGCAACAGTTTCATGGCGGAAGCAAAAGCGGGATCTTTGGCGCTGGAACGTCTCATATCGTTATCATCAATGAGATCGACGCAAACGCTACCGCTAAAAAATCACCCTTTTAAACCATAATCACCCACCCATAAATCAGGCAACCAACTCGCGATTGCGCACGTCCGGCCCTTCCGCCGTCAGTGCCTGCAATCCGGCGGCAAGGAGGCGCAGGTTGTCTTCCGGCAAGGCGGCCAGGGTTTTCAGCAGACGCGGATGCAGGGTGTGCAGCGCGCGGGCGTCCGCCATCCATTCGGGCGCCTTACCGTCACGATACCAGTCGGGCGCGGGCATCAGATCAGCCGGATGGCATTTAAGCGCCCGGCAGATTTCAAACAGGCATGACGCGCTGACCCGATTGGCGCCGCGCTCGTATTTCTGCACCTGCTGGAAGGTGACGCCGACCGCCTCGGCCAGCGCCTCCTGTGACACTTTCAGCGCCCGGCGTCGCTGGCGGATATTGCTCCCGACCACAACATCAACGACATGCGGGGTCGATCTGGCGGGTTTCGGCATGATGGCTCCGTGGCTTTTCCCTGACACGCGGACATGATTGCGCTAACAACCTGAACGCGACAGGCACAATCAAAACAAGAAGAGTTAATGAAGCCCTAACCGATTGTATTCAGGCGCCAGTTACAATTATAGCGTGTGAAACAATTCGCGTAACGACCTTTTGCCCAACCGCCCTTTACGAAGACTTTCCTTCCCCTTACGAACAGGTAAGATGACGAAAAGGAAACAGCCATGATCCGTCACATCGTCCCGTTCCGCCTGAAACACGCCCATGGTTCCGCTGAGGAAGCCGACTTTCTCGCCGCCAACCGCCGCCTGGCCGATATCCCCGGCGTCGAACAGTTCGAGCTGCTGCGCCAGGTCAGTCCCAAAAACGACTTCGATTTCTGTGTCTCGATGGCCTTCGCCGACCCGGCCGCCTATCAGGCCTATAACGCCCACCCCGATCATATCGCCTTTGTCCAGAGCCGCTGGCTGCCGGAAGTGGCGGATTTCATGGAGATTGATCTGGCGCTTCTTTAATCGTACGCTGGGTTTTCGTCGTGTATGGCACGGAAATCCTGGAATATGACCGTCTCTTGCAGGATCCCAGCTTGTCACCGGAGGAACGTCAAAATATCGAGGCCAACAAGCAGGTGGCAGAATCGCAGAAAAGCATGTTCGAGCAGAAATTACAGGTTGTGACTGGCCAATCAAATACAACTCCTTAATTGAAAGGTGTCCATTGAGGAATGTGTTTTTATATGGGGTGATGGTCTCAGTTTTATTGGGGGCGTCCATGGCACAAGCCGCCGATAAAGAAGTCCTGCTGCCAGCCGATAGCAGTCAGGTGGAGTTGCACGCGTTTCAAGATGGTAACGTGCTGAGGTTTGTCGTGATCAATAAAGGGTCGCGCGCGGCATTGCTGACTGACGATTTCTGCTTTGACAGCCACCTGAATGCTGTGGTTATCGATCCGCATGCCGGAGGCAAGATTTTGGGGGGCTTTTCGAGCGGCTTACTGCGTAAAAGCGGACGCATGGCGCGCGTTGCGGCAGGGAAGAGTTACGAATGTGAAATCACTTATTTTCCTGACCAAGAAAACACAGAGGAGACGAGTGGTTTCACGGTCTGGAGCACGGCTTTGTTTATTGGGCGGGATGATGATACTTTTTCCAGCCGAAGCCTTCACGGCCTGATCAGAGGAGATTCTTCTCTGATCGGAGAAGCGAAAACAGGTGAAGTGGACGAATTAGCCTACCAAGCTTTCAAAAATCGCACGGCACTTGGAATATATGAACCCTAATGCGGCTCATCTAGCGCAAACATCCGGGGCTGGACGCTATGCTTTCGCGACGGCATATCTCGGAAATACGGTCTTCGCCGCGCAGACACTCCAAGATTATCCGGATTTTTTCTCGGCGGAAAAGAACCGACACGTTTCACGCCGGATATCTTTAACGACTTTCTCAGCCGAAGGTTTGGTCACTTTCGGTGCCATGGGTTTGCCTCTCATCTTCGCGCCTTGGGAGCTACGATGAGGTCAAACCCTCCTTATCTCAAGAACTCAAATTAGTCCCATGAACGCTGACGTCGGACATTTTGTTACGAAAAGTGAATCAGGAAAAAATTGTTCCGTATTTTTCCGTACAACTTTGGGCGAGAGCGCTAAGTCATTGAAAAGATGGCGCACCCAAGAGGATTCGAACCTCTGACCTTTGCCTTCGGAGGGCAACGCTCTATCCAGCTGAGCTATGGGTGCATACTGGCCAAGATAGTGGGCCGGCCCAGCTACCTAAGCGAAACCGTCCGCGCACTCAACCGCAAAAATGCGATTATCCGGATTTGTGGCGCGAACTGTCGCGCATCACCAGTTCCGGCGCGACGATAATGCCCGCATTCGCCGCCGCTTCTCCCTCTTCCAGCGCCGCCACCAGCATTTCCAGACCACGCCGCCCCAGGTCGAAAATGCCGACGCGCAGGGTGGTCAGCGGCGGTGAGGTAAAGCGCGCGATGGGGATATCGTCAAAGCCGACGACCGCCACGTCTTCCGGTACCTTCACGCCGGCCTCGCGCAAGGCCAGCAGGCAGCCGACCGCCATCATGTCATTGGCGGCGAAAATGCCGTCCGGGCGTTCGTCGAGCGCCAGGAAGGCCTTGGCGCCGCGGTAGCCGGAGTCCTCGGTGAAGTCCCCCTCGAACAACGGCGCATCCGCGCAGGCCGACAAAAACCCGCGCCGGCGTTCCTGCGCCTCGAAATTACGCGACGGCCCGGAGATATGGGCCAGCTTGCGGCGGCCCTGTTCGCGCAGGTGACCGGCCGCCGTCACGCCGCCGCCGAAATTATCGATGCTGATCGCCCCCTGTCCGCTGCCGATGCGGCTGGAAATGGTCACCACCGGCAGGTTCAATGGCAGAATGGCCGCCAGGTCGTGCGAATCGACGAAGGGCGACATCACCAGCAAGCCATCGACCCGGCCGCCCATGGCGCGCATCGCCCCGACGGCCTCCTCAGGATTGCCGTGCGAACCCGAAACCAGCAGGTGCAGGCCATGCGCCCGCGCCGCCACATCGACCCCGCGGATGATCTCGGCGAAGAACTCGCCATAGATATCGGGCAGCAGCACGCCGATGGTATTGCTGCGCGACATGACCAGAGAGCGCGCCCCGCCGTGCGGCACATAGCGCAGGCGCTTGGCGATCTCCAGCACACGCTGCTTCACATCGTCGGCGACATTATCCAGGCCATTGATGGCGCGCGAAGCCGAGGCGATCGACACATTGGCTTCGCGGGCTATGTCTTTCAGCGTGACGCCGGCCTTCATCGGGAAATCGCCATAGGTTCTCCTTTGGGCTGCAAAATGTAAGCGGTTTAAGCGAAACTGTAAATAACACGGCAGCGCTCTTTTCCCCGCCGCGATTGCATGCCATGCTGGCGGCGAGGAAACGACCGACGGGCCACGAATGAGCACACTGCCTCGGCCCGCCATTTGCCAGGAAAGACAAACAATATGAAGCCGCGCCTCGCTTTAACTCATAGTGTTACCGCTATCATTTTTGCCCTGGCGGCCTTGCCGGTGGCGGCGCAGACACCTTCCACGCCCGTGACAGCCGTTACCGATGGTTCAGGCGCCTACAAGACCGGCCAGTATCATAATCTGTTCGTCGAGCGGCTGGGCCACAGCGAGGCCGAAACCCGGCAAAAGATCGAGGACACCTTCCAGCAACTGTTCCATGGCGATGGCCAGGAGGAGCGCATTTATTTCGAGACCGGCGCCAATGCCGACGGACCGCTGGCCTATGTCACCGACTGGGCCAATAACGACGCCCGCAGCGAAGGCATGAGCTACGGCATGATGATCGCCGTGCAGCTCGATAAAAAGCGCGAATTCGACGCCCTGTGGAACTGGTCGAAGACCTATATGCTGACCACCGATCCGGAGAATCCGTCACAGGGTTATTTCGCCTGGTCGATGGGCACGGACGGCACGCCGCGCGCGGTCGGGGCCGCACCGGATGGCGAGGAATATTACGCCATGGCGCTCTATTTCGCGGCGCACCGCTGGGGCAATGGTCAGGGCATCTATAATTACCAGGCCGAGGCCGACCAGATCCTGAACGGCATGCGCCATCATCCGCTGAAAACCGCCACCACACCGTTCCGCATCCACCCGAACGATCCGCCCTTCATCGAGCCGGATATGCCCTGGCCCAGCCCGAACAACCGCACGGCCCAGGCCGAGGCGCTGAAGGCGGGCAAGCCGTGGCCGGTCCGCACGCCCAGCCGCGCGCCGCATGAGGTGACGGTCGGCCCGATGGTCGATGAGGCCCACACCATGATCCGCTTTGTGCCCGAAACCAATATCCCCGGCACCGACGCCTCCTATCACCTGCCCGCCTTCTACGAATTGTGGGCGCGCTGGGGTCCGGCGGCGGACCGCGCCTTCTGGGCCAAAGCCGCCGATGTCAGCCGCGATTTCTTTGAAACCGTCACCGATCCGCAGACTGGCCTGGCGCCCGACCGCAGCACCTTCGACGGCCAGCCGGCGATGGGATGGGACGGCAAGCCGAGCCAGTTCGCCTATGACAGCTGGCGCACGGCCAGCAACTGGTCGGTCGATTACAGTTGGTGGGGCAAGGATGCGCGGGCGAAAACACGCAGCGACCATATCCAGACCTTCCTCTACGGCCAGGGCATCGACACCTTTCCCGACCGTTACAGCCTGGACGGCCAGCCGATGTCCGACCGCCATTCCACCGGCATGGTGGCGGCCACCGCCGTCGGCAGCCTGTCGGCGACGCCGGGCGAAGTTTCCGATGCCTTCCTGAAAGAATTGTGGAACACGCCGGTGCCCGCCGGCGAGCAGCGCTATTTCGACGGCATGCTGTACCTGATGAGCCTGATGCACCTGAGCGGCGAGTTCCGCATTATCGATTAGCCCTCATCCGGATGGAAGGCCGTCTTCACTTTCGTATCCGCCGTGAAGACATAGACCAGCAAGGACACGCCGATGCAGGCGGTGACGTACCAGAAGAAGCTCTCTTCCGCGCCCGCCTGTTTCAGCCACAGCGCCACATATTCGGCCGATCCGCCGAAGACGGACACCGCCACCGCATAGGGCAGGGCCACGCCGAGCGCCCGGACATGGGCCGGAAACAGCTCCGCCTTCACCACCGCGTTGATCGAGGTGTAGCCGCTGACGATGATGAGCGCCGCCATGACCAGTCCGAACGCCGGCCAGAACCCCTGAACATGGGCCAGGGCCGTCATGATCGGCACGGTGAAAATCATCCCCAGCACGCCAAAACCGATCAGCAGGGGGCGGCGGCCGATCCGGTCGGACAGCGCGCCGAAAAGCGGCTGGGCCAGCATGTAGAGAAACAGGGTGAGCGCCGAAAGACTGGTCGCGTCGGTCTTGCTCCAGCCGGCGGTATTGACCAGGAATTTCTGCATATAGGTGGTGTAGGTATAGAAGGCGACCGTGCCTCCCATGGTCAGCCCCACCACCTGCAAGGCCTGCCAGGGATGCTCTTTCAACAATGTCAGCGTGCGGTTGCGGGTGAATTTCCGGCTTTCCTGGAACGATCCCGTCTCGCTGATATGACGGCGGATATACAACGCCGCCAGGGCCAGCAGCGCGCCGATCACGAAGGGAATCCGCCAGCCCCAGGCCTCAAGCTGGGCATGTGACAACAGGCTTTTCTGCAACAGGATCAGCACGCCGAGCGCGATCAGTTGCCCCATGATCAGGGTGACATATTGAAAGCTCGACCAAAACCCGCGATGCGTGCTTCCGGCCATCTCGGAAAGATAGGTGGCGCTGGCGCCGTATTCCCCGCCGACGCTCAGGCCCTGCAGCAACCGCGCCAGCAACAACAGCGCCGGCGCCGCGATGCCGATAGTGGCGTAACCCGGCGTAACGGCGATGATCAGCGAACCGGCGCACATCAGAAGCACCGAAACGGTCAGGCCGGCCTTGCGTCCGAAGCGGTCGGCATACCAGCCGAACACCCAGCCGCCGATCGGCCGCATGAAAAACCCCACCGCGAAGATGGCCGCCGTATTGAGCAGTTGCGCCGTCTGGCTGGCGTTGGGGAAAAAGGCTTTCGAGAAATAGAGCGTAAAGGCCGAATAGGCGTACCAGTCATACCATTCGACCAGATTGCCGATCGATCCGCCGAGGATGGAGCCGAGTTTGCTTCCCGTTTCTTTGGCCTGTTTCATGCGCCGAAGCTTTCACAGTTCAATTGACGAGGCAAGGCGGTTTGTTTTAAGGATCGGCAACGGTTTTTCCGCAAGGTTATATAAGTATGAGCGATATCATCCCGCCCCCCGAAGTCATCTATGTTGACAGCCACAAGGTCGCCTGCAACGGCGGCGGCGGGGCGCTCGGCCATCCACTGACCTATTACGAACTGGGCGAGGACGGCACGGTGGAATGTGGCTATTGCGACCGCAAGTTCGTCCACAAGGACCACGCCCACGATTACCACGATCCGGCGCCGCGTCCGGAAGGCGAGCACTAAAGCGCATTGGCTGCGCCGAACTGCGTTTCCGAAAAGTGTCCGCACTTTTCGGATTAAAATGCGCGATAAGGAGAATGCCTTGCGCTTCCTGCATACCATGGTCCGGGTGCATGACCTGGACGCCTCTCTGAAATTCTGGTGCGAAGGCCTGGGCCTGTCAGAGACCCGCCGCATGGAATCGGAAAAGGGCCGCTTCACCCTGATCTATCTGGCGGCCCCGCTCGATGAAGACCATGCGCGGTCCTTCAAAGCGCCCGAACTCGAACTGACCTGGAACTGGCCGGACGCCGACGGGACCGCCGAGGTCTATACCGGCGGCCGCAATTTCGGCCATGTCGCCTATGAGGTCGATGACATTTACGCCGCCTGCCGGCATTTGAGCGATATGGGCGTGACAATCAACCGCCCGCCGCGTGACGGCCATATGGCCTTTGTCCGCTCCCCGGACGGCATCTCAGTGGAACTGCTGCAAAAGAACGGCGCGCTCCAACCGACGGAGCCATGGGTCAGCATGGCCAATACCGGAAGCTGGTGAGTAATCGCCCGCCCCATTTATGGGGAGGGGGGACCATCGCGTAGCGATGGTGGGAGGGGCCAAACCATGCGAACTATTCGGATTGATGCAAAAATCAAGACCGCCCGGCGTCTGCGCAAAGAACTGACGAAGCCCGAATTATGGTTATGGCTGCGTTTGAAACACCGTACATCAAACGGCATCATCTTTCGCAACCAGCATCCGCTTGGTCCCTATGTGCTCGATTTCTATTGTGCCAAGGCGAAGCTGTGCATTGAAGTCGATGGCGAAATCCATACGCATGATCAGCAGCGTGAACGCGATAAAATACGTGATCAATGGCTTAAAGATCAAGGTATCCATGTGCACAGGATGATTGCCAGGGATTTGCTGGCTAATCCTGACGAAGCTGCTGTGGGGGTTTTTGATCTGGCTATTGAACGCATTGCTCTACTGGCAAAGGCCCCTCCCACCGCCGCAAGCGGCGGTCCCCATGGCTGACGCGAGATATACTCGCGCTGGCGCCAAACCCCGTAAACGGGGCGGGCGAATTGCTGCCATCCTTTGTCGCTTTGATTTGGCATCACGGGCGGAACGGCCTATGTAGTTAGCCGAACATCTCCTGAGCAGAATCCCCGCATGTCCGATACCGAAAAACAGAAGCGCCTCGTCCTGATCGACGGCTCCGGCTATATCTTCCGCGCCTATCACGGCCTGCCGCCCCTGACGCGCAAGTCGGACGGTCTGCCGGTCGGCGCGGTGGCCGGTTTCTGCAACATGCTGTTCAAGCTGATCAAGGAGCATCGCGGCGATGACGCGCCCTCGCATCTGGCGGTCATCTTCGACGCCGGCTCCAAGACCTTCCGCAACGAAATCTATGATCAGTACAAGGCCCACCGTCCGCCGGCGCCGGAAGACCTGATCCCGCAATTCCCGCTGATCCGCGAGGCCACCCGCGCCTTCGGCCTGCCCGCCGTCGAGATGGAGAATTTCGAGGCCGACGACCTGATCTGCACCTATACCCACCTGGCGAAAAAGGACGGCTTCAAGGTCACCATCATTTCCTCCGACAAGGACCTGATGCAGCTTGTCGACGATGATGTCAGCCTGATGGACCCGGTAAAAGGCACGCTGGTCGGCCGTGAAGGCGTGATCGAGAAATTCGGTGTGCCGCCCGAACTGGTGGTCGACGCCCAGGCCCTGATCGGCGACTCATCCGATAATGTGCCCGGCGCCCCCGGCATCGGCGTCAAGACCGCCGCCCAACTGCTGCTCGAATACGGCAATCTCGACGCCGTGCTGGCGCGCGCCGGTGAGATCAAGCAGGAGAAGCGCCGCCAGACTTTGATCGACTTCCGTGACCAGATCCTGATGTCGCGCGAACTGGTCACCCTGCGCTGCGACAGCCCCACGCCGGTCGATATCGACACCTTCCTCCTCAAGGAACCGGAGCAGGACGTCCTGCTCACCTTCCTGTCGCTGATGGAGTTCAATTCCCTGGCCAAGCGCGTCGGCGGCAACACCTTAAGCCTGCTGCAAACCTCCTCGGCACTCGACAAGCTCCCCACCGCGCCGGTCCTGCGCCCGCTCTATGGCGCACCCAAAACCGGCCCTGCCGAAGCCGCCATCCAGCCGGTCCACCGAGACACCTACGAATGTGTCCAGACGATGGAAGCGCTCGAAAAATGGATCGCCTGCGCCTATGAAGCCCAGGTGATCGCCATCGATACCGAAACCGACGACCTTTCCGCCTCCCATTCCGGACTGGTCGGCATTTCCATGGCGGTCGGGGTCAATCAGGCCTGCTATATTCCTCTGGCGCATACCTCGTCCGAAGGTTTCGACTTTGGTCCCGATTTTGGGGGCGATGGCGGCGGCCTGCAACAAATCGATTTCAAGACGGCTATCGCCGCGCTGAAGCCCTTGTTTGAAGATCCGACCATCCTCAAGGTCGGCCAGAATATCAAATACGACCTCAGCGTCCTGCACCGCCATGGCATCGATGTCGCGCCTTATGACGACACCCTGCTGATTTCCTATGTGCTCGAAGGCGGCCTGCACGGCCACGGCATGGACGAACTGTCGGAACTGCATCTCGGCCACACGCCGATCCCTTTCAAGCAGGTAGCCGGTTCCGGCAAGTCGGCGAAATCGTTCAAATATGTCGCGCTGAAAGAAGCCACCGAATACGCCGCCGAAGACGCCGACGTGACGCTTCGCCTGTGGCATATCCTCAAGCCTCGCCTGGCGCAGCAATCCCTGCTGACCGTTTACGAAACCCTCGAACGGCAAATGCCCGCCGTGCTTTCCGAAATGGAACTGGCCGGCATCCGCATCGATCCGGCCATCCTGCAAAGCCTGTCGCACGATTTCGGCACGCGCATGAACGCCATCGAGCAGGAAGCGCAAGGATTGGTCGGCCGTCCGTTCAACATGAACAGCCCCCAGCAACTCGGCCAGATCTTCTACGACGAAATGCAGCTCCCCGGCGGCAAGCGCACGGCATCCGGCCAGTGGGCCACCGATGTCAAGGTGCTGGAGGAGATCGCCGAGGGCAAACCGGGCCTCGAAGCCGGACAACCCCAAGATGCCGTAAAATTGGCCCGGATGCTGCTCGATTACCGTCAGATGGCCAAGCTGAAAGGCACCTATACCGACGCCCTCACCGGTTACGCCGATAAAAACACCCAGCGCATCCATACCAGCTTCCACCTGGCCGCGACGCCGACCGGACGCCTCAGTTCCAACGAACCCAATCTGCAAAACATCCCGATCCGCACCGCCGAGGGACGCAAGATCCGCCGCGCCTTCATCGCCAGACCGGGCCATAAGCTGATCAGCGCCGACTACTCGCAGATCGAACTGCGCATCCTCGCCCACATCGGCGATATTCCGCAACTGAAGGCGGCTTTCGCGCGCGGCGACGATATCCACGCCATGACGGCTTCTGAAATGTTCGGCGTGCCGATGGCGGACATGACCTCCGAAATCCGCAGGCGGGCCAAGGCGATCAATTTCGGCATCATCTACGGTATTTCCGCTTTCGGTCTGGCCAACCAGCTCGGCATCGAGCGCGGCGAGGCCGGCCGTTATATCGAAACCTATTTCGACCGCTTCCCCGGCATCAAGGCCTATATGGATTCGATCAAGGCCTTCGTGGCCGCCAATGGCTTCGTCACCACGCTTATGGGCCGCAAGATTCATATCCCCGAAATCAACGGCAAGGGCGCGCTCAAAGCCTTCGCCGAACGCGCCGCCATCAATGCGCCGATCCAGGGCACCGCCGCCGATGTTATCCGCCGCGCCATGATGCGGATGCCGCAGGCGCTGATCGATGCCGGCTTCACCACGAAAATGCTGCTCCAGGTCCACGACGAACTGATCTTCGAGGCCCCCGATTCGGAGGTCGAGGCCGTGATCCCGCTGATCCGGCGCATCATGCAGGACGCCACCCTGCCGGCGCTGGAAATGAGCGTGCCGCTGGTCGTCGAGGCCCATGCCGCCGGCAACTGGGACGAGGCGCATTAAACCACAGATTTTATATGGCTTCTAATCGCAAAGTACGGTTTTTACACATTTTTTCATCCTGCGGAAACTGTACAATAATGTTGCATTCCGTACCATTTTAACGTCCCCTTAACCGTAAATAGCCAAAAACAACCTTGTCGCCCGGCTTGTCGCCGGCGTGACGGGTGATTTTAAAACGGTTGGCTGATCGGGGGCCTTATGCTCAAGAATTTCACTATCCGCGTGCGCGTGATCGCCGCGGTCGCTTTCCTGGTTCTGATATCTGTCACGGTGGGGCTTTTCGCCGCCAACCGCCTGGCGGCGGTGAATGCCGCCGCGGAAGATGTGGCCGGTAACTGGCTGCCGACCACCCAGGTCATCGGCCAGCTTTCCACCCGTTTCGAGCGTTTCCGCCTGCTGGAAGGCGTATCCATGCTGCAAACCGGTGAAAAGCGCGCCGCCATGACCGAAAATGCTGCCCGGACCCGCGACGAACTAGCGACAGACCGGAAAGCCTATGCATCCATGGTTGTGGCGGGAACGGAAGAAACACTCGCCGCCAATCTGCAAAAGGCGCTGGACGATTACCTGACGCTCTCCGACCATTTCGCGGCGCAGCTGGCGAACGGCGATGAAGACGGCGCGCGCAGCACCTATATCAACGACATGCAGCCCCTGGTCGATGCCGTGCGCGCCGCCCTGAAGGCGGACCTCGACTATCAGGTCAGTTCGGGACGCGAAGCGGCGGCGCACGGCAAGGCGCTCGGCAAGTCGGCCTCCACCCTGATCTATGGCGCCATCCTGCTGGCCGCCCTGTTCGGTGCCGTCATCGGCTGGGTGATGATCACCGGCATCTCGAATCCGGTGCGCCGGATGACCGATGCCATGCGCACCCTGGCGGATGGCGATGTCAATGTCCGCATCCCCAATATCGGAGAGCGCAACGAAATCGGGGCCATGGCGTCCGCCGTCGAGGTGTTCAAGGACAACATGATCCGCAACCGGGCGCTCGAGGAAGACACCCGCCAGGCGCGGGAAGACGCTGAAGTCCAGCGCAAGAAGACCATGTATGAACTGGCGGACCGGTTTGAGGATGCCGTCGGCGGCATCGTCGAAATGGTCTCCTCCGCCGCCACCGAAATGCAGGCCACGGCCTCGCAACTGACCTCATCGGCGCAGGAATCGGCCGCCCAGGCCACCTCCGTTTCCGCCGCCGCCGAGGAAGCCGGCACCAATGTCACCTCGGTCGCCGGGTCCGCCGAGGAACTGGGCGCCTCGGTGCAGGAGATCGGCCGCCAGGTCGAACATTCGTCGATCAAGGCGCGCGAGGCCGTCCGCGAGGCCGATTCCACCGCCGCCATCGTCCAGGAACTGTCCGAAGCCGCCGGCCGCATCAACGGCATTGTCGATATGATCACCGGCATTGCCGCCCAGACCAACCTGCTGGCGCTCAACGCCACCATCGAATCGGCTCGTGCCGGTGAGGCCGGACGCGGCTTCGCGGTCGTGGCCGCCGAGGTCAAGCAACTGGCGCAACAAACCGGCAAGGCCACGTCCGAGATCAGCCAGCATATCGGCAGCATCCAGTCGACCACCCGCCGCGCCGTCGAGGCCATCGAGAGCATCACCGGCACGATCCGCGACATCAACGACTCGTCGTCCACCATCGCCGCCGCCGTCGAGCAGCAGGGATCGGCCACCAACGAGATCGTCCAGGCCGTCAATCAGGCGTCTGTCGGCACGCAGGAAGTCACCGCCAACATCACCGGCGTGGCCCGCATGGCCGAGGAAACCGGCGCCGGCGCGGCCCAGGTACTCAGCGCCTCCGGCGAACTGGCCCAGCAGGCAAGCAACCTGCGCAACCAGATCAACAGCTTCCTGGCGCACGTCCGGGCCGCTTAAGCCAGCATCCTCACGGCCGGTTCGCGATCGAAATACCGCCGCGCGCCGGCCCTGGGCAGGTCTTCGATGCTGACAATGCCATCGTCGGCAACCACGCCCGCCTTATCCAGCAGGGGCTGCGCTTGTAGGGTATGGCCGATGGCTTTCAGATGGCCGAAGGCGTTCATGACGAACTCGACCGCCGCCGCTTCCTTAAGCAGCGCCTGAGCGCCCGCATCGGACACCAGCACGGCCACGGCGTCGAAAATCTGCGACGGCGATCCGGCAAGCTGGCCATCGGCCTTGACCATAGATCCACCCGCCAGTTTCACGCCGCCGACCCTGGGCGCCACCACCACCGCCTTGCCGCCTTCGGCTTCAATGGCGGCGATCAGCGCCGTCAGTTCCGCCGCGTCGCTGCCATCGGCGATCAGGATACCGACCTGACGGCCTTTCAGCGTTTCCAGCATCTTCTTCTGGATGCTAAGCGCCGGTGACGGGTCCATGTCGATCGGCTTGCGCGCCGCCGGACTGGCCTTGGGCAGATCGATGGCGAGGCCCGCCGCAACGCGTTTCGCCAGGTCTTCATCGACATTGCGCAGATTGGCGACCATCCGCGCCTGTACGCCCGCAAGACCGACCTTCGACAATTCAAAGGTGAAGGCCGAGGCCACATGCGCCCGCTCGTTATCGGTCTGCGATTTCCAGAACAGCCGGGCCTGGGAGTAGTGATCGGCGAACAGTTCGGCGCGGATACGCAGCTTGTCCCCCTGCTCGTCGCGCGCTGCCTGGCCTGCGAAACTGGTGAATCCGGTCGCCGGACACTCGCGCGGCCCGTTTATTTCACCATAATCGGCCAGCGAATTCGGCTCGTAATTGGCGCGGCCTTTCGGGATTTGCGTCTGCATCATGCCGTCGCGCTGGAAATTGTGCATCGGGCATTTCGGCGCATTGACCGGAATCTGGTGGAAATTGGCCGTGCCGAGCCGCGACTTCTGCGTATCGAGATAGGAAAACAGCCGCCCTTGCAGCAGCGGGTCATTGGAAAAATCGATGCCGGGCACGATATTGGCCGGGCAGAAGGCCGCCTGCTCCGTTTCGGCAAAGAAGTTATCCGGATTGCGGTCCAGCACCATCCGCCCGACGATGCGCAGGGGCAGCACTTCTTCAGGAATGATCTTGGTCGAATCGAGAACATCATAAGGCAGACTGTCGGCGAAGGCCTGATCGAAGACCTGAAGGCCCAGTTCCCATTCGGGAAAATTGCCGGTGTCGATGGCCTCATAGAGATCGCGGCGGTGATAGTCGTTGTCCGCCGCCTGGAGTTTCAGCGCCTCGTCCCAAACCGTCGATTGCACGCCGAGCTTCGGCCGCCAGTGGAACTTGACGAAACTTTCCTTGCCCTTCGCATTGACCATCACGAAAGTATGGATGCCGAAGCCTTCGATCATGCGCAGGGAGCGCGGAATGGCGCGGTCCGACATGGCCCACATCAGCATATGCGTGGCTTCCGGCATCAGCGAAACGAAATCCCAGAAGGTATCGTGCGCCGAGGCCGCCTGCGGATAGGCCTTGTCGGCCTCCATCTTCACCGCGTGGATCAGGTCGGGGAACTTGATGGCGTCCTGGATGAAGAAGACCGGCATATTGTTGCCGACCAGATCCCAGTTGCCTTCCTTTGTATAAAATTTGACCGCGAAGCCGCGCACATCGCGCGGGGTATCGACCGAACCGGCCCCGCCCGCGACCGTGGAAAACCGCGCGAACAGCGGCGTCTTCTCACCAACGCGCTGGAACAGGTCGGCCTTCGTGATATCCGCCAGGGATTCGGTCAGTTCAAAAAAGCCGTGGGCACCGGAACCGCGCGCATGGACGATACGCTCAGGTATGCGTTCGTGGTCGAAGTGGAAAATCTTTTCACGCAGCACGAAGTCTTCCAGAAGCGCCGGGCCGCGCGCGCCGGATTTCAGGCTGTTCTGGTTGTCGGATATGCGGACGCCCTGATTGGTGGTCAGGTGCGCGCCTTCGCTGGCCGGGGAATGCTCCGCTCCTTTATGATGCACCTGCTGATGAGTCTCGCCGCCCTTGCCTGACGCCGTGTCGAAATCGGCCCTGTCGTCCATGACCTGTCTCCCTGTGATGGCTGAATCTGAGCAACAAGTGCGACCTTGACGTGTAAAGAATCAGTCAGGATTTGTTGACAGAAGATAAGGGGCAGCGCGTAATGGCTGGCATGACCGTCAAGCATCTCGACCACATCAATATTCAGACCCGCGACATGGCGGGCACGATCCGCTTTTACGAAGACCTGCTGGGACTGGTGGCGAAGACGGCCCCGCGCCGCAAGCCGGAGGAGCGCCAGTGGCTCTATGCCGGCGAACGCGCCGTCATCCACCTCAATCTCTTCGGCACGGATAATACCTACGAACGCGAGGTCATCCCCGGCGGCACGACCGGCGCCATCCACCATGTCGCCTTCGAGTGCGGCGGGCTTGATGAAATGGTGGCGCGGCTTGAAGCCAAAGGCTTGCGTTACGAGCGCGCCGAACTGCCGGAGATCAACCTGACGCAGCTATTCGTAGTCGATCCGAACAATGTGCTGCTGGAACTCAATTTCCGCCGTCTATTTTAACGCGCTCTGTTCATCCGAAAAGCGCCCTGCCCTGAAGGCCGGATCGAAGCCCAGCTCCGCCACCGCCCTGGCCGTGACCAGCGTCCCGTCGTCCTCCGCCACATTGTAGACGCCCGCGCCCCGCGTCACCGCCCGGCGGGCGGCATCGGCGGCGGCATCGACATGCAGCGGCCCGCCCGGCGGCGAGGCATCGAAGCCCGTGCCGGGGCCATAAAACCTGCCATAGCGCAGCACCACTCCGGTCATCGGCGCATTCAACACCTGGGTTTCCAGACTGATGACGCCCGTGGCCGCCGGATCGAGCGACGCGGCTTCGTCATGGGGCAAAGGCCCGGGCGCATAGGCAAAGGCGATGCTCTGGGCGATCAGGCGTTTCGCGCCCGCCGCCACCGCCGCCGCGATCAGGTTGCGCGTGCCCTCATCGCGGATGCGATTATTACGCACGCGCGCCGCCGCCATCCGCGCCGAATCGAGGCCATCGGGCAGGTCGGTCAGTTGATGAATGACGACTTCGGGACCGGCCCGCATGACCGCATCGGCCAGCGCCCCCGCCTCGAAGACATCCACCACGAGCGGCGTTACGCCGAGCGCTTCCAGCAGGCTGGCCTTGTCCGCTGATCGCGTCGTGCCGGAAACCGAATGGCCGTCCGCGACCAATAAACGGCAAAGTCCTTGCCCCACGACGCCGGACGCGCCCGCCACCAGAATTTTCATGACCTGTCCTCCGTCACCGCCGCTGTTTAGCGCGCACCGTGGATTCGTAAACGCAATTTTTGTCGTTCGCCTGTCAGAAATTTCAAAAACCTGCGACTACCTGTTCATGACCGCAACGACCGGACAGGATCAGCGCTATATCGAGGCCGCCGCCGAATTCGGTCCGGCGCTGGAACGCCTGGCGCGCGGCTATGAGGCTCACCCCGAACGCCGGCGCGATCTGGTTCAGGATATTCACGTCGCCCTGTGGCGCAGTTTCAGGAGCTTTGACGCCCGTTGTTCAGTGCGCACCTGGGTCTATCGCGTGGCGCATAACACGGCCACCACCCATATCCTGAAAGAGCGCCGTCGTCACGACCGGCACTGGACCAGCCTCGATGACGCCCTGCCGAGCGAGACGGCCAGCGCCGAGGAAACCACGCATCACCACCAGGCGCTGGACCGGTTGACCCGCCTGATCCAGCATCTGAAACCGCAGGATCGCCAGATCATCCTGCTTTATCTTGAAGGCCTGGACGCCGCCGGCATGGCCGAGATCACCGGCCTGACCGCCGCCCATATCGCCACCAAAATCCACCGCATCAAGGCGCTGTTGCGCCGTCAGTTCACTGAGGGAGATCATCATGGATAATCCCGAAAACGACTTGAAAACCCTCTGGCAGGATCAACCCACGGAGCCAACCGCCATGTCGCTCGAAAAAATTCAACAGCGCGCTCATCAGTTGCAGGTGCGTATTCACCGTGAAAAGCTTATCGTTTATGGTATTTCTGCCGTTGCCATTCCGCTTTACCTGTTTGCTGTGATTATCAGTCCGGATCGTCTGGCAACAGCGGGTTATCTTCTGACCCTGCTTGGTATTCTTTTCGTGCTTTACGTCAATCACCGTCATGTTCAGCCGAACCGTCAGGCTGTGGCCCGCGCTTCAACGGCCTGTGCCGATTTTCACCGTCGCGCGCTGGCACAACGCCGCGATCTTCTGCGAAACGTATGGCTGTGGGCTGTTGCGCCTGTCATGCCGGGCGCCATTCTTATGTTCATCCATATGCACCGGTTAATGGCTTCGTTGCCGCCGTACACGTCTGTCATGTTTGGCTTGCATCCGTCGGGCTTTGCGGCCGTCATGGATACAATTGGCCTGCTTGCCTTATTTAAAATCGTGATTTCGTCCCATTGGCGGGCGTATCGTCTTAACCGCGAATTAAAGGCGTTGGACGGCATTTAAGCCGCCATTCCCGCCGCCTGCATCATCGGTTTGAGCGTGGCCAGAACCTGCGGCTGCGCGGAAAGCCCCGACCGCACCGCCGGGTCGCGCAGCATCTTCATCGCTTCGGCCTTCGCCTGATCGCTCAACGGTCCGAACGGCGCCGACTGGCCGGCGGCGAAGCTCAGCAGCATGGAAAATTTCTGCATGGCGGAGGCGCCGCCGCGCAGGATATGGGCCAGCAGCCTGACATCGGTGGCGATCTGGCTGCCGATCTGGCCAAGCTTGCCATTGATTTCCTGCGCATCCGGCTCGGCCAGCGCCGCCGCGGCCACGCGTCCCTGCATCTGCGCCAGGGCCAGCAGACGCTGCGCCGCCGACTGATGGCTTTCCCGCATATGGCGCTCGAATTTGGCCGCGCCCACGATCTGCGACAACCAGCGCGCCGCCTGGCGCTTGTTGGCGGCGCCGACCATGTTCTCGCACAGCCAGATCAGGCGGTCGGCTTCCTCGGCCGGCGTTTCGGCGGTTTCCAGCAGGCTGGTGACGAACTCGGCCGAAACGAGCCGCTTCGACCGTTCGACAAAGCCTTCCTTGATATCGTCACGCTGGGCCTCATCCTTACCGGCGGCGGTCATGCACAGGGCCAGCACGCGCAGGGTTTCGAGTTCGCCTTCCGGGTCGTTCGGCCGCAGGCGGCGCGGACTTTTGAGTTCCTGCACCAGGCGCTTTGAAATGTGCAGGCTGAGATGCGACATCCGGCCCTTATGAATCAGGTCGTGATAGCCGCCGAGCACCCCGCTGAGGGGCGGCATCAGGCGCGCCACGCGGGCATCGCTGCGGGCGATCAGGGCCACCTCGCGGCCGGCGGCCATGCGGGTCATCACCGTCATGGCGTCGCCAAGCTCCGCCTCCTGGCCGAGGATGTCATTGAGGCTGGCGCGCAGGGCGAAGATTTCCGTTACCGGCATCTCGACCACCTGCAAGGCCCAGTCGCGGTCGGGGTGGTCTTCAAGACAGGCCGTGATCAGCTTGGCGTAGCTCAGCAGGACTTCCAGCTTGGCCGACGGGCGGCGGTGCCCTTTAAGCGTTTCCGCCAGCGCGCCGCCAAAGATATAGGCGCGTTCCGGATGATCGTGCAGTTTGTCGATCAGGGCGAGCACATTTTCCGGCGTCATCGCGGGGAAGAGTTTTTTCCGGCCGTCCTGGACCAGGCGCGTGCAGGCGCGATCGATCAGGCCGCTCCAGCGGCGCATCAGTTCGTGCAGGTCCTGGCCGGTTTCATGGCTTTCGGGCACGGACAGCTTTTGCACCACATGCAGCAGTTCACTGCCGGAAGCCTCCAGCCTTTCCGCCAGGTCGGGCCGGTGCAGCAGCTCGAAGGCCGTGACACCCTGCAGCCTGAGCCAGTCTTCGAGCAGGCGGGAAATCTTTTCGCGCGAATGAACGCTGTAGAGGTCCTGCGGGCTGACGCAGACCGTATCGGTGGCCGGTGGCAACCTGACCTTTTTCTGCGGCGCGGATATGCCCTTTTCCAGCAGGGTCAGGCTACGGTATTCGCCGGTTTCCGGATCGAGGGTTTCCTTGGTGACGCGCACCGCCGCCCGGCCGTTTTTCAGCAGGTCCTCGGCGGTCAGCGTAATGGCGTCACGCGATTCCCCGGCCATTTCCAGCACCCATGAGGCCTGCGGCGTGCGGCGGGCGAACAGTTCGTAATGCACCGGATGGTGGCTCATGGATGGCCCTGGCTATCACTAGTCTTTGATATGAATGGAATTATTACACCCATGACGTTAAATTATGATTTAGGCCCGAATCGCCTGCCACAGGGCTAAAAAACGCCGCGTTAACGCCCTGAAAAGACCGCAGCGTGTTTCTAGGGCATAGTCGTGGACGGCCGCACGGGCGGCTTCACACGGTAAAGTTCAATTGAACTTTGGCGATATGCGTTTATTTAAGAGATTAGTTTTTCAATTCCGGAGATCACATGGCCAAGATTACTTTGGTGGACGACGACGAGAACATTGTCACCAGCGTGTCTCTCGCGCTCGAAAGCGGCGGCCACACCGTCCAGGCCTATTATGACGGCGCCACCGGCCTGGCCGCGCTCGAAAAAGACCCGCCCGACCTCGCCATCCTCGACGTCAAGATGCCGCGCATGGACGGCATGGAAGTGCTGCGCCGCCTGCGCAACACCTCCAACCTCCCGGTCATCATCCTGACCTCGAAGGACGACGAGATCGACGAGGTGCTGGGCTTCAATCTCGGCGCCGACGACTACATGCACAAGCCGTTTTCGCAACGCCTGCTGCTGGAACGCGTCAAGGCCGTACTGCGCCGCGCCGGCATTGTCGAACAGGGCGAGGCCCCGGAAGTCACCGAGGCGCTCAACGCCAAGTCTCTGAAGCGCGGCAAGCTGGTAATGGACGCCGCCCGCCACGAATGTACCTGGGACGGCAAACCGGTGCGCCTGACGGTCACCGAATTCCTGCTGCTGCACGCGCTGGCCCAACGTCCCGGCTTCGTCAAGAGCCGCGACAACCTGATGGATGCCGCCTACGACGATCAGGTATATGTCGATGACCGCACCATCGACAGCCACGTCAAGCGCATGCGCAAGAAGTTCCGCCAGGTCGATCCGACCTTCGATTCGATCGAAACCCTCTATGGCGTCGGTTACCGCTACCGGGAAATCTAAGTGTCCAGATCCTGGCTAAAACGGCTCCCTTTCGGTCAATCCCGGCTGGGACGGCTGATCTTCGGGCTGAATGTGCTGGGACTGATCATCATCGTCATCGGCGCCCTGGTGCTGAGCGATTTCCGCGGCGGCCTGATCAACGCCCAGAGCGATTCCCTGCTGTCGCAGGCCCAGCTCATGGGCGAGGTCATCGCCGAGGTGGCCACCGAAGGCGTGCCCGAACCGCATCTGGAGGCGGAAAACGCCGCCATCGTTTTGGGGCGCTTCATTCCTTCGGGCCAGCGCGCCCGCCTGTTCGACGATCAGGGCCATCTGATCTCCGATTCCTATGCGGTGTCGGACATGATCGACGTGTCGCAACTGCCGCCGGCGCGCAGCCGCAACGATCCGCTGCCAAAGGACAAGACCGCCAAGCGTCAGGCGCGCCGGGCACTGGCCGAACAGCAATTGCACGGCGAGGTGATGATGGCGCTTTCCGGTTCGCCGCCCACCGCCGTGGTGCGCCGCAACGAGCGCGGCATCAAGGTCGTGTCGGTGTCGGTGCCCCTGCGCCATGTCAAGGAAGTGCTGGGGGTGCTCACCATCGAGCGCGGCGATGTCGACAAGATTGTGGCGGCGCAGAGATGGGCCATGCTGCCCTTCATCCTCGTCGCCTTCGGCGTCACCATGCTGTCGTCGCTGCTGCTCAACTGGCTGGTCAGCCGGCCGATCCACCGGCTTTCGGCGGCGGCGGATAATGTCCGTCTGGCGCGCACCCGCGCCATTTCGTTGCCCGACCTGGAAAGCCGCAAGGACGAGATCGGCACCCTGGCGCGGTCGCTGGAATCGATGACCGATACCCTGTGGCGGCGCATGGAGGAGATCGACCGTTTCGCCGCCGACGTGTCGCACGAGATCAAGAACCCGCTGACCTCGATCCGCTCGGCGCTGGAAACCCTGCCGCTGGTCAAGACCGACGAAGCCAGGGAAAAGCTGCTGGCGGTCATCAATCAGGATGTCCGCCGCGCCGACCGCCTGATCACCGATATTTCCAACGCCTCGCGCCTCGATGCCGAACTGTCGCGCGACACACCGAAAAAGGTCGAGGTCGGCACGCTTCTGGAAGACATTATCTCGCTCTATCAGCAGAGCCATATCGCCGGACAGGTGGCCGTCACCTTCACGCGCGACCTGCCGCCGGCCGCGTCAAGGGTGAACGGCCGCGAAGGGCCGCTCGGCCAGGTCTTCCGCAACCTCATCGATAACGCGCGTTCCTTCTCGCCGGAAGGCGGCGAAGTCCGGGTCAGCCTGGCGCACAACAACAGTGATCCGGCCCGGCCGATCGGCATTGTTTTCGAGGACGACGGTCCCGGCATTCCCGAAGACAATCTGGAGACTATCTTTCAGCGTTTCTACACCTCGCGCCCCAAGGGCACGAGCTTCGGCAAGAATTCCGGCCTCGGCCTGTCGATCTCACGTCAGATCATCGAGGCGCACAACGGGAAAATCCGGGCGGAAAACCGCAGGGACGACCAGGGCCGGATCGTCGGGGCGCGGTTCCGCATCGAACTGCCGGGCGCTTACTGATCGGTCAGGCTAGCTTTGCGGCTCATTAACGCTTACGGTGAAAAAGTCGCTGTAAACCGTCACTGAAACCCTGACGCCGGTCGCATCGCTGAAATCGATCGTGTCGGGAACATATTCGTTTGCCGCGCGCGTAAATTCCGGCCGGCAGGCGGCAATATTCTCAATGTAGCCGCTACCCATGATTTTCAGCGTCGCCGGCGTGGCGGAACGGTCCGCCGCGCTGAAGAAACATGTATAACGGATCTCCGGGTCCAGAACATTGTCTATATGACAGTTGTCGGCATAGGGCAGGTTCGACGTCACTTTCCAGGTATCCGATTCAATCTTCTTGCCCTTGATGGATTTGAAATGCGTGACCGAGGCATCCAGCACGGTGCGCAGAACCGGGCAGATATTGAGGTCCTGCGCCTGTGCGGCGGAGGCGGCCATCAGAGTGGAGACGGCGGCGGCAATCATAAATTTACGCATGGAGTTTCCTTGTGTTTCAGAGCTGTTCGGCGGCCTGGGCGAGGTCCGGTTCTTTCAGGGCCTCGATCGATTCCGGGTCACCCTGCGCCGCGGCGGCGTTGAACCAGCGGGCCGATTCGATGAGGTTCTTTTCCGTGCCCTGGCCGAAATAATAGAACTTGGCCAATACGACCTGTCCCTGACGATCGCCGCCCTGAGCCGCCTGCCGCGCATAGGCGAAGGCAGCCGCGTCATCATGCGCGCCCATATCGTCATTGCTCATCAGTATCGCCAGCACGCCGGCCGCATCGGCCTTGCCTGCCGAGGCCGCCGCCTTAAGCAGGCGCAGCCCTTCCGGCACGTCCCTCTCAACGCCATTACGGCCGGAGACCAGCATCATGCCCAGCATGTCCATTGATGTCGGATCGTTCTGCGCGGCGGCCTGCCGGATATAGCCGATGGCACGCGGCACATCCTGCGCGGCGCCGTGCGTGCCGTAGAAAAAGACGACCGTGCCAAGCGCCGCCTGCGCGATCATTTCGCCGCTATCCGCCGCCCGGATGAGATAGGCGATGGCTTCCGGCTGAGCCTCATCGACACGGCCGCTGCGCGCCGACCCGGCAATTGTGAAAAAGCCATAGAGCGCCATGCCATAAGGCTCTGATTTCGCCGCCGAATCCTTCAGCAGCGCCATGGCCGGCGCCTCCTCCACCGGGCCGCCCTGCCCGTTATACATCATGCCGGCACATTGCGATTTGGCGATCGGATGGTCCTGCCGGGCCGCCTCGCAAAACCACTTGCGCGCCAGGGTAAGATCCGCCGGCACGCTGTAACCGGTGTAGTAGACGCGGCCGAGGTCGAACTGGGACTGCGCGTTGCCGGCCGACGCCTCGGCATTGAGCCGCGCGACGGTCTGGGCCTCGGTTTCCTGGACGTGAACGGTAAAATAGTAGGTGGCCACGACACTGTGCGGACCTTCGGGCTTATACGCGTAAGGCGTATAGGATGAGCCGCCGGAAGCGCCCGAACCGGAAGAGGAAGATGACGATCCCCGGTTCGTGGAAGAGGTGTAGCGGTTCGCGCTTTGCTGCGCCTCGAAACTGCGCCGGTCGGCGGCGGCGGCATTGGCGCGCATGTCGCTCATCATGCGCTGACGGTTGGCTTCGTCGTTCGCGGCATTCCATTCGGCATGGGCGACGGTCGGCGAAACCGCCAGCAAGGCAATGACAATGGTCCAGATTTTCATGTGTCCCCCCAGGTTCGGCGGCATCTTAGGCGGCTCCAGGGCCTTTGCCACCCTCTGAACAGAGGGGGTATCGACAACAAATTCCGCCCGATGCTTACGCGCACTGCCAGAAACGGCTTTCACCGTCCGCTGCCCCCAACACGAAATCGCCGGCGTCTGAAAAGACGCCGGCGATCAAGGTTTAGCCAAAGGCAAATCAGCGCTTGAAAGTCACGCCGACAAAGAAACGGCGTCCGAAATAGCCGGCCTCGGTCAGGCGGATATCGCCGACGGTGTAGCGCTCGGCCTGCCTGGTCAGATTCTTGCCCTCGATGAAGTAGGTGACGCCCGTCAGGCCCGGCGGTGAGTAGGCAAGGCGGCCATCCAGATAGCCGGTCGGATCGTGATAGATCGGCTCGCCGTAGCTGTCGCTGGCCACCGACAGATAGCGTGACCGGTAATTATAGGCCAGGCGGGTCGAGAGTCCGTATTTCTGATACCAGAGCGTCAGATTGTAGCTGTCGCTGGACAGGCCGGGGAAGGGCAGCGGACTGCCGTCCAGGGCGCTGTAGAGGCCGACATTCGTGGCGATCTGATGGGTGTAGTTGGCGTCGACACCGAAGCCCGACAGCCAGCCCGGCAGGAAGGTGAAGGCGGTCTTGGCCGTGGCTTCGAGGCCGTTGATCGTCGCGCCGTCGCCATTCACATAGGTGGTGGTGTTGTAGAGCGTACCGTCGCCGAAATAATCGGTCGAGCCGATATAGGCCTTGGTGCTGACATAGAAGGTCTTGATGTCCTTGTTGAAGTAGCCAAGGCTGAGCTGGGTGTCGCGGTTGGGATACCATTCGACACTGACATCGGTTTCGTTGGCGCGGTAGGGCTTCAGGTTGGGGTTGCCGCCGGAACAGACCGGATCGCTGACCACGCCCTCGTCGTCCGGCGCCTCATAGGTGGTGCAGGTCGTGGTCGGCGTCAGGTAGTTGACCAGCGGGCGGGCCATCAGCTTGGCCCAGCCATAGCGCACCACCAGTTCGTTCGGCTTCAGCCAGGCCGCGGCGTTGAAACTGGGCAGGTAGTCGGTATAGTCCTGCGCCATGGTGGTCATGCTGTTGCTGAGCACGATGGTCGTCGTGGAGCCGGTGCAGGCCGCGTTGCCGGGGTCATTCAGGCAGATCGAGGTCGCGCCGGTGTCGCCGGCGTAGCGCACGACCTGGCGGGTCAGGGTGCCGGACGCCTGTTCGTGGGTATGCACACGGCGCAGGCCGAAATTGCCGTCGATCTCGATACCGTTGATCGGCAGGCTGTAGTCGAGACGTAAGTATTGCGCATCGGTCTTTTCGGCGATGCGATAGGGAATCTGGCTGTAGGTGTTCCCGTCGCTGCCGACCGTCGTATACAGGTTGTCCAGGTTGAAGTGCGACGTATCGAGATACTGCGACAGCGCGTCGTAATTCGGGTACAGCCAGTTCGACATGCCGGTCTGGCCGCTCCAGTAGAAATCCGAAGGCAGGCCGGTCATGCTCCCGGCGAAGACACTGTTGGAAAAGTCGCGCGACCAGGTTTCCGCCGTCGTCCAGTAGCCGGTCTGACGATCCGCGGGCGAACTGGCGGTGGATACCGGATCGGTCTGGTCTTCCGCCTGGGAATCGTTGATGGTGGCGGTGGAATTGACGGCGTTGGAATAGATGACGGTATTGTCCGCCGTGCTGGTCAGGTCGTCGCCCGCGTCGAGCAGGTAGCCGCCGTAACCGTAGCCCATGGTCGAATTACGCGTGCCGCGCCAGCCGAACCTCACGCCGGTGATGATCTTCCAGTCGGGACGATAGGTAAAGTCCAGCTTATACTGATCGGACGTATTGTGCGATTCCGACGGGCGGTACTGGATCTGGTACGACTGCACCGCCGAGGCGTCCGAGGGGCTGTAGCCGTCGGCGAAGGTGAAGCTGGGGATGCCCGTCGTGGGGTCGAGCGTGACCGTCAGGCCCGGCGTGTTGAAGGTGACCGAGGCGTTGTTGGTCTGCGCCACCGTCTCGGTTTCGCCGTGCGAGCCGAGAAAGTTGACCGTCCAGCGGTCGCCCTTGTAATCGGCGCCGAAGTTCAGGTAATCGCTGTACGAATCCATGTGGAAGTCGCGCGACGAGACGCTGAACATCGCATAGCCGCCATAGCCCGCCGTCGGGGTGGCCAGGCAGTCGCCAAGCGTATAGGAAATCACGTTGTGATTGGCGTCGACCACCGCTTCGCCAAGCGTGGTGTCCGTGCTGGAACAGGCCCCGTTGGCCGTGTTGTACAGCGAGCGCATGGTCGTCAGCGAGGTGCCGTAATTGATATCGTTCAGGGTCTGCGAACGTTCGTTGCGCGAATAGGTCAGCCAGGCGTTCAGCTTGTCGCTGAACTTGTATTGAACGGTCAGTTCGGCGGACAGGCGCTTGTCGTTGCGGGTCCATACGCCGTAACGGGCGACGTAAGGCGAATAATCGTACCATTGCGACAAACAGGCGCTGCGGTAGTTGCTGGTCGATATCTGGCTGGTGTCCGGCGAAGTCAGGGTAGAGCACTCGGCGGAGTCGTCGATCGCGGCCAGCGCGCTGTTGATATCGGCGGAATAGGCGGTGTTGTAATAATCCGCCGTTTTATCGGCCGAGCCGTCGAAATCGGCGATGCGCCTCCAGGCGGTATTGCGCGCATAATCGCCGCGCGTATCGACGTCATCGAACGTCACATTGGCCATGATGCCGAGCTTGCCGCCCAGGAACTGGTCCGCCGCGAACAGGTTCCAGCGCGGCGTCCAGGTCTTTTCCGTATCGAGATTCTGCGCCGAGGCGGTGATCGAGAAGGTCGGTTTCTTGAAATCGAGCGGCTTGCGCGTCGTCACGCTGACCGTGCCGCCGACACCGCCTTCGGTCATATCGGCGGTAAAGCCCTTGAACACATCCACCGACTTGACCAGTTCGGAGGCCAGTTCACGGAAGTCGTTGGAACGGCCGCCGCCGCCATAGACCGAAATACTGCCTGCCGTCGAAAGGGCCGTTACGCCGTTCACCTCGACATTGTTGAGGTCCGGCTCGACGCCGCGGATCGAAACGCCCGTGCCTTCGCCCATGTCGCGGCTGAGCTGCACACCGGTAATGCGGCCGATGGCTTCACCGACATTCTTGTCAGGGAATTGCGAGATATCGTCGGCCACAATCGAATCGGACACCGTGCCGGCCGTCTTCTTGTTCCTGATCGACGACTGCTGGCTGGCGCGCACGCCGGTAACCACCACGACGGTTTCATCTTCGGGGGCATTGGCGGCCCTGGCCGGCTGCGGGTCGCTCGTTTGGGCGGCCGCCACCGCCGGCAGGGTGAGCAGGCCCAGCAGCAGGCTGGCCGTGACTCGCAGGGTGTGTCTGTTTGAAGTGAATTGCACCTTGTGTTCCTTCCTTTTTCTAACCTGGCTTTTCCGGCCCGGCCTCATGATCTGGCGTCCCGGCCTTCTGGAGCCATGCGGCGTGCCGGAAACCGGACTCCGTGTGCCGGGAATCCGATCGAAAACCGGGAAATGTCATGCAGTATTCGCTTCGCCTTTATTCAGGCGCACACCTTCCCCGGAAGATCACATCGCATCGATTTGGTAATTCTTACGCGTATATGATCCCGATTTCCAAAATCGATGATCAATTATGATCAGTCAAGATCGATTTCAATCGAAAGAGAGTTATTTTGCTTTATTTATGACAGTAATTTTGCATATATACTTAAAAATGACGCAATCTATATTATTAAATCAATACCGTAATCTAAAGGCCTTATTTCAAACCAAAGCACGACCGCGCGGATACAAACCGGTTCCAGAACCGCCCGGTGCGAGAAACGGCTTTCACCATCCGCTATCCATGCCTAAATGCCGCCATGAGCAAAATCGTCATCCACGCCACATCCTTAAGCCTGTATGTCGCTCACGAATGGCGTGGCGTTCTGATCATGGGACCTTCGGGCAGCGGCAAGAGCGATCTGGCCCTGCGCCTCCTCCAGACCGCCGGATACAGCGGCTGCGCGCTCGTCAGCGACGATTACAGCACCCTGTGGTGCTCCGGCGGCCAGCTTTACGCCGGCGCGCCGGAAACCATAGCGGGCCGCATGGAAATTCGCGGCCTCGGCATCGTGGCGGTCGGAACGCGCCGGCTGACGCGCGTCCACCTGGCCGTCCTGCTGCAATCCGATCCGATCGAGCGCCTGCCGGAAGCCGAGATAACGCCCATACTGGGACATGCCGTTCCCACCCTTCGCCTCAATCCGCGCGAGGCTTCCAGCGTCAGCAAACTTCTGGTGGGCTTGAAAGTTTCTTAAAAATACTTACCTGAAGGTCAGCTTTCGGTTCCGTTCATGCCCCGTAAATCTCCCCTCTGGCATATTTGGCACACCCGCTCTGTTGCGGCGCAAAATTTGCAGGCGGCGGCCAATCTCGTTTTGCAGTGCGATGAAATCGGGACTAGTATGGCAGGCTACCCGGTTTAAAGGTGTAAAACCCAAGGCGTTAGTAAGGAAGTTGCTTTAAATGATCGGACTGGTCATCGTTACTCACGGCAAACTGGCTGACGAGTTCGTATCGGCGATGGAACATGTGGTCGGGCCGCAGACTCAGGTGGCCGCCATCTGCATAGGCCCCGAAGACGATGTGGCCCAGCGCCGCAAGGATATCCTTGACGCCACCTTTGCGAACGATTCCGGCGACGGCGTGATCCTGCTGACTGACATGTTCGGCGGCACGCCTTCCAATCTCGCCATATCGGTGATGGAGCAGACCAAGGCCGAGGTGATCGCCGGGCTGAACCTGCCCATGCTGATCAAGCTGGCCTCCCTGCGCAAGAATGAAGACCTGGGCGCCTGCGTCTGCCATGCCCAGGAAGCGGGCCGCAAATACGTGACCGTCGCCTCCTATGTGCTTTCGGGCGATAACTGACGCGCAATTCCCTCTGGACTAAACGGCCGAACGCCCGCATTCTCAGGCGCGAAAAGCCTTGTCTGAGGGAAAGGCTCCAGGGAGCGATGAGTGAGCGAGACTGAGCCAGGCGTGCGGCCCACAAATGTACGGGTCGAGGTCAAAATCTGCAACATGAAGGGCCTGCACGCGCGGGCCTCGGCCAAGTTCGTCAAGCTGGCCTCGTCATTCGACGCAGAAATCCATGTTCTCAAGGAAGATAACCGGGTCGATGCGCAATCGATCATGGGGCTGCTGATGCTTGGCGCCGGCAAGGGCACGATCATCGGTATCGAGGCCGAGGGCGCCCAGGCCGAAGCGGCCGTGACCGCCCTGGCCGAACTGGTCAATAACCGTTTCGACGAAGACGCGTAAGGGAGACCGCATGACGCCCGCATCCCGGCTCTGCTGCATCCTGCTGGCGGCCAGCGCCTTATGCTTACCGGGCCTGGTTCAGGCCGAAGGGGCGCCCTACGATGAAAACGCGCCCGCGCCAAAGCCGGTCGTCAAGCGCAAGAAACCGGCCCCCAAGCCGGTCCTGCCCGATGCCCCCATTCCTTACACCGCCATCGGCCTCAGCCCGGACATGGCCAAGGCGCTGACACCGGATACGCCCGCCGCGCTCGCCCCCTTGCCGCCGCCCGCGGCCATAACGCCCGCCCCCTTACCGGTCCAGCCGGTGACGGCACCGCCCCCACCCGCGCCTGTCGCCGCGCCCGGTTTCACGCAGATCAGCCTGAAATGCGAAACCCAGGTCAGCGAGGGCAAGCGCTTCGTTTCGCAGGGCGTCTTCTATATCGATCTCTTCCCTTCGCCGGTTTTCCCGGATGAACATGCCGATTTCAAGTTCCTGCGCGTCGATCCGGGTCACCAGTCGCTGATCCGTCAGTCGGTCTGCCTCGATACCGGCTGTTCGGCCAATGTCACCGGTTCGGCCTATTATCTGGTCAACCGCGTCACCAAACGCGGCGCGGCCCTGCGCATTACGCTCGATCGCGCCACCGGCGCCTTTTACGCCGAAGCGGTCGAGGTCAGCCGTATCGGTCCGGATTCGCATCGCGGTGAAAAAGGGTACTGCGCGCCGCAGACGCGCACCGACGCCCTCTTTTAAATCCGCACCGCCCTGACCGCCATCCACGGCCTGCCCGGCAAAGCGATCACCGGCCGGGCGGGATCGTGGAAATCGTAGCCATCCTTCTTTTGCAGGGTGAAAACGCCCTCGACCGGCTTCATCGTCATGTTCCAGGTATCGATCAGGTCGACGCGGAACTGTTCGCCACCGGACAGTGCCGGCTTTGGCAGATCGAGCGGCCATTCCGCCGGCGTCTCGCTGCCGAAATAACGCAGATAATAGTGTCCGGCCTGGCCGCCGATATGGCGGTCCCACCATTTGTCTATCGGATCAACGCCCGGTTTCGGCCCGGCCTCCATGACGCTTTTCAGGAAGGCAAGGCGAGGTGCGCTGGTCCCCAGCAGCCGCCCGCCGATGCCGCTCCAGCCGCCGTCCGGACTGAGATTCTTGTCCGTCAGCACCTCGCCGTGGCCGACATAGGTGCCGGCGATCAGGCCGTGCCAGAAACGCGACACCATCTCCTCGCCGGTCAGGTTGCCCCAGCGCAGATCGGATTTGCCCTCGTAGCAGATTTCATCGAAAACCACCGGCTTTTCCCAGATGCTGCGATAGATCTCAGCGCGGGTATCGTCCTTGACCGACATGCCGTTCTGGATGCTGGAATGCGTCACCCACGGCCTGCGGTTATCGAAAAACGCCTTGCAGTTATGGATCGAGCGCAGGCGCTGGTGCGGATCATTATCGGCGACGAACTGGCCGATATGGTCCCAGTCGGCGGGGGATTTCGCCTTCACCAGATCGAACTCGTTGGCCATCGACCACCAGACATTGCGATATGCGCCAAGGCGCGCAATCATATAACGCAGGTAAAGCTCATCATCGGCGCGGGCCATTTCGGCATAGCCGTGCGTCTTGTCATAAGGGTGATGCAGGATGATATCGGCCTCGATGCCCAGCGCCTGCAATTTCGCCACGCGGTCCTCAAAGCGGCGGAAAAAGGCCGGATTGAAGCGCGCCGGGTCCCAGTCCTTAGGCCCCGCGCCGGTATAGACGAAGGGTTCGATCGGCTCGGCCTTCACATTGGCGTAGACGCACATGCGGATCTTGTTGAACGGCGCGGTTTTCAGGGTTTGCAGCGTCAGGGCGCATTGCGCATCCGATTGCTGCGCCCAGGCATAGGCCGTGGTGCCGATCTGGCGGAAAGGTGTGCCATCGACGTAGGCGAAGTGGTAACCATCCGGCGTCACCCGCACTGGGCCATGATTATTGCCCGTGGCCGGACGCACGATGAAGCGGCCCGCGCGGCCATCCAGCGCCTTGGTATTGCTCGTTGTGCGCCACTGCCATTGGCCTTCGGTTTCCGGGCTGAAGCGGATTTTGTAAACGCCGTCGCCATCATAAAATCCCAGCACGCGTACGTTTTGCCCGCCGCTGGCGAAATCCGCCGACAATGTGACATCGGTGAACGGATTGCCGGTTTTCGGGCCGTCGAGCGTGATTTCATACAGGCTCCAGCGTTCGACATCCGCCGTTTGGGCTTTGGCCGCGCCTGCCAGGGACAGTGCGCCGCCCAGCACCATGACCCCGCGCCGTGTGACTCCCGACATGAAAACCTCCCATCATATTTGTCAGTCATCATACATTTAAAGACACCGCAAGCGCAAGCCATATGGAACGCCTTATGTCTTTCTTATGTTGCAGCGCCCCTCAAGCGTCGAAAATTTAGGGCTACGCCGCCTATAGTAAAATCACACAGTAACCTATTGATTTCAGGAGATATTCATGAACAACGACCGTATTCAGGGCAGTTGGGAACAAGTCAAGGGCAATGTCCAGAAGATGTGGGGCAAGCTCACCAATGACGATCTCGACGTGATCGAAGGCGACCGCAAGCTTCTGGCCGGCAAGATCCAGGAGCGCTACGGCATCGCCCAGGACGAGGCGCAAAAGCAGATCGACGAATGGAACATGCGGCACTAATGCCGCGAAGAGATGCCTAGCAAAGGCTCGGGCGCGCACTGCGTTTGCCAAACCTTCGTTTGGAAATCCGGGCACTGACCGGCATCGATTTACACAGATTGTCGCTTCTTTCCCGCCGGATGGTTGCGACGATACGGGCGGAAAGGCGTTTCCTCAGATGCGTCTTTCCGCTCTTTTTTTGGCCGCTCTTTTATTTTGGCCGGCGCCTGAAAAGGACCAGGCGCGGCTCCGGCACTGGACCCTAAGGTCAAAACCCGCCGCAAACCACGCCTGATCTTTGTGCCCGCCGGGTATCCCGATAATAGAGTCTTCGGCGGCAGGCTCAACCTACTGGCCCGCCGGTAAGATTGCTGTGCGGGAGAAGCGGCGGCGAATAAGAAAAGAGTCAGTATGCCGGTCAGGGCGCGGCTTCACGGTTCATTCGCCGGGCAACGGCGAGGGTTTTCAGACTGTGATCGAGCACGGCCTGCCAGCTTGTCAGGGCTTCACGTTCGGCGGCGGGTTCGGCGGTCTTTCCCAGGCGGGCTTGGTCGGCTCGTCGTCGCGCGTCTCGGTATTGACGGCATCGAGCACCTTGCCCATGGCCAGCGCCCATGGCCAGCAGGGTTTTGGCGGCCTGCTCGGCTTCCTTGTAGGTGGCGGGTGGTTCCAGCGCTTCGACGGCGCACAGCAGGGCTTCCGCCTGATCGCGCAGACGCTGCTGCTGGTTGCGACGAAGCGCCTGTCTTTGTTCAGGCGTGGCGATGGGGGTGTTTGTCTGTTCCATGAGGACAAGCATGGAACGGGAATTAGGAGCGGGGATTAGTTTTTAGACTTGAGCTGGAATGATCAACTATTTATGCAAATGACACGGGAAACTGTATAAATCTACTCTTTATGAACCTCATCATAGTTTATCAAACACGGACCCCATACGAGGGCTGAAAAGCCTTTCATAGGTTCTGAGAAGATAAGTGTCTGTCATGCCAGCCATGTAATCGCAAATGGTTCGGGGATCATTTTCTGAGGCTTCAAAACGTTTAAATGCGTCACGAGGCAATAGACGTTCTGGATCGGCTTGCATGGCTTCAAATACTGATACCACCATTCCCTGTCCCTTAAACTCTAAGTGTTGAACTCCTGGACTTTTTATAACCTCAACGATTACAAGATTCTGAAGGGTGTCTAGAAAGACCCTATAAGGTTGCTTGATTTGAACTCGAAAACGCAGCAGCGGTTCCGTAAATTCCTCATGCACCACATATTCGACCGCCGTTACAAAATGATGCACCAAACGGCCGATAAAACGCTTGCGGAGACTGCTGTCGCCAAATAGTCCGTCTACCATGTGTGAAAATACATCATTTTGGCTCTCGCCCGGATATTTCTCTTTCAGGGCATCGAGGAAAGTTGGGCATTTTCCTTCAAGTGCTTTTGCAAATCCTTCCTTAGATATTAATTTAAGCGCAATCGCATCTTCCAAATCATGTACGCCATAGGCGATGTCGTCAGCCGTATCCATAATACTACAGTCCAATGATTTATGCCTGGACTTGCCGTGTTTCCCGTCCTTAGGGTCGCAGCTTTGGAAGGCGGTGCGTTCTTCGTGCGCGAGCGGTTCAAGAATCCAATCAACCACGTCTTGTTCGGCATCATGATAGCATTTGGGTGGCTTGCTGGCTTTGCTATCGATAATCCTTAGCGTCGAGCTTCCCCTAAGCAGTTTAGGTTTAAGCTTCGGGTTTTTTGCCACACTAAAAGCGACCGGATATTTTAGTACACCCAGCAAAGTTCGGCGTGAAAGATTGGCTCCCGCATTTGCGGAGAAGTTTTCTAGGCGCGACAAAATGCGGAGGGTTTGTCCGTTACCTTCGAAACCGCCATGTTTACGCATGCAGTAGTTGAGAGCAACCTCGCCTCCATGCCCGAAGGGAGGGTGGCCAAAATCATGTGTACAGCCAATAGCTTGGATCATGCTGCGATCAGGCAGATGGGGAGTTGCGGCATGCTCCAGATACGTCTTGCTTAGCTGTTTGGCGATGCCGCCAGCAATCTGGGCAACTTCCAAAGAGTGTGTAAGGCGCGTCCGGTAGAAATCGCTATCCCCAAGGTTTAGGATTTGGGTTTTGCCTTGCAGTCTCCGGAAGGAAGCGGAATGGATCACACGCCCATAGTCGATATCGCCATCATCGCGGGCATCTTCGTCTTGAGGTTTCCAGTCCTCACGCCTTGCTTGCCAACTCATGCCTCCTCCCTTTCGTCCCGTTTCAAAAAAGCCCCCGTTTCCGGGGGCTTCCTTTAGGCATTTACGCCGCTCCTTGTCGCTTCCGAGCGTTTCTTGAGAAGCTGGTCGAACGCTCCCCAGACGCCCTCTTCGCCAGTCCATTGCCCCTTGGTGGCGGCCTTGGAATATTCCGTGGCGCGGGCCTCGAAGAAGTTGGCATGTTCGACGCCCGACAGCAGGACCTGCAGCCACGGCAGCGGATTTTCCTTGGCGCCGCCGTAAACTTCCGGCAGTTCGAGCTGGCGCAAGCGCCAGTCGGCGATATAGCGGATATAGGCCTTGATATCCTCAGGCGTCATGCCCTGGACCGGCCCCATTTCGAAGGCCAGGTCGATGAACTTGTCTTCCATCGTCACCACGGTCTTGCAGCAGTCGATGATGTCATCGGCCACCGATTTGGTGACGGCCTTCGTTTCGCGGTTGAAGGTATGGTAGAGCTTGATGATGCCTTCGCAGTGCAGCGATTCGTCACGCACCGACCACGACACGATCTGGCCCATGCCCTTCATCTTGTTGAAGCGCGGGAAATTCATCAGCATGGCGAAGGAGGCGAACAGTTGCAGGCCTTCGGTGAAGCCGCCAAACATGGCCAGCGTGCGGCAGACATCGGCTTCGGTATCGACGCCGAACGTGCCCATATAGTCGTGCTTGTCGCGCATGGCCTCATATTCCATGAACGCGCCGAACTCGCTTTCCGGCATGCCGATGGTTTCCAGCAACAGGGCATAGGCCGCGATATGGACGGTTTCCATATTGGCGAAGGCCGACATCATCATCTTGATTTCGGTCGGCTTGAAGACGCGCGAATAGCGCTCCAGATAGTTGTCCTGAACCTCGATATCCGACTGGGTGAAGAAGCGGAAGATCTGGGTCAGCAGGTTGCGTTCGGAATCGTTGAGCTTGGTCGCCCAGTCCTTGCAGTCTTCACCCAGCGGCACTTCTTCGGGAATCCAGTGGACCTGCTGCTGCTTGCGCCAGAACTCGAACGCCCAGGGGTAACGGAACGGCTTATAGGAATGGCTTGGGGTCAGCAGGCCCGCATTGGAATTGGCCAGAATTATTGAACTGCTCATAGGAAACCCCGAATCGATACTAAAGCTCAGATGACAGACCTATATCACCACATTTCGTAGTTAAGGCCAGGTTAACATCTACATATGGTATGTGGTTTTTGGGGATAATTTTCAATCCCGACATTTTGCCGCAGGGGCGACTCTTGCCGCGCGCACGGTAGCACAGGCGTTTGCGTGGCGCAGCGGCAAAAATTAACGGGTTACAATTGGTGATGGGGATAATGAAGCAAGCCCCCACCACCGCATCTCCCTACAGTCGTGCGGTCCCCCTCCCCACAGGTGGGGAGGTATAAGAGGGGATTTAGCTGCCGCTGGCCCTGACCGAATCCCACGAACGGGTGGGCGCCGTGGTCGAGGCGGGGGCGGTCTTCGCGGCCACGGCGTTTTGCAGCCAGGCCAGCGCCGCGTCGGCCTGTTGCGGCGGCAGGTCGCGGCGCAGCAGGCTTTCGGCTTCCGGCATCTTGCCTTCCAGGCCCAGCACCAGCGCCAGGTTCTGGCGAATCTGCATGGTCGCGCCCGGTTGCGCGACGGCGGTCCGCAGCAGCGGTTCGGCGCCGGTGAAATCACCGCGCGTCACCTTAGCCATGGCCATATTGGTCAGGACGGCGGGATTATTGGGCGAAAGGTCGAGCGCCTTACCCCATGCCGATTGCGCCTCATCCGGGCGCTTGGTTTGTTCGTAGGCGACGCCGAGCAGCGACCAGGCCTGCCAGTCCTTCGGTTTCAGCGCGATGACGTGTTGCAGCGGATCGATGGCGAAGAAGGCGTTGTTATCGGCGATATGGGCGCGGGCGGCGGCCAGCAGGATATCGGCATTATCGGGCGCGAACAGCAGGACGCGATGGGCGATATCCGCCGCTTCGGGGTAACGGCCGAGCGCGCGCAGGGCGTTTGACAGGTAAAGCCCCATCTTCGCATCGGTCGGGTTATGCTCGAACTGGTCATTGAAGAAGACGGATTGCTGCAGCGGATCGGCGCGCAGGACGGCCTCGATCTCGGCCTTGCCGGCCGGCCTGAAGGCTTCGGCTTTCGGCGTAGCAGGGGCGGCCGTGGCGGCTGATGGCGTATCCGGCGTCTTGTCCTTGCCGAACAGGCCCGCGGAGGCCGGGCCAGCCATGAAACAGGCGATAAGAGCGGCGGAAACAAGCAGGCTGCGCGACATGACCGGACCCAGGATTTGCAGGAAAATTAAGCTTTCGGTGACCGCTGTGAAGATATAGTTAAAGCTCTTAACAATCGTTAACGCTGAAGTGCCCCATGCCCAAGCCGATCAAGGCTCCCAAAGCCGCTGCTGAAAATACTCTTGTCGCGCTTTTCGAGGAGGAGGCCACCGCTGCGATCAACGCGCTGAAACCGGCGCAGGCGAAATTCCTGAACTTGAAGGGCTTTACCGGCAAGGCGGGCAGTCTGGTCGTTCTGCCGGAAGAGAGCGGCTGCTGCGCCTGGTTCGGGCTGGGCGCGCGCAAGGCCTACACACCGATGAGCTTCCGCGCCCTGCCGTCGCAACTGCCCAAGGGACTGTGGGCCTTGCAGCATGACGCGGAACTGGATGCCCGCGCCATTCACGTGGCCTGGGGTCTGGGGGCCTACAGCTTCACGCGCTATAAATCGGGCAGCACAAAATCGGGCAGCATACCGGGCGAGGTCCGGCTCGATGACTCGGCGCTCGATGAGGCGGCAAAAACAGCGGTGGCGCGCGAGGTCAGGGCGCATAACCTGGCGCGCGATCTGGTCAATACCCCGACCAACGACATGGGGCCGGCGGATATAGAGGCCGAGGCGCGCCGGATCGCCGAAACCCACGGCGCCACGATCAGGGTGATTGCCGGCGACGATCTGCTGAAGGAGAACTATCCCGCCGTTCATGCCGTCGGCCGCGCGGCGGGTCCGCACAATCAGCCGCGTTTTATCGAGATCGGCTGGTCGCCCGCCGGCGTGCCGGGACCTTTGCCGGTCGTGGTTCTGGTCGGCAAGGGCGTGGCCTTCGATACCGGCGGTCTGAATATCAAGGGCGGCGCGGGCATGGGGCTGATGAAGAAGGACATGGGCGGTTCGGCCCATGCCCTGGCGCTCGCGGATTGGGTGATGGCCAGCCAGTTGCCGGTGAAGCTGCATGTGCTGATCCCGGCGGTGGAAAATGCGATTTCGGGCGATGCCTTCCGGCCGGGCGACATTATCGCTTCTCGCGCCGGACTTTCGATCGAGGTCGGCAACACAGACGCGGAAGGGCGGCTGATCCTGGCCGATGCCCTGGCGCGCGCCGCCGAACTGGAACCGGCCCTGACGGTCGATTTCGCCACGCTGACCGGCGCGGCGCGGGTGGCGCTGGGGCCGGAGGTTATCCCCTTCTACACGGATGACGAGGACGTGGCGCGGCAACTGGAAGTGGCCTCCATCGCGCAGAATGATCCCTTATGGCGGATGCCGTTGTGGAAGGGCTATACCGACGCGCTCGATAGCGACATCGCCGATATCCGCAACGATCCGGCCGGCTGGGCGCAGGGCGGTTCGGTGACGGCGGCGCTTTTCCTGCAACGGTTCGCCCCGAAATCAGGCGCCTGGGTGCATTTCGACATCTATGCCTGGAACCCGCGCGGCCGGGCCGGATATCCGGTCGGGGCCGAGGCGCAGGCGCTGCGGGCGGTCTATCAGTTGCTGACATCCTACTGAGCGATCGCCTGTTAAGACCTGCTTCAGCTTTCATAAATCTCCTGTTGACCTTGGCTGTTAAGGCGATCTTTGCATCCATGCCGTACTGTGCCCATATGGGTGGCATGTGGCGATAATCGTCCATCCGCCTGAGTACAGTGTCCTGTAGAAGGCAAACGGCTTTATGACGCAGATGAGTGATGATCCTTTCGACAAGCGCACCACGCCCTTCAAGGATGGCGTGACGGACCAGGCGCATCAGGGCCTGATCCGCGCCAAGACCTATATCGCCGGTGAGGTCCTGAGCTGCTACGACGCCTCGGCGCCGATCCTGTCGCAGCCGGAACACGGCGCCGAGCAATGGGACCAGTTGCTGATGGGCGAGCGTTTCAAGGTCATCGAGCGCAAGCATGACTATTTCTGGGGCCAGGCCCTGCGCGACGGCTATGTCGGCTATGTGCCGGTATCGGCCTTCAAGCGCGACTGGTATCTGCCGACGCATTATGTCTCGACCCTGCGCACCTATGTTTTCGCCGGGCCGAACCTGAAGGCCTCGACGCTCAGCGCCCTCAGCCTGAACGCGCTGGTTTCGGTGACGCGCTATGAGAACGGTTTCGCCTATATCAACGAAACGGGCTGGGTGTTCGCCAATCACCTCTCCACCTTCGAGACGTTCGCGCCGGATTTCGTCAGCGTGGCCGAAAGCTATATCAACGCGCCCTATCAGTGGGGCGGCCGGGAAAGCCTCGGCCTGGATTGCTCCGGCCTGCTGCAACAGGCTTTATATGCGGCGGGTTATGGCTGCCCGCGCGATTCCGACATGCAGATGAAGCTGGGCCTGCCGCTCGATATCGGGTCTGACCTGCGCGGCCTGGTGCGTGGCGATCTGGTCTTCTGGAAGGGCCATGTCGCCATCATGACCGATGACGTCAATATCATCCACGCCAATGCCCATCATATGAAGGTGGCGATCGAGCCGCTGGCCGAGGCGGTTCACCGGATCGATGCCTGCGGGTCCGGTATGCCGCTGGCGTATCGTAGGCTGTAAATCTTATCTCCTCCCCTGCGTAGCGGGGGAGGTGTCAGCGCGAAGCCCTTTAGGGCTGGTGTCGCTGACGGAGGGGGCATACCCCCACTTTTAAAGCCCCCTCCGTCGCGGACTACGCCGCGCCACCTCCCCCAATAAATCAGGGGAGGAGAAGACATGAAAAACCCCGCCGGAGCGATCCGGCGGGGTTTTGTTATCACTGATCTAAGCTTAGTGCGAGGGCGGCGGGGCCGCGTCGGTTGGGGTGGTCGTGCCCGAAGCCGGTTTGGCGGGTGTTTCCGCCGTGGGTGCGCCTTCGGCAGCCGGGGCGGCGCCTGGCGCGCGCGACGGATCGGGCGCGGGCACCGGATAGGCCGTCGAGCCTTGAGTATGCAGGTAGGCGATCAGGTCGATCCGGTCCTGCGGCTTCTTGACGCCGACGAAGGTCATCTTGGTGCCCTTGACCACCTTGCCCGGCGCGCCGAGGAAAGCGTACATCGCATCCCAGGTCCAGTTCGGCACTTCCTTGGCGTGGGCCTTCATGGCGTCGGAATAGTCCATGCCCGGATGCGAGGCGATCGGACGATCGACGACGCCCCACAGGTTCGGGCCGATGGCGTTGGGGCCGCCCTGCTTGTCATTGTGGCAGGAGGTGCATTTGGTGTTGAAGGTTTTCTCGCCGGCGGCGATATCGGCGGTGGGGATCACCGTGCCCCAGTCGGGCGGGGTATCGACGGCCGCGGCCGCGCCGCCTTCGCCACCGGTATCGGCGACTTCGATAGCGTAACCCGGCTTTTCGGGGGCTTCACGATGAAAAATCGCTTCCGAGCCGAGCTTGACGCCCATAATAACCAGACCGGTCGCCAGGACCGCACCGAGAATTTTATTTACCTGAAGGTCGCCGCTCATGTCGCCAAGTTACCCTGTTGATTCATTTTGCGCCTGAGCTTAGGCCACCAGAGACATGTGTCAATATGTGGCGAAAGCATGGCTTATTGATCTACTTGCGTTTGGCTCTCTGACACGCTACCGGCAAATGTGCAAGCCAGCTTTTGCGCCGAAAGACGCAAATCAGAGGGCTGCGTGGCATTTCGTCGCACTTTGTTCGCTCAGACGCCGCGAGGCTCCTCGCACACGCCCGGGCGTGCAGTCGCACTTGCCAGAACCGAAGCCGGTTCTGGAATTCTGATCTGAAGGTAAGGACCAATGAACGCACAAACCATTCGCAAGATCGCCTATCAGGGCGAGCCGGGGGCTTTCAGCCATCAGGCCATCAAGCGCTGGTTTGGCGACTTTACCCCGATGCCCTTCCCGACCTTCGAGGCCGCCTTCGCCGCCGTGCGTGAAGGCGAGTGCGAACTGGGCATGATCCCGGTTGAAAACTCGGTGGCCGGCCGCGTCACCGACGTTCATCACCTGCTGCCCAATTCCGGCCTGAAAATCATCGGCGAGCGCTTCCTGCCCATCGAGATGATGCTGATGGGCGTGCCGGAAACCGAACTGGCCAATATCAGGGTCGCCGCCTCGCACACCATGGCGCTTTTGCAATGCCGCAAGGCGCTGAAGGAACTGAACATCACCGCCGAGGTCTTCCACGACACCGCCGGCGCCGCGCGGGCGTTGTCGCAGACCCGCGAACTGGACCGCGCCGTTATCGCGCCGGAACCGGCGGCGGAGTTGTACGGTCTGAAAATCCTGCGCCGCAATATGGAAGACGCCCTCAACAACACCACGCGCTTCCTGATCCTGACCACGGAAGACCGGGTGGTGACGCCCGCGCCCGGCATCGACTGCATGACCAGCTTTATCTTCCGCGTGAAGAATATCCCGGCCTCGCTCTACAAGGCGCTGGGCGGTTTCGCCACCAATGGCGTCAATATGACCAAGCTGGAAAGCTATATCGAAAACGGCGTCTTCGCCTCGACCGTCTTCTATTGCGATGTCGAGGGACGCCCGACCGAAGGCGGTTTGAAACAGGCGCTGGAGGAACTGAACTTCTTCGCCGTCGATGTCGAGATCCTCGGCACCTATCCGCTCGATCCGTTCCGCAACAGCGAGGGTCAAAGATGAGTGACGCGCGGATCACGGCGCTGGAAGAACTGACGGCGCATCAGGCGAGGACCATCGACGAACTGTCGGAACAGGTGACCGAGCAGTGGAAGGTCATCGACCGCATGAAGCGGATGCTGGAACGCCTGGGCGAACGGATGGAAACCATGGAAGCCGGCGGCAATGAAGTGCCGGTGACTAAACCGCCGCATTATTGAGAAGAAAGCAAGGCCCCATCACCACACCTCCGGCGCGCTTGCACCGTGACGGCGGTGGACCTTACACCGCTCAGCTCATGCTGATTTAACCAGGCGATTTACGTGCTATAAAAATCGGATCGTTCATATCGGTCCGGTAGATCGCTGTTTCCGCTGCGCTCAGCAGATATGTTTCCACCTCAAAGCCCGCGCTGGCGACGATATCGGCAAAATCCCGGCCATACAGACGCCTGTGTCCGAGGCCGCAAATCCTGTCGACTTCCGCTTCCGGCATATCTTCAGGCGGGTACCATGTCTCTTCCCGTTCGGGATAGTAGGGCACGCTGAAAAATGCCGCGCCGTCGGGTTTGAGCACACGCAGGCATTCACTGAAGCCGGTCATATGATCCTGCACATGTTCCATTACATGGTTGCAGATGATGACGTCGAAAGTGTTATCCGGATAGGGGATGCGTGTCACATCCACCTCGTAGGCGGCGTATTTGTTCTTCTTGATGTCTCCCGAAATATAGTGCGGCTCGTTCTTCAGCCGCCGGAACAGATTGGGTTCCGGCGAAAAATGCAGGATGTACCGCCCTTCCAGCCTGATCTTCCGCTGCGCAAACAGACAGGCGAGAAGCCGGTCCCTCGGCCGGGACGCGCAATTGGGACACCGTTTCTCCCGGTCATCGTCCCTTTCCGACCGGCGCAGGCTGACGAATGGTCCCTTATAGCCGCAGCAGGTACAGGATGAGCGGCCTTTCCGTCTGAAAATCTGCCCAGGGTCGCGTTTGATGGAATGAAGCCACTCCTTAAGCTGTCTTGGCCCGTTCGCTACGTAATTCACAGTCATGGATGCCCCTTTAGTGCCGATAAATGATCACTATAGTGCGCCCTCGCCAAATAGTCACTATAGTGACTGGTGGCATTTTGAGATTTCGGCGCGGTATGCGCGGATGCGCATGGCCGAGACATTTGGAATCAACGTCCGCAGGGTTCGCCTGGAACGGGGCCTGACCTTGGAGGTTTTGGCGGAAGAGGTCGGGCTGGCCTACAGCTATGTCGGGGAGATAGAGCGCGGGCGGCGGAACCCGACACTGGATGTCGTGGAGCGCATCGCGGCGGTTCTGAAAACGGAACCGCTGGAATTGCTGGGAGCGCCGGCACCGCATTGAATCCGATATCCGTCTCCCCCGTTTACGGGGAGGGCGAAAGCGTTATTTCTTCCCGCTGACCTCGGCATAGACCGTCTCGAACGTATCCGGCACGATGGGACCGGCGATCTTGTCGGTGATGGTGCCGTCGGGGCTGACGATATAGGTTTCCGGAACGCCGGTAATGCCAAGCGCCAAAGCCATTTTGCCTTCCGGATCGGTCAGGGTTTTCGCATAGGGATTATCGTGCCGGGCCAGAAAATTCAGCGTGTTCTGCGGCTCGTCCTTCCAGGCGATGCCGATGATGGTCACGCCCCTGGCCTTCAGCGCCATCAGTTGCGGATTTTCGGCGATGCACGGCGCGCACCACGAGGCGAAGACATTGACCAGCACCGGTTTGTCATGGCCAGCCACCAGGGCTTTCAGTGACGCCGGCGTGCCGTCCTGCAGGTCGTTGATCACCACTTCGGGCACCGACTTGCCGACCATTGCGCGCGGTTCGTATTGCGCCTTTTTATGGAAATTATAATAGCCGAGCACCGCCAGCAGACCGACGAACAGCACCAGCGGCACGAAATAGATCAGTCTTTTCATTTTGGGCGCTTCATTGGGTTTCCGCCGCTGCCTGCAAGGCCTCAAGCACCTTGCGGCGCCTGTCCTGTGCGCGCAGGGAGACAACGATCAGCGTACCGAGGCCAAGGAGCGTGGCGCCATAAGCCCCCCAGACGTAAAAGGCGTATTTGCCCATATCGAGGTCCAAGGCGTTCTCCTAATTGAAGCTGAGCCGCGCACGCAGGGCGCGGTATTTGCGGGCGAGGATTTCGGAATCGAGCCGGACCAGAAACAGCCAGATCGTCAGCGCGTGATAGGCGGCCACCATGACGAACAGCGGCCACAGCATGGAAGCGGCAATGGTCGGGCCGCCTTTCACGAAGATGCTTTCACCCTGATGCAGGCTGTTCCACCATTCGACCGAGAACTTGATGATCGGCAGGTTGACCAGACCGACCAGGGCCAGGATGGCCGTCGATCTGGCGGCGCGGGTTTCATCCTCGATCGAGGCATGGAGCGCGATATAGCCGATATAGAACAGGAACAGCACCAGCACCGAGGTCATGCGGCCGTCCCATTGCCACCAGGCGCCCCACATCGGCTTGCCCCACAGCGAACCGGTGATCAGCGCCAGTCCGGTGAAGACCGCGCCGATCGGAGCCAGGGCCTTCGCCGCGCTATCGGCCAGAGCATGACGGAAGATCAGGCCGAAAAAGCTGGCCACGCCCATGCCGGCATAGATAAACAAGCCCATCCACGCCGCCGGCACATGGATATACATCAGCCGCACGGTATCGCCCTGCTGGTAATCCTCCGGCGAGGCGAAGCAGAGATAAAGCCCCCAGGCGAACAGTGCCGCCGTCACGGCCGCGAGCCAGGGCCGCAGGGGACGCGTGACGCGCGTGAAGCGTTCCGGATTGGCGAGGAAATTGATCATGTTCCGGACATACGGGGTTTGGCGATTTTGAGCAAGATGCGCCTGTTAACGGATTGCTTGCGGTTTCCGGCTATGATCGCGGCACACGCTGGGAGGCGCCGATGCCGTTCGATCACTTTATGCCGGGGCTGATCTTCACGGTCACCTTCGCCATCTACTATTTCAGCATGCGCAGGGACTGCGGCTGGCTGGCCTTTCTCATCGCCCTGTCGATGACCGGCCTGACTATGGGGATCGGGCGTTTCGTGACCGATGAAGCCATAGCGCGGATGCTGATCCAGATTTCCATTCTCGTCATGCTGGGCCTGAGCCTTCCGGCGCGCTACTGGTTCGGCAGCAAGAATGCCCGCGGCGTTATCTATCGCCGACACCATATCAAGGCGACGCGCTTCCTGCCGTGGTAAGGTTTAGCTGAGCGCGCCGCGTAAAGCCGCGCCCATGGCGATGGGGCCAAGCGCCAGCGCGAACAGCGCATAGGCCGCCAGAAAAGCCAGCGCCTGCAAGGGGGAAGCGCCTGTCTGCACCGCCTGCATCAGACCGGCGCCGAAGATCACCGGCGGCACGTAAAACGGCAGGACCAGCAGGGCCATCAGCACGCCGCCCTTGCGCGAATCGAGCGCCAAAGATGCGCCGATGCCGCCGATCAGGGCGAAGCTGAGAGAACCGAGACTGGCTGAGACGAGTCCCATTAACGCCAGCGATACCGGTGCGCCGAGGATGATCATGACAATCGGCGTCAGCAGCGACAATATGACGCCGGTGCCGAACCACTGACTGAGGCATTTCAGCAGGGCGATCCCTTCGAGCGGCAACGGGCCTAGCCGGAGCACATCGAACACGCCGTCCTCGTAATCGCGCTCGAACAGGCGTTCCAGCGACAGCAGGCTGGAGAGCGCCAGGCACAGCCAGGTCAGGCCGGCAGCGATGCGAGACAGCACCGCCTGGTCAGGGCCGAGGCTCAAGGGGATCATCGCCATCAGGGTCAGGTAGAAACCGACGGCCAGCAAGGGACCGCCGCCACGGGTCAGCGACAGGCCGAGATCGCGGCGAAGGAGGGCGAGGGAAGGGTGAAGGATGGACATCTTATACCTTCCCATTCATGGGGGAGGTGGCATTTACGAAGCAAATGACGGAAGGGGGGTTTAAGCCGGCCATTTGCGTATAAGCAAGGCCCCCACCACCACGCCCGAAGACGGGCGCGGTCCCCCTCCCCATGAATGGGGAGGTATAAGAAATGCGCCGATCAGACACTCGCCGCCTCGCGTTCCTTCGCCGTCGGGCGTTCGAGTTTCAGGCCGCCCGTCTCAAACGGCAGCGGATCATGCACGGCCGCGATGATCATCCCGCCTTCGGACAGGTGTTTTTGCATGATACCGGCGATCAACGCCCGATGACCGACATCGAGCGGCGCCATCGGTTCATCGAGCAGCCACAAAGGCCGCTTCATCATCAGCAAACGCGCGAAAGACAGCCGGCGTTTCTGCCCGGCCGAGAGATAGCGCGTTTCCAGATCGAGCAGTGGCGACAGGTTCAGTTGTTCGAGGCCCGACACGTCACCACCGAGAAAATCAGCCTGGAATTGCAGCTCCTGCGCCACCGTCCTCGAAGGGCTGAGTGCCTCCTGGTGACCGAGGAAATGGACATGCCGGCTCTGCCAGATTTCCGGCTCGATCTGCACATCATTCTCATATGCAGAAATTGCCCCCGAATACGGTGTCATAAAGCCCGACAAGGTGCGTAAAAGAGTCGTTTTTCCGACGCCATTTTCGCCTGTCAGGCTAATCGCCGTGCCGGCGTCAATCTCAAAATTCAGATTGTGAATCAAAAGGTTATAGCCCTTTTTCAGGCTCATACCTTCCACCTTCAGACTCACACCCATAAAAATAACCCTTTTCGCGTCAAGGCTTAATATGTTCTGGCATAGACGAACACAAATAAGAAGTTTAGAAGGCAGTTGCTCCGCCTTCAAGGTATTGCAGCGCAATGTCCGGACCCTGTGCGTCCCTCATTTACGCGCGTTCTTGAATTCACGGTCGCCATCGGGGCGTCCGGGCGGATTCTAGAAGGATACCGCGTACATGTCTTCTGTTGACTCATTCAAGTCAAAAGCCGAACTGAAGGTCGGCGATAAAACCTACACCTATTACGATCTGAAAGCCGCCGAAGCCAATGGCCTCGAAGGCGTCTCCCAGCTTCCCGCCTCGCTGAAGGTGCTGCTGGAAAACCTGCTGCGCAACGAAGACGGCGATACGGTCAAGGCTGACGACATCCGCGCCATGGCCGCCTGGGTCAAGAACAAGGGCGCTGTCGAGCACGAAATCTCCTTCCGTCCGGCCCGCGTCCTGATGCAGGATTTCACCGGCGTTCCGGCCGTGGTCGATCTGGCCGCCATGCGCGACGCCATGGTCAAGCTCGGCGCCGATCCGGCGAAGATCAATCCGCTGAACCCGGTCGATCTCGTGATCGACCACTCGGTCATGGTCGATTATTTCGGCCACGGCGACAGCTTCACGCGTAACGTTGACCGCGAATACGAGCGCAATATCGAGCGCTACAACTTCCTGCGCTGGGGGTCTTCGGCCTTCAACAACTTCCGCGTCGTGCCTCCCGGCACCGGCATCTGCCACCAGGTCAATCTTGAATACCTGGCCCAGACCGTCTGGACCAATGTGGCCGAAGGCGGCGAAGTGGCCTATCCGGACACCGTGGTCGGCACCGACTCGCACACCACCATGGTCAACGGCCTGTCGGTCCTCGGCTGGGGCGTCGGCGGCATCGAGGCCGAAGCCGCCATGCTCGGCCAACCGATCCCCATGCTGATCCCGGAAGTCATCGGTTTCAAGCTGACCGGCAAGCTGCCCGAAGGCGCCACCGCCACCGACCTGGTGCTGACCGTCACCCAGATGCTGCGCAAGAAGGGCGTCGTCGGCAAGTTCGTCGAATATTACGGCGACGGCCTCGTCAACCTGACCCTGGAAGACCAGGCGACCATCGCCAACATGGCCCCGGAATACGGCGCCACCTGCGGCTTCTTCCCGATCGCGCAGCCGACCATCAACTATCTGGCCGAAACCGGCCGCACCAAGGAGCGCGTCGCCCTGGTCGAAGCCTATGCGAAAGCGCAAGGCCTGTGGCTCGATCCGGAAGTCGAGCCGGTCTTCACCGATACGCTCGAACTCGACCTCGGCACCGTCCTGCCGTCGCTGGCCGGTCCGAAGCGCCCGCAGGACCGCGTTCTGCTCTCCGACGCCGCTTCCGCCTTCACCTCGGCTCTCCAGGGCGAGTTCGGCAAGGCTGGCGACGAAGCCAAGCGCGTCCCGGTCGAAGGTTCCGACTTCACGGTCGGTCATGGCGACGTGGTCATTGCCGCCATCACCTCCTGCACCAATACCTCCAACCCCTCGGTGCTGATCGCCGCCGGTCTTGTCGCCCGCAAGGCGCGCGCGCTGGGCCTGAAGGTCAAGCCGTGGGTCAAGACCTCGCTGGCCCCCGGCTCGCAGGTCGTCACCGATTATCTGGCCTCGGCCGGCCTGACCGAAGACCTCGACGCCCTGGGCTTCAACCTTGTCGGCTACGGCTGCACCACCTGCATCGGCAATTCCGGCCCGCTGCCGGAAGCCATCTCCGCCGCCGTCAATGCCGGCGATCTGGTCGCCGCCTCGGTGCTTTCGGGCAACCGTAACTTCGAGGGCCGCGTCAATCCCGATGTCCGCGCCAACTACCTGGCCTCGCCGCCGCTGGTCGTGGCCTATGCCCTGGCCGGTTCGCTGAATGTCGACCTGACCAAGGACGCGATCGGCACCGGCGCCAACGGCGAAGACGTATACCTCAAGGACATCTGGCCGACGACGCAGGAAGTCACCGACATGCAGCGCAAACATGTCACCAACGCCATGTTCGCCAGCCGCTATTCCGACGTCTTCAAGGGCGACAAGCACTGGCAGGCCATTCCGGTCGCCGGCGGCCAGACCTATGGCTGGGATGCGGCCTCGACCTATGTCGCCAACCCGCCCTATTTCGACGGCATGACCATGACGCCGGACAAGGTGACGGATATCGTCGAAGCCCGCGTTCTGGGCGTCTTCGGCGACTCGATCACCACCGACCACATCTCGCCCGCCGGTTCCTTCAAGGCGGCGTCTCCCGCCGGCAAGTACCTGATCGACCGCGGCGTCCCTGTCTCGGAATTCAACGGTTACGGTGCCCGCCGCGGCAACCACGAGGTCATGATGCGCGGCACCTTCGCCAATATCCGCATCCGCAACAAGATGACCCCGGAAATCGAAGGCGGCGTCACCAAGCACTTCCCGTCGGGCGATGTCATGCCGATCTATGACGCCGCCATGCGTTACCAGTCGGAAGGCCGTAATCTCGTGGTTTTCGCCGGCAAGGAATACGGCACCGGCTCGTCGCGTGACTGGGCCGCCAAGGGCACCAAGCTGCTCGGCGTCCGCGCGGTTATCGCTGAATCGTTCGAGCGTATCCACCGCTCGAACCTGGTCGGCATGGGCGTTCTGCCGCTCCAGTTCAAGGTCGATGGCTGGGCCAAGCTCGGCCTGACCGGCGAGGAAATCGTCACTATCCGCGGTCTGGAAAACGTCCAGCCCCGCCAGGAACTGATCGTCGAGTTGTTCCGCGCCTCGGACGGCAAGGTGGCCCGCTTCCCAGTCCGCTGCCGCATCGATACGCCGACCGAGCTGGAATACTACAAGAACGGCGGCGTCATGCCGTACGTGCTGCGTAACCTGGCGCGCGGCGTGGCGGCGGAATAGGTTCCGTACCTGTTAAAAAGAAAAGCCCTCCGGCCATCAGGTCGGAGGGCTTTTTTTGCAGGTTTGGCGCCAACGAAGTATAGCTTTCGCAAGCCATGCGGTCCCTGCACACATAACTTGGTAGTTCCGCGTCCTTCTTGTGTGGGTTTCTTGCTTTCTTCCCGGCCTACCCATAAAAACGCCATCATGAAAAACCGCGCCCTGATCATCACCATCGCCGGACTGGCCGCCGTCCTGTTCGCCATCGTCCTGAACCTGGCTCCGGCCCCGGATGCCCATACCGGGCGGACCCTGACGATCGAAAGCGTTATCGCGGCCATCATCGCGCTCGGCTGCGGCGGCATGACCCTGCGCAGAGCCGGCGGCTGGCGCTTTCTCGCCATCGCCATGATCGGGCCGTCGGTATTTGTGCTGGCAGATGCCGGAATGCGTCTCGCGCTCTACCTGCGTCAGGGTGTATAGTCGGCGCCTGATCTCAGGAAACCCCGCCATGACCCAGCCCGCCGCGCCGATCAAATTCTATTCCATGCACCTCTCCGGCAATGCGCATCGCGTGCTTCTGACCCTGCGGGCGCTCGACCTGCCCTTTGAGCTGATCGAGGTCAATCTGCGCGCCAAAGAGCAGAAGTCCGAGGCCTTCCTGCAAATGAACCCTTTCGGCCAGGTGCCGGTGATCGACGACAACGGCACGATCATCTGGGATTCCATCGGCATCATGACCTATCTCGCCCTCCAATACGATGACGGAAGGCTCCTGCCGCGCGATCCGGCGCTGTTCGGGCAGATCATGGCCTGGCTGGGCAAGACCTCCGGCCCCATCGCCTACGGCATCGCCACGGCGCGGCGCATCAATCTCTTCAACGCGCCGGCCGATATCGATTCCGCCCATGCCATCGCGCATGACTTCCTGCATGTGATGAACGAGCATCTGGAAGGCCGCGCCTGGCTGGTAGGGGAAACCGTTACGCTCGCGGATCTGGCCTGCTATGCCTATGTGGCCCATGCTCCGGAAGGCGGGGTGGACCTGAAAGCGTTCGGCAATGTCAGCGGCTGGCTGGCCCAGGTGGAGGCCCTGCCCTTCTATGCCGCCATGCCGAAAGCCAAGGTCGGCCTCTGGGCGGAATAACGCAAAAAAACGCCGCCGCGAAGGAGGGTCGCAACGGCGCAGATTGATCTCGGGGAAGAAGAAATGTCTGTCGGCCGAGACGCCACCGGATTCCGGGGGCTGGGGGGGCTGTTCAGGGGGGAACCCAAAGCAACGTCTCAGCCGACATCAGCATATTTGCGCCCGAAACGGGCCGTGACGCGGCCAAAATAAGGTCATATCGCGTCCTTTTAATAACTTTTCCATAAAGACGCCGGCCCCGGACAGACGATAAATTGACTTGCGCGATTCAGCCGCATCAGGCGTAATCAGGTCAGTTCTTATTGCGGATTCTGTGCGCATGAGCATTCAGCATTTCAGCGGCGGCTTCGATGCGCCTTCCGACCGGAAAGGTCCGGTTTTCTTCGAGCGGCGGGAGCTGGAATTGATCCTGCGGCTTTACGGACAGCATGTGGCGTCCGGCGAATGGCGCGACTACGCCATTGACCAACTGGCCGACGCCGTGGCCTTCAATATCTTCCGCCGTTCCAGTGAAGCGCCGCTTTACCGCATTGAGAAGCGACCTTCGCTGGCGCGGAAACAGGGGGCCTTCGCCGTCTTCAACCAGGCGGGGCTGATCCTTAAGCGGGGACGTGAACTCGGACCGGTGCTGGCTGTGCTCGATAAGCGCAGGTTCGATGTTTTATAAATTGTCCACGATATAAAAAAGCCCTCCGGAAGCGATTCCGGAGGGCTTTGGTTTTAAGCTCTGTGGGATTTAACGGCGACCGCCGAACAGGTTCAACAGGCTGAGGAACAGGTTGATGAAGCTGACGTAAAGGCCGATGGCGCCGATATAGGTCAGGGCGGCGCGGTGATTGGCCGAAAGCTGGCCCGTCGAATAGTACAGCGCCTTGAGCGATTGCGTCTGGTAGGCGATCAGGGCCGAGAACAGCAGGACGCCGATGCCCGACATGGCCATCATCATCAGGCCGCTCTTGAAGATGAAGGCGTTGGCAATGCCGGCGATGATCAGGCCCAGCACGGCGACGGAGAAGAAGCCGCCCCAGCCGGTCATGTTCACCTTGGTGGTGTAGCCGATTAGGCTGACCACGCCGAAGGTGGCGGCGGTGATGAAGAAAATGTTGGCGATCGACAGGCCGGTGAATAGCAGGAAGACCGATGACAGCGACACGCCCATGATGGCGACGAACACCCAGTAGAAGGCGCCCGAAACCTTGGCGTCGAGGCCATTCATGAACCGGCCGGAGATAAAGCTCAGGGCCAGCGGCGCGAAGGCGAAGATATAGCCCAGAAGGGTATAGCCGATCACGCGGCCATCGGCAGTGAACTTATACAGAAGCTGGATCAGGGCCGGCGAATGGGCCACGGCCCAGGCCATGCCGCCGGTGACCACGAGGCCCAGCGCCATCTTCTGGTAGATGCCCAGCAGGAAGTTGCGCAGGCCCATGTCCCTGGCCTGTTCTTCCACTGTGGGCATGGCAATATAGCGAGTGTCCATGTCGTTCATAGGTTTGAAACCCCTGTTAAATGTCTCGATGCCCGCGGCTCTTGCCAAGGCATCCTTGTGATAATATGGGACTGTGGCGCTTTCCTGACAAGGGGCTTTCTCCCCGGGCCGGGACTTTGATATTCTAAGTATTCTGGCTAAGTCATTTTAGGCAAATCCGCATGAAATATTCCCGCCTCGGGCGCAGCCGCCTTGATGTTTCCCGCGTCTGCCTCGGCACCATGATGTACGGCAGTCAGGTATCGCAGGCCGATGCCTGGGCGCAGATGGATTACGCCGTGACGCGCGGCGTCAATTTCTTCGATACCGCCGAGGCCTACGCCATTCCGCCGCGTCCGGAAACGCAAGGGGCGACCGAGCGGATTATCGGCGAGTGGTTTAAGGCGCGCGGCAACCGCAGGGATATCATCCTGGCCAGCAAGATCGCCGGGCGGGCGGATACCATGACCTGGATACGCGGCGGTCCCCGCCATACCCGTGAGCATATCGACGCGGCGGTGGCAGGCTCGCTGAAACGCCTGCAAACCGACTATATCGACCTCTACCAGCTTCACTGGCCCGACCGCCGCTATGCCGGTTTCGGCTTCCATCACTACACGGATTACGATCCTGACTATGAGAGTTTTCTCAGCATACTGGAAAGCCTCTACGCCCACGTGAAAGCCGGGCGAATCCGCCATATCGGCGTGTCGAACGAAAGCCCCTATGGCGTGATGAAGTTTCTCACTGAAGCGGAAAAGCACGGCCTGCCGCGTCTCGCCTCGATCCAGAACGCCTATTCGCTGGTGTCGCGCAGCTTCGATTACGGACTGGCGGAGGTGAGTTTGCGTGAGGATGTCGGGCTGCTGGCCTATTCCTCGCTGGCGCAGGGCTATCTGACCGGCAAGTACCGCAACGGCGCCCTGCCGGAAGGCGCGCGCAAGACGCTCTATCAGCGCCTGAACCGTTATGAAGGTCCGGGCGGTATCGAGGCGATCGATAAATATGTCGATCTCGCCGCCGAACTGGGGCTGAAACCGGAGCAACTGGCGCTGAAATTCGTCGATCAGCGACCATTCGTCACCTCGACCATTATCGGCGCCAGCACTATGGATCAGTTGGTCAGCGATATCGACGCCTTCGATACCAAATGGACGCCGCAGATCGACAAGGCCGTGCTCAGGCTGCATCTCAGCCATCCCAATCCCTGCCCGTAAGGTTTGCCATGTTCCGTTCGGTTTTGTTTATTCCTTGCGCCAACGCCAAAGCCCTGGCCAAGGCGGCAACGCTGCACTGCGATGCGCTGATCTTCGATCTGGAGGACGCGGTGGGCGAGGCGGAACGTGACGGCGCGCTGGCGCGACTGGCGGAAACGCTTGCCGGTTCATTTGCGGCGAAGACCGTGCTGGTGCGTATCCATCCACAATATCTGGGCGGCATCCATAAGGCGCTGGCGGGTGTGCGGATCGATGGGCTGGTGGTGCCGAAGGTCGGTGGTGTATCGGATATCACCGGCGTGGCGCATGTCTGGCCGGAGGTGCCGCTGTGGGCGATGATCGAAACGGCGCAGGGCGTGATCAATCTGGCGGAGATCGCGGCGGCTAGTGTCAAGGGCCTGATCGCCGGGCCGAATGACCTGCGCAAGGATTTGCACAGCCGGCCGATGGAGGATCGTCAGGATATTCTGTTTGCGCTGTCGCAGATCGTGCTCCATGCACGCGCCAACAATCTGGTCGCGCTCGATGGTGTCTATAATCAATTCCGCGACGAATCAGGATTTGCCGCCGAATGCGAACAGGGCCGCAGCCTCGGTTTCGATGGCAAGACCCTGATCCATCCGGCACAGATCGCGGCGTGCGAGGCGGCGTTTTCGCCTTCGGAAGCAGAGATGGAATGGGCAAAGGCCGTGGTTGCCGCTTTTGAAGGCGGTTCTGCGGGCGTGGTGTCGGTGAATGGTGAAATGGTCGAACGCCTGCATCTGGAACAGGCGCGGCGGATTTTAGGGAAGTAAGAAACCCCACCACCACGCCTCAAGAGAGGCGCGGTCCCCCTCCCCATCAAAGATGGGGAGGTACAAAGATTGTTACGTGGCTTTGTAAGTTGTCAGGAATTCGCGGATCAGACCCTGTAATTCGTGATCTCCGAAATATCCGTTATGCTCAAGTCGCATGACTGGATCATGCACATAAAGTGCGGTGCTGTCCTGAAGTACATGAACAGCCTTGCCGTCATTTTCTGACAATTGGTAGACGTGATCGTCGCTTACAAAATCATCAATATCGCGAACGATTTGCGGGGCCGAGCGCAAGCCAGCCAGATACAAGGACATATTGCGAAGCAGATTTTCAAACGCCTCGGTCATCCAGGTTTCCTTAAACCCCCGCTTTCAGCAGGTGATAGGTGATCGCGTCGTAGAGCGCGTTGTAGGAGGCGTCGATCACGTTATGGCTGACGCCCAGGGTGTTCCAAGTGCGGCCCTGGTCGTCGCGGCTTTCGATCATGACGCGGGTGAGCGCGGCGGTGGCGTCGGAAGGGGTCAGGATGCGCACCTTGTAATCGTTCAGGTGCATAGTATTAAGCTGCGGATAGTGCGGCGTCAGGGCTTTGCGCAGGGCGGCGTCGAGCGCATTGACCGGGCCATTGCCCTCGGCCACGCTCATCACCTGCTCGCCCTTGACGACCAGCTTGACCGTCGCTTCGGACACATCAAAGGCGCGGCCCCCAGAACCTTTAGTGGCATCAAGGCGGTATTCGTTCAGGGCGCGGTAGCTTTGCAGTTCGTAATAGCGCGGCAACTGGCCCAACCGTTCGCGCGCCATCAGCTCGAAGCTGGCGCTGGCGTCTTCGTAGGCATAGCCGAGCGCCTCGCGTTCCTTCACCGCCGTGACCAGCGCGCCGATATGATCGTCATCGTCGGCGACCTCTATACCCATCTGGTGCAGGCGGTTGACGATATTGGCCCGGCCGGCCTTATCGGAAACGAGGATCAGGCGCGAATTGCCGACAAGCGCCGGATCGATATGCTCATAAGACCGGCTGTCCTTATTCATGGCGCTGACGTGCAGGCCGCCCTTGTGGGCGAAAGCGCTGGCGCCGACATAGGCCGCGTGGCGGTTGGGGGCGCGGTTCAGGCGGTCATCGACCAGGCGCGACAGTTCGCCGATATAGGTGAGTTGCTCGGCCGACAGGCCGGTGTCGAAGCCCATCTTGAGCATCAGGGTCGGAATGATGGCGATCAGGTTGGCGTTGCCGCAGCGCTCGCCGATGCCGTTGATGCAGCCCTGCACCTGACGTACCCCGGCCTCGACGGCGGCCAGCGAATTGGCCACGGCCTGTTCGGTATCGTTGTGGCAGTGGATGCCGAGATTGGCGTCCGGCAGGGCGTCCTTTACGGCGCTGACGATACGGCGGATATCCGAGGGCATGGAGCCGCCATTGGTATCGCACAGCACTAGCCAGTTGGCCCCGCCTTCATATGCCGCTTTCAGCGCCTCGATGGCGTAGGCGGGATTGGCCTTGTAGCCATCGAAGAAATGCTCGGCGTCGAACACGGCTTCACGGCCGGAGGCTTTCATATGCGCCAGCGAGTCGCCGATCATGCGCAGGTTTTCGGAGGTCGAGACTTTCAGCGCCGTCTCGACCTGCCAGTCCCAGGTCTTGCCGACGAGGCAGACGGTTGGGGTATTGACCGCCAGCAAATCCTGCAAGCCGGGATCGTTGGAGGCCGAGCGACCGGCGCGCCGGGTCATGCCGAAGGCGGATACCTTCGCGGTTTTCGTCTTCGGCAGGGCGCTGAAAAAGGCGTCGTCGGTCGGGTTGGCGCCGGGCCAGCCGCCTTCGATATAGTCGATGCCGAACGCGTCGAGGGCGCTGGCAATCGCCTGCTTATCCGCGACGGAAAAGTCTATTCCCTGAGCCTGCGCACCGTCGCGCAGCGTGGAGTCATAAAGGTAGATACGTTCGGCCATGCCCCATCTACAGAATGGGGATAAGCGCGGTCAACTGAATTAACCGGCCCGGTTCAGATAGTCCTCGGAGCGCATTTCCTCCAGACGAGACACCGTGCGCTCGAATTCAAACGCGCCATCGCCCGCCGGATAAAGCAATGACGGCTCGGCATCGGCCAGGATCACCGTCTTGACGTTGGCCTCGTAGAGCGCGTCGATCAGGGTGACGAAGCGCTTCGCCTCGTTGCGGTTGGACGGCGACAGGACCGGCACGCCCTCGATAAACACGGTGGTGAAACGCTCGGCGATCGCCAGATAATCGGCCGGGCCGTTATTGGCGGCGCACAGTTCGGTGAAGGTGGCGCGCAGCATCGGACCGGCGGCGCGGGCGAAATGCAGCTTGCGTTCATTGACCGTCAGCACGCAGGGCAGCTCGGTCATCAGATGCTTCATATCGGCCCACAGGGTATTGAAGGCGGCGATGGCGTGCGGTTCGGTGGAAGGCGAAAACCACGTCTTGGCGCCGCGCAGGCGGTCCATGCGGAAGTCCTTCGGGCCGGCGACTTCGACCAGTGTGGTGCGGTCCTTGATCATGGCGATGAAGGGCAGGATATGCTCGCGGTTCAGGCCGTCCTTGTAGAGATCGTCCGGCGGGCGGTTGGAGGTGGCCACCAGGATCACCTTGCGGGCGAACAGCGCCTCGAACAGGCGGCCGAGGATCATGGCGTCGGCGATATCGGTCACCTGCAACTCATCGAAGCACAGGAGCTGCGACTGGCTGGCGATCAGGCGGGCCACCGGCGCGATCGGATCATCCCCCTTATGCGTGCCGAAATTGATCTTGCGCGTTTTCGCGTCGCTTTCGCGCCACAGGCGGATATAGTGATGCACCTCGGCCATGAAGGCATGGAAGTGGACGCGGCGCTTCGGGATCTTGTGAATATTGTTGTAGAACAGGTCCATCATCATGGACTTGCCGCGGCCCGGCGGTCCCCAGAGATAGAGTCCGCAGACGCGCGGCTGGATGCCGAGGAGGCGCCGCCACAGGGCGCGGCTCTGACGGATGCGGCGTTCGAGTACGACCAATGCCTCGATGGCCGCCTTTTGAGCGGCATCGGGAACGATCTCGCCCGATTTCAGCAGGCGCTTGTATTCACTACGGATATTGGCCATTCGATTTGTTCACGCGACGGCCTTCGCGGCCACCCACCAGCTTATGGCGCCCGTTATAGACGATCCGGTTCAAGATGGCGTTAAAAAAATGCTGCGGGTGCGTTAAGAGGTGATGGCTAGCTAAAGCATCTGGCGCATGGTATGTTCTGCGAATGGCAAATCCAGACCCTATCATACAGAATACATCCGAAGATGCCGCCTTCCGCCTGGCGGTAGAGCACGGGCTTGTGTCATTGGATGCCGGACATGCGATTCCATATGAGGACGTACGGCGCTGGCTTTTGTCCTGGGGCACTGAAAACGAGTCGCCTGCGCCTGAATGTCCGTAATCTTTTCGTCTGAAGCTATCGCCGATCTGACTGAAATCAGGGCCTATATCGGACAAGACAATCCTTTTGCCGCCTCCCGCATCGCGGTACAACTGGTCGCGGCCTGCGACCGGCTTGAATATCTGCCGGAACGTGGCCGTCCCGGTTTGGTGGCGGGCACACGCGAAATCACTACGGTCTGGCCATATGTAATCGTATATCGCATTGCCAATGGAAATGTCGAAATCGTTCGCATCTGGCATGGCGCTCAAAAGCGATAGTTAATGTGAAAGCCTGAGAGCAATCTGCTTGGCCACCTGAATGCCATGCGCCGCCGAGGTGGTCACGCACGGGTGCCAGTAGTCGGTCACCTCACCGCAGGCAAAGACGTCCGGCAGGCTGGTTTCGCCGAAGCGGTCGACGCGCACATATCCCCTATCCAGATCGAGCGCCAGTCCCTCCGGCACCACCGCCTCGAAGCCGAGCATGATGCCGAACGCATCGAAAGCCTCGTGATTGACGGTCATGGCGTCCTGATCCGCCCGATATGGCCCGACCACCACCGGCACCGCCGGGATCATCGCCTGCAACAGCTTCTGCGCGCGCGGCGGGGTGCGGGAAAAGAGCGTCACCTCACCGCCGCGATCCCGCACAAAGCGCGCCTGATCGAAGGCGTTATCCCCGCCGCCCAGGATGGCGATGCGCCTGCCCCTGACCCCCAGCGCCTCCATGGGTTCGCCCGGTCCGATGGCCACATCCGGCGCGGCGCGGAACCCGCCGGCACGCGGGCGCGAACCGGTGGCGATCACCAGATAAGGCGCGGTAAATATATCGCTGCCGGTGGTCGCCTCATGGCCGTCAACGGCGACCACCGGACTGTTCAGCCGCGCATCGACACCGGCCGCCCGCGCATGATCCGCCAGGGCGGCCGCCACCTGCTGGCCGGTTTTGCCCTGCACGCCCGGTATCCAGAGGTTTTCATATGGACTGCGCGTTTGCAGGCCGCCCAACCGCGACGAGGCCTCCAGCAGGACGCATTCGACGCCCAGCTTTTTCAGCCAGATGGCGCAACTGATCCCGGCCGGGCCGCCGCCGATGATGAGCACCTGCGTTTCGGAAATATTCATATCCGCATAAGACACATATTATATATAATTGTTACAGGGTGTGATTCGCCACAAATCGCACGACCGCGGCCAAAGAGCCAGGGAAAAGGGGGAAGACCATGAGACTGTTATGCGTCGAAGACAACGCCACCCAGCGCAAGATGATCGATCTGATGCTGGCGGCGACCGGAATCGATGTCGAATTCGCCTGCGACGGCCGTGAAGCGGTCGAGGCCTGGCAGGTCAATGAATATGACGCCGTGCTGATGGATATGGAAATGCCGGTGATGTCGGGCCTTAAGGCCGTCCGGGAAATCCGCCAGATGGAAGGCGGCTTTCATCTCGGCTATACGCCGATCCTGTTTTTGAGCGGTAATCAGGATGCCGACCAGATCGGCCAGGGTTACGAAGCCGGGGGTGACGGTCATCTCAGCAAGCCTTTTACTTCCGCCGCCCTGATCGGCGCTCTGGACAGCGTCATGCGCGCCGTCAAACGCCGCGGTTTGCAGGATATGAAACAGGCGCTTTAGGAACCGGATTGATTTCCGGAGAAACGGTCACAGGCAGAATCCGGCGTGTGTGGATAATTAAGCCTTGTCATGCGGCTGAAAAAGGCCCATTTGCGCTCTCCGTATATTCAAGCTTAGGAGCAGCATTATGGGTTATCGGGTCGCCGTAGTCGGCGCCACCGGCGCTGTGGGTCGTGAAATGATGACGATCCTCGAAGAAGTGAACTTCCCCGTTTCGGATATTTACGCGGTGGCATCGCGTAAATCGGTGGGTATCGAGGTTTCCTTCGGCACAAAAACCCTGAAATGCGTCGATCTCGAAACCTTCGACTTTACCAAGGTCGATATCGTGCTGATGAGCGCCGGCGGGGATGTTTCCAAGGCCTGGTCGGAGAAGATCGGCAAGGCCGGCCCCATCGTCATCGATAACTCTTCCGCCTGGCGCATGGACCCTGACGTGCCGCTGCTGATCCCGGAAGTCAATCCGGACGCGGTGTGGGACTGCAAGAAGAAGAACATCATCGCCAATCCGAACTGCTCGACCATCCAGATGCTGGTCGTGCTGAAGCCGCTGCATGACGCCGCCACCATCAAGCGCGTGGTCGTCTCGACCTATCAGGCGGTGGCCGGCGCCGGCAAGGCGGGCATGGACGAGCTGTGGGACCAGACCAAGGCCATCTACGGCATGGGCGACAAGACCCCGAAGAAGTTCACCAAGCAGATCGCCTTCAACGTCATTCCACACATCGACGTCTTCATGGAGGACGGCTACACCAAGGAAGAGTGGAAGATGATCGTGGAGACGCACAAGATCCTCGACCCCACCATCGATGTCGTCCCCACCGCCGTGCGCGTGCCGGTCTTTGTCGGCCATTCGGAATCGATCAATATCGAGTTCGAGAACCCGATGGACGAGCAGCTTGCCCGCGAAATCCTGCGTGAAGCGCCGGGCGTGGCCGTGGTCGATAAGCGCGAGAACGGCGGCTACATCACCCCGATCGAGGTGGTGGGCGAATTCGACACCTATGTCTCGCGTCTCCGTAACGATCCGACCGTACCCTATGGCATTTCGCTGTGGTGCGCATCGGACAACCTGCGCAAGGGCGCGGCGCTCAACGCCGTGCAGATCGCCCAGCTTCTCGACGAACGCGGTGTCATCGCCTCCGTAGACGCTTAAATCTCACATCCGTGATATTTGAAGCCGGCGGCGCCTGAAGGGTCCGCCGGCTTTTCTTTTTTGGATATGCCTCCCATTGGATATGTTCCCATGTCTTCCCTGACCTCGCGGCTTAGTTCGCCGATCAGCCTGGCTATCATATGCTACCTGATCTGGGGCTTCGTGCCGCTGTTCTATATTCCCATTCACAATTTCGGCGGCGGCGCGGTCGAGATCATCGCCCACCGTTCTTTGTGGTCCGTCGTCTGGGCCGGCGGGCTGGTTTTCCTGACCAGACAGTGGCCGGATGTCTTCGCGGCCTTCGCCTCGAAACACCTGCGCTACATGCTGCTGCTGACCTCGGTGCTGGTGGCGACCAACTGGGGCGTCTATGTCTGGGCGGTCACCAGCGGCCATACCATCGAGGCGTCGCTGGGCTATTATCTCAATCCGCTGCTCAATATGGCGGCCGGGGCGGTGCTGTTCAAAGAGCGCCTCGACAACTGGGGCAAGGGCGCCATCGCGCTGGCGGCCATCGGCGTGATCGTTCAGGCGCTGGCCATCGGTCAGGTGCCGTGGATCGCCCTGGTCCTGGCCGGGACGTTCGGCGGTTATGGCATCCTGCGCAAGCAACTGGCGGTCAATGCGCTGGCCGGGCTGTTTGTCGAATGCGCTTATATGTTTCTGCCGGCGCTGATCTATCTGGTGTGGCTGGAGGGGGCGCATCGCGGCCACTTTTTCAAGCCGTCGCAGGCCTTCTGGTTCATCCTGACCGGACCGGTGACCGTGCTGCCGCTGGTGCTGTTTTCTTACGTGGCGCGCCGTTTGCCGCTTTCGACCATGGGCTTCATCCAGTTCATCGGGCCGACCAGCACCCTGGCCATCGGGTTGTTTCAGGGGGAGCCGTTCACGCTTTTGCGCGGCGTCAGTTTCGCCTTTATCTGGGCGGGGGCGATGGTGTTTGCATTCGGGGCATGGCGCAGGTTGAAGGCAATCAAGCCGGTGGAGGCCTAAGGAAAGAACCCCTCACCCCAGCCCTCTCCCCTTAAAAGGGGCGAGGGGGAAGAATAAGCGCCCTTTCCCCGCCTGAGGAGCGAGAGTTGGGGTGAGAGGTTCTTTCCTACAGACACCCATACAGCGCATTGATCAATCCGACCGGTCGCGGATCACCGATCAGATAGGCCGATTGCTTGTTCATGACGTAACCGGCACTCAGGCGTTTATCGGTATCGGCCATGGCGCACGATCCACCCCAGCCGCTATGGCCGAGCGCGCGTTCGTTCGGGCCATAGATACCGATGCCGGTATTGCGCAATAACCCCGCCGCCCAACTGAGCCTGAACGGCAGGACGCGATCCTGACCGTAAACGCGTTCGCGGGTCAGTTGCGCCAATGTGCCGGGTGACAGCAGGGACTGGCCGTTCAGCCTTCCGCCATTGGCGACGGTACCCATGAATTGCGCCAGGGAGAGCGCCGTCGCATGCGCGTTGGCCGAGGGAATTTCCATGCGCCGCCAGTCGGCCGATCCCTTGCCCGCCGGTGCAGAGCCACGATCCAGAAACGCCGCCTGCTTGATGGTGTCGATCGGGCCGAGATCGGGGGCCGCGGGCGGTTTCTGCATGGTGGCGAGGCGCGGGGCGTATGCGTCCGGCGTGCCGATCATCAGGTCGAGGCCAAACGGCGCGGCGATATCTTCCCGCAGGGCCGTGCCCATCGAGCGGCCATCGACGCGGCGGAAGACTTCCCCCAGCAGATAGCCGCCGGCGATGGGGTGATAGCCGGACCCCTGACCCGGCGTCCATAACGGCGTCTGTTCGCACAGGGCTTCCAGCGTGGCCGGCACGTCGAACCAGATCGATGGATCCTGCGGCGGCGCAAAACCAGGCAGCCCGCCCTGGTGCGAAATCAGTTGCCCGACTGTGATGCGCGATTTACCGTTGCGGCCGAATTCCGGCCAATAGTGCGAGACGGCGGTTTCATAGTCGAGCCTGCCCTTATCGACCAGCCGCGCGATCATCACCGCCATGACCGCCTTGCCGGTCGAGAAGATGGGGGTAAGCGTCATGTCGCTGAAAGGTACGGCGCCCTCGCGGTCGGCGTTTCCGCCCCAGATATCCAGCACCGTTTCGCCATCGATCACCGCCGAGAACCGCGCACCGCGTTCCTTGCCCTGGGCAAAGTTGGCAGCGAAAACGTCCTTTACGGCGGCGAATTTTGGCGGGCAAATACCGGAGATGTCGGTCATATGGGGAGGCACCTATAGCTGTTTTTTCGTGTGTATCGCTACACCTGTGATGTGACAAGACAAACGCGACATGACTTGCTACACATTCTCAAGATCAGGAGGACACGCCATGCCCGTGCCGTTTATCGCCCGCCGCACTTTACTCGCCACTGCCGCCATTATGAGCCTGTTCGTTGCCGCACCGGTTTTCGCCGCCGATCCGGCGCTGGAGGCTGCCGTTAGTGGCGCATGGCGAGACGCCGGCAATAAGGCGCGCGACCAATACCGCCATCCGGTCGAAGCCCTGACTTTCTGGGGCCTCAAGCCCGGTATGACCATTGTTGAGGTCGATCCCGGCGCCAAGGGTTGGTGGACAGAAATCCTGGCCCCCTACACGAAAGAAACTGGCGGGCATTATATCGCCGCCCTGGACAACGTGAAGAGCGAGACCTTCTGGAAGGAGGTAGCCGATACCTCCATCTACGGTACGGTTTCGGCCAATACCCTAACGCCGCAATCGAGCGACCTACCGGCCAATACCGCCGATTTTCTGCTGGTGGCCCGCGCCTTCCATAACTGGGCGCGCCAGGATGACACCACCGACACCTATCTGAAAGTGTTCTTCAACACGCTGAAACCCGGCGGTATACTGGCGGTGGAGCAGCATCGCGCACCGAAAGGCTCGGACCCCAAGGCCGGCACCGGTTATGTGCCGGAATCCTATGTCATCGCCGCGGCGGAAAAGGCCGGCTTCAAGCTGGAAGGCCGCTCGGAGATCAACGCCAATTCGAAGGATACGCGCGACCATCCATTTGGTGTCTGGACCCTGCCACCGGTGCGCCAGAGCAAGAATGACACCCGCACCCTGACCGACACCGAACGCGCCCATTATGACGCCATTGGCGAATCCGATCGCATGACGCTTAAATTCCGCAAGCCGGATTAGGCCTCAAGCGCTTCCCTGAGCCATTTCGCATAGGCTTCGCTGGCCCAGACGACCGGCGTGGCGAGGATTTCCGGCACCTCATGGCTGTGATGCGCCTTGACCAGGCTCTCCAGCATCGGCAAGCGGTCGCTGAGGGTCTTGGCGATCAGTATGATCTCGTCGGCCATGTCGATCTCCCCCTTCCAGCGGTAAGTCGAGCGGACTTCGTGGCTTTGCACGCAGGCGGCCAGATGCGCGGTGATCAGCAGACCGGTCAGGCTCTGCGCCTCGGCCTCATTGGCGCAGGCAATGGAAACGGTAACAATATCGTTCATGCGCAGGCTGTCTCCCTACTGACATCAATATATGGCTATAAACAATTGGTGAGGGGAATGTCATGGCCAAAACACACAATCTGTTTCTTTGGATTATAAACGCCTTTATAGGGTGTACGGCTTTTGTGGTCGGCGCCGTGGGGCTTTCCTATTTTGCTATCGCCTCTGATGCCCACACTTGGCCTTATCTGTCCGAGGCCGGACTGTTTCAATGGCAAGTCTTTGGCTATTGGGTGGCCGGAAGTGGCGTACTCATATTTGTCTTTTTGTTACTGAAAGAGACTCTCAGACGATGGCATTTTGATCTCGATACTCTTACTGATGAAAACAAACCGCCGGAACCCTGGGGTATCTGGCTGGTCAAGACATTCATCACATATGCAGGAGTATTCGGAAGCCTTTGGGGCGGGACACTGTTATTGCGCCCTTTGCTCGGCGTAATACACGGGTTGAATGGAAAAAATTTCCTCATTGTTTTTGCGGTTGTCTTCGTTGTCCTTCCTGTAAGCGAAGTCATCCGGCGCTGGGAATGGCATCGTAAAATCGCTGCCCGTAAACCCAGCCATCTTGCGTAAAGCAAAGGCCTCGCTGCACGCAGATGCGGGATACAGGGAATCTCCTTATCGCATTTTTATAATTGTCTGGCCTAGAGAGAAGGCGCAGGGGGTTTGGCACGACGGAGTAAAGCTTATGAGCATTTTCAGCCAAATCAAAGACTTCATCTTCCACAAACACGGCGACCAGATTGTTCCGGCGCCCCAGCAACCGATACCCGCCGAAGAGTCCGGCCAGACCTCCGAGGCCATCGCGCCGGCCACCACCATGGCGGACCCGCTGCCGGCGCCGGTGATGGAGCAGGTCGATGTCGCGGCCATTCTCGATCAGGAAAACGCCAAACGCGACCCGAAGCTTAACTGGCGGATGTCGATCGTCGATCTGCTGAAACTGGTCGGGCTGGAGTCCGATCTCGGTGTCCGGCAGGCGCTGGCGGCGGAACTGGGCTTTACCGGCGATATCCGCCATTCCGGCGCGATGAATGTCTGGCTGCACAAGCAGGTGATGCAGAAGCTGGCGGAAAACGGCGGCAAGGTGCCGGCGGAACTGAAGAACTAATGGGGTTTGGGGTCCGCGACCCCGTAAACCTTGCCTTGTTCAATAAAAAAGCCTCGCCCAGAAAAGGGCGAGGCTTTTTTATTGAACAAAGGAAGACTTGGGGTCACAGACCCCAAACCCCATTAGTATCTGTAGTGGTCCGGCTTGAACGGGCCATCGACCGGCACGCCGATATAGTCGGCCTGTTCGGCATTCAGCACGGTCAGTTTCGCGCCGAGTTTGGCCAGGTGCAGCAGGGCGACCTTTTCATCGAGATGCTTCGGCAGGGTATAGACCGATTTCTCGTACTTCGACGCATTGGTCCACAGTTCGATCTGGGCCAGGGTCTGGTTGGTGAACGAGGCCGACATGACGAAGGACGGGTGGCCGGTGGCGTTGCCCAGATTGACCAGGCGGCCTTCAGACAGCAGGATGATCTTCTTGCCGTCGGGGAATTCGACGTGGTGAACCTGCGGCTTGATTTCGTCCCACTTGAAGTTCTTCAGGGCGGCGACCTGAATTTCCGAATCGAAGTGACCGATATTGCAGACGATGGCGTTGTGCTTCATCTCGCGCATGTGCTCCAGGCGCAGCACGTCCTTGTTGCCGGTGCAGGTGACGAAGATATCGGCGCTGGCGGCCACGTCCTCGACCGTGCGGACCTCATAGCCTTCCATGGCGGCTTGAAGCGCGCAGATCGGATCGACCTCGGTGACGATGACGCGCGCGCCGCCGTTACGCAGACTGGCCGCCGACCCCTTGCCGACATCGCCATAACCGAGGACGACGGCGACCTTGCCGGCCAGCATGACATCGGTGGCGCGGCGGATGGCGTCGACCAGCGATTCGCGGCAGCCGTAGAGGTTGTCGAACTTCGACTTGGTGACGGAATCGTTGACATTGATGGCCGGGAACGGCAGGTCGCCCTTCTGCGCCATGGCGTAGAGGCGATGCACGCCCGTGGTGGTTTCCTCGGAGACGCCCTTGATGGCGTCCCGGATGGCCGAATAGAAGCCGGGCTTTTCCCTGAGGTAGCGCTTCATCACCTTGTAGAGCGCTTCTTCCTCTTCGTTCTGCGGATTATCGAGCAGGGCCGGGTTCTGTTCGGCCTTCGGACCGAGGACGCAGAGCAGGGTGGCGTCGCCGCCATCATCAAGGATCAGGTTCGGATAACCGCCGCTTGGTTCTTCAGGAGTTTTGGGCCACTCGAAGATCTTGTGGGCATAATCCCAGTATTCCTCAAGCGTCTCGCCCTTGATGGCGAAGACCGGCGTGCCGGTGGCGGCGATGGCGGCGGCGGCGTGGTCCTGGGTCGAGAAGATGTTGCAAGACGCCCAGCGCACTTCGGCGCCGAGGGCTTGCAGGGTTTCGATCAGCACGGCGGTCTGGATCGTCATGTGCAGCGAACCGGCGATGCGCGCGCCCTTCAGCGGCTTGTCCTTGCCGAACTCCTCGCGCGTGGCCATCAGGCCCGGCATTTCGCCTTCGGCGATGTCGATTTCCTTGCGGCCAAAGGCGGCGAGCGAGATGTCCTTGACAATAAAATCTTGGTTTTTGGCGGCCATTTTGAAATTCCATTTTGTAGGATATGAAACGGCTTATAGCGGCACGGGCGCGCCTTGGCAATAAAGATATAAAGATATCTTTATATGGACCCGGAGGGCAATGACAGCCACAGCTTGCCCGCCGGCACATCCCAGAAGCTATGCAGCCGCCGCAGGACATCCAGCCCCAGGGTGACATCGTGTTCCAGCACATTGTCGGAAATCTCGGCGGAGAGATCACGGAAGGCCAGGCCGCCCAGGCGGATATCGCGCACGGGGCTGAGAGTCAGGGTGCGCGGGCCGTTGACATCGCCGCCCATCGCCATGGATTGCGTGCGGCCCGCCAGCAGGCCATGACGGCGCGCCCAGCCGCGTTTCAGGATCAGGGCGGAGCTGACGCCGGTATCGAGGCTGGCGCGGATGGGTTTACCCTCCAGTTCCATATCCACCACCAGCGCGCCTTTCGGACTGCGCGACAGGTCAAGCGGCGTCATCCCGGCAGAAGGGCGCGGGCGGCGGAAACTGGCGCGGCGGCCGGGGCCATCGAGATCGAGCGGCCACTCATTGAGGATATCACGGCCGATCAGCATGTCGGCGGTCAGGCCGGGCTGTTTCATCGGCAGGATCATGACCGGCGCGGTATAGGCGGCATCACCGGCGTGGATGGATACCGGCGCGCTTTCTCCGGCGGTGATCCGGCCATAGACCGCCTGGCCGCTGCGTTCGGAAAGGGCGGTGAGGCCGAGCGATTGCGCCACCCGCGCATCCATGAGCGTTGCGCTGGCGCCGCAATCGAGGATGCCCCGCAAGGGCCGGCCGCGCACCCTCACCGGCATCATCAGGCCTTCATTGGTCAGGCGCAGATCGAAGCCGGTTTCCGCCGCGCGAGCGCCGGCGGAGGTAAAACCGAGGGTGGCAAACGCGGTCAGGATCTGGCGGCGATGGAGGATCATGGCGGCAAATTATCGCGCGAAATGAGCAGAATTAGGGTGCCGGAATGGCGAGATTGGACTAATCAGGGCGGGAAACTAAGGAATTGATGATGAATGCACCCACTTTTTTGCTCCGTCATGACTGGTCGAAGGATGAGATTGCCGCCCTGTTCGACCTGCCTTTTATGGAACTGGTTTTTCAGGCGGCCACGGTGCATCGCCAGACTTTTGATCCGTCGGAAGTGCAGTTGTCGCAACTCCTTTCCGTGAAAACCGGCGGCTGCGCGGAAAACTGCGGCTACTGTTCGCAATCGGCGCATTTCGATACCGGCCTGAAAGCGGGCAAGCTGATGGCGGTCGAAAAGGTGCTGTCGGAAGCGCGGGCGGCTAAGGATGGCGGGGCGCAGCGTTTCTGCATGGGCGCCGCCTGGCGCGACCTGAAGGACCGCGACGTGCCGGCCCTGGCCGCCATGATCGGTGGGGTGAAAGCCCTGGGACTGGAAACCTGCGCCACGCTCGGCATGATCACGCCGGATCAGGCGCGGGCGCTAAAGGAGGCCGGCCTCGATTACTATAACCACAATCTCGATACCTCGCCGGAATATTACGACAGCGTGGTCACGACGCGGACCTATCAGGAACGGCTGGATACATTACAGGCCGTTTCCGCTGTCGGGATGAAGACCTGCTGCGGTGGCATCATGGGTATGGGCGAGGCGCGGGCGGACCGGGTATCTTTCCTGCACCAGCTGGCCACCCTGCCGCATCATCCGGATTCGATTCCGATCAACAATCTGGTCGCTATTGCGGGTACGCCCCTAGGAGACAAGATTCTGGGGGATAAGGTCGGCGCGGACGGCGGGATTTCCGGCATCGAATTTGTCCGCACCATCGCCGTGGCGCGGATCATCTGCCCGAAGTCGATGGTGCGCTTGTCGGCCGGCCGCAACGAGATGAGCGAGGAACTACAGGCCCTGTGCTTCATGGCCGGCGCCAACTCGATCTTTATCGGCGATACCTTGCTGACCACACCCAATCCGCAGCCCGGTACCGACGCCCATCTGCTGCGCGAACTGGGCCTGCGGCCGATGACACCGCATGTCTGAACCGGGTGCGCCCGAAAACGCGCAGGTAAATTATATTTCTATATTGTCTGGTAATTTATCAGACAACTCATCAAATAATTCCGTCGGGTTCAGGCCTAACGCTTTGGCAATGGCGTAAAACTCCAGGACATCTACCCGCCTTTGTCCGGTTTCTATAAGTGAAATCATGGTGCGTTCACGCCCAAGGCGTTCAGCCAGTTCCTCCTGTTTCAAACCCGACTTCTTACGGGCATCTTTCAATACCCTGACAAGGTGCTTGTGAGCACCAGTAAAAACGGTTTTCGACATGGCTGGATTCGCGGAACATTGGACCAGCCTCTTGTCTATATGGGGTCATTTCATGCGCGATTTTTCCACATTTTAACTTTTTAAAAACCGAATGGCCTGAGCTTCATGATATGGAAATCCGCCTTGCCAATCTTGATGATGCCGCATTTCTTCATCGTTTGAGGAACGATCCTGAAACGCGCCTCAATTCACATAATACAGCCCCCGTTTCCTGGGATGACCATGTGCGGTGGCTGGATTGGAATCTGAAAGATCAGTGTGTCAAAATCTATATCGGCGCTATCTTTGGTATGGATGTCGGGAACGTCCGCGTTTCAGAGGAAAGCACAGGTCAGTTGTTTTCATGGACCATTGCCCCCGAATACCGGGGCAAAGGATACGGACAAGCCCTGGTCAGAGCCGTTGTGAACGTTACGGGCGGACGTTTGAAGGCTGAAATAAAGGCCGGAAATATTGGCTCACGATTGATTGCCGAAAAGGCGGGGTTCGTTCTGGATCATGAAAAGAACGGAATATTATATTACCACATAACACCGGATGGGCATGTCCGTGATCCATTAGCTGTGCTGCGGCATTTATAATTCGAGAATGTGCGATTTTTCCCTCTTCTATCGCAAACCGTCTTGCCCAGGCGCCGCAGCGAACAGTGACCGTCATAGAAAATTGACGTTCGGCGTGTTATCCTAAGGGGATGAAAAAAGAAAAGAAAACGACCGAACCGAAAACGTCGCCTCAAACCTCCCCCGAAATCGCTGCAAGCGAAATCGTCCGCCAGTTACGTCAAATCTATGACGAGGCCGTGGCCGCGCTTCAGGCCGACCTGCAGGCCTATCTCGCCACCCGTCAGACACCTTCGCGGCCGCTGCGCGATGCCGGACGTTACTGCTACCCGAAGCTGGCCATCGTCTGGAAGGGCGTGCTCGATGACGAGGACGAAGCGCTGGTGCTGGCCAACCGTCACCCGGAAGTCAACCGCGCCTATGCCCGTTTTTCGCGCCCCGGCACCTATTCCTCCTCGATCACCCGTCCGGATATTTTCGGCGACTATATCGAGGAACAGCTCGACCTGCTGATCCGCGATTACGGCGCCGAATGTTCGGTGTCGCTGTCCGATCAGGAGATTCCCTATCCTTACGTGCTCGATGGCGCGGGTCTTGATCTCAACAGCGTTTCGGCCATCGATCTCTCCCGTCACTTCCCGGCCACCGAACTGGCCCTGATCGGTAATGAGGTGGCCGACGGCATTTCGTTTATCGATGCCGAGGGCCATCATCCGCTGGTGCTTTTCGACGGCCTGCGCAGCGATTTTTCCATTGCCCGCCTGCGCCACTATACCGGCACACCCGCCGAGCACACCCAAGGCTATATCCTGCTGACCAACTATAACCGCTATGTCGATGTCTTTGTCGCCTACGCGCTTGAGCAGTTGAAGAAGCCGGACAGTCCGTATACCGCCCTTTCCTGCTGCGGTAATTTCACCATCACGAAAGATACGCCCGATGCGGAGGCCCTGATCGCTAGCTCCCCATGGCGCAAGCACCAGATGCCGGCCTATCACCTGATCGCGCCCGGCCGGCAGGGGATTTCGCTGGTCAATATCGGCGTCGGCCCCTCAAACGCCAAGAATATCACCGACCATCTCGCCGTCATGCGGCCGCACGCCTGGCTGATGATCGGCCATTGCGGGGGCCTGCGCGCTTCGCAAAGCATCGGCGACTATGTGCTGGCTCACGCCTACCTGCGCGACGATCATGTCATGGACGACGTGCTGCCGATCGAGATTCCCATTCCGCCAATTGCCGAAGTGCAGCAGGCTTTCCATCAGGCGGCGGTGCAGGTCACCGGCCAGGACGGCGAGGATTTGAAAAAGCGCCTGCGCACCGGCACGGTGGTCACCACCGACGACCGGAACTGGGAGTTGAAATACTCATTGTCGGCGCGGCGCTTTTCACAATCACGCGCCATCGCCATCGATATGGAATCCGCCACCCTGGCGGCGCAGGGCTATCGTTTCCGTGTGCCGTATGGAACGCTTTTGTGCGTTTCCGACAAGCCATTGCACGGCGAACTGAAACTGCCGGGGCAGGCCAATCATTTTTATGAACGCGCCATCGCCGAACATATCCGCATCGGCATCGAGACGGTCGGCATATTGCGTGATTTCGGCTCGAAGCTGCATTCGCGCAAGCTCAGGGCGTTCGATGAGCCGCCGTTTCGCTAACAATTGCCGCTAAAACAAAAGGAGCGGATTGCTGTGACGCAAACCGCTCCAGTCAGATCAATGGACCTCCATCCATAGGACCTGACCGGTTGCGGGCGGGCGTTGTCAACGCGGGCTTGTCGCCATCGGTCAAATCCTGATATCATTGTGCGCCCTTAGGCCCTCACTATCGAATCAAGTTGCTGTGAATGTTGCCGTTTTCGGCCGTCTCCCTTGCTCATGCCGTGCAAAAAAAACTGCCCTACGAGGCGGTGGGCGCGCGTCTGCAATTCTGGCTGGACCATGCTTTCGCGGCCGGTTTCCTTTCCGATGGCGGACCGCTCGGACGCTACAGTTATTTGGTGGCCCAACCGGTGGCAAAAGCCCATCTGGCCTATGACGATCCGCGTGAAACGGCTGATTTCTTACGGGAAATGACCGCCGCCATCACGACCGATCACCACAGGAGTGATCTGCCGCCCTTCTCCGGCGGGCTGGTCGGCATGGCGTCGTTCGAGCTGGGCCTGCGGCTGGAGGCGATGAAACGGCGGCCCTTCCGCATCGAAGGCCGCCAGCCATGGCCGGAACTGGTCATGCTGTGCTATCCGGCGGTGCTGGCCTTCGATCATCATGACCGGACGCTGACCGCCATCGGCCGCGGGGCGACGCCTGAAGACGCCGGGGCCGCGCGTGACGCGCTGATCGGGCTTTATGAGCAAACCCCTGCCGCCGGACCGGTTACAGGCTCTTTTACCGGCCCGCTCGATCTCGAAACACCTGACGAGGTGCATGAGGACAAGGTGGCGGCGCTGGTGCGGCAAATCCATGCCGGCGATCTCTTCCAGGCCAATCTGGCGCGCGGCTGGAACGGACGGCTGAGGGCGGACGTCACGCCCGGGCAGGTCATGGCGGCCCTGCACGACAGAGGCGCGGCGCCCTTCGGCGGATTCCTGAGGCTGGACGGCCGCGCCATGCTCTCCAACAGCCCGGAGCGGTTTATCCGGCTGGCGGCGTCGGGCTGTCTGGAAACCCGCCCGATCAAGGGCACACGGCCACGCGGCCGGACACCGGAAGCGGACGCACAACTGGCCGCCGACCTTATGGCCAGCGAAAAGGACCGCGCCGAAAACCTCATGATCGTCGATCTGATGCGCCACGACCTGTCAAAGGTGGCGGAGGTCGGCAGCGTGGCCGTCACGGCGCTGAACGCACTCGAATCCTACGCCAATGTCCACCATCTGGTTTCGACCGTGACGGCGCGGCTCAACCCCGGCAAGAGCGCCGCCGATGTGCTGGCCGCCACCTTCCCGCCGGGATCGATTTCCGGCGCGCCCAAGGTGCAGGCGATGAAGGTGATTCACGAGATGGAGGCGGCGCGCGGCCCTTATTGCGGGTCCCTGTTCTTTATCGATGCCGGCGGGGCGATGGATTCAAACGTGCTGATCCGTACCCTGGCGATGGAAAAGGTGGAAATGGACGGCTGGCATTTCCGCGCCTGCGCCGGCGGCGGCATCGTGGCCGACAGCGATCCGGCGGCCGAGCGTATCGAGACGGAAACCAAACTGTCCCTGATCAAATCAGTGCTTACAGGCCGGGCCTAGGTTTTCGGGCACAGCGGGCAGGTCACCATATCGCCATTGCGCGGATGGTGCGTGAAGGTTTCCTTGAAGACGGTGCCGCTCTTGAAGAAATTGCCGAGCGGTGAATCGTAATCATATTCCACCTCGGTCAGGATCAGGCTTTCGCCGACCGCGATCTGATCGGTGGTGATGCCCGCGATTTCTTTCTTATTCTCGTACGGATTCATGTTGGACGCCTGGCTCCAGTCCACCGTCGCTTTTTTCGTGCTTTGCATGGTCACGGAGGTCAGCCGCATTCTCAGCGAAGTGCCGTCGGTCGGGTTAGGGTCCAGCATATTGGCGCCGATCGCCCACAGGTCGGTGATATTTTCCGGGGTGAGCGTCTGCGACTGCGCGGCCAGATCGCCGATGGTGCTGGCCAGGTGCGAGACGCGGCGCGAGGCCATCATGCCGAGCGTCAGTTCGGCCATGCCCAGATAGAGCAGGATCAGCACAGGCGCGACCAGCGCGAATTCGATGGCGGAGACGCCCCGGCCATCGCCGGCGAAGCGTTTGCCGAAAGCCTTCAGGGTGACCAGATAATTGAGGCGGCGCAGGAACATCATCTTAAAAAGGCTCGTTTCTGAAAACGGCTTTGGCGGTGATCACCGCGTCGTGGTTGCCCAGCCGGGAAAGTCCGCCATCGAGGAAGGGCGTGATCAGCGGCCATTCGTAATAGACGCGCACCATCTGAACCTTGGACCCCGCGCCGATATTGAAATAGAAATTGGCGGCCTTGAACTTGCCGTCCTCGATCGGCGGCAGCGCCTGGGAAAGGCCGGCGAAGCTGCTGTAGATCTGGACGTCGACCTGAAGATTGCTCACGCAACCGCCGCCCAGCCAGCCCATCCGGTCGCAGATCTTCTGCTTGAACTGCTCGACGCTGGTATTGGCGTTGGTCGTCAGGCCGGTGCGAATATCGCGCGAGGCCAGGTCGGTGGCGTTATCGAGGCTGACCGACACCAGGAAGATCAGGGCCAGTTCGACGCAGGCGCAGATCAGGAAGATCAGCGGGCCGGCCACGAGGGCGAATTCCACCGCGGCGGAACCGCGCCTGTCCTTCAGATGGGAATACAGGTCTGCCAGCCTGGCCCGCATGTGGTTTCGCGCCCCTTATCCGCAAAGTCGCGGCCACCCTACAGGTCTTGGGTCAATAGTCCGTTAAGGCGCCCGGAACGGATCGACATTCATCCTATACTTTCCCGTTTATGGAGCGGGGGGCTTTTCAGCGTGATGGAACGGTCTGCTTCATATACAGAGCGATCAAAGGGGTTGGATATTCGCAAGCAAGGCCCCACCACCACGCCTTCGGGGCGGTATAAAGCAGGTTAAGGGTTGGTGGCGAGTGGCGTGCCGAGCGCCACCGGCGACGTATTGCCGGCATTGCTGTTGCCGGCCTCTTCCGAGGTGCAGGTGGTGGAACAGACCATCAGAGAGGGTTTCAGGCCTTTATAGACGGTGATCGCGCCCTTTTGCGAAGCGGTGACAACGATTTCGCCATCGAACAGAGGGCGACCCATCTGGTCGGTGATGATGACGCTGGAATTGCCGAACCCCTTGCCAACGATATAGACCGTGCGGGAATCGATGACGGTGACATCGGCGATCTCCGGATTGGCGACGATGACCGAACCGGCCGCGCCATTGAGCGATACCCGCGCCGAGTGGTTTTTCTCGACGACCAGGCGCTGGGCGGCGGAAGCCGCCGTTGCGGTGGCGGCGAGCGCGACGGTCAAGGCCAGGGCCATAATGCCGGTCTGTTTGCTGTTCATGGGCTTCGTCATCCTGAAATCTGTGCGTCTCTGGTCTGTGCGTCTCTGGCCAGCGGCCCGCCGCATATGCGCCCGCATCGTTCATGTCTTTATAACAGGCGGATGTAAGGGTCCGGTTAGGAAACAACCTAAATAACAATTATTTAAAATTGCTAAACACAATATTAATAAGAAAAAATCTGCATTAATACAACGATAATTATATTTAATTCCGGTTAAGGTTAATTGAAATTAATAGTAATTACAGATTAACTATAGAATAATTTTATTTTGTCTTGATTGTTTACTTCACTTTAATCAAACGTGACTAATCTGATCTCGTGTTCGGGGGCAAATGAGCCGTTTACTCGGTACCCGATACGAAAATGGTTCACTTGCTTACAAATTTTTTCCAGGAGAAAACCAATGACCAAGTTCTTCAACCGCTTCGCCAAGGACGAATCCGGCGCCACCGCCATCGAGTATGGCCTGATCGCCGCCCTGATCGCCGTCGCCCTGATCACCATTCTGGGCACCGTCGGCACCAAGCTGGGCACGACCTTCACCAGCATTTCCGAAGGCCTTGAGAAGACGAAAAGCTAAGCCAAAACGGCTTACTATATAGATTGTCCTAACGGACTGAACTGATGCAGGCCGCAGACGAGATCTTGTCTGCGGCCTGTTCTTTAGGCATCCCGCGCTTTGCAATGGGTACAGGCAGATGTTCAAACGATTTCTGACAGACGAAAGCGGGGCCACGGCGATAGAATACGGCTTGATCGCCTGCCTGATCTTTCTCGCCATCGTCACGGCCGTACACTACTTTATTGATAATACGGAGGCCATGTACCAAAGGATAGGCGACGCTGTCGACGAAGCGACAGGCAAGGGTCAGTAAGTATATCCTTAACCCGGACCTGTTAGCCATGACGGGCATTCATCCCGTCCAAGGTCCGTTCTCCGTGTCGATCGCTGTTCTGCTAGCCTGCCTGTATCCGATCGCGCTCTTCTGGGCGGCCTTTTCGGACCTCACCACCATGACCATTCCCAACCGCCTGACCATCGGTCTGGCGGTTGCTTTCGTTCCGGTCGGCCTGCTGGGCCATCTCAGCCTGACCGGATGGGGCATCCATCTCGGTCTGGGGCTTGCGGGGCTGGTGCTCGGCATGACGTTTTTCGCCCTGCGCTTCATGGGCGGCGGCGACGCCAAGCTGCTGGCCGCCGCTTCCCTGTGGCTTGGGTTTGAAGGGGTTATCGCGCTGTTCATCTATACGGCGATCTTCGGCGGCGTGCTGACCCTGGGGATCATGGGCCTGCGTCAGTTCTTCTCGCTTTACGGTCCCAAGCTGCCGCACTGGCTTGGCCAGCATCTCGAACCGAAGGGCGGCATCCCCTATGGAATCGCCATCTGCGCCGGGGGCATCGCCGCGTTGTGGCAGAGCGATTTCATGAGCGGTCTGTTGCCCCTACCGGTATTATAGGCGCGGCGCCATCCCCTCACCCCTTATAGAAAGGAAGAGGGGAAGAGGAAGGCAAGGCCCCAACCACCCCGCCTTCGGCGCGGTCCCCCTCCCCACAGGTGGGGAGGTATAGGCTAAAGGTTACGTCTCAATGGCGCAAATAGCGCATCGGGACGAAAATACCGGCAAAATTCATCAATTTACGGCAGCGCGGTCTTTCCTTAGGCGAACGTTAACTAACCTTAAGCCAAGATTCGCCCAGTTCAATTTCGCAGATGATTTGGTCCGCATGAGGCGGGTTATCGGATTTTCTCAAGGGATATGGGGTAGATGAAGACGTCACGCTATGCCGTCATCGGTCTTGCGGCCATCGCGGCGCTGATCCTGGCCTTTCTGGTGCGCGGCATGATGGCCGGCAGCGGCTCGCACAAGGCCGAGGCTTCCGTCCAGGCGCCGCCCACGCAACCGACCGCCCGTGTCCTCGTGGCCGCCCGCGATCTGGCGCCCGGCACCCGAATCGCCGAAGCCGACCTCGCCTGGCAGGACTGGCCGGTCGACACCCTGAACAAGGCCTATATCGTCGATGGCGGCATGCCCGCCGCTTCCGCCGGCACGGAAGACGCCGCCGTGAAGGGCGATGGACCTGTCGCCGTCAAAAAACCCGCCAACGAACTGGTTCAGGCCGTCGCCGACAAGGTGGCCCCCTCGGCCGCCAAGGAAGCCTATGTCGGCGGCGTGACACGCGAATCCATTCTCGCCGGCGAACCGATCATCGACGCCAAGATCGTCCGCGCCGACGAAGGCGGCTACATGGCCGTCATGCTCAATCCCGGCATGCGCGCCCTGGCCGTGCCGGTCAGCGTCGATAATACCGCCGGCGGCTTCATCCTGCCCGGCGATCGGGTCGATATTCTCGTCACCCACCAGATTCCACGCACCAATGGCAGCGGCACGATCGATTCGGTCCAGCCGGTGCTGCGCAATATCCGCGTGCTGGCCATCGACCAGCAGGTCGCCGCCGAGGAAGGCAAGCAGAGCGTCATCGGCGCCACGGCCACCCTCGAAGTCTCGCCCACCGATGGTCAGATTGTCACCCTGGCCAAGGCGTCGGGCACGCTGTCGCTGATGCTGCGCTCCTATGCCGATGCCGCCGGCCCTTCCGGCGCGGTGGCCGCGGCCCCGACCGGCGCGGGCGACAAATCGGTGCGCATCTTCCGGCCCGACCAGACCACAGAGGTGATGGTGTCACGATGAAGCCTTTCAAACATCATGCCTTAACGGCCGGCCTGAGCCTCACGGCGCTCGCCCTTACCCTTTTCGGCGCGGCCTCCGTTTCGGCGGAGCCGCGCAGCTATACGGGAACCGCCGGCCTTCAGGTCCAGACGCAGAGCGCGCCGGTCAAGACCCAGGTGCTCAACCTGCCCAAGGGCCGCTCGGCGGTGATCGACCTGCCGGTGGACGCCAGCGACGTTTTCGTCTCCAATCCCGCTGTCGCCGACGCCGTGCTGCGTACGCCGCGGCGCATTTTCGTTCTCGGTGTGGCCAGCGGCCAGTCGGACGCCATTTTCTTCGATGGCATGGGCCGTCAGATTCTCAACCTGTCGATCCGCGTGGACACCCCGACCGACGGCCTGGCCGATGCGGTCCAGCGCCTTTTTCCCGGCACACATGTCGAGATCCAGAGCGTCAACGGCCATGTCGTTCTCTCCGGCATAGCGCATGACGCCGGTGAATCCGACCAGATCGGCCGCCTCGCCGCCAGCTTCGCCGGTTCGCCGGATAATGTGCTCAACCTGATGACCATCGCCGGCAAGGACCAGGTGACACTCAAGGTGCGCATCGTCGAGGTCAACCGCTCGTCGATCAAGCAATTGGGTCTGTCCAGTTCCATTACCTATAATAATGGCACCAAATCCTATTCCTTCGGGCGTGGCAACAGCTATGGCGCCAATGGCGGTTATCAGGGCGGCAAGGGGCTTTGCTATGGCCAGGCCAAGACCGCGACCCTGAACGGCGCCACCACCACGACAACAACAAACGGCGGCACGACCACTACGGTTACAAATAATGGCGAATTGAATTATGGCACCAGCAGCGATGCCTGCCTCGAAGCTTTTGAAAGCGTAGGCCTGGCGCGGACCCTGGCCGAACCCAATCTGACGGCGGTTTCCGGCGAAGCGGCCAAGTTCCTGGCGGGCGGCGAATTCCCCGTGCCCAGCGGCGAGGACGATCAGGGCCGGGTTTCGATCACGTTCAAGCCCTTCGGCGTCGGCCTCGGCTTCACGCCGGTGGTGCTTTCGGGCGGCCGCATCTCGCTCAAGATATCGACCGAGGTTTCCGAACTGAGCAATACCGGCGCCTTCACCGTTTCCGGCGGCGTCACCGTGCCCGCCCTGACCGTGCGGCGCGCCGAAACCAGCGTCGAAATGCAGTCGGGGTCCTCGCTGATGATCGCCGGCCTGTTGCAGTCGAAATTCAAGGAATCCATCGCCTCCTTGCCGGGCATGACTTCGCTGCCGGTGCTGGGCGCGCTGTTCCGTTCGCGCGACTTCCTCAATGACGAAACCGAGATGGTCGTGCTGGTCACGCCCTATATCGTCGATCCGACCAATCCGGACGCCATGCAGACCCCGGCCGACAATCTCCAGGCCGCCGGCGATATGAGCGCCACCTTCATGGGTCAACTTAACAAGATCGTCAAACCCGCCGCCGGCACCGATTCCGCGCAGGCCACCGCCGAGGTTCCCTATCAGGCCCCCGTCGGCTACGTGATTGAATAGGACATAACATGACCACCTTACGTCCTTTCGCCCTGCCCCTCGCCGCCCTCATGGCCCTGACGGCCCTGACCGGCTGCGCCACCGCGCCCGGCAGGGACGGCGACATGGCCCTGACCGCGCCGACCCCCACCGAGCAATATCCGCTCCAGGCGCAGACCCTGACCCGGACCGTCAACCTGCGCATCAATCCGAACGGCCTTTCCGGCAACCAGCGCACCGCGCTCGACCAGATCGCGGCAAAGGCCGGCTGGGCTGCCGGCGCGCCGGTGGATATCGAGATCATCACCAGCGGCGATCCAGCCGCCGTCGCCGCCGGACGCACGGTCGGCGGCTATCTGATCGATCACGATGTCGCCGAAACCAGCCTGTCGCAACTGAGCCAGCCCGGCCAGCCCGCCGATATCGTCACGGTCAATATCGTCAATTACCGCGCGCGCACCTATGCCTGCGGCCAGACCTGGGAAAACCTGGCAGCCACGCGCGACAATACCGCCTACCGGAATTTCGGCTGCGCCGTCTCCTCCAACCTGGCCGCCCAGATCGCCGATCCGCGCGACCTGCAGACGCCAAGGACGGCTACTCCCATTGATGCGACCCGGCGCTCGGTGGTGCTCGACAAGTATCGCAAGGGCGATGTCACCTCGTCGGCGAAGGACGATAACGCCAAGGGCACCATCTCCAACGCCATCAACTAGACTCAGCTATTTGGCCAGATTTTTGACAAGCAAGGCAGACCATGGCAAATCCCGCCAAACATAACGATCCCTTCGACAGCCTCGACGACCTGGATGACGAGTTCGTCGATTACCGGGCCGGGCGCGGCGCCGGGGACGACTATGCCGTGGACAGCTATGCGGCCCAATACGCGGCCCAGGCCCCGATGGCCGATCCTTTCGCCGAAGATAGCGACGACGAACCCGCCGATCTTTCTCCGGACCTCCAGCGCCAGGCGCTGGCCACGCCCGGCGCATCGCTGGGCCTGCGCGAACCTTTGCCAACTGGCCTGCATGCCTCGCGTGAGGCCGACGAGATCGGCGCGATCTCCATTCCGCGCATCGGCATCCACTTCTTCCCCGACAGCGAGGCTTCCGTGGCCGCCTGCGACGCGGCGGCGCTCGACCGGCGCATGGCGCGCGCCCAGTCGCTTGTCCGGCGCGGCGGCATCCAGGAAGCCATCGACACCTACCGCAACGAGCCGACGCCTTCGCTGATCTTCGTCGAGAGCCAGTCACGCGGGCGCGACCTGCTCGATCAGCTCGATCAGCTCGCCGAGGTTTGCGACGCCAATACCAAGGTGGTGGTCATCGGGGCGCACAATGACATTTCCCTTTACCGTGAACTGATCCGGCAGGGCGTCAGCGACTACATGGTGGCGCCGGTCCAGCCCATACAGTTGATCAAGTCGATCGCCACGCTTTACAACGACCCGGAAACGCCCTTCGTCGGCCGCACGATCGCCTTCGTCGGGGCGCGCGGCGGGGCCGGTTCTTCCTCCATCGCGCACAATTTCGCCTATAATCTCAGCGAGCAGATGCAGGCGAATACGGTCATCGTCGATTACGATCTGCCTTTCGGCACCGCCGGCCTCGATTTCAACCAGGACCCGCTGCAGGGCATGGCCGAGGCGCTGAATGAGCCGGACCGGCTCGATTCCGTGCTGCTCGACCGGATGCTGGCCAAGTGCACCGACCGCCTGTCGCTCTTTTCCGCGCCGGCCGCCCTCGATCAGGATTATACCGCCGATCAGGACGCCTATGACGAGGTGACCCGCAAGGTGCGCGCCGCCGCGCCCTATATCGTCATGGACCTGCCGCACCTGTGGTCGCCCTGGCTGAAGGCCAATCTGATCGCCGCGGACGAGGTGGTGATCGTCGCCACGCCGGACCTGGCGAGCCTGCGCAACGCCAAGAACATCATCGACCTGCTGCGGCATTCGCGCCCCAATGACGCCGCGCCCAAGCTGGTGCTCAACCAGACCGAAACACCCGGCCGCCCGGAAATCCCGGTCAAGGATTTCACCGCCGCGCTCGGCATCGAGCCCTGCGCCCTGATCCCGTTCGACGCCAAGCTGTTCGGTCAGGCCTCCAACAATGGCCAGATGCTGAACGAGGTGGCCCCCGCCGGCAAGGTGGCCGACGCCATGGCGCAACTGACCGCCCGCATCACCGGCCGCAATCCGGAGCCGAAAACCAGGAAATCGTCCTCCTTCCTCGGCAATCTGTTCAAGAAATGAGGGTCTGAACGTGTTTGGCAAACGTCCGAGCGAAGGCTCTCAAGGCGGCCTGGCACAAAGCGCCGGCGTCCGCGCGCCTGCCGGTGCGGCAAAGGCCGGGCCGTCGCCTCTGGAGATACGCGCCCAGGCCCTGAGCCAGATGGGCGCGGCCCCGCCGCCGGCCTCGGCCAACTCGGATATCGCCACGCGGCCGCAGACCCTCGACGGCAAGACACCGGCGCAGAATACCGCCGCCGTGCGCACCGCCCTGCCCGAACTGTCGCAGGAAAAGCGCGTCGGCGGCGCTGAAAAAAACACGGCGCCGGCGGTCAAGCCGAAACTCGCGAAAGGCCTGGAGCAGATGCACCAGGCGCAGGTGGTCACCGAGATCGTCCGCGAACAGTCCGATTATTACCACGCTACGAAGACAGCGATCTTCAACGCCCTGCTCAACACCATCGACCTGTCGCAACTGGCCTCGCTCGACCACAAGGCGGCGTCCGAGGAAATCCGCGATATCGTCGCCGAACTGGTGGCGATCAAGAATGTGTCGATGTCGGTGGCCGAACAGGACAACCTCGTCCAGGACATCATCAACGACGTTCTGGGCTACGGTCCGCTGGAACCCCTGCTCGCCCGCGACGATATCGCCGATATCATGGTCAATGGCGCGACGCGCGTCTTCATCGAAGTCGGCGGCAAGGTGCAGCTCACCAATGTGCGCTTCCGCGACAACCAGCAACTGATGAACATCTGCCAGCGGATCGTTTCCCAGGTCGGCCGCCGCGTCGATGAAAGCTCTCCGGTCTGCGACGCCCGCCTGCCTGACGGATCGCGCGTCAACGTCATCGCGCCGCCGCTGGCGCTGGACGGCCCGACGCTCACCATCCGGAAATTCAAGAAGGACAAGCTGACCATGCGCAACCTGGTGGAGTTCGCCTCCATCAGTCCGGAAGGGGCGCGTGTGCTCGGCGTCATCGGGGCCTCGCGCTGCAATGTGCTGATCTCAGGCGGCACCGGCTCCGGCAAGACCACCCTGCTCAACACCATGACGGCCTTCATCGACCCGACCGAGCGCGTCATCACCTGCGAAGACGCCGCCGAACTGCAGCTCCAGCAGCCGCATGTGGTGCGCCTCGAAACGCGCCCGCCCAACCTTGAAGGCCAGGGCACCATCACCATGCGCGATCTGGTCAAGAACTGCCTGCGGATGCGTCCCGAACGCATCATCGTCGGCGAAGTGCGCGGGCCGGAAGCCTTCGACCTGTTGCAGGCCATGAACACCGGCCACGACGGCTCGATGGGCACGCTGCACGCCAACAGCCCGCGCGAGGCCGTGTCGCGTCTCGAATCGATGATCACCATGGGCGGCTACGGCCTGCCGTCACGCACCATCCGCGAAATGATCGTCGGCTCGATCGACATTATCGTTCAGGCGGCGCGCCTGCGTGACGGGTCGCGCCGTATTACCCACATTACCGAAGTCCTCGGCCTCGAGGGTGATGTCATCGTGACGCAGGACCTTTTCGTCTACGAAATCGAGGGCGAGGACAAGCAGGGCAAGATCGTCGGCCGTCACCGCTCGACCGGCATCGGCCGCCCGCGCTTCTGGGACCGCGCCAAGTATTACGGCCTGGAGCGCGAACTGGCGGAGGCGCTCGATGCGAGTGAGTAACCCATGCTGATGACCCTGCTCATCGCCTTTCTGGGCTTCGTGATCATCGCCAGCCTGGGCTTCGCCTTTACCGGCGGGGGCGGCGGTTCGGCGGCGCTGACCAAGCGCACCCAGACGATCGGTTTGGGTACCAATACCCGCGTCAAGCAACGGCAAAAGGCCCAGGCCAAGACGCCCGAAGAACGCCGCAAGCAGATCACCGAGCAGCTCAAGGAAGCCGACAAGCGCGAACGCAAGGCGCGCCTGACCCTGCGCGCGCGAATGCTGCACGCCGGCGTGACGCTCGATATCACCCAGTTCTGGATCTATAGTGGCGTTCTGGGTGCCGTGGCTTTCGTTATTCCCCTGCTGGCCCTGGGGCAGATGCCTTTCCTGGTGCGTCTGCTGATCGCCGGCGGCGCCGCCTTTATCGCCGGCTATGGCCTGCCGCGCTGGATTCTGGGCGCGATGGCGGCCAGACGCGTCAAGAAATTCACCGAGGAATTCCCCAACGCCATGGACATCATCACCCGTGGCATCAAATCCGGCCTGCCGGTCAATGACGGGCTGAAACTGGTCGCCAAGGAATGCGCCGCGCCGCTTGGTCCCGAATTCAAGCGGCTGGTCGAAAACGTCGGCGTCGGCATGTCGCTGGACGGCGCGCTGGAAAAGATGAGCGAAACCATGCCCGCGCCGGAACTGCGCTTTTTCGCCATCGTCATCTCCATCCAGGCCAAGACCGGCGGCAACCTCTCCGAAGCACTCGGCAACCTCTCCACCGTTCTGCGCGCCCGCAAGATGATGCGCGAAAAGATCAAGGCGCTGTCTTCCGAAGCCATCGCCTCGGCCTCGATCATCGGCGTGCTGCCGCCGGGCGTCGGGATCATGATCTCGATCGTCCGCCCGGAATATATCGCGCCGATGTTCACCGACGTGCGCGGGCAACTGATGCTGCTGGGCGGCGCCGTCTGGATGTTCATGGGCATCATGATGATGCGCAAGATGATCAACTTCAAGTTCTAGGCGGAGCACAGAATGACCGATTTCGCCGCCTTCATCATGAACCCCGGAAACCTGATCGCCGGATTCGTGGCCATACTCGCCTTTTTCAGCCTGCTGACCCTCGGCCAGAGCCTGACCGCCGGCGAACAGCTTGAAAAGCGCATGAAATCGGTGGCCACCCGCCGCGAGGAACTGCGCCGTCTGTCGCGCCAGACCGTAAAGGAAGGCTCAAGCCTGCGCCATACCGACACCAGCCCCTACCGCGCGCTGGTCGAGAAGCTGAACCTCAAGACCCTGCTGGAAGACCCGAAGGTGGTCGAGAACCTGGCCATGGCGGGCTTTCGCGGGCCGAAGCCGATCTCGACCTTCTATTTCTTCCGCTTCGCCATGCCGTTCGTGCTGGGGGCCATCGCCGCCTTCGAGATGTTCGTGGTCAATATCGGCCACTATCCGATACAGATAAAGCTGCTGATCACGGTCGGCGCCTTCGTTATCGGCTATTACGCGCCGAACCTCTACATCTCGAACCGGGCCGCCAAACGCCGCACCTCGATCATGCAGGCCTTCCCCGATTCGCTCGACCTGCTGCTGATCTCGGTCGAGGCCGGCATGTCAATCGAAACCGCCCTGCACAAGGTGGCCGCCGAAATGGGGCCGTCCTCCATCGAACTGGCCGAGGAACTTTCGCTGCTGGTGGCCGAACTCTCCTACCTGCCGGAACGCCGCATGGCTTATGAAGGGCTGGCCAAGCGCACCAACCATCCCGGCATCAAATCCGTCTGCACCGCCATGATCCAGGCGGAAAAATACGGCACGCCGCTCGGCAACGCCCTACGCGTCATGGCCAAGGAAAACCGTGAAATGCGCCTGTCCGCCGCGGAAAAGAAGGCCGCCGCCCTGCCCGCCCAGCTCACCGTGCCGATGATCGTCTTCTTTCTGCCCGTGCTGTTCCTGGTCATCCTCGGCCCGGTCGTGCTGCGCATCACCGATATGCAGAAGAAGGATCATTCCGCGCCGCTGGTCGGTGATCGCCCGGCGGTCGAACAGAAGCATTAACTGTCAAAGTCATAACGGCTTAATCACAGGGAACAACTTCCCTGAAGAGAGGCATTCGTGGTTGCCCCACCAAGAGCGGTGGCTGTATGCCCAGCTTTGCCAGTTGTTTTTTCACTTCTTGGCGCTGAGGCGATGTCAGGGCGGTATAGGATTTCACCAATTCCTCCTGCCTGTCGATTTCATCATAACCCGGCTTGAAGGCCGGACCGCCCTTGTCATTCGATTGTTCAGGGCCGCAGGAGACTGGTGCATACGCCAACCTCTGTGATTTAGCCAGCAGGACAACAGACGCAACAGGATCGCGCCCAACAATGCGGCTGTCGCCATACAACAAAGCTATTTCATGCCAGGCGGCCGGACGCCAGTATGGAGCGGCCTCCGCTTTCCGCAACCATGACAAGGCAAGCCGGTCATCGCGTCCGATGCCTATACCGCGATGGTACATATAGCCCAGCACATAATAGGTTCCCGGATGCTGCGTCGTGACCCGGTTATAACACCGGAAGGCCGCCGTCACGTCGGGCGTGGCGCCGCTTTCGTCCACCGGCCCGGCGATAATCCGCCCTTTCAGGTCGAGATCGCAGGCCGTAACCGGCAGGGTCGGGTCCAGGAACAAGGCGCGATGAAGCCACAAACTCGCGGCTTCCAGATCGCGCGTCGGACCGCTGATCGCATAGGCGAGGCCGAGATTGTACTGGGACAGGGCGTCGCCCCTCGCGGCGGCCTTCCGCAACCAGTAGATGGCGTTTGAGATATCGGTTTGCAGACTTTCGTCATCGAAGCCGATCGGCTCGTCCAGCTTTATCGGCCGGGAAAAATCGCCGAACTTCCAGCCAAGGCTCTTTTCGCGGGCCGCTTCTGTATCGTTGTGCCGCCCCGAATGACGGACATAATAAGCGCGCAGGTAAAGATAGCCGATCTGAGCCTGGGCCTTGTCACTTCCCGCGCGCGCGGCCAGCAGCAGCCAGTGCGCGAAGGGCGCGTCACCGGCGACGCCAGACGCCATATGCGGCGTATGCCAGGCGAAGGTCAGCAAATCCTGGGAGTCGCCGCCCTGTGCTTTTTCATAAAGCCTAGCATGATCGGCATTGAACTGCCGCAGGGCATTCATGCGCGCCGAATCTTCAGTGTTTTCCGAGCCATCAGCCGCCTTCTCATACCATGACAAGGCCGCGACATAATCAGGCTTCTCATTGGCCCAGTCCGTGTTGATCTCCGCCAAGGTTCGCTGGGCGGCGTGATCGCCAGCCTCGGCCCCCGCCTGAATAGCGGCTTTTTCCTCGGGCCGAAGCGGATTCTGGTTTCGCATGGCCGGCACGAAGGCACCCACCGCCACGGCCAGTCCCAATCCGGCGGCGGTAGCCGCTACAAGCGGACGGATTGCAATCCCCTTCCGTTTACGCACACTCCCCCTCCCCTGCACGTATATTTCGGACGGACACTAGACCTTTGCCGCCCCCATCGCCACCGGAAAATAAAAGGGCGGAAAGCCATGCTTTCCGCCTTAATGCTTCTGGAAATGACCGCCTTACTGACAGGCGAGGCATTCCTCGTAATCCGTCTTCGGCGTATCCATCTTTTCGACCGTTTCGCGGGCTTCGGCACCGGCGTGCGAAGCGCGCTGGACCGACTTGGAGCGGAGATAATAGAGCGACTTGACGCCCTGCTCCCACGCGGTCCAGTGCAGCATGTGCAGGTCCCACTTATCGACATCGCCGGGCAGGAAGATATTCAGCGACTGCGACTGGCAGATTTCCGGCGTGCGGTCGGCAGCCAGTTCGACCACCCAGCGCTGATCGATCTCGAAAGCGGTCTTGAAAACGTCCTTTTCATCCTGCGACAGGGCTTCCAGGTGCTGGACCGAGCCTTCGTGCTGGACGATCGAATCCCACACTTCCGACGTGTTCAGGCCCTTTTCCTCCAGCAAGTCGACAAGGTAGGGATTTTTCACAGCAAAGGAGCCGGAGAGCGTCTTGTGGGTATAGATATTGGCCGGAATCGGCTCGATGCCGGCCGAGGTGCCGCCGCAGATGATCGAGATCGAGGCGGTGGGGGCGATGGCCAGCTTGTGCGAGAAGCGTTCCATGACACCGCGTTCCTCGGCATCCATGCAGGCGCCGCGCTCCTCGGCCAGCTTGACCGACGCCTTGTCGGCCTCACGGCGCAGGTGCTTGAACAGGCGCATGTTCCATGACTTGGCCATGGCCGATTCAAACGCCACGTTCTGCGATTGCAGAAAGGAGTGGAAGCCCATCAGGCCGAGGCCGACCGAACGTTCGCGCATGGCGGAATAGACGGCGTTATCCATCGAACCCGGCGCGCACTGGATGAAGTCTTCCAGCACGTTGTCGAGGAAGCGCATGATGTCTTCGACGAAGCCCGGCTGGTCGCGCCATTCGAGGAAGGTTTCGGCATTGACCGACGACAGGCAGCAGACGGCGGTGCGGTCGCGGCCCTTGTGGTCGATACCGGTGTGCAGCATGATTTCCGAGCACAGGTTCGACTGGCGGACCTTTAGCCCCAGGTCGCGCTGGTGCGCCGGCATGGCGCGGTTCACGGTGTCGGAGAAGATCAGGTAGGGTTCGCCGGTTTGCAGGCGGATTTCGAGGATCTTCTGCCACAGTGAACGGGCATCGATGAAGCGGACGATTTCGTTATTCTTCGGCGAACGCAGGCCGAACGGCGTACCGTCGCGGACGGCTTCCATGAATTCATCGGTGATACCGATGCCGTGGTGCAGGTTGAGCGATTTGCGGTTGAAGTCGCCCGACGCCTTGCGGATTTCGAGGAATTCCTCGATTTCCGGGTGGAAGACGTCGATATAGACGGCGGCCGACCCGCGGCGCAGAGACCCTTGCGAGATGGCCAGGGTCAGCGAATCCATGACGCGGATGAAGGGGATGATGCCGGAAGTCTGGCCGGCGCCCTTGACCTTTTCACCGATCGAGCGGACGCCGCCCCAGTAGGTGCCGATGCCGCCGCCGTTCGAGGCCAGGGCAACGTTCTCGTTCCACACGGAAACGATGCCTTCGAGATTATCCGGCACGGCGTTGAGGAAGCAGGAGATCGGCAGGCCGCGCTTGGCGCCGCCGTTGGAAAGGACCGGCGTGGCGGGCATGAACCACAGGCGCGAGATATAGTCATAGATGCGCTGGGCGTGGTCGGCGTCATCGGCATAGGTGGTGGCGACGCGGGCGAACATGTCCTGGTAGGTTTCGCCCGGCATCAGGTAGCGGTCATCGAGCGTGGTCTTGCCGAAATCGGTCAGCAGCGCATCGCGTGACGGGTCGGTGACGACCTTGGTGACCAGCTTGAACTCGGCGCGCTCCTTCGGGCGGACGGCCATGTTCGGCCTGGCCGAGGCCACTGTTTCACGCTTGACTGCTTCGTTCGCTGACATCTTCACTCTACCCTTGAATCTCAAAACCGCTCCGCGCCCGGAGACACCCATATGGGAGACGTTAACGACTATATCTAGTGTCTGCGTCGCCCTGCCCGTCTATATAAGGGGCCATAGGCCAGAGTTTTCGTCAAGGATCAAGTCGATGTTTTGGCGAACTTTTTCGTTAATGAGAGGTTAAATTTCTGCTTTTTCCATACCGCTCAAGGGCTTGCGAAAGCGGGACGCATTTTCGCCTCAATCACGATTCCTGTGCAAGAATCATTACACCGTCTGGCCGGGCGTTTCGGACAGATAGCGGTCAAGTTTATTATGCCGGTCGACAAGCACAACATTGGGGATAATCGGCGCATCGGTCAGCTCGAATCCCATGATGATGATCTGTTCCGACTCATTGATCAGGTGCGCCGCCGCCCCGTTCATGGCGATGACGCCGGAATCGCGTTCGCCAGTGATGACATATGTCTCCAGGCGATGGCCGGAGGTGTTGGAGACGACCAGCACGCGTTCGCCCTCCCACAGGCCGACCGCCTCCATCAGGGCCTCATCTATAGTGATCGAGCCGATATAGGCCAGGTTGGCCTCGGTGACATAGGCATTATGAATCTTGGAACGCAGGACGTGACGCATGATAAGCACTCGGCAGGGAAAAGACGTGCCGTGCTTATGCGCGCCCCAGGCCCCACAGGTCAATGCGCCCGCGCCATTTCGGCCGGAGAATCGGCGATGCCGTGGTCCGCGATCAGAATCTGTTCGGCAAAAGCGGGTATGCCAGCGGCCTTCAGGTCTTCCTTGCGGGCCATCATCTCCTCGCCGAGCGCGTCGAAATCGATATCGAGCTTGCGCGCCTCCGGGAACATCTTGCCTTCTTCTTCCTTGACATGATGCAGGACGTTTTCCGACATGACGGTGAATTTGGCTTCCCAGTGGTCGTCGGAGGTCTTCATGGCGCCGAGTTCGGCGATCAGGAGCTTGGCGACGTGGTGCTCCTCATCGGCCTCGTCCATCAGGTCCGTGGCCTCTTCCTTGCCCAGCGCCTTGTTCAGCGCCTTGCGCACGACGGGGTAGAACATCTCTTCCTCGATCGTGGTGTGGATTTTCAGCGCGGTCATCGCCTCCGCGGCGAGTTTCCCCTTTTCGCGTCTGGTTTCGGCGCTCTTGAACCGGTCAAACAGTTCCTTGACGGCGCGGTGATCGGCTTTCAGCAGGCTAATGGCGTCGGTCGTGCTCATGGCATTGGCTCCCGTTTAAGATGGAGCCTGGAACCTACGCCTTATCTTGTCGGGAAATCGTGGGCATATGAACGCCGATATATAATTTTCCGGTGAAGGCCCTTACTCGCCCCACAGGTCCGTGACATCGCCCTTGCGGTTGAGCATATGGACGGCGCGCTTGATGACCGTCAGCACCGCCTCGATGCGCGCTTCGGATTCATAGGTCATGGCGGCGCGGTGCATGCCATCGAGCGCGAAACGCGCCAGGTCGCGGCTGGCCTGAAAACGGGCGTCATTGCCCGCCATAATGAAACCGGGCGTGGCGCGGCCCATGGCGGCGTTATCGAAGGCTTCCTGCGCCGGGCGAATGGCCTTGGCGACATCCTCATCCTGGCGGGCGGCGCGTTCGAGCGCCAGGAACGCCGAAAAAGGCACCGAGCTGAGCAGGCGCCAATAGGCTTCGATGGCGCCATCGAGCGCATCCTGGTCGGGTTTCAGTTTCTTGGCCTCGGCCTCGAAGGCGGCTTCGCGCGCCGCATGGATATGCCAGGCGGCCGCTTCAACCAGATCCTCGCGGGTCGGGAAATGGTAGAGCATGGCGCCGCGCGTCAGGCCGCAGGCTTCGGCAATGGCGGCGTTGCCGGCGCGGTCATAGCCCAGTTCGGCGAACAGGCGCATGGCAGTCTCTAAAATCTGCACGCGGGTCCGGCGCGACTTCGGCGTATCCTTCGCGCCCCCGTCCTTATCCCGCACCTGCGTTGTCTTTGATCGCTCTGCCATTGGTTCCTGTTTCGCCCCACGATTACGCCACTGTGCTCAATTCCGGCGCCCGAAGGGTTCCTGACTTTAAAAATAAAGGATTTTGACCTTTACGCAAGCGGCAAACAGCCGTTTCCCCCAAAGAAAATTGTGCGGCGCACACAACCCTTCACGGGCCACCGGCAATTCCCGCCGGAGGCTTTGCCCTTGCCAAACTTCGCTACAATCGGCATTGAAGTCAGGATACTCCGAACCGCCCTGAAGGACTTAACAATTTGCGCATCTTGCTGGCAACCGACGCATGGGAACCCCAGGTCAACGGCGTGGTGACGACGCTCCGCCGCACCATCGAGGAATGCGAAAAGCTCGGCCACGAATTCCACATCATCGATTACAACCAGTTCAAGACCGTCTCCTGGCCGGACTACCCGGAGGTCAAGCTGGCGCTCGGTTGCTATGAAGAGGTGCGCGAGATCATGCTCGATTACGAGCCGGACGCCATCCATATCGCCACCGAGGGCTTTGTCGGCATGGCGGCGCGGCGTGTCTGCCTGGAATTCAAGCTGCCCTTCACCACCAGCTATCACACCAAGTTCCCGGAATATGTCTCGGCGCGCCTGCCGATTCCCTTGAGCGTCGGCTACGCCTTCATGCGCTGGTTCCACAAACCTTCGGGCCGGGTGATGGTGGCGACGCCGACCCTGCAGAAGGACCTGGAATCGCGCGGTTTCACCAATATCTCGCCGTGGACGCGCGGGGTCGATACTGAAACCTTCCGTCCGGGCCTTGAGCCGATCAATGGCGACCTGCCGCGCCCGATCATGACCTATGTCGGCCGCATCGCCATCGAGAAAAACCTCGAAGCCTTCCTCAAGCTCGACCTGCCCGGCACCAAGGTGCTGGTCGGCAAAGGGCCGCAACTGGAGGAACTGAAGGCGAAGTATCCCGATGCCGTCTTCCCCGGCCCGCAGTTCGGCGAGAACCTGGCGCGTTACTATTGCGATTCAGATGTTTTTGTCTTCCCATCGCTGACCGACACTTTCGGGCTGGTGATCACCGAGGCCATGGCCGCCGGCACGCCGGTAGCCGCCTTCCCGGCGCACGGCCCGATCGACCTTATTCCCGGTTCCGGCGCCGGCGTGGTCAATGAGGACCTGAAAGTGGCCATCGAGGAGGCGCTGAAGATCGACCGCAAGGCGGTGCGCGCCTATGCCGAGAAGTTTTCATGGCCGGAATGCGCGGCGGAATTCGTGCGCAATCTCGAACCCTATCCGGAACCGGCCAAGACCAGGCTGTGGACCAAGCTGCGCCAGTTGCCGCGCAAAATCCGCCGCAAGAAGAAAGATGCCGCCTGACTGTGGAAACTGGAGCGGGTGAAGGGAATCGAACCCTCGTATTCAGCTTGGGAAGCTGCTGCTCTACCATTGAGCTACACCCGCAACGCAGCGATTTCCGCTAGTGCCATAATACAGGCGGCAGCGTCAACAGACATCGGCGCACAAAAGCTCCCTTCGGCGGGACGGCCCGCCACCTCCCCCGCTATGCAGGGGAGGAACAGAAGCAGTCAGCTATTCCAGCCGCCGCCCAGCGCGCGGATCAGGCCGACCGTGGACTGATACTGCGCCGCCCGCACCTTCAATGCCTGACGCCGGATGGCCAGCAATTGCCGCTGGGCGTCAAGCACCTCAAGCTGTGACGACGACCCATTGGTATAGCGCGACTGCGACATGGCAAGCGCCCGTGTGGCGGCGGAAACCGCCTGGTCCTGCGCCGTCTGCTGTTGCCTGAGGTAGGTCAGATCAGACAACTGGTCCTCGACATCGGAGAGGGCCACGAGCGTACTTTGCTGGTAATCGGCAAACGCCGCATCAAGGCCACCTTTCGCGTAGTCGATGCCGGCATTGCGTCGGCCACCATCGAAGACGGCCTGAGCCAGTATGCCGGTCAGCGACCAGTTTTTCGCCGCGTCCTCGAACAGGTTGCCGAGATCGCCGGAAGCAAAACCGCCGGAAGCGTTCAGGCTCAGAGTCGGGAACCAGGCGGCTTTGGCGATGCCGACGCGCTTCTGTGCTGCTAAAAGCGAGGCATAGGCGGCGGTGACATCCGGGCGGCGTTGCAGCACGTCGACGGGGATGCCGGCCGGGATGACCGGCACGGCGCCGGCCCACGGTTCGCTCGACCACGCCACGGCGGCAACATCGAAGGTGCTGGCCGGTTCGCCAAGCAGGACGGCCAGAGCGTGGGCGACCTGCGCACGTTGCTGATCGAGCGCGGCCCCTTGCGCTTCGGTGGAGGCGACTTCGGCCTGCATTCGCGCCACGTCGATTTCGGCGACATCGCCTTCCTCGAAGCGGCGGGTCGTCACGTCGAGGCTGCCACGATAGGCGACCAGCGTGTCGCGGACAATGGCGCGGTCTTCATCGAGCGCGCGCAGCGCGAAATAGCTTTCGGCGACGCGTGACTGGATCAGCAGTTGCGTGTCCTTCAGCAGGGCAACGCTTGCTTGTGCATCCAGCTTTGCCGCTGAGGCGGCCTTCGACAGGCGGCCGGACAGATCGACCTCATAGCTGAGGTCGAGACCAAGACCGTGCGCCGAAGCCGGTTTTTGCGAACCGGGATTGAGCGTGGCGGTATTGGCGCCGGTGGTCGCCTGATAGCCGATCTCCGCCTGCGGCCACAGGTCGGCCTTCGATGAGCGGATCAGCGCCTGCGCCTGCTCAAGATGCGCCGAGGCCAGCTTGATCGAGTTGTTGCTGGTAATGGCGCGTGCCGTCAGGTCATTGAGCACGTCATCATTGAATACCAGCCACCAGGCCGTGCCCTGTGAAGGGGTGGGCGTGGCCTCCGCCGCCTTGCCGGCAAAGGCGGCGGGGGTCTCAAAGGCGGCCTTTTCCAGTGGGGCGGTGGCGCAGCCGGTCAGGAGAAGGGCGGCAAGCGATAAGGTTGCGAAACGGGGCATATGAGCCTCTTTAATCGATATATTGGACATGTTGAGACTCCTCTTCGAGTTCGCCTTCGCCCTCCAACGTCGAGGTGTGCGACTTGAGCGGGCGATTGCCGGAAAGGGCGCGCAGCAGGACGTAGAAGAAGGGCGTCATGAACAGGCCGATAAAGGTGGCGCCGATCATGCCGGAGAAGACGGCCAGGCCCATGGCGCGGCGCATTTCGGAGCCGGCGCCCTGGCTGATGACCAGCGGCAGAACGCCCATGATGAAGGCGATCGAGGTCATCAGGATCGGGCGCAGGCGCAGGCGGCTGGCGCGGATGGCGGCCTCCAGCGGACTAAGCCCCGTCAGTTCGAGTTCGCGGGCGAATTCGACGATCAGGATGGCGTTTTTCGCCGACAGCCCCACCAGGACAAACAGGCCGATCTGGGTGAAGATGTTGTTATCCCCGTGCATGAGGAAGACGCCGATCATGGCTGACATCAGTCCCATCGGCACGATCAGGATGATCGACAGTGGCAGGACGACGCTTTCATACTGGGCGGCCAGCACGAGGAAGACGAGCAGGATCACCAGTCCGAAGACGAGGTTGGACGAGTCACCGGCCAGGATCTGCTGGTAGGTCAGTTCGGTCCATTCGTAGTCGATGCCCTGGGGCAGGGTCTCGGCGGCGATGCGCTTGATGGCGTCCTGGGCCTGGCCGGAGGAATAGCCGAGGGCCGGGCCGCCGGAAATGTCGGCGGACAGGTAGCCGTTATAGCGGCTGGCATTGACCGGACCGGAGACCGGATCGACCTTCAGCACGGCAGCCAGCGGCACCATTTCGCCGGTATTCGAGCGGACCTTCAGCGAGCCGATGTCTTCAGCGCGGGCGCGGTAGGGCGCGTCGGCCTGGACCCGGACGCTGTAGGTGCGGCCGAAGCGGTTGAAGTCATTGACATATTGCGAGCCGAGATAGATCTGCATCGTCGAGAAGATGTCGCTGACCGAGACGCCCAACTGACGGGCGCGGGTACGATCGATATCGGCGAACAATTGCGGCGTATTGACGTTATAGCCGGTGAAGACGCCCGCCAGTTCCTTGGTCTGCGAGGCCTTGGCGACGAAGGCCTTGGTGGCTTCGTCAAGCTTCTGGTAGCCTAGGCCGGCATGGTCTTCGAGCTGGAGCTTGAAGCCGCCGGTGGTGCCGAGGCCAAGCAGCGGCGGTGGCGGGAACATGACGGCGTAGCCTTCCTGAATGCCGCCGAGTTTGGCGTTCAACGCGCCGGCAATGGCGCCGGCGGAAAGAGCCGCCCCTTTGCGTTCCTTGAAGGATTTCAGCGGCATGAAGACGACCGCTTCATTGGAGGCGATGGTGAAGCCGTTGATCGACAGGCCGGGGAAAGCGAGCGCGTGATCGACGCCGGGCGTGGTGGCGGCGATGGCCGACACCTTGCGGGCAACGGCTTCGGTGCGGTCGAGTGTGGCGCCATCGGGCAGCTTGACCATGCCGACGAGATAGGCCTTGTCCTGCTGCGGAATGAAGCCGCCGGGGACGACCTGAAACATGACGAAGGCCAGGGCCGCCAGGGCGCCATAGACGCCCAGCATCACGCCCTTGCGCGTGGTGATCTTGCCGACGCTTTTGCCATAGCTTTCCGAGGACTTCTTGAAGGTGCGATTGAAGGCGCCGAAGAAACCACCCAGCCACTTGTCCATAAAGCGGGTTACGCCGTCCTTTGGCGCATTGTGGCCCTTCAGGAGCAGGGCCGCCAGCGCCGGGGAAAGCGTCAGGGAGTTGATCGCCGAGATGACGGTCGAGATAGCGATGGTCAGCGAGAACTGGCGGTAGAACTGGCCGGACAGGCCGGTGATGAAGGCCAGCGGCACGAAGACGGCGACCAGAACGAGCGCGATGGCGATGATCGGTCCGGAGACTTCACGCATCGCCTGATAGGTGGCGTCACGCGGGGACTTGCCGGCTTCGATATTGCGTTCGACGTTTTCGACGACGACGATGGCGTCATCGACCACGATCCCGATGGCCAGCACCAAGCCGAACAGGGTCAGGGCATTGATGGTGAAGCCGAAGACGTGCATCACCGCAAAGGTGCCGATGACCGAGACGGGCACGGCCAGCAGCGGGATCAGCGAGGCGCGCCAGGTTTGCAGGAACAGGATGACGACGATGACGACCAGCACGATGGCTTCGAGCAGGGTGTGGATGACCGAGTCGATCGATTCATGGACGTATTCCGAGGTATCGTAGGCGATCTCGTAGGAGACACCTTCCGGCATGGCCTTTTGCAGCTCGGCCATCGTCTCGTGGACATCTTTCGAGAGTTGCAGCGAGTTGGCGCCGGCGGTCTCGAAAATGGGGATGCCGACGGCGTTCTTGTTATCGAGCAGCGAGCGCAGGGCATAGTCAGAGGCGCCCATCTCGATGCGGGCGATATCGCCCAGGCGGGTGACGGCGCCATCAGCGCCGGTCTTGACGATGATGTTGCGGAAGTCTTCCTCGGTCGAGAGGCGGCCTTGCGCATTCACCGACAATTGCAGGGTCAGGTCGGGGATGCCGGGCGATCCGCCGATGACGCCGGCCGCGGCCTGGACGTTTTCGGAGCGGATGGCGTCGGCAACATCGGACGGCGACAGGCCGCGCTCGGCGACCTTTTGCGGATCGAGCCAGACGCGCATGGCGTATTCACCGCCGCCGAACATCTGGATCGGTCCGACGCCCTTGATGGCCTGCAGGCGATCCTTGACGTGGAGCAGGGCATAATTGCGCAGGTAGTTGACGTCGTAGCGGCCATTGGGCGAGGTCAGGTGGACGACCAGAGGCAGGGAAGACTGCGACTTCTGCGTGGTGATGCCGAGCGCGCGGACGTCGGCCGGCAGGCGGGCCTCGGCCTGGCTGACGCGGTTCTGCACCATCTGTTGGGCCAGGTCCGCATTGGTGCCGAGCTTGAAGGTGACGGTCAGAGTCATCTGGCCGTCGGCGGTGGCCTGTGAGGACATGTAGAGCATATTCTCGACGCCGTTGACCGACTCTTCGATAGGCGAGGCGACGGTTTCGGCGATGACGGCGGGCGAGGCGCCGGGATACATGGCGTGGACGACCACCTGCGGCGGCACCACTTCCGGATATTCAGAAACGGGCAGGACACGCAGGGAAAGCAGCCCCGCCACGAGGAACAGCAGGGACAGCACGCCAGCGAAGATTGGCCTGTCGATAAAGAATTTGGAGAGGTTCATGAGTGGCCCTTTCAGGCGAGATTTGGAGCAAGCCCCCCTCCGTCACGCCGCAAGCGGCGCGCCACCTCCCCCATAAGCGGGGGGAGTACAGGAAAAGGTGATCTTCCTTATACCTCCCCGTTCACGGGGAGGGGGACCGCGCCGTTTACGGCGTGGTGGTGGGGGCCTTGTTTAAGACTTAAGCTTCCGGCTTGGCTTTGGCGTCCATAGCGGCGACGGTTTCGGAAACCACCGAGCCGGGACCGACATGCTGGAGGCCGCTGACGATGATGCGTTCGCCGTCCTTCAAGCCGGAGGTGACGATGCGCAGGCCATTGGCCGTGCCGCCGAGCGTGACTTCACGATAGGCAACCTTGTGATCGGCGCCCACGACATAGACGAAGCGCTTGCTCTGGTCGGTACCGACCGCCAGTTCCGACACCAGCAGGGCCGGCTTTTCCTGGGCCGCCCCCATATGGACACGGACGAACTGGCCGGGGATCAGTTTGCCTTCGGGGTTCTGGAAGATGGCGCGGGCGCGCAGGGTGCCGCTGGTGCCGTCGAATTGGTTGTCGATCAGTTGCAGATGGCCGGAGATGGGTTCACCGCCATCGGCCTCGACGGTGACCGGAATGGTTTCGAGCGAGGTCGTTCCCAGATCGGCGAGCGTGGTGTGAATGACCTCTTCATCGGCATCGAAGCTGGCATAGATCGGGCTGACCGAGACCAGCGTGGTCAGGATCGCCGCCTGCGGGCCGGAACCAACCAGGTTGCCGACCGTTACCTCAATGCGGCCCACACGACCGGACACGGGTGCGCGCACCTGGGTATAACCGAGGTTCAGATTAGCCGATTGCAGGGAGGCGCGGGCGGCGTCGAGATTGGCCTGCGCCGCCTTCAGGTCATTGGTGCGGCTTTCCAGTTCCGATTGCGCGATGGCGTGATCGGCCCACAGGCGCTGGGCGCGGGCCTGTTCGGAGGTGGCCAGGGTCAGGCGGGCATTGGCGGCGGCAACCTCGGCTTGCGCTCGGGCGGCTTCGGCCTGGAAGGGAGCGGGATCGATGGTGACCAGCAGATCACCGGCCTTGACCAAGGCGCCTTCGCGGAAGTGAATGGCCTTGACGGCGCCGGCAACGCGCGGACGGATTTCGACGCGATCGACCGCTTCAAGGTGGCCGGAAAAATCGGTCCACTGGGCGACGTTTTGCAGGGAAACGACGGAGACGGTGACGGGTGTCGGAGCGCTGGCGGCAGGCTGGTTGGCGGCCTGGGTCGAGAGCGCGGCGCCGATGCCGACAGCGGCCAGTACGGTCAGCGACACGGCGCCGGCAACGAGAAGTCTGCGGTAACGGTCAAGCTTTATGGAAGAGACAACGGGATCGAACATCGGGAGATCCTTCGGGGAGAAAGGAAAAATGGGGGAGGAACGCGTACAGTAAGCCTGTGATCGGGATTGCGTTCTTCGGTCGCTCATCCCAATTTAATGCGGCGTCGCAGTTAAATAAGCCCACCCCGTCTTTTTGTAAACACATTTTTATGCGATATCGCATAAAAATATGCTAATGTGCCCGGAAGCGGTCAATTGCCTGCGTTGTTTTTAGCTTTTAACGACAGGGAAAAATGATTAAGCTGCGGCTGCGCCAAAAAATGGCAACTGCCGGATTTGGGTAAGGAGTGATGTGTCTTGGATGACCTGAAGACGATAGAACTGCCCGATGCGACCTGTGGCGGACAGGGGGATGCGGGCGCCTGCGCTTCCGCACGCAAACGCGGCCGTCCACGCGCCTTCGATCCGGACGTAGTGCTGGAAACGGTGCTGGAAATGTTCTGGATGCGCGGTTTCGCCAATACCTCGCTCGATGATATTTCCGCGGCCACCGGGGTCAGCCGCCCGTCACTGGCCGCGACCTTCGGCGATAAGGAGGCGCTCTATCTCAAGGCCATGGAGCGCTATCGCAACGGCATTTCGGATCAGCTCGATACGGTGCTGCAATGCACGGGTCAGGACGGCACCCTGCGCGATATCGTTAATCGCTATTTCGATGTGATGATCGCCTCCTATACCGGCGAAACGGAAGAGTGCCTGGGTTGCGCCTTCATGTGTACGGCGCTCAATGAGGCGCCACGCCATGAATCGATCATGAACGTCCTGCAGGGCACCATCGAGGAGTTCGATGCCCGTTTCGAGCGCTTCTTCACCAAGGCGCGGGAACTGGGCCATATCGGTTCCAACCAGGACCCGAAGGTGATGTCTCAGATGATTACCTCGCTGACCTCTAGCCTGGCCGTGCGCGCCCGCGCCGGGGCCAGCCGCGCGGATTTGCAGAAGATCGTCGACGCGACGACGAGTTTTTTATTTCCGTGAAATCTCAGCTTCGCCTGCCCCGTTTACGGGGAAGGTGGCGCGCCGCTTTAGTGGCGTGACGGAAGGGGTAATTCCACCGTCCTTAGCCCCTCCCACCATCGCAAGCGATGGTCCCCCCTCCCCGTAAACGGAGCGGGCGAGTTTATCCTAAGCCTCCGCCCACTGGCGCATGAGATTGTGATAATGCGTGGTCAGGCCCAGCACTTCGGCGCTATCGCCCAGTTGCGCGCGCAGTTTGCGGATATTCATATCGAGATCGAACAGCAATTGCCGCTGGCTGTTGTCGCGGATCAGGCTTTGCAACCAGAAAAACGAGCAGACCCTTGCGCCGCGTGTCACCGGCGTCACCTGATGCAGGCTGGTGGAGGGGTAAAGGATCAGGTCGCCGGCCGGCAGCTTGACCTCATGCGTGCCGTAGGTATCGACCACCTCCAGTTCACCGCCGTCATAATCCTCCGGTTCGCACAGGAACAGGGTGCAGGAGAGATCGGTGCGCAGCCAGCCCTCGCCCGCCGTCAAAGGGCGCATCGAACCATCGACATGCAGGCCGTAGGTTTCCCCGCCCTCGTAACGATTGAACAGGGGCGGCACGATGCGCAGGGGAAGCGCGGCGGCGAAGAACAGGTCGCTGGCTTTCAGGGCGTCGAGCACGATCTGGCCGAGTTCACGCGACAGGGGGCCATGTTCGGGAAGCTGGCGGTTGTTCTTCATACGCGCCCCTTGCTGGCCCACGGTCGCCTTGCCGTCCAGCCAGTCGGCGGCATCGAGACGGGCACGCATCTGCCGGACCTGATCAGGTGTCAAAACATTGGGAACATGCAGCATCATGGGGAATATCTCCTGTCATGAAAAAACCCCGGCCGTTACCGGTCCGGGGTTTCAGTCCTTAAAGCATTTCCGGAAGGACTTGCCGTAATTTTTACAGGAAAAACCGCGGCAAATCGCATCAGACTAGAAATTGACGTTGGCCGTCAGACGGAAAGTGCGCGGCAGGCCCGGCGTGTAACGGTAGCCGGACTTGTTGATCGAGGCCACATATTCCCGGTCGAACAGGTTGTAGATATTGAGCTGAAGCTCGACCTTCTCATTGATGCGGTACTTGGCCAAGCCGTTATAGACCACGTAGGACTTGATCACGGCCGGCGTGCCGACAGCGCCATCCTTGCCACGCTTCATCTCACCGTTGTAGGTGGCGCCGCCACCAAAGGTCAGGCCATGGGGCAGAACATAGGTGGTCCACAGGGTAAAGGAGTCGCTGGGATTGTAGGCCAGGAGTTGCGAACCGTCCGCGGCCACGGGGGCCAGGGTCGTCTTCGTTTTCATGGTGGTGTAGCCGGTGCTGATATTCCAGTTCGGCGTGATCTGGCCGATAGCCCCAAGTTCGACACCCTGCACGCTCTTCTGGCCGGTGTGGTAATAATTGCCCTCATCATCCACCGCGACCGTATCGGAATATTCCGTGCGGTAAACGGCGCCGCTCAGGGTCAGGTGGTTACCCAGCAGGCCCCACTTCGTACCGGCTTCGGAAGTCTTGGCTTCCTGCGGCTCGACGTCCGGGTTGTTGGCATTGGTCGTGCCAGCCGCCGCCGTGCCGCTGGGCGGCTGCTTGGTGACGGCATAGGAAACATAGACGCTGCCGTTATGAACCGGCTTGTAGACCACGCCGAACTTGCCGCTGACAATATCCTTCTCGCCGTTGATCGTGGGCGCGGAAACGCCGGTCGCGGCGACCGAATCGTAGCGGGTCTTGTAATGGTCAAGACGCAGACCGGCCGTGGCCTGCAGGTACTTGTTGAACTCCACCGTATCATTGACATAGATCGCGGCGGTATCGGTGCGCAGCGCCGTGCGCGCGCCGGAGAGGGCGCGGCTGTAACCGCTGGCGTCCGGATCGGGATTATAAACGCTGACCGGCGGATAGGCGCCGGTGCCGGCATAGGTGCGGTTCAGCACGTCTTCACGGATGAATTCCACACCGCTGCTGAGGTTGTGTTCCAGCCCGCCGGTATGGAAGCGCACCCGCAGGTTGGTCTGGTTCGTCATGACCTTGTTGGTGGCGTCCTTGTTATTGATGTTTCGCGTGATCGTCCAGGTGGAGGGATCATTTGCATCCGGCGTGACAAGCTGGGTGGTGCCGGCCATGAAGGAACTGAGCTGGTAGTTCTGGTCGGTTTCGCTCCAGCGGGTGACGTTGACGATGCTCAGGGCATCGCTGAAATCATGCTCGAATATGGCCGAGAGCGTATCGCTGGTGATATCGTCATGATCGTCGCGCGTACCATACCAGTTGGCGGGATCGACGGGCGCGGCATTGCTGACATAGGGACGGTTCACCGGATCCGGAGAGCTGTAACCCGGCAGGCCGATGGTCAGCACGCCGCCGTCGGGGATATTATTTTGCTCGATATGGATATAACCGAGATACAGGCGCGTCGGGGTTTGCAGACCGAAACCGAGGGTCGGGGCCACGCCCCAGCGCTTGTTTTTGGTCCGGTCGCGGCCATTGACGCCGGCATCCTGGTCAAGCAGGTTCAGACGCAGGGCGGTATGTTCGCCGACTTTCCAGTTAAGATCGGCCGTACCGCGGGCATAATCCCCTTCGCCGACGGCCAGGGTACCGGAATAGGCGTTTTTCAGGAAAGGCCGCTTGGTGACCAGGTTGATGGCCCCGGTCGCCGAACCGCGGCCGATATCCGCGCCGGCCGCGCCCTTGAGCACCTCTACCTGCTGGATGTTGAAGGTATCGCGCGAAATCGAAGCGACATCGCGCACGCCATCGATAAAGATGCTGCCCGATGAGTCGGTGCCGCGCATGAAGATGGCGTCACCCGTCGAGGTGCTGCCGTTTTCACCGAGATAGAAGGTGCCGACACCGGGCGAATTGCGCAGGGCTTCGGTAAGCGTGGTCGCACCCTGCTCGGAGATGATCTCATCCGTGATGACCTGCACGGTCTGCGGCGTATCGAGCAGGCTGGCGGTCGCCTTACGGTTCGCCGACTCCGCTTTGTAATGCACGCGCTCGCCCTTGACCAGGACTTCGGTGGGGCCATCCGCCGGCGCATCGGCCATGGCGGCTAAAGGAAAGGTCAGGGCGGTGGCGGCCAGGGCCAGGGCATATGGATTTACCGTATGCTTACGGCTGCGGATGGAGGACATTGTTCTTCTCTCAGATTAAGCCGGGGGAGCGGCGACTGGCAGCTTCCTATTGCGAACCATTCTTAATTGCAAGGTGAGTCTGAGAATAATTTGCATTATCGCCTTATAACGGCCTTTTTGTTGCCAAAATCACACAGTGGCCCCTGGAGATCCGGCAGGCAAATTGCCGCAGGCTTTGCGTTTCCCGCGCTATCCCTTGACCTGCCTTGACCATAAATGATAATCATTCTCACCATATGAGTGAAACCCCGATGAAACTGACAGACCTGCCCGCTTTTGCCCCTGCCCTTGTGACCGGCGTTGTTGATGTTCATGACGGCGACCTGATCAGCAACCGCCTGCGGGAACTGGGGTTTGTCAGCGGTGAACCGGTCAAGGTGGTCGGGCGCGGGCCGATCGGCGCGGACCCGCTGCTGGTGCAGATCGGCTTTACACGGTTTGCGCTGCGCCGGTCGGAAGCGGCCAGGGTCACCGTAAGCGTTACCGTGGAACGGGCGGCGTAAAATGGACAGCATGACCATCGCGCTCGTCGGCAACCCGAACTGCGGGAAAACGGCGCTTTTCAACCAGCTCACCGGCGCCCGGCAAAAGGTGGCCAACTATGCCGGCGTCACGGTCGAGCGCAAGGAAGGCTTCTTCCACGCGCCATCGGGCCGCAAGGTGCAAGTACTCGACCTGCCGGGCACCTACAGCCTCGACGCCATGGGGCCGGACGAGATCATTACGCGCGATATCTGCCTGGGGAGACGGCCGGGCGAAACCATGCCGGACCTGATCGTCTGCGTGGCCGACGCCACAAACCTGCGCCTGCACCTGCGCTTCGTGCTGGAAGTCAAACGCCTGGGCCGGCCGATGATCCTGGCGCTGAACATGATGGACGCCGCCCGCAGGCGCGGCATCGCCATCGATACGGCGAAACTGGAAACTGAACTCGGCGTCAAGGTCATCGAAACCATCGCTGTCAAGGCCAATGGCACGGCGGCGCTGGTGGCGCATCTTGACGCAAACGTGGCGCCGCATGTGCCGGAAGTGCGCGAAACCGGCGACCTGCATGCCGATGTGCGCCGCATCCTTGACGCCTCGGTGGTCATGCCGCAGCGCACCTCCCTGATCGACGACCGGCTGGACGGCATATTGCTCAATCCGTTCCTCGGCATCCCCATTCTGATCGTCATCATGTTCGTGGTCTTCCAGGCGGTTTTCACCTGGGCGACGCCGGCCATGGATTTCATCGAGGCCAGCATGGCGTGGCTGGGCGCTTTTGTCACCGAAACCCTGCCGGACGGCCTTTTGAAAAGTTTTATCGCCGACGCCCTGATCGGCGGCCTCGGCTCGGTCATCGTCTTTTTGCCGCAGATCATCATCCTGTTCTTCTTCATTCTGATCCTGGAAGAATCCGGCTATCTGCCGCGCGCCGCCTTCCTGCTCGATAACCTGATGTCGAAGGCCGGGCTGACCGGGCGCTCGTTCATTCCGCTGCTTTCCAGCCACGCCTGCGCCATTCCGGGCATCATGGCCACGCGGTCGATCCACGATATCCGCGACCGCATCACCACCATACTGATCGCGCCGCTGATGACCTGCTCGGCGCGCATCCCGGTCTATACCCTGCTGATCGCCGCCTTCGTGCCGGAACAGCAGGTCTGGGGCTTCATCAGTTTCCGCGGCCTGATCCTCTTCGGCATGTATATCATCGGCATTACCGGCGGACTGACGGTTTCGCTGGTCATGTCGCTGTTCCGGCGCGACAAGAGCGAGCATCCGCTGATCATGGAACTGCCGTCCTACCGGATGCCGCGCGCCCGCAACCTGCTGATCGGGCTGGGCGAACGCGCCATGATCTTCGTGCGCCGGATTACCGGCATCATCTTCACCGTCAATACCCTGCTGTGGGTGACAACCACCTTTCCCGGCAAGCCTGAGGGCGCGACCGGCCCGGATATCGACTATTCGCTGGCCGGCATGATCGGCCACTGGATCGAGCCGGTCTTTTCGGCGGTCGGTTTCAACTGGCAGATCTGCGTCGCCCTGATCCCCGGCCTGGCGGCGCGCGAAGTGGCGGTTTCAGCGCTCGGCACGGTCTATGCGGTTTCCGGCAGCGATGACGCGGTGGCGGCGCAGCTCGGCTCCCTGATCTCGTCGCAATGGTCGCTGGCGACGGCGCTTTCCCTGATGGCGTGGTATGTCTTCGCGCCGCAATGCCTTTCGACCTTGGCGGTGATCCGCCGTGAAACCAATTCGTGGAAGATGGTCGGCGTCACGGCGGGCTATCTGTTTGCACTCGCCTATATATTCGCCTTCCTGACCTATCAGATTACCCAATTTTTCGTTTCTGGGGCACTAACATGATGTACGCTGTTTTGCAGGCCGTGATCATCACGGCGATTGTCGCCTTCTGCGCCATGCAGATGCTGCGCAGGTTGATGCCGAACCTGAGTCACGCGCTTCAGGTGAAAGGCGCCCAGGCGCTCGACCGCGCGGGGATGCACGCTATCGCGCACAGGCTGGCGCCGGTCGAGGCAAAGGACAGCGGTTGCGGATCGGGCTGTGGTAGCTGCAAGGGCTGCGCCTTGTCGGAATTGAAGCGGTAGAAAGAACCCCTTACCCTAACCCTCTCCCCACCTGAGAGAAGAGAGTCAGGGTGAGGGGGCGCCAGCCGCGAAATGCTGCTACTTCACCTCTGGGTCATCATACTTCACAAAGGCGAACTGTTCGCTATCGGGCGCCCAGGAATTGACATTGAGCGTGCCCTGGCCGCCATAAAGCTCCGTCACGACCTTGGGTTCAGCGGAACCATCCAGCGGCATCAGACGCAGCTTGACATGCTGGCCCGGCGGATGGCCGACCACATCTCCCCTGAACGACAGAAACAGCACCCATTTACCGTCCGGCGACGGATGCGGGAACCAGTCGCCATAGGCGTCATCATGCGTCATCCGCGTCTGCTCGGAACCGTCCGGATTCATGCGGTAAATCTGCATATGGCCGGTGCGGACCGAATTGAACCAGACATGGCCGGCGGGATCGTAATCGGGACCGTCATCGAGGCCGGGCGCATCGGTCAACCGGGTTTCGGGGCCGCCCTCGACCGGCACGGTATAGATATCGAACTCGCCCTGGCGTTCGCCGACAAAGGCCAGGGTCTTGCCGTCCGGCGACCAGCCATGCCAGTAGGACGGACCATCGGGCGTCACCTCGCGCGGTTCGCCACCCGCCGCCGGCAAGACGAACACATGCGAATACCAGCGCTCCGGATGCGGCTTGTCGGCGGAAATGGCGATCAGCGAGCCATCGGGCGACAGGCCATGGTCATTATTGAGTTTCGCCTGGCTGCCGGTATCGATCCGCACCGGCGCACCGCCCTCCGCGGGAATGCGCCAGAGATGGCCGAGGCTGTTATAGATCAGCGACTGGCCGTCACGACTCCAGTTCGGGGCTTCGATCAGGACGGGGCTGTCATAGACCTCCCGTGCCTCGCCGGTACGGATATTCATGACCATCAGGTGCGAACGCGTATCGGGGCTGGCGACCTGGGCCGCGGCGGGGGCGGCCAGCGCCAGGGCCAGTATGGCGGCGATTACTCTGTGGGACATGACGCACCTGCCTTTGTTTCGGTGAGACGGATATCGGAAATGGAGAGATCGAGCGCGCCCGCCGTCTCGATGCGCGCCACGGTCGGGGTGGCGGCGAGATCCTGCGCCTTGAAGCACGATAGCGGCACGGCGAGCGTGGCGTAATCGGTGGCGGTTTTCAACCCGCCGGTGACCGGCACCGACGCCGAACCCACACCCAGGCGCACTTCGCCGGAAGGGGCGGCATTGACGCGCAGGGTGAGGGAAATCATCATGGCCCCATTGGCTTCGCGCGCGATATCGGAAGGCTTATCGGCCCCGACTTCCAGCGCCGCCCGCGCCTTGCCGTTCCACACGGCCTTTACGGCCCCGTCATCCTGCGGCGAGACGGTGAGCGCCGCCGTGCCGTAGATCGTCGTCTGCGTGCCGACATAATCCATGCGGTGCCGGGCGTCGTCAGTCAGGGTCAGCTTATAACCGTTCCAGACCGTGCCCCTGGTGAAATAGACGTTCTTCTCACCGTATTTGGTGGTATCGGCCACTTCGGGCAATTGCGGCGTCTCAGCCGGCGCGGCGTAAGACAGGCCATAACCATAGGCGAACTGCGGATCGTAATCCGCGTCGCCCACGTTCAAAGGCGTCTGGTCGGGGCGCTTCGGCCAGGAGAAGCTGAGCTTGCCGGAGAAATCGTGTTTGCCGGTCAGGACATCGGCAATGCCCTCGCCCTCCGATCCCGGCAGCCAGGCGGCCACGAAGGCGTCGGCGGCGTTAATCTGCGGATTGACGTATAACGGACGGCCGGACAGCATCACCGCCACGACCGGAACGCCCTGCGCCTTCAGCTTTTTAATCAATTCCAGAGATTCGGAATTATCATGGTGCAAAGCCACATCCGACTGGTCGCCCATGAATTCAGCGTAGGGCGTTTCGCCGAAAACGACGATGGCGATATCCGGCTTTTGCGGGGCGGTGCCGTCGGGGCTGTAGAGCGCCTGTCCGCCCGTTGCCTCGATCTGGCTTTTCAGGCCTTCGTAGATCGAGGTCGCACCGGGAAAATCGGCATTGGTGTTGTCGGCGCCCTGCCAGCTAAGTGTCCAGCCGCCCGACTGCATGGCGATATTGTCAGCGCCATCACCGGCGATCAGCACCGTCGCACCGGCTTTCAGCGGCAGGACGCCATCATTTTTCAACAGCACCAGTGATTTGGCCACGGCCTCGCGGGCGATGGCGCGGTGTTCCGGCGTGCCGATGGGTTTGAAGGTGTCCGGCCGGTTGGCCGGCGAGGGTTGATCGAAGACCTTCATGCGGAACTTCACGCGTAAAATCCGGCGCACGGCGTCATCGAGCCGCGTCATCGGGATAGTGCCGTCCCTGACTTCGCGCACCAGATTGCCGTGCAGCGCTTTCCAGTCCTGCGGCGCATTGAAAATATCCAGCCCGGCATTGAAGGCGGTGGCGCAGTCACTGTTGGTGCAGCCGGGAATCTGACCGTGGGCGTTCCAGTCACCCATGATGAAGCCGTCAAAGCCCATCCGGCCTTTCAATACGCCGGTCATCAGATCCTTGTTACCGTGCATTTTGACACCATGCCAGGAATTGTAACTGGCCATGACCGATTGTGTGCCGGCATTGACGGCATCGGCATAGGCCGCGCCATGCAGGCGGGCGAGGTCGGCTTCGGAGATGGACGATTCGCCCTGGTCGCGGCCGCCATCGGTCGAGCCGTCGCCGAGGAAATGCTTGGCGGTGGCAATGACGTGGTGGTCATCGAGGAAGGTCTGGCCCGCGCCCTGCACGCCGGAAACCATGGCGGCGGCGTATTGTTCGACGATTTTCGGGTCTTCGGAATAGCTCTCGTAGGTGCGGCCCCAGCGGTCATCGCGCGCCACGGCGATGGTGGGCGCGAAGGACCAGTCCATGCCGGTGGAACGGACCTCGGCGGCAGTGGCCTCGCCGATGCGGCGCAGAAGATCGGGATCGTGCGCCGCCCCCAGGCCGATATTGTGCGGGAAAAGCGTAGCGCCATAGACGTTATTGTGGCCGTGAACGGCGTCCGAGGCCCAGATCAGCGGGATGGTGACTTTCTGACCGGGCGCCACGGATGCCTGATAATAGGGTTCGATCAGGTCCACCCAGTCCTTGACGGTCGAATGCTTGTTGCCGCCGGGCACCGCGCCGCCGCCGTTTTCGATCGAGCCGATATGATATTGCGTCACCTCTTCCGGTTTGATCGATTTCCATTCCGGCTGGATGACCTGGCCGACTTTTTCCTCGATCGTCATCCGGGCCAGCATATCGGTGATACGTTTTTCGATGGCGGGATCGAGGCCGACGGGCGATTTCGCCACCGGCCATATCTTTGGATGAACGGCGGGAGGCTTTGGGGCCGCTTTCGCGCTGGCACCGAAGGCCAGGAACAGGGCAGTCACGGACGCGGCGGCCCGCAAGAGGGGACGATGGGACATGGGCGCTTCTTCTCTGATCTGTTTTATTTGCGCCTATGGATCACGATGACAGCGCTGTCGTCAAGGCCTATTGACACCGGTGACGGGACATTCGTATTCAGGTTGACATAAAATAACAGCGGGAGAAGGCGTCATGCAAACCACATTAAACCTCGGTGAGGCCGAAGCGCGATTGGCCATAGACGCCTGTGTCGCCGAACTGAAAAAACGCGGCAAGGCCGGTGTGGTGGCGGTGGGTGACAGCCATGGCGAATTGCTGGCCCTGTGGCGCACCGATGGCTGTTCCCTGCCGCCGATCGTCATCGCGCAGAACAAGGTCTATACCGCCGCCCGCGTGCGCGGCCCCTCCGGCGATCTTGGCCGCAATGCGCAGGCGGACGGCTCAGATGTCCATTACCATGGCGATGCGCGCTATGTCGGCTGGGATGGCGGCGCGCCGGTCATGCACGAGGGCCAGTGTCTCGGCGCCGTCGCGGTCAGCGGCCTGTCGGGCGTCGAGGATCTGGAAATCGCCCATATCGGCATCGACGCCATTCTGGCCAGTCTTTAACCACCCGCTTTTTCGAGCACGGCGTCGAGCTTGTTGAAGCTGCCGCTCCAACCCACGCCGCTGCCGAGTTTGACATGAGCGTCGCGCATGGTCGCCATGGTGAAGGTCTGGCGCACCGTGACCCGTGTGCCCGTACCTTCATCGGCGAAGGTGACCAGGGTGTGGATCGGATCGGCGTTATAATCTTCCGGCCGTCCGCCGGCCTCGATAAAACCGGCCTTGACCGCCGCGTGCCACCCTTCCGAATGGCGGCTGGCGTCCATGATCATGACCAGGCTTTCGTTCGGCACGATCTCGCCAAAATGGCCGCCGATCGGATAATCCTCGCCTTCGGGGCTGTGCATGACGAGCGACACCCCGCCCCCCTCACGCACATCCATATCGACGGTGGCGGTGAAACCTTCCGGTCCCCACCATTCGGCCAGCATCACCGGATCGACCCAGGCCATGAAGACCAGCGGACGCGGCGCATCGAAAAAGCGCGACAGGACGATATCGTTCGCCTCGGTGGCGACATGCGTTTGATAGCTCATGCGGAAATCTCCATCGGAAAGGATAGAAGCGTTTGCAGGCGGTCGAAGCTCGACCACCAGCCGTCGCCATGCCCTTCGGCCTCATGTGCCGACAGGAAGGGCCGCTGAATAAGGGTAACCAGGGTCTGACGCCCCCGATCCTCGAAAGTGACGGTCACGGTATTGGCCTCGCCGCGTTCGCCGGCCTCTTCCCAGACGAAGGTGAAGACCAGTTTCTCCAGAGGCGCAACTTCGGTGAAGACGCCGTTCTGCCACAAGCCCTCCCCCGTCTCCACCGAGGTCAGGCAGTTGCGCCAGCGGCCGCCCGGCCGGACATCCATATCGAGTTGCGTGGATGGATAATGCGCCGGTCCCCACCATTGCGACAGCAGGGCCGGATTGGTCCAGGCCTCATAGACCAGCGCCCGCGGCGCATCGAACAGGCGTTCGATGCGGAGTTCACGATCCGTATGGACGATGTTTCGGCAGGCGTCATCCATGGGTCAGGCACCCGCTTCGAGGCTGATCATCCACGGCGTGCCGAAGCGATCGGTGACCATGCCGAACAATGGCGTCCAGAAGGTTTCCTGCAGGTCCATCTTCACCTCGCCGCCCTCGGCGAAGGCGGCGAAGATGCGCCGGGCGTGATCGGCATCGGTCGGGTTGACGGCAACCATGAAGCCCGCCGGTTTTGCCTGCATATGCAGGGGCGCGTCGGAACCCATGATCGTGTTGTCACCGGCCTGAAGCGTGGCGTGCATCACCTTGTCCTGCCAGTCCGGCCCGACCATATCCTTCATCGGACTTTCGCCGTGGGTCTGCATGAAAGTGATTTCGCCGCCAAGCGTTTCAGCATAGAATTTGAAGGCCTCGGCGCAGGTGCCGGGAAAATTGAGGTATGGGGTTATCTTCATCTGGCGTCTCCATATTTCCTGTTTTCAGGAATAATTCAGCTTTTCAGGGTGGGGCCGGTCATTTCGGTTTCGATGCGGAAATCGACCTCATCGCCCACGCCCAGGGTCGTGCCCGGCGCGGGGATGCCGTAACCCATGCCGAACAGCGAGCGCCTGAGCGTGCCTTTCGCCGAGAAGCCGATGCGGGCATTGGGGTCCATTCCCGCCATACCGGGATAGCCGCCATTGAAGGTGACGGCCAGGGTGACCGGCTGGGTGACGCCATGCAGGGTCAGGTCACCGGTGACATTGGCGGTATTGGCGCCGGTCATGTCGATTTTGGTCGAGGTGTAGGTGATCTTCGGGAAGGCGGCGGCATCGAACCAGCTCTTGCCCATCAGATCATCGTGGAATCCCTTGGGCGGATTGTTCAGCGCCAGCGATTGCGGATCGATGGCGACGGTCAGGGCGGCCGTTTCCGGATGTGCCGGATCAAGTTTCAGACGGGCGTCGATCCGGGTGAAGTGCGCCGTGTAGTGCGAATAGCCGAGGTGATCGACATCGAAGGTCAGGGAGGTATGGGCCGGATCGGTCTTGTAGTCACCCGCCGGAATATCGGCGACCGAGGGCGCCCCAGCGGAGGCCGGAGCCGTTTCGGTGGACTTTTGTTCGACTTTCTTCGCGGGGGTGCAGGCGCCCAAATTCAGGGCGCAAAGGGTCAGGGCCGTACACGATATGAGCAGGCGTTTCATAAGATCGTCTCCTTGTAAATTGTATCGCGCCTAGGCGGGTTGTTCGCTCAGGCGCTTCAGGTTGGCCAGCCCGCGCTCGAAATCCTTGCCGATCAGGTCGTCCATGTTCATCAGCGTGCCCATCAGCTTGGACATGAAGGGCGAGGGTCCGAACATGGCCCAGGTTACCACAGTGCCGTCACCGGAAGGTTGCAGCAGGAATTCGGCGCTGTTGGTGGCGGGGAAAGGCTTGATGAAGTCGAGATTGATCAGCAGGCGATGAGCGGGCGCGGCCTCACGGACGGTCATGCGCCCCTGCCCGGCTTTTCCGTTGCCCTGCCAGTCATAGACCGCACCGACGCCTGAGGTTTCGCCGCTGTAGACGCGCTTGAGATCAGGATCGAGCTGCTCCCACGGCGACCAGTCCTTCCATTTGCGGAAATCGTCGATATGGCCGTAGATGACCGCCGCCGGCGCGTTGATCGTTACCGACCGCTGCATGCGGAAATTATTCGGCTTACTGATGACGACGAACAGGAAGGTGAACAGCGCCGCCAGAACCAGAATGACAATGAGCATAATCATCTCTTTTTTTCCGGAAGTTTATTGAGATAATCGTCAAGCGAATCCATCATGCCTTTTGTGCCGCCGATCCGGTCTTCGAGGTGATCGACGCCATCGATGAACAGGATCTGCTCGACGAGTTTCAGATGCGAGCCGGACCCTTTTACGGAAAATTCCAGCACCTGCTGCGATACCGTGAACAGCTTGCCGTCCATGGTCATGCTGTACTGGTGGATGATGCGCTCATCGGGAATGATGTCGAGATAGAGTCCGTCGTTCGTCATCCATGGCGCGTCGGCATTGGGACGGCCCCGCCAGTTTTCCCATCCGCCGACGGTGAAATCGAGCGTGTGCCTGGTGACTTCCCATGTGCCTTCGCCGCCGTACCAGGCCCGCTTGGCCTCCAGGTTGGTAAAGGCCCAGAAGAGCAGCGAAACGGAGTGGTCGTAGTCGCGTTCGAGGGTGAAGGTTTCGGGATTTGCAGCGCGGATCATTTGAGCCTCGCCAGGTAGGCGTCGAGTTGCGCGAAGGTGCCGCCGAAGCCCATCTGCATCCCGGCATGACCGGCCTTGAAGATGGCGCATTCTTCCGGCGTGGCATTGATTGGAAAGGAGCGGCTGTCCAGCACCGTCTCGCCGTCTTTTTCGGTTAATGTCTGGATGGCCAGGACTTCCAGCGGCCATAATGGCGCCATCGGATGACGCACCGGCTGGCCCGCCTCGTTGCAGAAGGAAACCACATAGGCAAGACCGTCGGGGGCATTGATCTCACGGAACACCCATTTGCCCCACATGGTGATCCCTGTCGGCATCTGCATCCCGTAAAGAAAGGTGCCGCCGACCCTCAGGTCCAGCGATTTGACAATCAGTTTCATGCCGGCGGGACCGAACCAGTTGGCGAGGTGATCAGCCTTTGTCAGCACATCCCACAGCAGAGCTTTGGAAGCGTCGAACGTGCGGACAAGTTTGAAGACCTCATCTTCGGCGGCGGGGGTTTCCAGAGTCATTTCGGAGTCCTCAAAGGGTTTGCAAATGGGCTTCGAGCCGGTCGAAATTCTGTTCGTTGGCGGCTTCGAGAAAAGGCGCCAGGCCGGGGTCCTGACCGGGGGCGAAATTCATGATCCAGGTCAGGTCGGTGGCGTCATCGTCCACCGGATCGAAACTCATGGTCATGATGAAATCGTGCATCGGCTGGATGTGCCGCATGACGACGCGGTGCGGCGACACTTCAAGAAATTCCTTGATATTGTCGAATTCGCGCTCGTTCTCATTGATCATGGTATAGAGCCATTTCCCGCCGGTTCGCAGCTCGAAAGTATCGATGCGGTTGGTGAAGCCGTGCGGTCCCCACCAGGTTTTCAACTGCTCCGGATCGGCGAAGGCGCCATAAACCTGCGCATGCGGGAAAGGCAGCCGGCGACGGTTGAGCACCTTGTAGGCGGGAGCGTCGGTTGTCTCGGTCATGTTTCATTTCCTTCCGTCAGGGTTTTCAGATAAGCCGCCAGATAGGCTTCAAGGCGATCGAGGCGCGCTTCCCAAAGCTGCCGGTAATAATGCCACCACATACCCGCCTCCATCAAAGATCAATAATGAGTATGCCATGTTCGTCAGGGCCTAGTTCGTTGGGCCATCGGGCTTGAGCGTCCTGAGATAAGCGTCGAGACGGTCAAAGCGCGCCTCCCACATTTTGCGGTATTCACCGATCCAGGCATCGACCTCCTTCAACGGTTCCGGCTCCAGCTTGCAGGGCCGCCACTGGGCTTCGCGTCCGCGCGAGATCAGTCCGGCCCTTTCCAGCACCTTCAGATGCCTGGAAACCGCGGGCAGGCTCATGTCGAACGGTTCGGCCAGTTCGCTGACCGAGGTTTCGCCGAGCGATAAACGGGCCAGTATGGCGCGGCGCGTCGGATCGGCCAGGGCGTTCAGGGTTTGCGACAGGCGGTCGGTGGACATGATACTCTACTCAATTTAACCGAATTGTTAAATAACTTATCGGTTAAATAATAAATGGAGTCAACACAAATTTTCCACGCCTTGTTTTAAAACAATTTTTTGCGATTTTCGTGCCATTCGTCGCGTGTCTGGCCCCAGACATCGACAACCTGATCGGCATAGGGATCGGGCAGTCGCGCCTGCCGCATGACATGGGAGCCAAGCGCCTTCGCCAGCTTCGCCGAAGGCTGATTGCCGGGATTGATGGTATGGATGATCATACCCCAGTTAAGCGCGTCACAGGCGAAATCCATGCAGGCGGCGGCCGCTTCCCTGGCATAGCCCTTACCCTGGGCTTCGGTCAGCAGGCCCCAGCCCACTTCACGATCCGGCCAGCCATGCGGGTAAAGCGGCCCGATGCGGCCGATCCATTGGCCCGTTTGTTTCTCGATAACGCTGAACATGCCGAAGCCGTCGAGCGCCCATGAGCCTGCAATGGTGCGCATGATGCGCCAGACCACCGGCGGAGACGACACGCCGCCAAGCCAAGTCATGGCGTCTGCGTCAGCATGAAAGGCGCAGAAGCCATCGAAATCGCCATCGATGGGCGGGCGCAGGATCAGGCGGTCAGTTTCCAGCGTGGGACGGGGCGGGGAATCGTAGGGCAAGGTCAAATCAGCGGTCCTCGATATCCAGGGTGCGGCCGGTGCGGCGGTCTATATAGACATAGCGCGTGACGGTCGACGCGCCGCCGCCCCAGGCGCTCAGGCCCACCAGAAAGCCGAGATCGTACCAGCGGCCGATATTCGGGTAGGCGTACATGCGGATGGTATCGGAAAACAGACTGACAACAAAGGAAATCGGCGCCAACAGGCCATCTATGATGCCGCGCACCAGGGCCGGATCGTTATGCCCGCCCATCGGCCGCGTGGCGCAGGCGGCCAGCAGGCACAGGCTCGCAAAGGCGGCAATGGTCAGCAGGGTTTTCTTCATGGCTTGATCTCCTCACAAACGACCATGCCTTTACCCGGCACGGTCCACATCACTTCATCGCCCTTGTTCCAGAATTCGTAAGACCCGTCCGGCAGGTCGGCGGCATAACGCGCGCCGGAAGCGCTTATGGCCTGCGTCAGGACGGCGCTTTTATCCGTCCATTTAACATAGACCATCGAGCTGGCGCCATTGATGAAGGTCGAAATCATGTCGCCCGCCGGACAATGCCAGCCGATCGGGCCGATACTGACGGCGGTGTCATTACGCGCCACCGGGTAGCCGGCGCGCAGGTCGCTGATCCGGCCGGCATAGGCATCGAGCAGGCAGGTTTCGCTGTTGTCCGTTGTGGCGCAGGCATTGCGCTTGTTCAGCCAGCCGCCCTGCAGACGCTGGAGCGCGGCGCGGTCGATGCCGGGCGCCTTGCCGATCAGGTCATAGAGGCGCGTGACCTCGACATCGAGCTGCGCCAGCCGGGCATTGCCGCAGATCATGATTTCAGCCTTGAGAGTGGCCTTCTTGCAATCGAAACCGGGCGTTGCCGCGGCGGCCTGGGCCAAAGGCTGGATGGCGGCACTGGCCTGTTCGGACGCAGCGGCGGAATTCTGCGCCTCGGCCTTGGGGCCAGGCGAACAGGCAACCAACGGGGCGGCGATAGCGAACGCAAGATAAAGTTTCATGATCAATGCCTCCTTGACGACGCAGATTGGCGGAGACTGCATGAAAAGTCGATGTGTTTCCATGGCGGATTGACAATTAGGACAATTGACCTAATAATTAGGCCAACTGTCCCAATTGAGGTGCGCCATGGCGGCGAACGATACACGTCAGCAGATTATCGACGCTGCCGACCGGCTGTTCTACGAGCAGGGATTCGAGAGCGCTTCTTTTGCCGATATCGCGGCGGCGGTGGGGTTATCGCGCGGTAATTTCTACTATCATTTCAAGACCAAGGATGAGATTCTTGCGGCGGTCATCGCGCTTCGCCGCGATCGCACACGATCCATGCTCAATCAATGGGAAGCGGAAGGGGCGACGCCCGCCGAGCGTATCCGCGGCTTTATCCAGATACTGATCCGCAACCAGACGCAGATCATGGCCTATGGCTGTCCGGTCGGAACCCTGTGCAACGAACTGGCCAAACTCGACCATGCCGCAAAGGCGGACGCCGCACAGCTCTTCGTGCTTTTCCGTGACTGGCTGTCGCAACAGTTCACAGCGCTGGGCCGTGGTCCCGACGCCCAAGCGCTGGCCCTGCATGTGCTGATGCGCAGCCAGGGTGTGGCCGCGCTGGCCACGGCTTTTCACGATGAAGCGTTTATCCGCCGCGAGGTCGCCGACATGGAGGCCTGGCTCGATGCACAATCCCCTGCATATATCTGACGGAGGTCCGCATGTTTATCGTCACACTCAGGTTCGCCGACAAGGCAAGGGCGCCCGCCCATATGGATGACCATAACGCCTGGCTCAGGCGCGGTTTCGATGACGGGGTTTTCCTGTTGTCCGGCAGCCTGCAACCTTCGGCGGGCGGCGTCATTCTGGCTTACGGCCTGTCGCGCGCCGAACTGGACCAGCGCGTCGCCAGTGACCCGTTCGTCGCGGAAAAGGTGGTGACTACCGAAATCACCGAAGTCACCCCCGGCCGCACGGATACCCGACTGGCCTTTTTGACAGAGGCCTGATGATGAGCGCCACCATTCCCGGCCCGGACGGGCGCCCACGTTGCCGCTGGTGCGCCGCCGCCGCCCGAATTCTTCGCCTATCATGACAAGGAGTGGGGATTTCCCGTCGCTGACGACCATCGTCTGTTCGAGAAGCTTTGCCTGGAAGGGTTCCAGTCCGGCCTGAACTGGCGCACTATTCTGGCCAAGCGCGAAAACTTCCGCGCCGCTTTTGATGATTTCAATATCGAGCGTATCGCCGCCTTCACAGAGGCCGACATTGAAACGGCTGATGCGGAACGAAGGTATCGTCCGCCATCGCGGCAAGATCGCCGCGGTGATCAACAATGCGCTTCGGGCGCGGGCATTGAGATACGAAAAGGGGTCACTCGCCGCCTATATCTGGAGCTTTGAACCCTGGGCGGGCGATCTAGCCGTACCGCAGAGCGCCTCAACCTCGGCCGCGTCGGTTGCCCTGTCACGAGATCTGAAGAAGCGCGGCTGGACCTTTGTCGGGCCGACGACCGTTTACGCCTTCATGCAGGCGATGGGCCTGATCAACGACCATGCCGAAAACTGCGTGATCCGCGAACAGGCCGCGCAAGCCCGCGCCGCTTTCAATTCACCTTACCCATAACAAAAAAGGACGCCCGAAGGCGTCCTTTTCCATATTCCGTGAGAACCGGTCAGGCCAGCGACGGCTCGATCGTCTTGCAGGCGGCGATCAGGCCCTGCACGCTGTCGACCGACTTGGCGAACATCGCCTTTTCCTCTTCGTTCACCGAGAACTCGATGATGCGTTCGGCGCCATCCTTGCCGATGACCACCGGCACGCCGACATAAAGCCCCTTCAGGCCGTATTCGCCGTTGAGATAGGCGGCGCAAGGCAGGACGCGCTTCTTGTCGTAAAGGTAGGACTTGGCCATGGCGATGGCCGATTCCGCCGGGGCGTAGAAGGCCGAACCGGTCTTCAGCAGGGCGACGATTTCGCCGCCACCACCACGGGTGCGCTTCACGATGGCGTCGAGTTCTTCCTGGGTGAAGAAGCCTTGAGCGACACATTCCGGCAGGGGCAGGCCGCCGATCGTCGAATGGCGCACCATCGGCACCATGTCATCGCCGTGGCCACCGAGGGTCCAGGCGTGGATGTCCTCGACCGAGACACCGGTCTTTTCGGCCAGGAAGTAGGCGAAACGGCCCGAATCGAGCACACCGGCCATGCCGATGACCTTGTTGTGCGGCAGGCCGGAGAATTCGCGCAGCGCCCAGACCATGGCGTCCAGCGGGTTGGTGATGCAGATAACGAAGGCGTTAGGCGCGTGCTGCCTGATGCCTTCGCCGACGGCCTTCATGACCTTGAGATTGATGCCCAGCAGATCGTCGCGGCTCATGCCCGGCTTGCGCGGCACGCCGGCGGTGACGATGCAGACATCGGCACCGGCGATGCCGGCATAATCATTGGCGCCCTTCAGGGCCACATCCTTGCCGAAGACGGCGGTGGCTTCAGCGATATCCAGCGCCTTGCCTTGCGGCGTGCCTTCCATGATGTCGAACAGGACGACATCGCCCAGTTCTTCACGGGCGGCGATGTGGGCCAGCGTGCCCCCGATCATACCCGAACCAATCAGAGCAATCTTTGCGCGTGCCATGGGAACTCCCTTTAAAAATGCCGCAGAAATGACCTTGCGCTGCCGCCGGACGGCCGCAACGCCGAAATCTGCCCGCGTCCTAGTCCTGTTAAGGGCTGCGCGCAAGTCTTTCGCCGCCGGTTTGCTGCACGGCAACCGAAAAAGTGATATCCCGGTAACGGAGGCATGCTCGAATGGAGAAGCGGTTCATTGAGCCGGCGGATAAGTTTTGATCAGCCGGTCATAATCCTCACGCGAAATCTCGATCATCGAACCGTGACGGGCGCGCGGCGTCATCTCGTAGCGGTTCCATTCCGGCACGCCGGAATTACCCGACACCTGATACCACGGCCCTTCCAGACGCGGCCCCATGGAGAGGCCATAGCTCGTGCCGGCATATTGCTCGTAATAGAGATACCAGTCGATGCCGTTGGGCGCCCGGATCAGGGTGGGGGCCTCGCGGAAATTCGGGCTGAGGGAAGGCCCCGGTTCGGGATAGGGGCCGGTGAGCGCAGGCGCGCAGGTGATGCGGACGGTCTTGCCGGTCGTCCAGTTATAGGAGGGATAGCGCTCATCCTTCAGAACCGCGCAGTAACCGCCATCGGGATTGGGCTGGACAACGGTATCGATGGTCGCCATTTCCCATTTGAACAGGCGCTTCGGTGGAGCGGCGAAGGTCTTCAGGTCCGGCGAGGTGACATAGAGGGTGCGCTGGCTGGCCCAGTAGGTTTCCGGCTCCTCCGGCGTGCCCGGTACGTTCGGCGTATGCCAGGTCAGCAGGAACTGGCCGGACGGCTTGTCGAACATCAGCTTGGGCGCGCCGATGCGCTGGAGGGGATGCTCGACCGCCTTCGACAAATCGGGCTGATAGGTGCCGTAGGGTGTCCATTTGACGAGATCGTCCGATACCCAGAAACGGATAAGGGGATCGTCATCGCCCTTGTTTCCCACCAGATACCAGCGGTTATCCGGTCCCCGTGCGATCGAGGCATGGCCGTGATAGGCCGGATCGATCGGCTTGCCCGAATTGAGGAAGGTCCAGTGCAGGCCGTCGAGGCTGACGGAATAGTAAAGCACGCCGTAATCGCCGGTCATCATGTGGGCGAAGAGATAGGCCCTCTTGAAATCGGCCGGTACGCCGGGTTTCGGATAGGCCGAGGTCTGCGAAATGGCCGGCGCCGCCAGCGCCAGGGCCGTACAGACCAGCCCCCATTTGAAAATCGATTTGGCATTTACCGGCATGAGAGTCCTCCTGATATTATTTTATATCGGATTTATATTATAATTTATCGATCCTGTAAACAGATTGCAGAAGCCGCTTGATCGTCGCCGCCCAAGACAAAAAAGATATTATAAATCAGCATATTGATTGAAGCTCACCCTCCCCCTTCCGAAAGCCTTCGCGGAACAGCTTGACAGGCCGCCATCTAATTATATTATAAATAGGATATAATAAGAGGAAATCATCATGCCAATGCCACGACTTGTCTTGCGGGCGGCTCTTTGCCTGCTTTTTCTGCTGCCGTTTCAGGCACATGCCGCGCAATCTCCCTTAAGCGACCGCGAGGCCATGTATCCGCGCGTCGTCCGGATCAGCCACGACGCCACGCCCGCCCATAACGGCACGATTATCGCCACGGTCACCAGCTTCAATGGCGGCGGACATGAGGATGTCTTCGCCAGCACCGACAATGGCGTCAGTTTTACCCTGGCGGGCAAGATCGAGGATGCGGCTTTCGCCAAGGGCCTGTGCTGCGGAGGCCTTTATGAGCTGCCGGCCGCTATCGGCGCCATGCCCGCCGGCACGCTGCTGTGGTCGGGTTCCGTAGGGGCCGACACGCCGACCGACCCCATGCAGATGCGGGTTTACAAAAGCACCGATCAGGGCGCGCACTGGTCCTATCTGTCCAACTGCGTGACCGCCGCCAAGCCGCGCAACCAGGGCGGATTATGGGAAGCCGAATTCACCATCGCCGCCAACGGCCATCTGGTCTGTTTCTATTCCGACGAAACCCAGGACGGCCATTCCCAGATCCTGCGCTATGCACAGAGCACGGACGGCCTCACCTGGAGCGCGCCGGTCGATGTCGTCTCCAGTCCCACGCAAGCCGACCGTCCCGGCATGGCCAATGTCGTCAAACTGCCGGACGGCCGCTACCTGATGAGCTTCGAGATGTGCGGCCCGCTCAACTGCGCCACCTTCCTCAAAAGCTCGGCGGATGGCCTGGACTGGGGTGATCCGGCCGATCACGGCACGGCCATCGCCACCGCTGACGGCACGACCTTCTGGCATACCCCGACCCTGCACTGGGCGCCGATGGCCGGCTCCACCACCGGGCAACTGGTCCTTCAGGGTCAGATTCTGGTGCGCAATGGCGTAGTCCAGCCCGGCAATGGCCAGACGGTCCTGATCAATGCCGCCGGTGACGGCACGGGCGACTGGGTGGCCTTCACCGGCGCCACCGCCATCACCATGCCCTCAGGCACCGCCGGCAATTACTGCCAGAACTATTCGACGCCGCTGCTGGCGCTCGATAACGGACAAACCCTGCTCAGTCTCGCCTCGGACTTCGCCGGGACAACCTGCAAAACCTGGTTCAACCGTGCTCCACTGGGCGGTGTCAAGGGCGCGGCCTCCGGCAATATCTCGGTCGCCAAGGGCGGCACGGCCTTCGCCGATATCAATTTCCGCAGTTCGGCCAACTATGCCGGCGACTATACGATCACCGCATCTGTGCCCGACCTGCCCGGCGGCGCCACGCTTTCCGCCACCACCCTCACCCTGTCGGCCGCCGGCGATACGTCCGTGCGCCTGACCGTCTCGCCCGCCACGGTGGCGGATAGCGGCCAGCGGCATATCCGCTATGCCGGTTTCGGCGGTCTTGGCCTGCTGGTTGCGTGGCTCTTCGGACGCGGCATTGTGTCGCGCCGGCGGCATTGGCTTCTGCTGGTGCTGCTGGGTGCGCCGCTGATCCTGTCCGGCTGCGGGGGTGGCGGCGGTGGCGGGGGCAGCGGTTCGTCTCCCTCCACGCCGCCCGTCACCAGCAAGACCTATACGGGCACGGTGACGGCGACCTCGGTATCCGATCCGGCGGTTTCCGTATCGGTGCCCATCTCGGTGACCGTCACGGGCTAAGACGTAATATCCGGATAAGAACCGACAGGCCGGCAGGGTTTCGATCCTGCCGACTGTTTGCGTGTATACGATATTTTATAAGATAAATGCGACAGTTGGCTTTTCATTTGGCCGTTTCAATCCTATCACTGACTGAAACGGCCGGGTCGTCCGGCATTCAGGCCTGCCAGTTGAGGTTGTCACGTCGCCCATGCACATTGAAAAAGCATCCGAGTCCGGTCCGTCGCTGGGCCGCAACCTGACCGTGGGCCTGCTGGATCATCTGGGCAAGGCGATCGTCACCGGCTTTTACGACAACAAGATTTTCCCGACCGAAGCGATTTTAGCCGAACAGTACAAGGTCAGCCGGTCGGTGACGCGTGAAGCGGTGAAAATGCTGACCGCCAAGGGGCTTTTGACCGCCCGGCCGCGCCAGGGCACGGTGATTCAATCCACCCTTCACTGGAACCTGCTCGACAAGGACGTACTGCGCTGGCTGCTGGAACGCAAGTTCTCACTGGGCCTGCTGCGCCAGTTCACCGAATTGCGCGTCTCGATCGAACCGAAGGGCGCCGAACTGGCTTCGCGTAACGCGGCCTATGAAGACCTCCAGCGCATGAAGGCGGCCTTCCAGCGCATGGTCGATGCCGAACACGGTCACGGCGATCCGACCCAGGCCGATATCGATTTCCATATCTCGATCCTGCTGGCTTCCGGCAACCCCTTCTACTACCAGTTCCAGGAACTGATCCGCACCGCGCTCCAGACCTCGATCAAGTTCACCACGCGAATCAACAAGGTGACGCCGAATCTGGAAGCCCACGAAAACATCATGAAGGCGATCTTCGACCGCGATCCGAAGCGGGCCTATGCCGCCATGCACCTGATCGTCAATGACGTGCTCGATGTCATCCACGCCCAGGAAGAAGCCAACCGGCTGGGCAATAATCTGGGTGGGCAATAAACCAAAAAAAACGTGCCGGCCAACCCAATCAGGGGGCAGCGACCGGCACGTCAGGAGGAAAGGTTTTCGTAGGGAACGGGGTTCCTCCCAGTAAGGCGGCATCACGACCGGGAGATCACTGTGATGCCTGTCAGGGGACGCGGACCCAAAGGGAAAGCAGATCCGCGCCCATACTCCGGTATTAGTACTTCATCCGCAGGGTGACGCCGTAGAACTTGTCGTCGAAACGGATGTCGTGCGGGAAGATCGGCGTATCGAAGTAGCTGTAATACTTGCCGCCATTGACGTTCACGCCATCGACGCTGACCGTGTAATGCTCGTTGATGTCATAGGCGATCGAGAAATCGAGACGACCGTTCGGCCGGACATAGTTGAACTTGGCGTCCGTTCCCGGCGTGAGCGAACCCGCGCCGAAGTAACCGTCCGTATAGGTGTCGCGCCAGTTATAGACGACGCGCGCCGTAAAACCGTACTTTTCATACAGCAGGCCGAGGTTGTAGCTGTTCTTGGAGACGCCTTGCAGGGCTTCGCCATCGAGCGGGTCCCCCGGCGTGTTGATTTCGCTGTTGGCGCGGGTGTAGTTCGCCATCAGGCCCAAACCATTCCAGCCTTCGGGCAGGAAATCGAAGAAGAATTGACCGGCAACTTCAAAGCCATCGAGCGTGGCGCCGGCAACGTTGCGCGGACGGGTGACCAGATAGATGCGACCACCAATGTTTTCTTCGGTGGACTGCACTTGGGTGCGGTCGGTGATCTTCCGGTCGTAACCGGAAATACTGACATAGTTGCTGCGTCCCCAGTAATATTCAGCCGTCAGGTCATAATTATCCGATTTCTGCGCACGCAAATCCGGATTGCCGCCGCTTCCGCTCGGCCGGATATTCGGGTTCGCCGGATTGTCATAGGTGATACCGGGGTTCAGATCGCCGAAGAACGGGCGGCTCATTGTCCGGGCAGCGGCCGCACGTAATTGCAGATGATCGTTGATTCTCAAACGCGCGCTGAAATTCGGCAGGAAGTCCTTGTCCTTCGTGCTGCGCGTCTGCGGATTTGGCACATGAGTTACATCGCCATTTTCATCAATGACATTGATCGTGCCCGTGCCGCTCAATTCACGGTCAGTCGCCGTCTGACGGCCACCGATCAGGCCGTCGAGGGACATGCCATTGCTGAAATCGAAGCCGTATTTGAGCTGGGCATAGAAGGCCCAGGTCATTTCGTTGGCCTTGTAGGTCCGGGTCGCATCCCAGGCCGGATCGCCGGTCGCCACACCCCACAGGGTACGCAGTTCATCGGTATGGTCACGCAGGAAATCCGGGTCAGGCGTATACCATTTGGCGCCACCATTGATGACCGGAATACCCGACGGTGACTGGATCATGAAACTATCCGGCAATCCGACGGAATCAACCAACACATTCCGGTCCCGGCTAAACTCATCCGGATTGTAGGTCACAGCGTAGAATTGCGCATCACGATCGGCATAACGATAGCCGAACTGGATTTGCTTGATAAAACCATCGGCAAAATTATAGGCGCCATCGAGCCGGGTCTGGAACATGTCCGAATAGGACCGGTTATAATCCTGGAACAAACCGTTGGCAAAGACGAAACCAGCGGGATTACCCAGCGGATTGCCCGGCATGTCGGTCGAACCATGATGATCGTCATTGACGCTGATATTGACGGTCGGGATGGTCTTGGCGACATCGACGATGGTGTTGCGGTTGGCATTATAGGACCGGATATAGGACAGATCCCAATTCAGGCTGAACCCGCCGGAATGCCACTTGGCGCCGCCACCATAGATATATTGGTCGGTCTTGCCCCACTTGGCTTGGGTCGAGGTCAGGCCGGCCACATTGTTGAAGGTCGCCTTGCTGCCCATGCACAGATGCTGCATGGTCACGCCATCGTCGCCGGCCGGATGGGTCGTATAGAAGCCCGCGCCATCCACGAGCGAGTCAAAGCAGGTGTCGGTATTTTCAACACCCGTGATGCTTTGCGCACCGAAGATATCGGAGAAGATGAAATAGGTGGCGAAAGTCGATTTCCAGCCGGCATATTGCGCATCGGCATAGAGTTCGAGATTGTCATTCGGCTTCCATTGGAAGACACCCAACAATTGCGGGCGTTCGGTCGTACCCGTATCCGTCAGGCCGCCAACGCAGGTTGGCAGCACCGAACCGGCACCGCCGGCAGGCCCATTGGTTCCGGAACGTGGATCGCAGTTGAACGAGATCGGGCGTGAGAACTCCTGCTTGGAATAGGAGGCGTCGAGCAGCAGGCCCATTTCGCCGTGGTTGGTGTCAAAACGGTCGGACACCAGGATGCTGGCGACGCCGTTGCTCTTTTCGGTGATCTGGCCGTAATTATAACGGACATTGCCGGCGAAGGTCAGGCCCTTCTTGAAGTTGAACGGCTTCTGGCGCTTGATGTTGATGACGCCGGCCACGCCGCCTTCGATCAGGTCGGCGGAGTTCGACTTGTAGACATCGACGCCGGACACCGATTCCGCCGGCAGGTCCTGGAAGGCGAAGCCGCGGCCGACGCCGGTGAAGATTTCACGGCCGTCCAGCGTGGTTTCGATATCGCCGAGGCCGCGAATGATCACGCCCTGGATTTCGTTGTTGTAGCCGTTCGAGGTCTGCACGCCCGGCACGCGCTGGAGCGCGGCGGCCACAGTGTTGTCAGGGAACTTGCCGATGTCGTCGGCAACGATCGAATCAACAACATTGTCGGACCGGCGCTTGATATTGGCGGCCTTTTGCAGGCTGTTGCGCTGGCCTATGACGACAACGGTCTGGGTGTCATCCGTGGCAGCGGCGGCCGCATCCGGCGGCGCGTCCTGGGCGAATACCGGCGCGGCGGTCATCATCAGCGCAACGGCGGAGGCCGTGCAAAGGCTGATATATTTCGTGGACTTTTTCATAGGGTAATTCCCTCTCCTGTTTCTGTTCTTTTCTTGCGGCTTGATTCAGACGCGAGGCTCGCCCGCCATCCTCGATATCTTATTTATATGATAAATAAGATATCGCCAATAGATAATTATCATACTTATTGAGCAATCGTCGCAAAGTGATAAAAAAGTCGCAGGGAGGCCGCGGCCTCCCTGCGTTTTAGCGCCGCTTCTTAAAGGCCTTTTCGGCTTCGGCCGTCATGGCCTTAATCTGGTCGGTTTCGGCGGCGCGATAGGGTGTGCCATCGACATGGAAGATATCGTGGAACCACAGGGTCGGGGGATTGTGGGTATAGGGCCGCTGCCACGAATCCCACGGCATGTTGGTCTGGCTCTTGCCGGCCACGAAGCCCCAGTTGATGACGCCGACATTATATTTGTAGGCGATCGGCAGGGCGGAATCGAAGGTCGAGCCGTTGCCGCGCGCCATGTATTCGGTCAGGATCATCGGCCGGCCATAGGGCTGGAGCGACTTGATGCGCGCTTCCAGGATTTCCGGCCAGTCGTAATTATGGAAGGTGATGATGTCGGATTCCTCGACCTGAATCCGCTCGACCGCATTCAGCTTTCCGGCGGGCGACCAGTCGTCATTGTGCCACAGGCCGGCGGTCAGGGGCTGGATCGGGTCCTGGCTGCGGGTCCAGGCGAAGACCTGCGGCAACAGCTTGGCGACCTGGGCGATCTTCACCTGCTCGTCGAGTTGCCTGTAATTGCCGCCGCCGCCGTTATCCGGCTCGTTCCACACGTCCCAGGCCAGGATGCGTTTGTCCTTGCCGAAAGCGCCGACAATACCCTTGACGTAGGATTCGTACTTGCTCCAGCCAGCCTCATCCAGCAGGCCAGCGGTGCCGGGGCTTTGCACCCAGCCGGAATTGTGCGTACCGGGGATGGGCGGATGCTGCTTGCCAGGCACCGGGTTTGGATCCCAGCACGAATCGAACAGCACGAACATCGGTTTGATGTGGTGTTTGTCGGCGATTTCCAGGAAGGTGTTGATGCGCTTTTTGAAGCCTTCGGAATCCTGTGCCCACAACTGGTCGTGCAGGAAGACGCGCATGGTGTTCATGCCCAACCCTTCAGCATAGCCCAGTTCTTTATCGATCTCCGTGGGGTTGAAAGTGTCGGCCTGCCACATCTCGAACTGGTTGATGGCGTCGGCCGGCATGAAGTTGGAGCCTACCAGCCAGCGCTGCTGACCATACCAGGCGTGCGCCTTTTCCGCCGTCCAGCGCTGGGTTTCCGCCTGTGCGGGTGAAAAGCTTTGCGTCGATAGAGCCAGCGCCATGGTACCTGCTACTAAAAAGAACTTGATCGGTTTCATTACTGTGTTTTCCCGCTCTTTGCAGTGAATTCCGCAGCCGCCTTGGCGGTCAGGTCACGAATCTGGTCGGTTTCGGCTTTGCGATAGGGCTTGCCGTCGGCATAGAAGATATCGTGGAACCACAGCGTCGGCGGATTGGCGGTATAGGGGCGCTGCCAGGAATCCCACGGCATGTTGGTCTGCGACTTGCCGAGCACGAAGCCCCAGTTGATCATCGCCACCTTGTACTTGACGCCGAGCGGCAGCGAACTGTCGAAGGTCGAGCCATTGCCGCGCGCCATGTATTCGGTCAGGAGCAAAGGCCGGCCATAGGGCTGGAGCATCTTGATGCGTTTTTCCAGACCTTCCGGCCATTCATAGCTGTGGAAGCTGATCACATCCGAATTATCGAGCTGAATGACCTCGGTGGCGGAGCGCTTGCCGGTCGGCGACCAGTCATTAGCCGTCAGCCACACGCCGGAGGTCAGGGGCTGGATCGGGTCTTGCGACCGCGCCCAGGCGAAGACCTGCGGCAGCAGGCGATCGACATTGGCGACCTTTGTGTCCTGATCGGAGCGGCCGCCATCCTTGGCCTGAATGGCGCCTTCGTGCGTCCAGTCGGAGGTCTGGCCGTCGCGGTTATCCGGTTCGTTCCACAGGTCCCAGGCCAGTATGCGCTCGTCCTTGCCGAAGGCGCCGACAATGCCCTCGACATAGGCCTTCAGGTTGGCGGTGTTTTCCTCGCGCAGGCCTATGGCGCCGGGGCTTTGCACCCAGCCGGAATTATGCACGCCGGGGATCGGCGCCGGTTGCGTGCCCAGGCGCGGATACGGGTCCCAGCAGGAGTCGAACAGGACCAGCATCGGCTTGATGTGGTGTTTGGCGGCGATGTCGAGGAAGGTATCGATGCGCTTTTTGAAGCCTTCCGGGTCTTGCGCCCAAAGCTGGTCATGCAGGAAAACGCGCATGGTGTTCATGCCGATGCCCTCGGCATAGCCCAGTTCGCGGTCGATTTCCGTGGGGTTGAAGGTATCAGCCTGCCACATCTCCAACTGGTTGATGGCGCTCGAATTGATGTAGTTCGAGCCGACCAGCCAGCGCTGCTGGGCGTACCAGGCATTGGCCTTTTCCGGCGACCAGCGTGCGGTTTCGGCATGAACGACCGGCGCAAGCACAGCTAGCGCAAAACCGGTGGCGATGAAGAATTTCATGGGTTTCATATCAGGGCCTTATTTCGCGCTGAAGCGGTAGATCAGCGTATTGGAATAGGTTTCGCCGGGATGCAGCAGGGCCGAACCGAAAGCCGGCTGGTTGGGCGTATCGGGGAAGATTTGCGGCTCCAACACGAAGGCGTCGCCCTCGCGGTAAATGCCGCCGGATTTGCCCGAAGACGTGCCGTCGAGGAAATTGCCGGAATAGAACTGGATGCCCGGCTGGTCAGACAACAGTTCGAGTTTGCGGCCGGAGACGTCATCCTCGACCACGGCCATCAGGCGCGGCTGGGCGGTTTTTTCACGGCTGGCGACCCAGTTGTGATCATAGCCGCGACCGTAGACCAGTTGCTGTTCGGACGCATCACGCACGCGGGCGCCGATGGCGGTAGGGGTGCGGAAGTCGAATACCGTGCCCTCGACCTTGCGGACTTCACCAGTGGGGATCGCGCCGGAATCGGTGGGCAGGTAGCTGTCGGCCAGCAGGGTCAGTTTCGAGTCGTTGACGCTGTGCGCCGAACCCTCGCCATTGAGGTTCCAGTAGGCGTGGTTGGTGATATTGACGATGGTGGTTTTGGTCGTGGTCGCGGTATATTTGATCGTCAGTTCGTTGGCTTCGTTCAGCGCATAGGTCGCGTGGACCGTCATTTCACCGGGATAGCCCATGTCGCCATCGGGGCTGACATATTCCAGTTCGACCGAGGCGCTGTCACCTTCGGAGACCTTCACGACTTTCCAGTTGACCTTATCGAAGCCCTTTGTGCCGCCGTGCAGGGAATTGACACCGTTATTGACCGGTGCCTGATAGGATTTACCATCGATGCTGTACTGGCCCTTGTTGATGCGGTTGGCGAAGCGGCCGACCGTGGCGCCGAAATACTGCGGATTGGAAACGTAATGATCGAGATCGCCATAACCGAGCGTAATATCGGCCGGCTTGCCGTTGCGATCCGGCGTTACCAGCGCTTGCAGGCTGGCGCCATAGGTGATGACCGTGGCGGATGTGCCCTTGTGATTGGTCAGTGTAATCGCTTCGACCGCTTGACCATCGGCCAGCTTGCCGAACTCGGCGCGTTTGGCGTCGGCGGCCTGCGCCTGACCGTTTATCGTCAGCAAAGCCGTCAGCGCCACGCCGGCCAGCGCCTGAAATTTCGTCATATTATCCTCGCCTGATTATATCTCGAAACCATGTTTATCTGATTTATAAGATAATTAAAAGCGGGAATCTGCTCTGTGCGAATAAGCGATTGAAGCGCTGCGATAAATAGTCAGGAAAGGTTGGTCAGCATGTCGTTGATGCGCGTTTCGGCATCGTGCAGGGCCTGATCGACCGGCTTGGCGCCGGTGATGGCGGCGGCCAGTTCCTCGGACAGCATATCCTGAATGGCGAACTGGCGCTGCACATCGATCGGCAGACCCTGGCCGTAGCTGGTGATGGCCATCAGGTCACGGCGGTGTGGCTGGACCTGATAAGCCGGATCCGTGATCACCGCTTTCATGGAAGACAGATGCCCGGAGCGCGTCCAGTCGGCCTCATGGACGCTGAGGAATTTCAGCAGCCGCATCACGGCTTGCGTCTGTTCCGGCGTGCGGTGCTTTACCGGCATGACCCAGGCGTGACCATCGACGAACGCCGCCGGCCGATCACCGAACAGGACCGGATAGGGCACGACGGTATAGCCCTTGTAGAGCGGACGCCCCGGCGTGGCGGCCTCGGCGTCAAAGGCCCCGATCATCCAGGTGCCGACGATGTAGACCCCGCCCTGGCCATTGACGAAGGCAGCGGTGGCCGTGCCGTAATCCTGGTCGCGCGTGGTCATGTTCTCGTCATATATCTGCTTGAACAGCCCGACGATCTCACGGGCGCGCGGCGTATTCAGGCGGATATGGTTGGGATCGGGAAAGATCACCTCATCCTGCGCCAGCAGGTAGGTGTAGAGATTGCGGGCATAGGCCGCCCGCTCATTGACCATGGACTGGACGAAATAGGGCTTGCCGGTGCGTTCGCGGAACTGCCGCGCCTGCACCAGCAGTTCGCCGGCATTGCGCGGCAGGATGGGCTTGCCGTCCTTGACCAGCCCCGCCTTGGCGAACAGGTTCATATTGATGTGGAAAAGCTGGGTCCAGCTATCGAACGGCAGGCCGTAGATATCGCCATCCATGCTGACCGCCCGCCGCGCCACCGGCGTGAACTGGTCCGGCGTGATCCCCTGTTCTTTCAGGTCTTCCGACATCGGCATCAGCAGATGATGGCTCTTGTAATCGGGTATCACCGCCATGTGCATGGTGACCAGATCCGGCGCGTCATCGGCAGCGAACTGCGCCGACAACTGGTCATAGCCCGGCCAGGCCACCGTAATGATTTTCAGGCGGATATCGGGATTTTCGGCCTCGAAACGATCGAGCAGGCCGGTGATGATTTCGCACTCGCCATTAGGGTTGATCGTCGCCGGCCTGCCCTTCGGCACATGGGCGCGGCAGTCGCCGAAGATGCGCTGGACGGTGATCGTGGGGCGGGTGTCAGGTTTCTCGCAGGATGCCAGCATCAGCAGGGCGAGCAGGAACAGCCACCGTTTCATAGTTTCACCATGCCGGTGATTGCCGAAACGATATGCTTCTGAAAGGCGATATAGATAATCAGCACTGGCAGCCCGGCCAGCACCGCCTCCGCCATCAGCACGCCCATGCCCGTGACTTCGGCATAGTTGGTCTGGGCCGCCGCCATGCCTTCGGTGAGGGTGAACATTTCCGGCCGGGTGGCGGAAATCAGCGGCCACCAGTAATCATTCCACGACAGCAGGAAGGTGTAGATGCCGAGGCTGGCCTGCGCCGGAACGGTCTGCGGCAGCAGGACTTTCCAGAAGATCATGAAAGGCGATGCCCGGTCGAGCCTGGCGGCATCCTCCATGCCCTTCGGGATGGCGCGGAAGGTTTCAGTCATCAGGAAGACACCGAGCGGCGCCGAAAGCCCCGGCAGGATCAGCGCCAGATAGGTATTGTGCCAGTGCAGGGTGCTGAAAATATGGTGCCGCGTCAGGATGACCGACTGGTCGGGGATGGCCAGCCCCATCAGCACGAAGGCGTAGAGCCAGTTGCGGAAGGGAAAATGCAGCCGCCCGAAGGCATAGCCGGCCAGCGACGACAGGGCCAGCACGCCCGCCACCGAAAAGCCTGACACCACCATCGAATTGAAGAACCAGCGGAACAGGGTGCGGTTTTTCAGTAATTCGCCGTAATTGCCGAGCGTATAGGGGCCGAAGAGGCTTAACGGCGCCTGTCGCATGAGATCGACATTGTTGCGCAGGGACAGAAACACGGTCCATGCCAGCGGCAGCAGGATCAGGATCAGCATGACGGCGCAGAAGGCATATCGCAGCCCTTGCCAGACCCTGCGGCCACGCACCCGGCTCATGCCCGCCTCCCCTTCAGGAAGGCGGGCAGCCATCTCGCTGCCTGCGGCACCAGCAAAGCGACAAGGATCAGCGCGAAAAGCATCTGCGAAGCCGCCGCCGCGTAACCGATATCCCAGTGATTGAAGCCGGTTTCGTAGATATAGAGCACCAGAGGCCGCGACGCGCCGTTCGGGCCGCCCTGAGTCAGAAGCTGCGGCTGGCCGAACACCTGAAATTGCAGGGCGCATTCATAGGCGGCCACCAGTATCACCGCCGGCATGACCGCCGGCAGGGTGATGCGCCGGAAAACCGACCAGGGCGTGGCGCGATCGAGCGCCGCCGCCTCGTAGACCGAACGCGGCACCTGCTGGAGCGCCGACAGGAACAGGATCATCGGCAGGCCGAGGCTCCACCAGACGGTGATGACGGCGAGGCTCGGCAGTACAAAGCGCTGATCGCTCAGGAAAGGGACCGGGGTGAGGTTGAGCAGGTGCGCAGCATGACTGAGCAGACCGCCGTCGGGCACCAAGACCTGCCGCCAGATGATGGTCAGGACGGTCACCGACAGGACAGATGACGCAAAGACGATGCTGCGCATGAAGGCGGCAAAGCGCGTGGCGCGGTTGAGCGACAGGGCCAGCATCAGGGCGAGAAGCACCAGCACCGGCACAGTCAGGCCGACGAACATCAGGCTGTTGCCGAGCGCCTGGAGAAAGGTCCGGTCACAGAACAGGCGGACGTAATTCTCGAAAGCGATGAAATGCTCGCCGCCAAACAGATTGGCGCGGTAAAGGCTGAGCCGGATGCCGGCCAGCAGCGGATAGACCAGCAGCCAGACATAAACGCTCAGGAACGGCAGGGCAAACAACAGGTTCCCCCATCCCCTCGTCGCTTCGTTTCTGGAAGATACCGCCATCACGCCGGTTCCGGATGCCAGGCCCGCCCGTCCGCATCGAACAGGTGCGCCTTCGCGCCATCCAGCCGGACACCGACGCGATCACCGGGCCGGTGCGGACTGACCCCGGTTTCCGTCGCCACCAGTTCGCTGCCGTCAGTCAGGCGGACATGAACCCAGGACTGCTCGCCCAACCGCTCGACAAAATCGACCGTGGCCGGAATATGCGGCTTTTTCAGTGTTGTCAGTGCCACATGCTCGGCGCGCAGTCCCAGCCGCCATGCCGTCGATTCCGGCAGGCCGCGCACTGCTACCTGCGTTTGAATATCGCTTTCTCCCAGCCTGAACACCGCCCTGCCCGCATCCCCCGCCGCCAGGTCACCGGAGAGCAGATTCATCGGCGTGGCGCCGACGAACTGCGCCACGAACAGGTTGGCCGGGCGGCTGAATATTTCCAGCGGCGTACCGATCTGCTGAATGACATGATCGTGCATGATCATGATCCGCGTCGCCAGGGTCATGGCCTCGACCTGATCGTGAGTCACCATCACCACGGTGGCCGACAGATTGCGCCCCAGTGCCGCCAGTTCACGGCGAGTCTTCAGACGCAGGGCCGGATCGAGGCTGGACAGCGGCTCGTCCATCAGCAGGATATCAGGCTTTTTCACCAGGGCGCGCGCCAGAGCTACGCGCTGCTGCTGGCCGCCGGACAGCTTGCCGGGGCGCTTGTCGAGAAAAGCGTCTATGGACAGGCTTCGGGCCGTTTCGCCGATCCGTGTGGCGATTTCGGCGGCCGGCACCCCCATATTACGCAGACCGAAGGCGAGGTTTTCCGCCACCGTCATATGCGGATAGAGGGCATAATCCTGAAAGACCATGGCCACGCCGCGATCCCCCGCTTCGGTATTCTGGATGGCGCGGCCATTGAGGAAAATTTCACCGCCGTCAACCGTTTCCAGACCGGCGATCAGACGCAGCAGGGTCGTCTTGCCACAGCCGGAAGGCCCCAGGATGATGAAGAACTCGCCCTTGCCGATCGTCAGATTCAGGCCATCGAATACCCGGTTGCCGTCAAAAGCCTTGGCCACGGCACGGAATTCGAGACCCTGATTTTCCGTGACCTGATTTTTCGGCGAATTGCCCATTTTATCCCCTGCGGCGGCCATTCGGCTCTGAGGGACCTTATATCAGGGCAGATGGAAACCGGAAGCCCTGATCGCCTGCTCCGCCCGACTTCGTGAACTGTCTTGATCTCTCGTTCATATGAGGATCATGCTCAGACACCACATCGCCAGCTTATGATCGGCCGCAAGGGTCAAAACAACGAAATGCACACCACGGAAAATACCTCACTTTGCCGCCGGGATACAGGTGGACAAACGTGGACAACGGTGAACATTTCACCGCTTAAAGTACCATATTTTAAAGGATTTTTCAAACTTTGGCGGATATCGCCAACAGGAAGGACCGTAACGCTTCATACAAGGCGTTGAATAAAAATAATATTTTTTGCTTTTAATCTTTAGAAACCCAACATTAAGCCCAAATAATATTTTCCGCTATAGGCGGGGTACAAAGGCATATCCTCAATTTAGGGCGTGGAGAATTCCACGGTGAGGGACATGCACGCCAAGTTTACGTATACGCGTCCGTGTCTGCTGCCGTTCATTTATCTGGTGAGGCAAACCATTGTAGCAGCTGCTGCATCCCGGCTGAACCGCCGGATATTCTGATTGGTTTGGCGATTGAAAAAGAAATTTGAGCACTGATATCTTCCACGATTTGAATGAAAATCTTATCTGCAGAACATATGTATTGGGCGTCTGTTAAATAAGCGGCAAGTTGACTATCACCTGGAGTTCCGGGTGATACTTTGTGAAATCCCTGCTGCCACTCACAAAGTGTGCGAAGTTGATGCCGAGGCATTGCTTCCTCATCAACTTCATAAAACCAGAAGTTACTCCAAGATGTTTTGGAAATTTTTGGCAAGTTCAAAAATGGTAATAACCAGTCTCTATAGGGGCTTGTGGGTATGCTTAAATGCTTTCGCACGACATTGCATCCTTCAAACCGCCACAATTTGATACGTTCGCTTCCTGAGTTAGACGTTCCTTCGGGTATTTGGACCCAAGGAGAGTTTTTCCATTCCTTTGGATTTACTGTGGCGATACTGTTCCGTCTTAAGCGCGCTTGTTCACGCGCTTCGTCTAAGTAAGGGAAGCGAGCCACTTTTGCGATCTCAGCCGTTTCCTTCCTGGCCCGCTCCCATAGTCCCTTGCGCAATCGTTTCCAGTCATAGAGATTTCTCTCTCTCCAAATTAAATCTGGATTGGGCAGCAGCCATTCGGGGCGAATACGCTTAATCTCATAAAGTATTTCTTCGCATTCTTGAAATGCTTCCGGCAACAAGCGATGCCAGCGTGAATTGGTGATAATTCGAACTAGGCTTTTGCGCAAATCCGGACTGTCAGTATTTAGAGCTTCATAAAGTACAGATGGAGCGGCTAATATTCGTACGCCAGATCTGTGACTCGCGACAAGTAATTTATTTTCAAGCTGCGCGTCGTTTATATATCTCCAAACATTTGTGTCTAATATTATTCCCCCTGGTAGCATTTGATTTCCTGATTTACAAAGAAATAACTGCTTTTCAGCTGCAAGAGCAAGTGGTCTTGCAAAAAACGTCTCAATTTGGCCTATTAACGAAACATCTCGGAGCCGATGTCGGATACCGTCTCTATTAACAAATTGCGATCAAGGAATTGATTTCGTGCCTCACAGCTTGTTTCTGGCACAAGAACGCATGCGTGGCATGCTGCACCGAGAAGGGCGCGCTCGTCTCCAGTTTGAGTTGGATCGTGATCTGCACACACAGGATCGTTAGAGCACAGTCGCAGTCGGTCAAGGGCGTTGGCGATTAGCTCTGGGACGCGAGTGGCTTGCTCAGTCAGCCCGCCTAAGGTGCCTTGGGCGCCAGCACTGGCAGTGTAAATTAGAATGCCGAAACGGTGATTGCCGCCATCTGCCTTGTCATGAAAGGCGTAGATCCGCTCCGATAACGAACTCATTGGGTAGCCACAGTCTAGTGAAATTTCCTCCATAAGGGCGTGCGACAGGCTGTGAAGGAGTACATATGATGAGCCCGGGTAGTTTTGATTACCGCCATATTTGGCTTTATATTTCGTTAGGCCGGCGACAAGTTTGCCGTTACGCTCCCTGACCTGGGGAGTAGCATTCCAAGCCTTAATGGCGTTCGGATTGATCTTCACAAATAGCCCTTCGCCGTACCGCTCCATGGCGGGTAGCCAGTCTGCATGGTCTGCCAGGGGAGCACCATCGACGGCCAGTCTGATGTCTTCTAAGTTTTCCTCAACCACGGTTGGCGACGGTTCAAGGCGTGTAAAACCGTATAGGCAGGTGACAGCTTTCAATCGATGTACCGCGACAATAGACTCAATAAATTGGAGCCCTGACTTCGTCTGACAATCCCAGTCCTGAGTCGGCAACGTCCCAGCGAACAAAGGCTGCTTACCATCGTCGGCACCTATGTTTTCTGCGCCACAACCCAATAGATCGAACTCAGCAATCTTGGGGTCCTGAGTCACCTCGGCAAACACGCTGGCCCGAATTTGTCCAATCTTCTGATATACCTGATCGTCTGTATATGACTTAAGGGCTTCGCCGATTTCTGGAACATTACGCAGGTAGAAAACTGCCATTGCAGCATCCACCGATCCTAGAGTCTTCCAATGCTTCAGCACCCTTTGCCCTAGTTCATCCTCCTCAATCGGTAGCGAGATTAGGGTGACCGTTTGTGAAAAATAGGTGTTGGTAGCTGACCGTGACAGGAAGTGCAAAAGCTCTTCGCAACCTTCATCTTCGAAGGAATTGAGCCAAGGTCGATGCCCTTTGCAACGCCCAAGGAAGCCTGGTTTGAAGGCGTCAGCTAGCGACACCGAAGGACGATTGCAATGACAACCTATCCGGATCTTGGCTGGGTCGGCGCTGGAGCTTTCCTCTTCAATCCACATAGGCTCGGCACATGGCTCGCCGCGGTGAACCAGCCACTTCCAGTCGATGTCCTGAAGGTGACCCTTTTTGCAGGCGCCGACGAAGCGGATAGGGGTAACATCAATCTTCTTACCGTCATCGCGCTGGAATTTTCTGCGATGACTTTGCACATCGAGGTTTTGCCACCTTACCATCTGGCGCCGACGCTCTTGCTTAGAGCCAGCCTCCTGCACGCCCTCGCAAGTGAACCAAGTCGGGAAAACCCTCACCTGCACACCTGCGGGGTTCGGATCACGCTTCGAGTCATTGGCGATCGGCGGGCTGAAAAGCTTGACAGGTTTTCCCGCTTCCCACCGGTCATTCTTTGATAGAGCCTTCTCGAGAAGAGCTGACAGTCGAGGTTCCTCAATGACTTTGAAAGCGCCTTTGCCGGTGTCCCAGTGATCGAGGCCCGCAACAATCACGGCACGGTCCGGCAGGTCCATCATGGCGCCAGGGCCGAAGGTAGTCAGCAACTGACTTAGGCTTTGATTGACGTCTGCCATATTGGTTACTCCACAACCTGTTTGCCGTTAGGATCCGTCGTCTTCAGAAGGACGGTATATTCTACGTCGCGCAAGGACCGGGCAGCGCTAAAGGCCTGATGATCGTCACTCAATTTCTCCGAGTCTGCGTCAAGAGGGTATTGCAGGAGGCGGCGGTCGACGCCCCCTTCGTCATAGGTGAACTGCACCCCCATTTCCGACTGTGTATGGGCAACACGGATCCATAACTGGATCAATCTCTGGGTCCTAAGGACTGCGCGTTCGACGGTGGCTTCATCAACCTCGGCAGAGATCGCCCGCGCCTTGACCGCTGTTACTACGCGTTCACCGATATAGGGGAATTGCGACAGCCGATTGACGGCATTTGATGGCGTCATTTCGGGATCAATATGACGGGCGGCCGCTACCACAAGGGCAGCTAAGGCTCGATCGAGGGCGCGCGGGGCGAAAGGCGTGACGCTGGTGGCCTCGACGGAACGATAGAATGAAGCATGGAAGGATCGAAACTGTTCGTAGTGCGTACGGTCACGAGGCTTGTGCAAGTTTAGTAAGGTGATGACTAGCCCCGGTTTGTCGCCAGCACGACCGACACGGCTGGTCGCTTGGATGTATTCGGCGGAAGTCTTTGGCTGGCCCTGCATGACCATCAATCCCAGTCGGGTAATATCAAGGCCGACCGAAATCATGTTGGTGGCAAGGGCGACATCGACACTATCACTGTCAGTTTCACCATTAGCCTGGATTAAGGGCTTACCAAGCCGTTCTTTGGCGACGGCAACCTGATCGGTGGTGACACGAGAGGTCAGTTCGATCGGCTGTTGCAATTGACGATCGACGAAAACAGGGCCTGCGGGATTGATACGCTGCCGCTTTAAACCGTAATTGGCAACATGCTCGCGGATTTCATCTTCGACGATCCGACGCGCCCCACCGAGCTCGCGTAATGCATTGAAATAGGCCAGTACGGTCAAATAGGGATCTGCCGGATCCTCACGTCCATCCATAGGTGGCTGACTAAACGTCTTCGCGCCCGATAGCACGGTTTGCAGTGCCCGTAGGAAGAGCAGCTTCGGGCCGCGTCCCTGACTGGCAAGGCCAAGATAGCGGCGACCCGGCTCCTTTGAGGTGTCGACCGTTTGGGCGAAGAAGCTGTCTTTGCGACTGATCCCTGATGGCGGAAAAATCGCAGTCTCCTGGCGGTCAAACAGAGCGCGGATCTGCTTTTCAGCACGACGAACCGTGGCGGTCGAGGCGACGATTTTAGGCCGTACAGGACCGTTGAGGCCACTGCGTGTCGATAGCATATCGATGGCGGTCTCATACAGACCCGCTACCGTACCTAAGGGCCCCGAAATCAGATGCAATTCATCCTGAATGATCAAATCTGGCGGGTCCAGCGTGTTGCCGTTACCGAGTAAGCGACCTTGGCCGGGCTCAGCCGCGCCGTAGAAGCCATTGTCGGGATCGAAGCGGTCGACGTGGCCGAAGAAGGCTCCGCTTTGGCCCACCCACGGCAGGGCAGCGAACTTGTCGACCGTGGCAATCAGGAAGGCCGGCAGACGTCGATAGATAGGTTCATCGACCACCAGGATCGGCAAATCCTTGTCGCGGGTGAAGACACACTCGGCATTTTCGCATTTGATCGCCAGGTTGCGGGCCGTTAGCGCATTCGGCGTCATACGGAAGCTGTCGGGTGTAAAAGGGGTATAGCACCACGGGCAGGCCTTAAGCGGCACAGGCGACTTTTCGAACTTAGGCTTTTTCTTATAGCGATTGAGCCAGGTCGTTGCTGCATTGGTATCGCTGGTGTTCTTAGGTCTTAAACGATTGGGCGACGCCCCGCCGCCAACCCACAAACCGATCTCGATCGGCCAGTCGCCCAACAACTTGCGCCCGGCTTCATCACGCGTGCGGATGATCTCCAGAGCGCAGACCAAGCCGGCTGCCCGTCCGAGCTGATCAAGGGTAAGTAGTCGAAGGGTATAGCGCATGATGACGCTGACGCCGGCACCAAGGACACCAGATCCGCGCGAACGACGCAGAGCAATGGTGTAGGCCGCTAAACCGAGATAGGCTTCAGTCTTGCCGCCGCCGGTCGGGAAAAACAGCAGGTCGACGATCTCCCGTTCGGGGTTGTCGCGATCACTAAGGCCCGCCAGATTGAGCAGGACGAAGGCCAACTGGAATGGCCGCCAGGTCGGCTTAACGTCCTCCGGCTTTTTGCCGAGCGAGCGCACTTCGCGCTGAAAGGCCGCCATGGCCATGGCCTCGTTCATGACGGCGAAGGCCTCACGAGCCTGGGCGCCAAAACCATCGTCGCGTTTCAATAAGGCGATCCCGCCTTCGATGCGCGCCTTAGCTTTGTTGATATTGGCAATTAAAGTTTCACCTAATTGGCGCCGACGGTCGGCCAGGCCATCGAGCTTTTGAGTAGCCGCCAGCCACTCGCCATACAGCCGCGGCAGAGCATCGAGTGCTTCGCCGATCGCTGCCGGACCTTGACGGGCGATCTGACTAAGTTCGTCCATTCTGAACTTAACACCGGCGATCTTGGTATTAGGAACGACCTTTTCCACATCCTCGGTCGGCAGAGGATCAGACCATACGCAGGTGACCTTCTCGTCCTTTTCTTCCCATCCACCGGACGTATTGCGGCCGACGGCATATTCGCAGACATCGCGATAATGCAGATCACCAAGACGCAGATCGAAATCATCAGAATGGTAGGTCGACAGGTCTTTGCGAGCGTAAAAACCCTGAGCGCAGTCCAGCTGCATCCGCACCTGAAAAGCGTAGGAGATATCGGTATAGGGGGCGCCCGCGCGCTTGCGGCGATTGACCAGGAAAACGGTAACGATGCGGACGCGCTCACTGCCACCGTCAAGCTTGGCCTGATTGAAGACGCGCTGGTGCACCTGAACTTCCAGACCGCCACCGGGGCGCTGAGCCGCGCTACTGCCCGCGAGTAAGATACCCGAGCGATTGCGGGTGACATCAAGTGTGAGTCGGGCTTCTTGGGGAATACGTACCCAATGCAAGTTTTTGGGTTGGTCTGGTTTTTTCTCGCCCTCCTTCAAAGCCTCTGCAATGAATAAGATTTCGGGCAGGGGCGGTTCGGTTCGGTAGTCACCCCAGGTGACACGCAGGTCAATTGTTTGCACGCTTTCCGGCAACATGACTGTCAGGCCAAGCGACGACGGCAGGAAGCGGTCGCGGGGTGGTTGGTCCGGCGCGTCCTGCTCATCCTGACTTTCCAAGGACGAGTCCATCGACTCGCTGGCTAACAGGTCATCGGTCTCAATTTCGACGGCATCGTCCTCATCGGGTGCCGCGCTCTCACCGTCGAAGGCAGGGACAATGAAGCCTGACACATACCAGCGCGACGGCTTCTCATCGAGGATTTCACGTTCCAGATCCTGGTCGAAATCCGGATGGGGTCCGATCAGGTCTCGACGTAGCAGATCGACCAGGCCTTGGCGCACGTCCGCAGCCTTTACTGGCAGCGGCGGCAGTCTCGTTTCGTTCACCTAAGCCTCCCCCTCTTCGATCTCGTCTTCTTCATCTCCATCTTCGGTTGTATCGCCCGGTTGCGCAAGGCCTAATCTTACCTCTTCGGCATGTCGTTCTGCATTCAGTTTTAGTAGGCGTGCTAGCACCTCGTCCTTGAACTCGGATGGCCAATCGAAACGTGTCTTGGGCGCCTTACCCTCATCGGCTTCCTGTTCAATAAATTCTGGCTGCGCGCGCGCCGCTAGATCATCCCAGCCATAGGCGCGCAGTACGGCTACATCCATCTCGGTATGAAGTTCGCGAAGGCGCTGAATGTCGGCGGCGCGTTCAGTCGATTTGTGAAAACGATTATAAGTTTTGGTAAGGCCTTCATTTCGGTCGATCATCAATTGTGCCCGAAAGGCGTGATAGGACTCACCAACTGCTTCCAATACGGGGTTTGCTTTAAAGTTTTCAGGAAGCGGAAACGTTCGAAAGCAATCCGTCGGTGCGTAACGTAGTCGATCTTCAAGTGTGCTGGAAAAAAATCGAGCCCATAACTCATGTGCACGTGATTGCAAAACACCAAAAGCAGTTGTCTCTTGGAATGCGAGTATATCGAGTGAATGGGCAAAAACCGAGGTTGATGAAACAAAAGCAAAAGCCATGTGCGGACTTGCGCCACAACTTATTGCCAAGACTTTCGGCAAAAGAGTAATTGCATTGTAAAGACCGTCACGCCTACGGAGATAACGCCACCATATCTCCTGACCTGTCTTATCTTTCTGTTTGAATCTCTCGGGCTTTACCAACCGCTCAACGATCTTTAGAAGGTCAGGCCAATCTGCGGCGACCGGATGAGGATAGTCAGATGGCACAATTCCTTCACGAAGGCTTTTTCTAATTCGCTCTTCACTCCAGACGGACCAGGACTCAAAATTTGGCTCTCGTCGCAACGGAAAATCCGCAAAATCTATCACGTATCGATGATGGGCATAAGTCGGGGAATTGTTGACCTCTTCCCCGCCGATATATGGAAAAATCCGCTCCGCATTTCTGGGCTCCTTCGCGATCAGCTCTCGCATCTTCTCAAGATTTTCCGCCTCACCTTTCGCGGCGGCTACGTCATCGAAAGTGAAACCCATGCCGAGAATGATAGATCCTTGAAATGCCCGACCCGAATTTGCCGCTAGCGCCATTGGTGTTGTGTCGAGGTCGCCCTCGACCAGATAAGCCGAAATACGGCCTACCTTTCGATTGTTCAGCACAGGCGAGACTGCTGCGCCCTTGACGATATGAACTACCGAAACCACCACTGCCGCCTCTCCCGGCCATTTCAGGCGACGTGTGGCGCGCAGGATTGATCCTCCGTCGGCAATGATCCTTGTCAAACCAGTCGCTCGTGTATCGCCCTGACCAATCGTGTTGGTAGCAATCAGCCCGCTAACACCACCCTGCCTGAGCAGGCCAAAGGCACGAAGAAAGAAATGGGCCACCAGATCGGCATTGCCATGCGCATTATCGTGCAGAACCTGTAGCCACGGTAGGTAGTTTTTGACATTGCCGTTGATGATCGTATTCTTGCCGGCAAAGGGCGGGTTGCCGACAATTGCATCAAAGCCGCCATTGTCGCGGGCGAAGACTTCCGGAAACTCCAAGTGCCAATGGAAAGGGTGGATCGGGTGCGGTCCCTTCGATAATTGGGCGGCAATGGACAACAACTTGTCCCAGTCCGCCTGGCCATTCCGACCGCCAATGCGGCTTTCGACTTCGACACGCGCCTTTTCACGCCCTTTTGGTTTATCGCTGGAAAAGAAGGCGGCAATCACGGCATCGCCATAAATACGCGGCTGTTCAAGACGTTTTTCGACGATCTTGTGCCGTGCCTCCTGGGTGGCGCGCGCGACATCGTCGGAGGCGAATTGAATGTCGCGCCGCCCAGTCACAATCTCATTGATCCGATCACGGACTAACATGCCCAAAACCGCATGGCTGGGCTTGGAGGTATCCCAATTGGCCGCTGATATCTGTTGTCGTGTAAGGCCGACCAGGCTATCGCCCGACTTGATGGCATGATCGAGGAAGGTGAACTCATGGTCACGCGCCAGGGTGGCCAACCACAGCGACAGGCGCGCCAGGTCGACGGCCAGCGGGTTCTTATCAACACCATAGATACAGCGCTGCGCGACCAGCCGCCGAGCGTGCAAAGCCTCGTCTTCATCGGCCGGAATAGTTGGCTTCAACTCCTTATGGAAACCCCATGCCGCTTCGAGACGCTCGCCCAGTTGCCGGCAGGCTTCTACCAGGAATGCCCCTGAGCCGCAGGCTGGATCGCAGACCTTGATATCAAGTATCTGGTCTGGTGTGGCCTCGGCACCCAGGCGTTCAAAGCTCGGCGCCAAAGCATGACGAACAATCGGCTCGGTCAGGGAGCGTGGTGTATAATGACTGCCTGACCGGCGGCGTTCGTTGGTGGGCTGTAGAACAGGGGTTTCTGATGGTGAAACCCTGCCGTCGGGTGAGGCGCGAGGGTCGACAATGCCTGACAATGCCGCTGACAGATCATCGATGCTGGTCGCGGCTTCGATCGCTTTGCTGACATTGGCCGATAGCTGGCTGCGGTCGGCTTCCTCTTTGAGATACTTGATCCGATCCTTACCCTTAGCTGCGAGCAGACGTTCGAGGTCGACAAAGACTGGCGTGCGATTGTTTTTGCCCGCTTTAATGGCGAGCGACGTGCCTGAGGTTTTCTCGACCGTGAACCCCATGATGGTTTCATAGACCGAGCCAATCTGTTCGACATCGAGCGAACGATAGGACAGGCGTTCGCGCACGCGCTCACCTGACACCGATTTAGCTTCCAAGGTCATCAGGCCTTCAAGAATGCGTAGGATGGCACCATCTTTAATGCCCAATACATGGGCGTCTGATGGCGTTGATCCAGCTTCGCGACCTTCCAGAAAGCTGAATGCATTCGGATCAAAAAGCTTACCACCGCGTGCGGTGATCCAACCGGATGGATGCCCGCCGTGCACGAGACGGAACAGAGCCAAAAGTTGCCCCCAAGCGCCGACGCGCTCATCCATTGTATCTGGATAAAGGGCGCGATCTTCGCTCAGGCGAGCATAAAGACCGCGCACTGAATAGCCCTGTTCATACAACGCGACTGCTTCGCCGGAGCGGGTGGTGGGCATCAGGTCGCGATCTTCGGCATAGAGCAAGAAGACTAATCGCATCAGTGTGGTCAGCAGACCCTCATAAAGATGATGCGGATCATTGGCGGCCAGGGCCTCGATACGTTCAGGATCGGCGCCATGAAAGGCGCGCAGCAACTCATGTAGTGCGCCTAGAACCTGCTCAGAGAGGCGAGTCGAGACCTCGTTCTGAGCTTCACGAGAGCGCTTCAGCAGATGGGGCAGGCGGCGCGGCTGAGGCTCTGTGAACAGTCGGGCCTTGCCTAAAATCAGCTTCAGGCCAGCCAGCATGGAGCGTCCGGCGACAGTGGCCAAGCTGCGTAGAGGGAAAGATATCCAGCCCGATGTTTCGCCGCGTGGGGCATAGATCAGCCGAAGATGAGACTTATCGATCAGAATGCCGACAGGAATGCCACCTTCGCGCAACAGTCGCTCAAACTGTAAATGTGGCGTTGCTTCCCAATCTTCCAACACGCCGCGTTGGTCAGCATCGAGGTCGAGATGGAGTTTCACCAGTATTTGATACCCACCCGCCTCACCCAGTTCGCGCACGGCCCAGTCTGGCGCAAGGGTGACGCCATGCTCTTCGACAACCACACCTAAGCCGCTGGGCACCTCGGGGCCACCCAGCGCACCGGCAATATAATCAACCGGCCAGTGGAGAACCTGCGCGAAGAATGCCCAGGGATCTGTAAGAGCGGGGGCATCCGGATCGTCGCTTAAGAGCTGACGCACCTGTTCGGTCTCGATTGCACCCAAACGCGGCGGTTCCGGCATATATTCGCTATCGCGCAGCACATTAGGACCAATGACCAAGCCAACGGGCTGGACATGGTAAAGCCATTCGACGACGGGATCGGAGGCAGTATCGTAAGGAGAACTCATGATTTGGGCCACAAATAGATAATGCCTATCGGCTCAAGCCGTTGCGCCTTTATCTGATATGAGTCGGCAACTCTGTCAGGTTCGACCGCCATTTCTTTCTCAATATTAGATAAGCGGACCTGCCAATGCTTTTTATTGGCTTCCAGTTGCCGGCGTTCCGCTGGATCTTTCAGGTCAAGTTCGAGTTGCAGCGTGTCATCACTTTTGGACTGCTTGAGGATGCGCTCGCGTTGGGCGATGAGTAGGTTTTTAAGGCCCGTCGCCTCTTTGTTCGCAATAATCTCGAGTTGTTGTTGCGCATCTTCGGCGGCAAGGCGTGCCCGTTCTTCGAGGGCCGGCCGCAACTCATCGATGTCCTTGTGAAGGCTTCGTAGTACGCGATCGACAATGTCCTGCGGCGGCACCTGTGCATCGCGGAGCGCGGTTTGCAACTCATCCATAGTAGTCTGTTCGCCAGCTTGGCCGAAGGCGCGCAGCCCCTGGCCCTGCCTAGAGTTTTCACTCCAGAAAGCCGTTACGGGAATGATCTCCTCGTGCAGGCGAGCTGCACCCGGCCCATATAGCGCTAAGCGACCAACTAAAACGACACGCGCCTGCGAGCCGGTACCGTATATGACACTGGCGCGATTAAGGCCGGCCTGAAAACCATGTGAAACGAAGCGCGACAGGAGGCGCCGAATAAGGCGATGCTCTAGGTGGACTTGAACAACACCATCAGCGTCGCGGCCGTCCGGCAAGATAGGAGGGGTAAAAGCAATTGCCTTAATGGGGGAGCGAGCGCGCCACTGGGCCAGTTCCTTGGCCCTGGGCGGGCGGCCATCACGTAATTCGTCGAACACACGCCCCCAAGTCGGATCTTTGGTGAACACGGCGGCGCTGTCGTCAACGGTGAAGCCACCCTCAACTGACAATCCCTCGGCAGTCTTTAGGCTTGTGCCGTCACGGCGCAATGCTGTAGCGACAACTTGTCTCAGCTCATCCGGTTCAATGCCGACGCGGCGCCGCGAGCGGGTCAGGTCAGTTTCGAGCTCCTGGAGATCGCGATCGAGACGAGCGAGGCGTTTATCAACATCGTCATCCATTTCGCGTTTTGCGCGCTGAGTGAAGGCACCCCCGTCTTCGTTGGCGATATCTAGTGCCAGTTGCTGGGCATTCCGACGCGTAATGCCGCCTCGAGCAAGGCGCTGGTGGATGCGCTGACCCAGAACCTGGCCGGCGGATCCCAACTGTTCGCGTATGGTTTCGGTTTTACGAACCAAGGCTTCCAATACACGATCCTCAGGCCGCTGATCATAGATAAAGTACCGACAGGTGACGAACTCCGAGGGCTGGAGTTTGCGGTCTATGCGACCATTGCGCTGCTCCAGGCGTGCCGGGTTCCACGGCATGTCGAAGTGTACGAGGTCATGACAGCGAGTCTGCAAATTGATGCCCTCCCGCGCAGCGTCAGTGCACAGCAGGATACGCAGCGGCTCATTCACAGGGTCAGAGTTGAAGGCATGTTTAACCTGCTCTCGCCGATCTTGGCTAGTGATGCCCGTAAAGGTGGCGATGCGACGCTCGGCCTGATCAGTGCCTTCGAACGCCTCCTGCAGCCGGCGCTCCAGCCACAGCCGGGTGTCTTCCCATTCTGTAAATATGATCAAGCGCCGATTGTTCCATTGGCCTGATGCATCGACCATGTGCTCGCGGATCCAGCGGACCAGCCAGTTTACGCGGGTGTCAGGGCGACGCTCGTTACGCATCGCGATATCGAGCATAGCTTTGACCAGCACGATGGCTTCGTCGAAATTGGTGATATCGGATAGTATGCCTGAGGAGGCCGCATCAGCGATCTCGTCCTCCTGGTGGTGTAGCGCGTCGAGTTGGGCCTGTTCGCTTGCTCGATCATCATATTCGAAATCGTCTTGCAGCCCAACGATTAGGTCACTGGGTGGGGCAGCGACAGCCTCAACAGCAACGCTTCTGTGGCGCTCTAGCGTTTGAAGGTGTCGCTTTAGAGTGCGGGCGAAGGCCGGGATTGACGACAGGAGGCGCTGTTGAAGGCCCGACAAAAGGAAGCGGGCTCGGCCAAGTGACGTACCTTTCAGCCCTTGTTCGCACCAGGTTCGATAGGCTTCGAGTTGTTCTGCCAGGACCAGCTCTGGCGTATCGGCCGGCAGGCCATGGAAATGCACAGGTTCGATATCGCGACGGGGAAATTTAGCGACGGCCAGTTTTAACAAGTCGCTCTTAAGCCGTCTGACCATTACGGGTTCGAGATCGTCTTTGGTGACGGGAACCCCTCGCGTGAAGCGTTGGGGATCAAGTATTTCTAGCAAGGCTGAAAAGCTGTTCGAGTGGCCATTGTGCGGCGTGGCCGAGAGAAAAAGTCGGTGCTCGAAGCGCTCAGCGACGTGGCGGATCGATCGTGTAAATTGGCTGTCGACGGCATAGGCCTGTCCACTCGCCGGCGCCGCATGGTGAGCCTCATCAAGTATCAACAGTGATCGAGGTCGGAACGCGCCCAAAATATCATTGAGGCCGCCTGAATAGGTTTCGTCACCAAGCAGGCTATGGGAAATGATAAAGCGAGATCCGACGGCCCAAGGATTAGCATTGAAGCCGTGTGTTCGACGGACCGACGCAAGATATTCGCGATCTATGATAGTGAAACTCAGCCCGAATTTCTGAGAAAGTTCTTCCTGCCACTGGGTGGTCATGGCAGCGGGGGCTGACACTATGACATAATCAACACGACGCCGGAGAAGCAGCTCTCGAAGGACTAAGCCGGCCTCAACGGTCTTTCCTAGCCCCACATCATCGGCGATGAGAAGGTTTACCCTCGGAAGTTTTAAGGCTTTGCTGAGTGGCAGCAATTGGTAAGCGTCGAGCCTTATCCCTGCTCTAAAAGGGGCCTGGAAAAGGTACCCGTCGGCTGACGTTGCGCTCCTCCAGGTGATGGCCTTAATGTGTGCCGCTAAAACTTCCGGCTTGTCGACGCCCTGTTGAGCCAATTGGCTCCAAGTATCGTCTTTGACAGAACTAACGTCGATCTCGGCGTCAAGAACTACTCTTAATGGCTGCCCTTGGGCATCATCGTCTATGCAAGCTAACTGGTGTGTGGATAAGCCTTCTTCAGAGTTTTGGGGACTTTCTGATATCCAGATTCTACCGCGAAGTTTTACTAAATCGCCAGCATTAACGTTCAAATTTGATTTAAACACCTTGTCCTCACCGTATTCGGCGCCAGTTCTTTTGGCGGAAGATATATCAACGGCCTGATTGGGCGCTATTTCGGAGACAATAGCGTCATTTCTTGATTACGCTTAAACTAGCTACGTTCGCGAGTCCCGAGACAGAAGGCGGATCGACAGGTAGAGTTTAGACGGTTGAGGATTTGGTGTTTTATACATCAGACTTATGTTAGGGATGCGCTACGAACGCGGCCCCTCGCGTTTCAATGCTTGTCAGCATAGGTCTGCTTTGGAGGTAAGCACAAGCCTGAATACGCCCCTTAGTTGAGATTTCCTCGTTATGTCCAAAGAGGGAGTAAGTTCAGGTTTGTGATGGAGTTGCCCGTTGTTCCATCTGTGATAGCGGTCGCAAAGAGCGCTGCTCACCAATCGGCCCGATGACGATTGAAAAGGTTCCGGCTGCACGTCCTCGCTTGACGTTATTCTTCAGATGCCTGGGAAGCGGCCCAAGTGGCCCACTTGGCATCGAACCGGTTAGCAACGGATGCAGGGATACATGTCGCGTGCCGTGATAAAGAACGGACTTACCTTTGTATTTGGCATTGAGGAATTTGCCGACGGCCAGGTCCACGGAGTCGCCATAATGTGACTTGCGGTCAATCATTTTGCGGTTCTCCCACCTTGATGGATTGCACCCGCACGTTGGGTGTTGCGTTTGCGCTTTTGCGTCCTAGAGAGGCTTTTAAGTGCCTGGGCAACGAGCCCATGCGATGTGGCCAAAGTGGGCATTCTGATGCTACGCACAGGCGTGCTTCTTTGGTTGAGTTGGCGCAGCAATCGAGGCACTTAGCGCGAATGGCTGCGGCAGCTTTCCGCAAAATGACGTTGTCGCCGGCGTAATCTTCAGGGCGGGTCTCTGACGGATGCCAACAATGGGATTACGGACTCTCAGGGAAACAAGACAGTTACAGTTGTTGGAGAAGTTCAGAACGAGGATATGTTAAATGATCCGAACTGGGCGGATAGCTTTTTTCCACGACATCGGCGCCTTCCCGAAAGTTCCGCCACTGTCTCTCTTCGAGGCATCGCTGGCGGAGCGTAGCGCTTTTGCTTGGTTGGCACCCGGCCTGAAGGGGGCAGAGAGCCTTAAATCCGTGGACGTTTAAACTGGGCGACCCGTTTGATACGGGAGAGGAAATCCAGGTCCGGGCTTGGCCCGATTAGCGGCCGGGCATCCGTCAGAAAGTCGTCGACGAAGCGGTCGAAGGCCGGGATCGTCCGCAGATGTTCGACAACCGGCTTGCCCAGGCCCAGCAGTCCGGCGATCGGCGGGTAGGTGAAGCTCGCCATGATCGCCGCCAAAGAAATCCCTGTGTCCACGGTGTCGAAGCTGAGGAGCTGCCGGCCGCGGTTGCGCTCCAGACGGCGGAGCTCCTTGATAAGACGTTGTACTTCATCTTCCCGTTGTTCGCCCGGCAGGTCTGAAAGCCGCGACATCAGCGCGCGCCCGGACCGACGGGTCGAGCCGAGTCGGGTGTCCTCCAGGAATTCTGCGATGGGGACGTGCTCGAAATCGAACAGGGGCAGGGCAGGCATGACCGTGACGCCGTTGGCGCGCCTGCGCTCATTGGCGGCCCAAGTCGCAGCGATGGCGGTGTTGAAGCCGCGATGGAAGTTCAGATCGCCGCCGATCATCGACATCAAGTTCACCTCGTCCTCCGGCTGGTCGAGGCGGGGGTAGACTGTCGCATTGAGGGCGTGGCCAAGGTGAACGGTCTCGGAAAAGACGGAGAACTCGAGTTCGAGATCGATGCCTCGGATAGCCTTGATCTGCGCCGCAATCGACCGGCCAAGGCTGAGCGCGGGCCCGGCCTTGGAGCCAAAGTCCAGCGTCGATTGTAAGGCTGAACGGCGAGCCTGCAGCGGCCAGAACAGACCTTGGGCGAGACCTTCAGGCGAACTGCCGAGCGCCTCGGCGACCGCCTTAGCCATGGGGCCGGCGAGCTGCTTCAGATCCGGATTGTTCAGATGCGAGATCGCCGCGGTCCGGGCAACATCGGACATCAACAGGGCGGCAGTCATCCGCCGTCCGAAGATAGCAGAGGGAGATCGTTCCGCGATGGCCTCCAGGAAGCTGATGTCCAGTCGCTCCTCAGGCTGGGTGGAGACGATCCGGAGGCGACCTGATTCCACCATGTTCAGGAGATCTTCCCGGGTCAGGTGCTGGCTGGAGAGGAAGGGCGCGAGATCGTGGGCGAGCGGCAGGCTGCACCAGACCTCGTCATAGAGCATCAGCATCTGGCGGAGGTTTACATGGTTTCCGCCGAGCGTGAGGTCGAGGTAGCATCGAAAAGCCGTGGGTTTCATTCCCGGAAAGTAATCGACGTGAAGGCGACCGCTGGCGATGGCATCTATGTTGTCGAACCAGAACGCCTCGTCGTCTCGAATATAGCGGGGTGCCGCCGGTCGCAAGGCCGCCGCCCAAATGAACATGGGATTGGTCTCGGCGCCGATGTGTCGCGGACTTTCTGCCTTCTTGAGCTGGATATCGATCGGCCAATCGAGATCCAGTGATCGGATGAACTTGGTGATTTGATCAAGAACTGGCTCCCCTATGGGGGCTGAAGCCATCAGGGTGATGTGCCGGTTGCGCGCATCAGTAGCCAAATCGAAAACCCCGCAGTTGGGATAGCGCGATAGCAGGAGGTTCAGCAGGTCGATCGTGCGCAGCGGCAAACCCGCCATTTCGCTTGAAGCCTCGGCGTCCGTCATAGGACGCAACTGGCGGATCGGACTGCCCGGTCGATGGTTGCTGAGTTTCACATGGGCTGTGACCGGCCGAATTTGATTGTCGAAGATCGGTCCGATCGTTGCCGCATCCTCTTGAACGGCATCGAAGACGATCTGAAACGTGTAAGGCTTCACCTCGAAAATTTCGGTCGTCAGGTACGGATAGCGAGCCCGCAGGCTGGCATCGGTACGGCGAATGATTTGGTCCTGGGACGCAGGCGTATATTCGGCGTAGGAAACTGGTTCGTTGGTCATGCGTGCAGAGACTCTTCGGTCTAGATTTACCTCGGTTGGACCACTTCTCGAGGAGCGAGGCAACCAGGAGATCTCAGAGACGAGGCAAATTATAGCTCACAAATTATTTGATGCGAACAAGGTGATAAAATCTTAGGGCGATTCTTCGGGAGCGCTTCAGAACGTCCGGTTTAGGTCTGAAGGGCGAGGTCCGCTGTGGGCGGATATTGTTGAAAAAGTCGGTATTGCCGCGGGCCTGAAGTCCTGATTCACTCCCTTGAATAGTAGGGAGAGGCCGCAATGATGGGTG